>Ga0182749_1000144_pt1 | contig 83380 bp, 85 predicted proteins | sample eDN3rd37CKraftMG_FD_128875 | JGI IMG/M metagenome (GOLD analysis project Ga0182749, IMG submission 128875) | Enriched Miracle-Growth compost microbial communities from Emeryville, California, USA - eDNA 3rd pass 37_C Kraft MG (version 2) (version 2) ...
GAAGAGGCCGCGGCGGCGGCGGGATCGCTGCAGGAGCAGGCCCAGCAGCTGGCCGAGGCGGTGTCGGTGTTCAAGATCAACGCCGCCGAGGTCATCGACGTGCAGGCCGAACGCCTGGCCGGCGGGCGCCCGCCGGCGGCGGTGCCGGCCCTGGCCGCCCGCTAGCGGTGCGCCCCGTGTCCGGAGGCGTCGAGGTGACCGGCCTGGGCGCTGCGCCCCTCCGCGCAGCAAGGGATAGGAAGCATGCGTAGGAACTTCCCCGTCTTCGATATCGAAACCCAGGTCGGAGCCGACCAGTTCCTGATCTCCCGTACGGATGCGAAAGGCCGGATCTCCTATGCCAATCCGGCCTTCGTGGAGATCAGCGGCTTCAGCCTCGAGGAGTTGCTCGGCTCGCCCCACAACCTGGTGCGCCACCCCGACATGCCGGCCGGGGTCTTCGCCGATCTCTGGCAGACCGTGAGCGCGGGCGACTCATGGCTGGGCGTGGTCAAGAACCGCCGCAAGGACGGAGGCTATTACTGGGTGCTGGCCAACGTCACGCCGATGTTCGAAGGCGACGTCGTCGTAGGCTATGCCTCCGTGCGAGTGCGCGCCAGCGACGCCCAGAAGGCGATGGCCGAAAGCGTCTACGAAAGGATGCGCGAGGGCGGCAGGCGGGCGCCGCGGGTGCGCCGGGGCCAGGTCCTGCCCACGGGCTGGGGCCGTTGGGCCGCCGCGTTGCGGCTCCCCTTCGGCGGGAGCCTGCGCGGCAGGTTTCTGCGGCAGGCCCTGGTGTCGGGCGGCCTGCTCGCCCTGGCGGGCGGCATGGGCCTGGCGGCCGCATGGCCCCGGTTGCCGGCGAATCTCGCCACGCTGTTCGCCTGCGTCCTGGGGGCCGCCGTCGCCGCCGTCTGCGTCAATGCCCGGCGGCTGTACGGTACCGTGGCGGCGTCGTTCGACCAGGCCGCGGACGCGGCGCGCCAGGTCGCCGCGGGCGACCTGACCCTGCAATTCGACGGGGACGGCGAGGGCGAAATCGGACGGCTGGCTTTTTGCCTGGAAGTCATGCGGCGCAGTCTCCTGGGAATCGCGCGCGACGTGGCGGCGGGCATCGACGGCACCGTGGAGGCTTCGGCGGACATCGAACGCGGAAATGCCGACCTGGCCAACCGCACCGAGGAACAGGCCACGTCGCTGGAACAGACGACCGCGAGCATGAAGGACCTGACGTCCACGGTCCGGCAGAATGCCGACCATGCTTCCCAGGCCAACCGCCTGGCCGCCGACAGCCTGGACGCGGCGCGCCGCGGCGGCGAGGTCGTCGACCGGGTCGTCGGCGCCATGCAAAGCATCGCGGCCAGCTCCCGCAAGATATCCGATATCGTCGGCATCATCGAGGGGATCGCCTTCCAGACCAACATCCTGGCGCTCAACGCCGCGGTCGAGGCGGCGCGGGCAGGGGCGTCCGGCAAGGGGTTCGCCGTGGTGGCCGGCGAAGTGCGGGCGCTGGCGCAGAAGAGTGCCCATGCCGCCAGGGAGATCAAGGACCTGATCCTGGAGTCGGAGGCGCGCGTGGCCGAAGGTTCGGACCAGGCCGGGCAGGCCGGCGTCACCATACGGGAGATCGTCGAGGCGGTCCGGCACGTCACGGACATCATGGCCGATATTTCATCGGCCTCGCTGGATCAGGCGCGCGGAATCGAACAGGTCGACAGCGCGATCGCGCAAATGGACGGGCTCACGCACCAGAATGCCGCGCTGGTCCAGCGGCTGGGCGAGACGACCGGGCAACTGGGGCTGGAATCGGCTCGCCTGCGCAATGCCATCGCCGTGTTCCGCACCGGCGCCCGCCGGCGCCTGTCCGGCTAGTCCGTCCTTGCCGCCCATGTCCGGCCTCGCCCGGCCTCGTGAAGACGGCGATTCAGGGGCCGGCGGCGTCGCGCAGTTCGAGCAGCATCCGGCTGCAGGCTTCGAACGCGGAGTGGAACAGGCGTTCCAGGAACGGGGTGGTCTGGGGCAGGATCAGGGTCAGGAGTATCGCGCCGACCAGCAGGCTGACGGGGAAGCCGACGGCGAATACCGAGAGCTGGGGCGCGCTGCGGTTGAGTATGCCCATGGCCAGGTTGATCGTGAGCAGGGCCGCGATGATGGGCAGGGACATCAGCAGGCCGGAAACGATGACTTGCGCGCCCCATTCGGTGAGCACGCCCCACCCCTGGGCATGCAGGGGCGTGGCGGCGATCGGCAAGGTGTCGAACGAGCGCACGAGGGCGGAAAGGACGAGCAGGTGTCCGTCGAGCGCGAGGAACACCAGGGTGGCCACGATGTTGAACAGGCGCGACAGGACCGCGGTGTTGGCGCCCGTGGAAGGATCGAAGAAGGACGCGAACGAAAGGCCCATCTGCAGCCCGACGAATTCCCCGGCGGTCTGAACGGCGGCGAAGGCGACGCGCATGGTCAGGCCCATTGCCACGCCGATGAGAATCTGCCGGATGGCGATGCCGAAGCCCTCGAAGGAGGCGGGCGCGACGCCGGGCAGGGGACCGATGGCCGGGGCGACGGCGACGGTCAGGACGGCCGCCAGGCCGACCTTGGCCCGGATGGGAATGGAGGATTCGCCAAAGAGCGGCGCGGTGCCGATCAGCGCGGCCAGCCGCACGAAGGGCCAGAAGAAAGCGTTGATCCAGCCGTAGAGCTGGTCCAGGGTGAAGGACATCATGCGGCCGCTCGCGTGGGCTCGTGGAGGCCGGATGGCGGACGGCCGCGACGCCCCGCGTTCAGGAGACCAGGCCCGGCAACTGGCCCAGCAACTGCCGGATGTAGTCGACCATGAGTCCGATCAGCCAGGGGCCGAGCAGCACCAGCACCGCGAACATGGCGAGCAGCTTGGGAATGAAGGACAGCGTCATTTCGTTGATCTGGGTCGCGGCCTGGAACACGCTGATCAGCAGACCGACCGCGAGCGTCACCAGCAGCAGGGGGCCGGCCATGGCCAGGGCGATCTTCATGGCCTGGTAGGTCATGCTCATGACGGTTTCGGCGTTCATGGCGTCTCCGATGGGCCGGCTGGCGGCGGGTTACTGGTAAAAGCTCTGCGCCAACGATCCCATCAGCAGGTGCCAGCCGTCGGCCAGCACGAAGAGCATCAGCTTGAAGGGCAGGGAAATCGTGACGGGGGGCACCATCATCATGCCCAGCGACATGAGCACGCTGGCGACGACCAGGTCGATGATCAGGAAGGGAATGAAAATGGTGAAGCCGATCTGGAAGGCGGTCTTGAGTTCACTGGTCACGAAGGCCGGGACCAGGATGCGCAGGGGAACCTGCTCCGGTCCATCGAGCGCCGGCAGCTTGGCCATGTCGGCGAACAGCGCCAGATCGGTCTCGCGCGTCTGGTGCAGCATGAAAACGCGCAGCGGCTGGGCGCCTTTCTCGACCGCCGCTTCGAACGTGATCCTGCCGTCGGCCAGCGGCTGGTAGGCGTCCTGGTAGATCTGGTCGAACACCGGCGACATGGTGTAGAAGGTCAGGAACAGGGCCAGTCCGACCAGGACGTGGTTGGGCGGGGAGGTCGCCGTGCCCATGGCGTTGCGCAGCAGGCCGAGCACGATGATGATCCGCGTGAAACCCGTCATCATGAGCAGCGCCGCGGGCAGGAAGGACAGCGACGTCAGCAGCAGCAGGGTCTGCATGCTGAGCGAGTACGTGGCGCCGCCGCCCGGACCCGCGGTGGCGGTCAGGGCGGGAAAGGCGGGGCCGGCGGCCTGGCTCCAGGCGGCCTGGGGCCAGGCGCAGAATAGCGCGGCGGCCAGCAGGCATGGCAGGAGCGGAAAGCGGCAGGCGGGCGACAGCCGGCGGAGGACCCTGGGCATGCTTCAGGGGCCCGGTGCGCCGGATCGCCGCAATTGCGCGGCGAACTTGCCGTGGAAATCCGGCGCGCCGGCCCCGGGAAGCGCGCCGGCGGGCATCGTGTGCAGCAATGTCATCTGGCTCTGGGCCATGCCCACCACCAGCCAGGTGCCTTCGATCTCGACCACCGCCACCTGGGCGCGCGGCCCGAGCGGCAGATTGCCCACCACCCGCAGCAGGCCGGCGTCGCGGCGGGCCAGCAGGCCGGTGCGCCGCGCCAGCCAGGCGCAGGCCAGGATCGCGCCCACGACCAACAGCAGTCCGATGACGACACGGATCAGGGCGATATCGGTCATGCCGGTTCAGCGACGGCCGTTCAGGCGGTTGATGCGCTCGGAAGGCGTGATGATGTCGGTCAGGCGGATGCCGTACTTGTCCTCGACCACCACCACCTCGCCCTGGGCGATCAGGTAGCCGTTGACGAAGATGTCCATGGGCTCGCCCGCCAGGCCGTCGAGCTCCACCACCGAGCCCTGTCCGAGCTGGAGCAGGTTCTTGATGGTCAGGCGCGTGCGGCCCAGTTCGACCGTCAGCTGGACCGGAACGTCCATGATGAGGTCGATATCGCTGCCGCCGGCCGGCGCCTGGCCGGTCAGCGGCTGGAAAACGTTGCCGGCCACGGGCTTCGGGCCAGCCGCGTGCTGCGGGTTCAGGGCCGGGGTCCAGTCTTCGCTCGCCTGCTGGAGCCCGTCGGCCTGGGTGGCCGGCCCGCCCTTGCCGGTCTGGGCGGTCTGTTCGGCCAGGGCCGCGGCCCAGTCGTCGGCGTCGGCGGCGGGCTGCGCCGGGACGGCGTCGTCCGGCTGCTCGTCGATGGGGTCAGTCATGGTCCGGGGCCTCGTTGGATTCGGAGTCTTCGTAAGGTGCCAGCATGCGCTGCACGCGCAGCGCGTATTGGCCGTTGAACGTGCCGTATCCGCATTCCATCAGCGGCACGCCGTCGACATGCGCGACGATCGTCGTCGGAACCTGGATGGGCAGCACGTCGCCCGGCTTCATGGCAATGAGTTTCGAGATGGTCGTCGGGATCTGGGCGAACTCCGCGATCAGGTCGACGTCCGCGCTGCGCACCTGGCGCGAAAGCTGGTGCATCCAGCGCTGGTCCACGGCTTCCAGCGTCGTGTCCTGCAGCGGCCGGGTCAGCAGGTCGCGCACGGGCTCGATCATGGAGTACGGCAGGCAGACGTTCAGGTCGCCGCCGGTGGCGCCGAACTCGATATGGAAGGGCGTGACGACCACCGCCTCGTTGGTGCCGGTGATGCTCGCGAATTTGGTGTGCATCTCGGAGCGCATGTACTCGAATTCGATCGGATACACCGGCTCCCAGGACTTGCCGTAGCTTTCCAGGGTCAGGGCCAGCAGGCGGCGGATGATGCGCTGTTCCGTGGTCGTGAAGTCCCGGCCCTCGACCCGCGTGTGGTAGCGGCCGTCGCCGCCGAACAGGCTGTCGATGATGAGGAAAACCAGGTTGGGATCGAAAGTGAACAGGGCGGTGCCGCGCAGCGGCTTCATCTGCACCATGTTCAGGTTGCTGGGAACGGGCAGGTTGCGTTCGAAATCCGAATACTTCTGGATGCGGATCGTTCCGACCGAAATGTCGGCGCTGCGGCGCATGAAGTTGAGCAGGGTATTGCGCAGGTTCCGGGCGAAACGCTCGTTGATGAGTTCCAGCGTCTGCATGCGCCGGCGCACCACCCGGTCGGGCGAGCCCAGGTCGTAGGCGCGTATGCCGTCCTGCTCGGTGTCCTGTTGCCCCTTGCCGCCTTCTTCGCCGGTGACTCCCGCCAGCAGCGCGTCGACTTCGTCCTGCGACAGGAAAGCCTCGTAGGCCATGCTACTGCACCACGAATGCGGTAAAGAGCACGTCCGTCACGTACTGGCCGTCGGGCAGCGGCGAAAAGGGACGATTGACCTCGTGCGCGATCGCGCTGGCCAGGTTCACCTTGCCTTCGGCGGTATGGACCGTGTCCGGATTCTGCGCCGACAGCACCATCAGGACGCGGCTGCGGACCTCGGGCATGTAGCGCTGGATGCGCTCGCGCGATTGCTCGTTGGCCACCCGCAGGGTCAATCCGACGTGGACGATGCGCTCGTTGTCCCGGTTCTGCAGGGTGACGGTGAACGGCTCCAGGTCGATGAATATCGGCGCGGGGACGACTTGCGGCGGCATCGGCGCGATGCTCATCACCTGCGGCGGCTGGCCCGTCGCGGCCTGCGCCGCCTGGGGCGCATTGGCCCCGTACATGCGCGAAGTGATGATCCAGGTGGTGGCGACGCTGGCCAGGGCCACGATCAACAGGGCGGCCAGGGCAATGAGCAGGCGCGACAGCCGCCCGCCATTGTTCCTCATGGGGAGCGTGCTGCGGGCCGGCATGGAGGGGTTCTTGGTAGTCGCCATTATGGGGTCGCTGCGTACCGCGAGTCTGGGGATGCTTGGGATGCTTGGGGATTCTGCCGCAAAACCCGTGGGCCGATGCATGCGAACAGCGGGTCGAAAAGCGGGTTTCTCCCTCTATTGCGCCGCCGCAGCGTGGGCCGGCGACACGGAGCGGCGGGTTCAGGCAAAGGTATCCACCAGAGCGTTCGTGGCCGCGCGCGCGGCGGGCGCCTCGCCGGTCCTGGCGATCGCGAAATCGCCGTCGTTGCTTTCGGCCCGGTTGCGCTGGCCGCCTTGCGGCTGGCCCCAGTCCTGTCGCGAGCGCTGGTCGCCGACACTGGCCTGTCCCAGCGAAATGCCGGCCTGGGCCAGCGATTGCTGCAATTGGGGCATGGCCGATTCGATGGCATGTCGCACCGCCGCATGAGGCGAAACGAAGCTCGCCTGGGCGATGCCGTCGCTGATCTGCAGCGAGACGCGCAGCGGTCCCAGGTCCGGCGGATCCAGGCGCAGTTCGGCGGTGTGCCGCTGGCCGTCGGCCGATTGCCCCAGCGCCACCAGTTGGCGTCCGAGATCGGCGCCCCATTGCGGCTGGTGCAGGGGCGTGGCGACCTGCATGACGGCGACGGCGGGACGCTCGGCGGGGGCATCGGCCGGCGACGAAGGTCCGGCCGTTGCCGCGGCCGCGGCCATGAGCGCGGACCCGGCCGCCGCATGGGCGGCGGAGGAGTCCGGTGCTGCCGCAAGCTGCGGCAGCGGCTGGGCCGATGGATCGCCCGGCTCGCTACGGGAGGCAGCCTTGCCGGACGCAACCTCGGCCGCCCCGTTTACGGGTCCTCGCGGCAGGATGTCGGTCGCCTTGGCGAGCGTGCGCGAAGACCCCCGCCCCGGGGACGCGCCGGCCGGCCCGATGTGCGCGGAGGAAACGGCAGGTCGGGACGCCGCGGCCGCGGCATCGGGCCGAGCGTCCGACGCGGCCGTGGCGATCGCCGCCGTATCGGACGGCAGTTCGCGCGACGGCGCCTGGCTGTGTTCCCGGCCGCGGATGCCGTCCCGGCCGTCCGCCGGGTCATGGCGGGCGTGGGCGGCGGTCGCTCCCGGGCGGGCGGTCCGGTGTTCCCGGGAAGATTCCGCGGTCCGTCCGGCGGCGTCCGCCGCAGGAGTGCGCGCATCCCGCGTGGCGCCGGGGTGGCGGTCTGCGCCGCGCAGTTGGGCGGTAGCCTGGATCGCGATGTCCAAAGCCTGCTGGGCCAGCGTCGGCGCGGGACCGGCCTCCTTGTCGGCGGCGCGTTCGGCGTGGCCCTTGCCGGGGCGCGCGGGCCGCTGCCCGGATCCGGCCGGGCGCTCGGAGGCGGACGAAGACGATGAGGCGGCGGCCTTCTGTCCGCGGTGCTGGTCGGCCAGCACCCGGGAAAAGGCGGGCGGCTCGCGATGATCGGAGACCGCCGGTTCGGCGCCGGGCTGCGACGGCGCCGCGCCACTGGAAGCCGACGGCGGCGCGCCGCTCGGCAGGAGGGGGAGAACAGGGGCGGTCATGGCGGCTCCGATCAATGCAGCTCTGTCTGGCGGCGGACCAGCCGGGCGGAGTTCTCGTCGGTTGCCCGCTGGTCCTGGCGGGCGTCGAGAACGGCCTGGCGGCGCGCGTCGCGCGTGACCAGGGCATCGAAGGAATTCTGCTTGCGCTTGGCGTCGCGCCACTGCTCGCGGCCGGTGGCCAGTTGGCTGTCGGCCTGGCCGAGCACCGCGCGCTGCTGCTCGATGGCGTCGTCCAGCGTGGCGATGAATCGCTGGTAGTTGTGGCAATCGGCGGCCGACAGTCCCAGCCGCAGCGCCGCCTGCAGGCGTTCCAGATAGTCGTGCCGGTAGGTCCGCAGCATTTCGAGCTGCTGCCCGGCGTTCTCGCGCATGGCGGTCAGCTCGCCGAGGCGGCGGGCGGCTTCGTCGGTGCGCGACCTGGCCAGGTCGGTCAGGGTGGCCAGCGGCAGCTTGCTAGGCATGGACATCTCCTTGGGCGAACACGTCCGCCAGTTGTTCCACGGCGCCCGCGTAGTCCACGCGGGTGTCCAGGTCCTGCTGCAGGAAGGACTCCAGGAAGGGGTAGCGCTCGATCGCCTCGTCGAGCTGCCGGTCGTGGCCGGCCGCGTAGGCGCCGACCGCGATCAGGTCGCGGTTGCGCTGGTAGCGCGACAGCATCTGCTTGAAGCGGCGCACTACCGTGAACTGGGCGGGATCGATGATCGCGGTCATGACGCGGGAGATCGACGCCTCGATGTCGATCGCCGGATAGTGCCCCGACTCGGCCAGGGCGCGCGACAGCACCACGTGGCCGTCCAGGATGGCGCGCGCGGCGTCGGCGATCGGGTCCTGCTGGTCGTCGCCCTCGGTGAGCACGGTATAGAAGGCGGTGATGGAGCCGGCGCCGTGCCCGTTGCCGGGCGCGCCGTTGCCGGCCCGTTCGACCAGGGCCGGGAGCTTGGCGAAGACCGACGGCGGATAGCCCTTGGTGGCCGGCGGCTCGCCGATGGCCAGCGCGATTTCGCGCTGCGCCATGGCGTAGCGGGTCAGCGAATCCATGATCAGCAGCACATGCCGGCCCTGGTCCCGGAAGTATTCGGCCAGGCGGGTCGCGTAGGCCGCGCCCTGCATGCGCAGCAGGGGCGAGACGTCGGCCGGCGCGGCCACCACGACCGAGCGCTGCAGCCCGCGGGCGCCGAGGATGTGTTCGATGAATTCCTTGACTTCGCGTCCGCGTTCGCCGATCAGGCCCACCACGATGACTTCGGCTTCGGTGTAGCGGGCCATCATGCCCAGCAGCACGCTCTTGCCGACGCCCGACCCGGCGAACAGGCCCATGCGCTGGCCGCGCCCGACCGTGAGCAGTCCGTTGATGGCGCGTATGCCGACATCGAGCACGGTATCGATGGGCGCGCGCGCCAGCGGATTGATGGGTTGCGCGGTGAGCGGCGCCAGTTCGGCGTGGGCCAGGGACCCCAGGCTGTCCAGGGGACGCCCCGCGCCGTCGACCACCCGGCCCAGCAGCGCTTCGCCCACCGGCAGGTGCAGGCCGCGCGCGGGCCGCGCGTTGCCGTTCAGGACAGTCTTCCTGGGCAAGGGAATGGCGCGTTGCAGCGCCGGCTCGGCCGCCACCACGCGAGCGCCCGGGGGCAGGCCCGAGATATCGCTCTGCGGCATCAGGTAGAGCGTGCGACCGTCGAAGCCGACGACCTCGGCATCGGCCCAGTGGTCGTGGCCCGATGCGATTTCGATGCGGCAGGCGGCGCCCACCGGCAGGCGCAGGCCGGTCGCATGCAGCACCAGCCCGGTGGCCCGCGTGATCCGCCCGCTGGTGTGCCAGGGGTCGGTGGAGGAGGCGCGTATCGAGCCCAGCCTGAGCTGGGTCAGCCAGCGGTCGGCGGCCGGCGCCGCGGGGTATCCGGCGGCCGTCATGCCGCTTCCCATTCGCTGGCGCGTCCCAGCGAGGCCGCCACCCGGCGCCAGCGCGTCTGCAGTGTCGCGTCTATGGTGCCGAAGGCCGTCTCGGCGCGGCAGCCGCCGCGCAGCAGGGTGTCGTCGGCCAGGATGCGCCAGTTGCTGCGGCCCAGTTCGTCCTGCAGGTGGCGTTCGACCAGTTGCAGGTCGTCCGGATGGACCCACAGCCGCAGCGGGCCGTCGCCGGAGAGATCGGTATGGAGCACTTCGCGCACGGCCGCCAGCACGGCGTCCGGCTGGTCGGCCAGGGCCGTGCGCACCACCTGGCGGGCGACGTCGAGCGCCAGGGTCAGCAGGCCCTGGCCGACCGATTCTTCCAGCGCCAGGATGGACGCGGAGCAGGCCCCGGCCAGTTCGCCGAGGCGGCGGGCTTCTTCCGCGGCCCGGCCGCGGCCTTCCGCCAACCCTTCCGCGTGGCCCGCCTCGCGCCCTTCGGCGCGACCGGTCTCGAAGCCATGCTGGTAGCCGTCCTGCCGGCCATCCGCATAGCCTTGCTGCCTGCCGGTGGCCAGGCCCTCGGCCCAGGCCTGCTGGCGCGCCTCTTCCAGGACCACGGCGGGGTCCGGGCCGGGATCGGGTTCCGGTTCGGGGGCTTCGGCCGCCGCGACCGGCTCCGGCTGCGGACGGTCGAAGGCGGCCATCTGCCAGCGGCGCCAGCTCGCGGCCGGCGGCCGAGTGGCCAGGCCGGCGTACGGGTCGCCCCTAGACATAGGTGTCGCCTCCCTGGTTGCCCAGCGCGATCTGGCCGCTTTCGGCCAGGCGGCGGGCGATCTGCAGGATCTTCTTCTGTTCGGCTTCGACTTTCGACATCCGCACCGGTCCCTGGATTTCCAGGTCCTCGCGGAGCATTTCGGCGGCGCGGCTCGACATGTTGCGCATGAATTTGTCGCGCACTTCGTCGGGCACGCCCTTGAGCGCCACCATGAGCGTGTCGTTGTCGATTTCCTTGAGGATGAGCTGGATGCCGGTGTCCTCGACGTCGACCAGGTTCTCGAAGACGAACATTTCGTCGACGATCTTCTGCGCCAGGTCGGCGTCGCGCTCCTTGAGGGCATTGACGACGGCTTCTTCCTCGGTGGAATTCATCATGTTGAGGATCTCCGCCGCGGTGCGCACGCCGCCCATCTTGCTGCGCTTCGCCCCCTGGCCGGCCAGCACCGAATTGAGCACCTCGGTCAGTTCGGACAGCGCGGCCGGCTGCACGCCGCCGAAGGTGGCGATGCGCAGCACCACGTCGTTGCGCAGCCGCTCGGGCAGCAGGTTGAGCACGCCGGCGGCCCGGTCGCGCTCCAGGTGCACCAGGATCGTGGCGATGATCTGCGGATGCTCGTTGCCGATCAGTTCGGCCACCGTCGGCGCGTCCAGCCAGTTCAGGGCATCGATGCCGCTGCCGCTTTCGCCCGCGTCCAGGATGTCCTCGAGCAGCCCCGCGGCGCGATCGCTGCCCAGCGCCTTTGTCAGTACCGAGCGGATATAGTCGTCGGTGCCGAGCGTGACGGCCATGAATTGCTCGGCCTCCTGGCGGAATTCCTCCAGCACCGTGCTGACATCGTCGCGCGTGATCTGCTTGAGGTTGGCCATGGCCGCGCCGACCTGCTGGACTTCCCGCGCCGACAGATACTTGAAGACTTCCGCCGCGGCGTCCTCGCCCAGCGACATCATGAGTATGGCGCTACGGGCCAGGCCGTTGTCACTTTCCATCTTTCTCTATCCAGGAGCGCAAGACCATGGCGACGGCGCGCGGGTCCTTCTCGGCGAGGTTGCGGGCGGTCCGCAGGTTGTCTTCGTAGCGGCTCATCTTCTGGGCCCGGGCCTGGGCATCGGCCTCACGCTGGGCTTCCGCGCGGGCGGCCTCGATCGCGTCCGTATCGACGATCGGTTCCAGGTAGCGCTGCATCAGCGGCCGTCCGACCTTGCGCCAGAGCCAGAACAGGATCAGGGCGGCGATCAGATAGCCCAGGATGCTCTTGCCCAGTTCGATCGATCCGGGCTGGCGCCACAGCGGGGGTTCGGGTTCGATGTCGGTGAACTGGCTGTTGGCCAGGTTCAGGGAGTCGCCGCGGGTTTCCGAATAGCCCATCGCTTCGCGCACGAGCTTGTTCAGCTTGTCCAGTTCCTCCGGCGGCAGCGGTTTCATCTCGCCGTCTTCGTCCGGACGGTAGTTCACCACGACGGCGACCGACATGCGCCTGAGCACGCCCGATGACGCCTTGACGTGGCTGATCGTGCGGTCCACCTCGTAATTGATGGTGGCGTCGCTGCGGTTGCTGGCGGGCTGGCCGGCGGCGGGCTGCTGGTCCTGGGCCTGCTGAGTCTGGGCGCCGGGTTGGCCCGGCTGGCCGGCCTGTCCCGGCTGCCCGTTGCCGGGCGCCTGGACGGCGGGCGCGGTGGCGATCGGCGCCGTCGCGTTCAGCGGCGGCTGGTTGGTGAGCGCTCCCGGGACGCCTTCCGGCGGCGTGATGCCGCGCTGGCTGGAGTCGCTGGTCTGCTTGCTGCGCACGGCCGCCTTGCCGGGTTCCTGGTTGGGGCCGTAGACCTCGGAAGTCTGTTCGCGCTGGGAAAAATCGACTTCCGCGGTCGCCTGGGCATGGACATTGCCGGCGCCGACCAGCGGATTGAGCAGCGAGAGAATGCGCTCGACCGTGCGCTGCTCCAGTTCGCGCACGTAGCGCAGCTGCTCGGCGTCCATGCCTCGGCCGCCCTGGCCGCCGGGCGCGGACAGCAGGCGGCCGTTCTGGTCGACGATGGATACGTTCTCGGCCGTCAGTTCCGGCACGCTGGACGAGACCAGCCATGCGATCGCGGAAACCTGGGGGTCGCTCAGGCCGCGGCCGGGATAGAGATTGAGCACGACCGACGCGGTGGGAGCCTGGCGCTCGCGCACGAACAGGGTCTGGCGGGGGATGGCCAGGTGCACGCGGGCATGCTGGACGCTGTGGACGGCCTCGATGGAGCGCGCCAGTTCGCCTTCGAGGGCCCGCTGGTAGTTGACCTGTTCGGCGAACTGGCTGGAGCCGAAGCGGGCATTGTCCAGCAGTTCGAAACCCACGGATCCGCCGCGCGGCAATCCCTGGCTGGCCAGTTGCAGGCGGACTTCGTGCACGCGGTCGGCCGGCACCATCAGGGCGCCGCCGTTGTCCGCGAATTTGTAGGGGATGTTCATCTGGTTGAGCGCGGCGACGATGGCGCCGCCGTCGCGTTCTTCCAGATTCGAGTACAGCACCCGGTAGTCGGGCTGCCGGCTCCAGAGGGCCACGGCCACGATCAGCGCGACCAGGGCGGCCACGCCCCCCATGAGCACCGGCTTGGGCAGGGTGCGCAGTTTCTGCAGGACGGGAAAACGGGCCAGGGCCGAAGCGCCCAGACTGGCCTGTTGGTTCATCGGTCGCCTCCGCGGCCCGGTACGGGGGAGGCGGCTGCTGAGCGTGGAGGGAAGGGCAGGTTACGCATGCAACGTGCTTCGGGTGTGGGAGCGTGGATTATGGACGGGGCCGGGGATATGCCAAGCGCGGAAAAACCCCGGTTTTCCTGTGCTATTTGGCTCCTACCCGGAAGGGTGGGGCATGATTGCGCCGCGCCGGTGTCAAAGCGGGAAATATTGGTTTTTTTGCCGCTATTTATGGGCTATGCGCGCCGGCCGGCTGCGCTAGTCTTGCCACTTGTTTCTTCTCGTCCGTAGGGAGCCGACCATGTCCGTCCAGAACCTGTCTGGTGTCGAAGCCATGCTGCAGCAGATGCGCGCCGTCATGCGCGAGGCTGCCGGCGCGGCACCGGCCCCGGACGGCCCGGTCTCCACGGGCGGCTTCGCCGCGGAACTCCAGCGTTCCGTGCACCGGGTGTCCGACGCGCAGAACGCCGCCCAGGCCCAGGCGCGGGCGTATCAGCTGGGCGAGCCCGGCATCTCGCTCAACGACGTCATGATCGACCTGCAGAAGGCCAGTGTGTCTTTCCAGGGGGTGGTGCAGGTGCGCAACAAGCTGGTCGCCGCCTACCAGGAAATCGCGAGCATGCCGGTGTAGGGTGGGGAAACGTCAGCCGCGGCATAGCTGTGATCCGATCGACAACGGTGCCTGATGTTTGACACGTTCACTCTGTTGATCGCCGCCGTCATCCTGTTCCAGACGATCGGCGCCGTACTGCTGGTGGCCTGGTTCGTGTCGAGGCGGGCGCGGCTCATCCTGGGACTGTGCGGCACGATTCCCCTGGTCCTGGCGATCCTCGGCCTGGTCGCCTGGCATCTCTGGGGTTCCAGGATACCGGCCTCCGGCTATCTCGACGCCGTGATCCTGGCCGGGCTGGTCGTCGTGCCCTGCGGCCTGGTGGTCACGCTCACGTTCCACCTCGTGCGCGCCGAGGGCATGCTGCGCATGGTGCGCAATGCGCGCAGCGGGCGCAATATGCATGCGCTGGCCCAGATGCACGCCTTGGCCCAGGTGGTCGACATCGAGGCGCTCGAGGACGACCTGCGCCAGGCCCTCAAGGCCAAGGACCAGCTCTATATCCTGTACCAGCCGATCTTCGACGCCGCCAGCCGCACGCTGGCCGGATTCGAGGCGCTGTTGCGCTGGAACCACCCGGTGCGCGGCACGATCGCGCCCATGCAATTCATTCCGTTGGCCGAACAGACGGACCTGATCGGCCCGCTGGGCGCCTGGGTGCTGGAGACGGCATGCGTCGAAGCGGCCAAGTGGCCGCCTTCGTGGTACCTGTCGGTCAATCTCTCGCCGGTCCAGATAGAGAATGCCCACCTTACGCGGGACGTGCGCTCCACGCTGAGCCGTACGGGGCTGGGCGCCGATCGGCTGGAGCTCGAAATCACCGAAGGCGTGCTGGTGGCGGCGGCGGGCGCCGAGATCGCCCGGCTGGCCGAGCTGCGGCGCATGGGCGTGCGCGTGGCCATCGACGATTTCGGCACGGGCTATTCGAGCCTGGGCTATCTCAGCCAGTTGCCCTTCGATACCATCAAGATCGATCGCTCGTTCGTGCGCAACCTGGAAAGCGACGAAAGCGCCCAGGCCATCGTCGACATGATCGTCGAACTGTCGCGGCGCCTGGGACGAGAGATCGTGGCCGAAGGCGTCGAAACCGAGAGCCAGTATTCGATCCTGAACACCCTGCAATGCCAGCGCGTGCAGGGCTGGCTGTTCGGCAAGCCCATGGGGTCCCAGGAAATCGTCGAGACGTTCATGAAGCCCGACGCCGCGGCGAATACCGAACTGAAGCCGGATCCCGCCGCGGCCGCGGCGGCGGCCGAGGTGGCCTGACCCCGCGGCGGCCGGCGTCCGGTCAACGGTTCGCGGGCTGTAGCGTCGGGAGGTCCGTGCCGGAGTCGCCCGCTTCCAGGCGATACAGCCAGGCCAGCAATTCGGCCACCGCCAGGTAAAGCTGGGGAGGAATGTGCGCATCCAGGTCGACTTGCATCAGCAGGCCGACCAGCTCGGGCGATTCGTGCACGTACACGCCGTGTTCCTGCGCGGTGCGCAGGATGGTCTCGGCCAGGATGCCGTAGCCCTTGGCCACGACGCGCGGGGCCGTTTCCTTGGCGTCGTAGGACAGGACGACGGCGCCGGGCCGGCCGTCGGTGGCGCGCCTGGCGGGGTCCGTGGGTGTCATGGCGTATCCGTTCGCGCCGCGGCGAGGTCGCCGCTCACCGACAGCCCGCTCAATGTGAGCCCGGCGGCCCGGCAGCCGTGGCGCAGCGCCTCGGCATGTTCCTGGAGCTCGGTTGCGCTGTCGGGCGCGGCCAGGTGCATCGCCAGTTCCGTGCCGGCCAGTCCGATGCGCGCCTCGACCATGCCCAGCCGCGGCAGGTTCACCGTCAGCCGGGTCGACCAGGTGGCCGGCCCTTCGCGTTCCTGCGCCGGATCGTCGCGGCCGATCTCCCAGCGCATGGGCGCGCCCGGCCAGGCCTCGCCCTGCCAGGCAAACACCTGGTGCGCCAGCACTTCGAGTTGCTGGCGCACGATCAGCGCGGCGTCGGGATGCAGCCCCGGGATGGGCGGCTGGGGCGCAGGGCCTCCCTGGCCGGCGGCGGCCGGCGCCGAGGCCTGCGAGGCCGTGGCATGGACCGCTGCGCCGCTGGAGGCGTCGGCGACGTCGGGCCCCGCCTGAAGCGCGGGCGGCGGCGCGGACGGCGCCGCACGGGGCGCCGGCGCGGGACTGCCGGCGGCGGGCGTCGCAGGCCCCCGCGTCGTCCACCTGGCCTGGGGCTCCTGCGCCAGCCGGGCCGGTTCGCGCTTGCCGAAGGCGACCTGGGCGAGGTGCGATTCGTAGAACATGCCGCTGGTTTCCAGCACGTTGGCCAGCGCCCGCGCCAATCCCTGCGCGGTCGGGGCCCCTTGCCCGGGCATGGCCTGGAGCGCGGCATTGCGGGCCGGACCGTCCGTGGCCGGCGCCGAGGCGGCGGCGCGGGGCGCCGGAGCCGGCTCGCGCCCGGGGGCCGGGATGGCCGGCCCGTCCGTGCCGCCGCTGCGAGAGGTCGCCGAGGGCCCGGTCTCGCCGGCCGGCGGCCGCCAGAGCGCCGTCTTGCCGGCGAGGGCCGGCGCGGTCTGCGGGTAGCGGGCCAGAAGCGCGAGTATGGTGCGGGCGGTGAAGCCGAGCGTGGTCGGCGCGGAAGCGGTCGAGCCGGTTTCGGTGCGCCGGTCCCCGCGCGCCAGCGCCAGCGCGGTTTGCAGCCCGGCATCCTTGATGGCGGACTGCGGCCGGCGCTGGGCCTGCGCTTCGGCGCGTTCGGCGGCCTGGCGGGAATCGCGGCCCGGAACGTTGTCGGAGCGATCGGGGCGCTGCGCGCCGGGGGGCTGCGCCACGGCGTCGGGCCGCGCGCCGCTCAGCAGATTGGCCTGCTGGGCCAGGGTGGTGCCAAGCACCGCGTCCAGGCGCTGCACCAGCAGCGTGCCGAGCGCGGACGGTCCTCCAACGCTCACGATCTACGGGGCGGACCGTAGGCCTGCAGCAGCGATTGCTGGCGCTTCATGCGGCCCAGCAATTCGCTCAACCGAGCCAGTTGGGGCATGGCCAGGTCGCGCGTGCCGGCATCGTTCTCGAGAATGCGGACCAGCAGATTGTGCCGCGAGGCGCGTTCGGCGTCGTCCAGGACCGATTGGGCGCCCGCCTCGCGCAGGCGTTCGACCGACTCGCAGTAGGTCTGGCCCAGTCGCAGGACATCCCCCCATTCGTCGTGGCGCGCGGCCGCGAGCATGTTTTCGGTGATCAGCGCGATCTGCTCGTAATGGTCCAGGACGGTCAGGGGAGTGCTCATTCGATGCTCGGGGGGCAAGAGCGGTTAGGAGTGGGTGGAAATCGGACGCGGGGCGGGTTCGACTTGCGCGGGCGGGTCCACGGCGACCCGCCAGGCGTCGCCGATCTCCGCCAGCAGGCGGTCGGCGAGATCCAGACGCCCGGCGTCGGCGTGGAGATTGGCTTGCAGCAGGTTGTAGACGATGGCGTCGTAGACATTGCGCAGATTGGCGGCCAGTTCGCCGCCGGCATCCGGGTCGAGGCTGGCTTTCAAGCCGCTGTCGACGATCTCCACGGCCTTGGAGATCGCGGTGCCGCGCGCGGCGATATTGCCCTGCTGCATGTGCAGCCGGGCCTGGCCGACGGCGGCGCGGGCGCCGTCGAACAGCAGGGTGATCAGGCGTTGCGGGCTGGCGCCGAGTACGCGCGTCTCCAGGCCGATGTCCGCGTAGGAACGGACAGAGCCGGAAGACCCGATTCCGCGGCGCGGGGCGTACGTCATTTCTTGCTGTTCCCCTGGCTGCCGAGATTGGAGAGCATCGACAATTGCGTGGTCAGGTAGGAGCTGAGGGAGTTCATCTGGGCCATCATGGAATCGAGGTTGATGAACTGCTGTCGATACATTTCCATCGTGGCGTCGATGCGCGTCTGCACGGCATCCGACTGGTCGTCCAGGTCCTTGATGGCGCTGGTCTGCGCGTCCTGGGCGACCTGCACCATGCCATTGTCTCCGGCCAGCCGCTGGTAGGCCGATTCGACCTGGGAGGCCACGCCGTTCTCGGCGGTGAACAGCTTGGCGACCTCTTCCGGGTGCTGGTCCAGCGCGGCGCCGAGTTTCTGGTCGTCGATCAGGAGCTTGCCGGTGAGCGGGTCCGTGGTGATGCCCAGTTGCGAGAGCGTGCGGATCGTGCCCTCGGGCATGGCCACATTCAGCGCGGAGGCCATATTGGTCTGCGCCGAGCGGGCGGTCGAATCGCCCGTGAGCGGCTGGCTGGTCATCGCATCGACATCGAACGCCGTCAGGTTCTTGATCGTGCTCTGCAGGGTGTTGTAGGCGTTGACGAAGCTGGTGATCGCGTCCTTGGCCACCGTGGGGTCGCGCGCGACCTTGAGCGTCACCGGGCCTTCGGTCGTTTCGCTGAGCGTGAGCTTGACGCCCTGGATGACGTCCTCGATCTCGTTGGTGCTGCTGGTGACGGAGATCGTGCCGTTGATCGTCAGCTCGGCATCGGTCGCGGCCTGTTCGTCCAGGTTCGAGGCCGCAGGATCGCCCGCGTCGAACCCGATCATGTCCTGCAGGTCGGCGTTGCCGTCGACCTGGATCCTGGCCACCGCGCCTTGCGTGCCGGTTTCGGCGGCGGTCAGCATCAGGCGATAGGGCTGGCCCGAGCCGTCGTTGACGACGGTCGCCTGCACGCCCAGGCCGGGGTCGGCGTTGATGGCGGCGATCAGGCCGTCGATCGAGGTATCGTCGTCGCCCAGTTCCAGCGTCCGGGTTTCGTTGTTGGCCAGGGTGATCGTGATCGTGCCGCCGGCGCCGATGGCTTCGTCGCGCTTTTCGCGGCCGCCGGCCACCAGGGTCTGCGAGGTGGCCAGGGAGGCCACGTCTATGCTGTATTGGCCCGCGATGGCCGAGGGATCGACGTCCACGGCGACCGCCTCGCCGCCGGTGAGGGTGGCCTTGAGCGCGCCGAAAGTCTCGTCGGCCTTGGTCAGCCCCTTGGTGGCGTTGTGCAGCGATTCGATCGCGCTCTTGAGCGTGCCGTAGGCCGACAGGCGGGCCTGCGCGGCCGCCTTCCGGTCCGCGATGGGCTGCAGCGCCAGGTTCTCGTTTTCTTGCAGTTGCGAAAGCAGATCGTCTATGGGCAGGCCCGAGCCGACGCCGATCGAGGAAATAGCCATCTCGTTTCTCCTGGGAGGGATTGTGCCGAAAGCCGCTGGCCCGGATCGGTCGGGCACGGGGCACAAACCCGTTCAATTCACTGATTCGATGATGCGGCCGCGCTCAGGCTTGGGTCGCGACGGCTTGTCCCTGCAGATTGACGATCATTTTTGCCACCCGTATGACGGCCTCGCTCGGGATGGTGCGCAGGACCTCTCCCGTCTGGCTGTCGAGGATCGACACCACCAGGCGCTGGGCCTCGGGATCGACCTCGAACTGCAGGCTGGTCGACCAGGCCTGCATGCTCTGGTTGATTTCCCGGAGCGCCTTGTCCAGGCCCTGGGGGGCATTCTGGCCGGCCTGGTCCGGGGAGGCGTCGCCGCCGGCGGTGGCATTGTCCGCCGCCGAGTTGTCCACGGTCGGCGCCAGGGGAGTGACGAGCGTGGCCGCCTCCGGCTGGGGCGCGGCCGGCGCGGCGGCCGGCGCGACCGCGGCGGCGGGGAAGGGAGTGAGGGGGCTGAGCGCCATGATGACTCCGGAAAATCGGCACGAGCCTGCCGCGGCAGGCGACTGGATGGGGAGATTTCAGCACCCATAACGGCATCCCGGCATGGGACTTTAGCGCCCGCCCGCGACGCGGGCGGCGGCCGTCCGCTGCTACACTCCGGCCTCGTCGCTGTCTTCGGCCCGCTCCATGCCCGTGTCCCCTCCCGATGCCGCTTCCAGCCTGAAGGATTGGCTGGCCTACCTGGAATCCATACATGCCCGCGCCATCGACCTGGGGCTGGATCGCGTGCGGGAGGTGGCCGGCCGGCTGGCGCCGGGCCTGGATTGCGTGAAGATCGTGGTGGCCGGCACCAACGGCAAGGGTTCCACCTGCGCCATGCTGGAAGCCATGCTGCTGGCCGCGGGCTACCGGGTCGGCCTGTACACCTCGCCGCACCTCATCGATTTCAACGAGCGGGCCCGCGTCAACGGCGAAGTCGTGCCCGATGCCGCCCTCGTCGAGCAGTTCGTGGCGGTCGAAGCCGCCCGCGGCGAGATTTCCCTGACCTATTTCGAGTTCACCACGCTGGCCGTGCTGCGGCTGTTCGCGCAGGCGGGCCTGGACGCCGCGGTGCTGGAGGTCGGGCTCGGGGGCCGGCTGGACGCCGTCAATATCGTGGATGCCGATTGCGCCATCGTGACCAGCGTCGACCTGGACCACATGGACTGGCTGGGCGACACCCGCGAAAAGATCGGCCTGGAAAAGGCCCACGTCTACCGCCCGGGCAGGCCGGCCATCTGCAGCGATCCGCGGCCGCCGCAGACGCTGCTGGACCACGCGGCGGGCATCGGCGCCGACCTGTGGCGCTTCGGGCGCGATTTCAATTATTCCGGCGACCGCCAGCAGTGGGCCTACGGCGGCCGGGGCCAGCGCCGCAACGCGCTGGCCTATCCCGCCCTGCGCGGGGCCAACCAGCTTCTCAACGCGGCGGGAGCCCTGGCCGCGCTGGAGTCGCTGCGCGATCGCCTGCCCGTGCCGCAGCAGGCGGTCAGGCAGGGGCTGCTGCAGGCGGCGTTGCCGGGACGGTTCCAGATCCTGCCGGGACAGCCCGCCGTCATCCTGGACGTGGCGCACAACCCGCACGCCGCCGCCGTCCTGGCGCAGAACCTGGACAGCATGGGGTTCCATCCCTATACGCACGCCATATTCGGCATGCTGGCGGACAAGGACGTCGACGGCGTCGTCGCAAAGCTGGGCGACCGCGTCGACAACTGGCATTGCGTGTCGCTGCCGGGACCGCGCGGGCTCGATGCGAACGACCTGGCCGCCCGGGTCGAGCGGACGATCCGCCAGCGGCGGCCGCCGGACGAGCCGCAAGCCGCCGTCATCGCCCATCCGGACGCCGCCCAGGCCCTGGCGGCGGTACACGGCCAGGCAGGCGAGAATGATAGAATCGTGGTATTCGGATCGTTTCTGACAGTCGCCGCCGTTCTCAAGGCGCTCGGGCGCAAGGCATAGCGAGCGGGGCGGCGCGAGACGGTCGTTCTCCCGCTCCGACAGGGACGCTGACTCCATGGGATTCTTCACACGCAAAGACGCCGCTTCCGATGCGCCGCGGGGGCGGCCGCGGCCCTCGGTATCGAGCGAAGCCCAGGCGGCCGAACTGCGTGCACGAGCCCGCCGCCGCCTGGCCGGCGCCGTGGCGCTGGTGCTGGCCGCCGTCATCATCCTGCCCATGGTGCTGGATTCGGAACCGGTGCCGGTGGCCGACGACATTCCCATCCTGATTCCCGATCGCAACACCGCGCTGCCGGCGCCCACGGCGCCGCAGGTCCAGCCGCCCGTGCCGGCGGACTCTCCGGAAGCCTCCGAGACCGCTCCCGCGCCGCCGGCCCCCGCCGCGCAGGCGCCCGAGCCGCCCCCGCCGGCGGCTGCGCCGCCCAAACCCGCGGCCCACCCCGACTCCCGGGCGGATGCCAGGCCGGGGCCGAACGGCGAGTCCAGGCCGGCGGCTCCCGCCAAGAGTGCCGACGCCGCGCGCGCCGACGAGGCCGCCCGCGCCATGGCGCTGCTCGAAGGCCGCACGCCGGCGGCTGCGCCGCCCAAGCCCGCGGCCAGCAACGGCAATTTCGTATTGCAGGTCGCGGCCTACACCACCCAGGCCGACGCCCAGGCGCGCCGCGACAAGCTGCATGCCGCCGGCGTGACCAATGCCTTCGTCGAGGCCGCCACGATCAACGGCAAACAGCAATTCCGGCTGCGCGTGGGTCCGTTCCCCTCGCGCGAAGCCGCCCAGGCCGCCCAGGCGCGGTTGCGCACCCTGGGCTATGACAACGGTTTCATCGCGGCCCGGTGACCGGCTTCGACTTCGTCGTCCTGGCCATCCTGGCCGCGTCCGCGCTGCTCGGACTGGTGCGGGGCCTGCTGAAGGAGCTGCTGTCCCTGGTCGCCTATGCCGCGGCCTTCGTCGCCGCAATCTGGTGGGGCCCCAGGGTCTACGACTGGCTGGCCGGCATGATCGAGACCGACCTGCTGCGGATGGCCGTGTCCTATGCGCTGGTCTTCATCGCCGTGCTGCTGGCGGTGGGCCTGGTCAACATGGCGCTGGGCGCGCTGATCCGGACCACCGGGCTGACGCCGGCCGACCACGGGCTGGGTGCGCTGTTCGGCCTGGCCCGCGGCCTGCTGATCGTGCTGGTGCTGGTCGCGCTGGCCGGCTATACGCCGTTGCCCAGGGAGCCTTGGTGGCAGAACGCGATGTTTTCCGAGACGGCCATGGCCGCCGTCCGCCATATCAAGCTGTGGCTGCCGCCGGCGCTGGCCGCCTGGCTGCCTTATTGAACGCATTACGCTAAACAGGACAGGAACTCGCCATGTGTGGAATCGTCGGGGTCGTCGGCCGCGAGCCGGTCAACCAATTGCTGTACGACAGCTTGCTCCTGCTGCAGCACCGTGGCCAGGACGCCGCGGGCATCGCCACGGTCCAGGACAGCCACTTCAATATGTACAAGGCGCACGGACTGGTGCGCGACGTCTTCCGCACCCGCAACATGCGGGCGCTGCCCGGCACCAGCGGCCTGGGCCAGGTACGTTACCCGACCGCCGGCTCCAGCGAGAGCGCCGAGGAAGCCCAGCCTTTCTACGTCAACGCGCCGTTCGGCATTACCTTCGCCCATAACGGCAACCTGACCAACTGGCGCGAGCTGCGCGAGTCGCTGTTCCGCATCGACCAGCGGCACATCAACACCAATTCGGATTCCGAAGTCCTGCTCAATGTCCTGGCCCATGAGCTGCAGCGCGCGGCCAATGGCGTATCCCTGGACGAAGACGCCATCTTCCGCGCCGTGGCGGCCCTGCACCGGCGGGTGCGCGGCGCCTACGCGGTGGTGGCGCAGATCGCCGGCTACGGGCTGCTGGCGTTTCGCGATCCCCACGGCATCCGGCCGCTGTGCATCGGGCAAAAGGAAGCCGGGGGCGGCCCCGAATGGATGGCGGCTTCGGAGTCGGTGGCGCTCGAGGGCAGCGGCTTCGAGTTCGTGCGCGACGTCCAGCCCGGCGAAGCGGTGTTCGTGGACCTGGAGGGCCGCATGTCGCACCGCGTCTGTGCCGACAACGCGCAACTCGTGCCGTGCATTTTCGAGTATGTCTATTTCGCGCGGCCGGACTCGCTGCTCAACGGCGTCTCGGTCTACGGCGCCCGGCTGCGCATGGGCGAGTACCTGGCGGACAAGCTGGCCCGCAGCCTGCGGCTGGGCGACATCGACGTGGTCATGCCTATTCCCGACTCGTCCCGCCCGGCGGCCATGCAGCTGGCGGCCCGGTTGAACCTGGACTATCGCGAAGGCCTGATCAAGAATCGCTATGTCGGCCGCACCTTCATCATGCCCGGCCAGGCGGTGCGCAAGAAATCGGTGCGCCAGAAACTCAACGCCATCGGCATGGAGTTCAAGGGCAAGAACGTGCTGCTGGTCGACGACTCCATCGTGCGCGGCACCACCAGCCGCGAAATCGTCGACATGGCCCGCGCCGCGGGCGCCAACAAGGTCTACATGGCCTCGGCCGCGCCCCCGGTGCGCTACCCCAACGTCTACGGCATCGACATGCCGACCCAGCGCGAGCTGATCGCCTTCGGCCGCGAGGAAGACGAGATCGCGCGCATCATCGGCGCGGACGCCCTGGTCTACCAGGACATCGATTCCGTCCAGCAAGCGGTGACGGACCTGAACCCGGCGCTCACGCGCTTCGAAGCTTCGTGCTTCGACGGCCAGTACATCACGGGGGACATCACGCCGGAGTATCTCGCCCGCCTGGAGGAAAGCCGCTTCGAGCCCGGCTCGGAAGCCGGGGGCCTGCAATTCAATATGGGCTACGCCGCGAACGACGCCTGAACAAAGCCGCCAGCGCCAGCAGGAACAGCGCGGCGAACAGCAGCAGGCTCCACAGCGCGTATTCCAGGCCCAGCACCTTGACGGCGGCATCCATGCAGGTGGCATAGATGCCGAACAGCCACGGCACCGCGGCGTCCAGCCCCAGGCCGTTCATGAAGCGGTCGGCGAACGTCTGTTCGCAGGAGAACAGGTTGGCGGCAACCGTGTATTGATACCACGCCGATGCAATGCCGCCGGCCGCCAGCAACGCGCTGGCGGCCGCCGCCAGGGTGCGCGCCACGCCTCCCGCGGCCAGCGCCAGCAGGCACAGCAGGCCGATCGCCAGATAGATCAGCCGTTGCAGCACGCACCAGGCGCAGGGCTGCAGGTCGAACGCGTATTGCGAAACCAGGGCGATCGCAAGCGCCGCGAAGCAGAGCAGGGCGATCAGGGTTAAGGCGTTGCGCGCGGGGAATTTCATCGTCGGGCTCAAAGGCTTCTGTATCGGCCGGGTTCGGGATGGGTGCCGCCTGAAAGGGCTTGCAGGATATCGCGTTCGAACTGCATCTGGCTGCGCGGCCGTTCCAGGGCCGCTCCCTCCACGACGAAGACGTCCTCGACCCGCTCGCCCAGCGTCATGACCTTGGCGGTCTGCAGGTTGATGCGGTGGTTGGCGAAGACCTGGGCCAGGGCATGGAGCAGGCCCGGCCGGTCGGTCGCCACCACGGATAGCCGCCAGGACTGGCTGCGTTCGTCGGGCTGCAGTTCCACCCGCGGGGAAATCGGGAACACTTTCGACAGGCGCGACTGGCGCGACCGGTAACCGTTCTGGCCCCGGCCGTCCAGGCCGGCGGCCGTCCGCGGATCGTGCAGCCGCTGCGCCAGTTCGTGTTCCACCAGCGTCGCCCGCGCCCGCAGGTCCCCGCTGGCATGGTCGGGCAGCAGCACGATGAAGCTGTCCAGCGCCCAGCCATGGCGGGTAGTGTGGATGCGCGCGTCCTGGATGCTCAGCCCGCGATTGCCGAAGTAGCCGCAGATCGCGGCGAACAGGTCGGCCGTGTCGCGCGTGTAGACCATGACCTGCAGGCCCTCGCCTTTTTCGGTGGGCCGGGCCTTGACGACCGGTTCGTCGGGCTCCGCGCGGTAATAGAGGTGGCGGGTGTGCCAGGCGATGTCGGTGGCGTCGTGCCGCAGGAAATAGGCGACGTCGAGCTGTTTCCAGAAGGCCTCGCGGGCCTCGTCGCGCAGGCCGGCCAGCCGGATCAGGCCCGCGGCTTCTTCCTTGCGTCGCGCCAGCAGGGTATTGGCGTCGTCCGTTCCGGTGCCGCCCATGACCTCGAGCGTCAGGCGATACAGGTCCTCGAGCAGCTTGCCCTTCCAGGCGTTCCAGACTTTCGGGCTGGTGCCGCGGATGTCGGCCACCGTCAGCAGGTAGAGCGCGGTCAGGTGGCGCTCGTCGCCCACCGTCCGGGCGAATTCGCGCACGACCTCGGGATCCGACAGGTCCCGCTTTTGCGCCACGGTGGACATCAGCAGGTGCTGGCGGACCAGGAACTCGACCAACCGGGTGTCCTCGGGCGCCAGTCCGTGGTCCTGCGCGAACTTCCGCACGTCGCGCGCGCCCAGTTCCGAGTGGTCGCCGCCGCGCCCCTTGGCGATATCGTGAAACAGCGCCGCCACGTACAGCAGCCAATGCCGGTCCAGGCCGGCCATCAACTGGCTGGCCAGAGGGTATTCCTGGGCATGCTCCGGCATGGTGAAGCGCCGCAGATTGCGGATGACCGTGAGCGTGTGCTGGTCGACCGTGTAGACATGGAACAGATCGTGTTGCATCTGGCCGACGATGCGGCGAAACACCGGGAGATAGCGGGGCAGGATATTGAGCATGGTCATGCGGCGCATGGCATGCACCAGGCCGCGCGGCTGCTGCAGGATCTGCAGGAACAGCTTGCGGTTGACCGGATTGCGGCGGAACTGGGCGTCGATCCGGTGGCGGGCATGCCAGACCGCGCGCAGGGTGCGCGCTGACATGCCGGTCAGCTCGGGATGCTGCTCCATGACCAGGAAGGCGCGCAGCAGCAGCGTGGGATTGCGCTCGAAACCGTCGTCCCGCACGATATCCAGGCGATCGTGCAGATTGCGGAAATCCTGGTCGATCTCGCTGGCCTGGTCGACCGGCCGCGGGAACAGGCGCTCCTCGATGTTCTGCACCAGTATCGTATTGAGCTGCGTGACCAGGCGCGCCGCCCAGTAGTAGCGCTGCATCAGGATTTCGCTGGCGCGCCGGGTGGCGGTGGCGGCGATCCCGTAGACCTGGGCAAGCGCCGGCTGCAGGTCGAAGAGCACGCGGTCCTCGCGCCGTCCCGCCAGCAGATGCAGCTCTATCCTCAGGCGCTTGAAGGCCTGCTCGGCCCGCCGCAGGTCGCGCGCCTCGGACGGCGTGAGCAGGCCGGCCCGCGCCACCTGCCGCCAGTTCTGGCCGAAGCCGGCGGCACGCGCCATCCACAAAATCACCTGGAGGTCCCGCAGGCCGCCGGGCGATTCCTTGCAATTGGGCTCCAGCGCGTAGGGCGTTTCCTGGTAGCGCGCGTGGCGCTGCTGCATCTCGACCTGCTTGGCCTGGAAGAAGCTGCGCGCGTCCAGCCGCGCTTCCATGGCGGTTTCGAACCGGCGCATCAAGCTGCGGCTGCCCGCCAGCCAGCGGGATTCCAGCAAGGAGGTCTCGACCGTGATGTCGGCCTGCGCCTCGCGCTCGCATTCGGCCAGGGTGCGCACGCTGTGGCCGGGTTCCAGCCCGATGTCCCACAGCGCCGCCACCAGGCGCTCGACCGCCCGTTCGTCGTCGGCGTCGGCCTGGCCGGGCAGCAGGATCAGCAGGTCGATGTCGGAATAGGGATAGAGTTCGCCGCGGCCGTAGCCCCCGACGGCGGCGAGCGTCGCGCCGGCGGGCAGGGGGCAGATCTTGGTCAGTTCCCGCAAGGCCTGGTCGGTCACGCGCCGCAATTCGGCCAGCAGGATGTCGGGACGCAGGTGCCGGCGGAACGCCTGGATGGCTGCCGTCCGCCGCTCGTGTACGCGGCTGCGCACGGCGGACAGGTCTACGGCCATCATGGGGCGGATGTCAGAGGCCGGGCAGCGCGGGCGGCGCCGGCATGCCGGGCGAGACGGTCAGGACTTCGTGGCCGCCCTCGGTCACCAGAATGGTATGTTCCCATTGGGCGGACAGGCTGTGGTCCCGGGTGACCACCGTCCAGCCGTCCGACAATTGGCGGATTTCGCGCCGGCCGGCATTGATCATGGGCTCGATGGTGAAAATCATGCCGGGCACCAGCTTGACGCCCGTGCCCGGCTTGCCGTAGTGCAGCACCTGGGGATCCTGGTGGAAGCGTTGGCCGATGCCGTGGCCGCAGAATTCCCGGACCACCGAGAAACCCTGTTTCTCGGCGTGCTTCTGGATGGCGTTGCCGATGTCGCCCAGCGTATTGCCCGGTTTGACCTGCGCGATGCCCAGCCACATGCATTCGTAGGTGGTGTCCGCCAGGCGACGGGAAAGAATGGACGGTTCGCCGACGTGGAACATGCGGCTGGTGTCGCCGAACCAGCCGTCGCGGATGATGGTCACGTCGATATTGAGCGCGTCCCCGTTTTTCAGGACCTTGTCGCCCGGGATGCCGTGACAGACCTGATGGTTGACCGACGTACAGATCGCCCCGGGAAAGGGGGGATAGCCGGGCGGGGCATAGCCGATGGTGGCCGATTTGACCTTGAGCTCGTCGGTCATGTATTGCAGGCAGAGGCGGTCCAGCTCGCCGGTGGTGACACCGGGCTTGACGTATTCGGCGATGAAATCCAGGACGCTGGCCGCGTCCCGGCAGGCTGCACGCATTTGGTCCAGTTCGGCCCGATCAGTCACGATACCCATGGCGGTTGAGATGTCAGTCAGAAAAATAGTAGAATTATAGGCTTACCTGAACTTCCGAATTCCTTGGCTTGGGCCGGGCGCGAAGCGTTTGGCCGGATGCCGGGGATTGGAGTGCGGGTATGGACGGTAAGTTCGCCTGGCTTTGGGCCGGGCAGCTTGCCAAATCACGTGCTGCGCCCCCAGGGTGTCGCCATGCGGCGATGCAGGCGCAGCGCAAGACCCAACCCTCGGAGAATCTATCATGTCCGTTAGCATGCGCGAAATGCTGGAAGCCGGCGTCCACTTCGGCCACCAGACCCGTTACTGGAATCCCAAGATGGCCCCGTTCATTTTCGGCCATCGCAACAAGATCCACATCATCAACCTGGAACACACGGTCGCCAAGTTCCAGGAAGCCACCAAGTTCGCCCGTCAAGTGGTCGCCAAGGGCGGCACCCTCCTGTTCGTCGGCACCAAGCGCGCCGCCCGCGAGCTGGTCGCCGCCGAAGCCGCGCGCTGCGGCATGCCCTACGTCGACAGCCGTTGGCTGGGCGGCATGCTGACCAACTTCAAGACCGTCAAGAGCTCGATCAAGCGCCTCAAGGAAATGGAAGCCCTGGTTGCCGAAGGCGGCGTCGAGCGGCTGAGCAAGAAAGAGGGCCTGATGTTCCAGCGCGAGCTGGACAAGCTGAACAAGTCCATCGGCGGCATCAAGGACATGAACAACCTGCCCGACGCGCTGTTCATCATCGACGTCGGCTATCACAAGATCGCCGTGGCGGAAGCCCGCGCCCTGGGCATCCCGGTGGTTGCGGTGGTCGACACCAACCACTCGCCCGACGGCATCGATCACGTGATCCCCGGCAACGACGACTCGGCCAAGGCCATCGCGCTCTACGCCAAGGGCATGGCCGACGCCGTGCTCGAAGGCCGTGAACAGAGCCTGAACGGCCTGGTCGAAGAAGCCTCCGAAGGCGACGAGGAATTCGTCGAAGTCGAAGCCGGGCAGGGCTGAGCATCAGGGGCGGGCGGCCCCGGCCGGTCGCCTTGGTGCGCGCCGCGCGCCGCCGCATGACGTGACACGCCCCGGTTCGGCCGGGGCATCTTTTACAGATTTGGAGCGAAAATGGCTGAAATTACCGCCTCGATGGTCAAGGAACTGCGCGAGAAAACCGATGCGCCCATGATGGAATGCAAGAAGGCGCTGACCGAGGCCGCCGGCGACCTGGCCCGCGCCGAGGAAATCCTGCGCGTCAAGCTCGGCAACAAGGCCAGCAAGGCCGCCGCCCGCGTGACCGCCGAAGGACTGATCGGCCTGTTCATCTCGCCCGACGCCAAGCAGGGCGCGGTGGTCGAGGTCAATTGCGAGACCGACTTCGTGGCCAAGAACGACGATTTCGTCGCCTTCGTGAACGGCGTGGCCGAATTGGTGGCCAAGAGCGACCCGGCCGACGTCGCCGCGCTGTCCGGGCTCCCCATGGACGGCGGCACCGTCGAGTCCGTCCGCGCCGCGCTGGTCGGCAAGATCGGCGAGAACATCTCCATCCGCCGTTTCGAGCGCATCCAGACCGGCGACAAGCTGGCCAGCTACGTGCATGGCGGCAAGATCGGCGTGCTGGTCGAATTCGCCGGCGCCGACGAGGTCGGCAAGGACCTGGCCATGCACATCGCGGCCACCAAGCCCAAGGCGCTGAACGCCGCCGGCGTGGCGGCGGCCGACATCGCCGCGGAGCGCTCGGTGGCCGAGCAGAAGGCGGCCGAATCGGGCAAGCCGGCCGAGATCGTGGCCAAGATGGTCGAAGGTTCGGTGCAGAAATTCCTCAAGGAAGTCACGCTGCTGTCCCAGCCTTTCGTCAAGAACGACAAGCAGTCGGTCGAGCAGATGCTCAAGGAAAAGGGCGCCTCGATCAGCCGCTTCGCGCTCTACGTGGTGGGCGAAGGCATCGAGAAGAAAACCCTGGATTTCGCCGCCGAAGTCGCCGCCGCTGCCGCCGGCCGCGCCTGAGGCGCGAAGCTCTGACCGGGCCGGGTCTGCCGGCCGGCCCGGCTCTGGCTTACACTTTTCGTCGGCACATCCCGAGGGGACCCCGTCCATGAGCAGATCGTACAAGCGCGTCCTTCTTAAACTGTCCGGCGAAGCCCTGATGGGCGAGGATGCCTATGGCATCAATCGCGCGACCATCGTGCGCATGACCGAGGAAATCGCCGAAGTGGCCGCGCTGGGCGTGGAACTGGCGATCGTCATCGGCGGCGGGAACATCTTCCGGGGCGTGGCGCCCGGGGCGCAGGGCATGGACCGCGCGACGGCCGACTACATGGGCATGATGGCCACCATCATGAACGCCCTGGCGCTGCAGGACGCGCTCAAGCATCGCGGCATCGACACCCGGGTCCAGTCCGCCCTGAACATCGAGCAGGTCGTCGAGCCCTATATCCGGCCCAAGACGCTGCGCTACCTCGAAGAGGGCAAGGTCGTGATCTTCGCCGCCGGAACCGGCAATCCGTTCTTCACCACGGACACCGCCGCCGCGCTGCGCGGCGCCGAGATCGGCGCCGAGATCGTGCTCAAGGCGACCAAGGTGGACGGCATCTACAGCGCCGATCCCAACAAGGACCCGCAGGCCACGCGCTATGCGCGCATCAGTTTCGACGAGGCGATCGTGCGCCGCCTGGAAGTCATGGACGCCACGGCCTTCGCCCTGTGCCGGGACCAGAAATTGCCCATCAAGGTGTTTTCGATCAACAAGGCCGGCGCCCTCAAGCGCGTGGTCAGCGGAGAAGACGAAGGCACTTTGGTACACGTTTGACAAGGAATCGCCATGAGCGTTGCTGAAATCAGGAAATCCATCGAAACCAGAATGGACAAGTCGATCGAGACGCTGAAGACCAGTCTGGCCAAGATCCGTACCGGACGCGCGCATACCGGGATCCTCGACCATGTGCAGGTCGAATACTACGGCTCGCCCGTGCCCATCAGCCAGGTCGCCAACGTCAACCTGGTCGATGCCCGCACCATCAGCGTGCAGCCCTGGGAAAAGAACATGGCGGCTCCCATCGAGAAAGCCATCCGGGAATCCGACCTGGGCCTGAACCCGCAATCGCTGGGCGATTCCATCCGGGTGCCGATGCCGGCGCTGACCGAAGAGCGCCGCCGCGACCTGACCAAGGTGGTCAAGGGCGAGGGCGAGGACGCCAAGGTCGCCGTGCGCAATCTGCGCCGCGAGGCCAACGAAGCGCTCAAGAAGCTGGTCAAGGAAAAGACCATCTCCGAAGACGACGAGCGCCGCGCGCAGGACGACGTGCAGAAGCTGACCGACCGCCACGTCGCCGAGATCGACAAGCTGGTCGTCCAGAAAGAAGCCGAGATCATGACGGTGTGAGCCGGCGGGCCGCGCCTGGCGCGGCCCGCGGCGACCGCATCGTCTTCCAGCCATGGCAACCAGTTCGACCCAGGCCATCCCTCCGACGGGCGCGGTTCCGCGGCACGTGGCCATCATCATGGACGGCAACGGCCGCTGGGCGACCCGGCGGCACCTGCCGCGCACCGCGGGGCACGCCAAGGGCGTGCAGGCGGTGCGTCGCGTGGTCGAGAGCTGTGGGCGCCATGGGGTCGAATACCTGACGTTGTTCGCGTTCAGTTCCGAGAACTGGCGCCGGCCGGCGGACGAGGTTTCCTTGCTGATGCGCCTGTTCGTCCAGGCGCTGGAGCGCGAAGTCGACAAGCTCGAAGAGCAGGGCGTGCGGCTGCGGGTGCTCGGCGACCTGTCCGCGTTCGAGCCCCGGCTGCAATCGCTGATCGACCAGGCGCAGGTCCGCACGGCCGGCAACGATCGCCTGCATCTCTCGGTGGCCGCCAACTACGGAGGCCGCTGGGATGTGCTGCAGGCCACCCGCCGCATGCTGGCCGAGCGCCCGGAACTGGCGCGCGATCCCGCCCTGATCGACGAAGACCGCCTGGCGTCCTATCTGTCCATGGCGTGGGCGCCCGAGCCGGACCTGTTCATCCGTACCGGCGGCGAACAGCGCATTTCCAATTTCCTCATCTGGCAACTGGCCTACACGGAGCTGTACTTCACGGATCGCTATTGGCCCGATTTCGGACCGGACGAACTGGCCGAGGCATTCGAGTGGTATCGCACCCGTGAACGCCGTTTCGGGCGCACCAGCGCCCAGTTGGCCCAGGATTCCAAGGAGTAACCGCATGCTGCGCCAGCGCGTTCTGACCGCCGTCGTTCTGCTGGTCATCCTGGGCGCGGCCCTGGCCTGGCCGGGTCCCTGGCCGTTCGTGATCGTGCTGTCGGTCGCGACCGGCTGCGCGCTGTGGGAATGGCTGCGGCTGACCGCGGCGGATACGCCGGCCGCGGCGCTGGCGGGCGTGGCGATGGCGGCCCTGACGCTGGTGCAGGCCTGGACCTGGCTGGACGGCACCCAGCGGGTCGGCCTGACGACGTTCGGCCTGGTCGTGCGGCTGCTGGTGCCCCTGGTCTGCGCCGCCTGGCTGCTGGGCGTCTCGGTGGTCGTGGCGCGCGGGCGGGTCGGGCCGCCGGCCCGCAGTCCGGTGCTTTCGCTGTTCGCGATCCTGGCCCTGTACGCCGCCTGGGCCTCCCTGGTATTGTTTTTCCTGGCATTCGGCGCGCGTTTCGTGCTGTCGCTCCTGGTCCTGGTCTGGGTGGCCGATATCGCCGCCTATTTCGCCGGCCGCTCCCTGGGCCGCCGCAAGCTGGCGCCGCGCGTCAGCCCGGGCAAGACGCTCGAAGGCGCGCTGGCCGGCGTCCTGGCGGCCGTCGCCTGGATCGCCGTTTCCAGCCGGTGGCCCGGTACTTACGGGCATGCGCTGGTCCAGCACTGGTCGCTGGGCGTCGCCTTGCTGTGGGCGGCGTTGCTCGCGGTCGTCTCCATCGAAGGCGACCTGTTCGAATCGCTGCTCAAGCGGCGCGCCGGCCGCAAGGATTCCAGCGGCCTGCTGCCCGGGCATGGCGGGGTCTTCGACCGTATCGATGCGCTGCTGCCCGTGGCGCCGCTGGCGCTTTTGCTATCCGGAGCCGTTTTTTGACCGATTTCCATTACGTCACCGTGCTGGGCTCGACCGGATCCATCGGCGAGAGCACGCTGGACGTCGTCGCCCGCCACCCCGACCGGCTCGGCGTGCATGCCCTGACCGCTCACAGCCGCATGGAGCGCCTGGCGCAGCAGGCCGCGGCTTGCCGCGCCAAGGTGGTCGTCGTGCCGGACGACGAGGCGCGGACCCGTTTCGTCCGGGCCTGGAGGGCCGGCCCCATGCCGGAGATCCGCGTGGGCGCGGCCGCCCTGGCGCAGACGGCGGCCGATCCCGGATGCCGTACGGTCATGGCCGCCATCGTCGGCGCCGCCGGCCTGCCGGCCGCGCTGGCCGCGGCGCGGGCGGGCAAGCGGGTGCTGCTGGCCAACAAAGAGGCGCTGGTCGCCGCGGGTTCGGTCTTCATGCAGGCGGTGCGCGACCATGGGGCCGAACTGCTGCCCATCGACAGCGAGCACAACGCCATCTTCCAATGCCTGCCGCAGCGCGGCCAGGCGGCCACCGGCCGCGCGGCTCCCGGCGTGCGCCGCCTGCTCCTGACCGCTTCCGGCGGGCCCTTTCGCGAGCGCGACTGGCAGGACCTGGAGCATGTCACGCCGGAGCAGGCGTGCGCCCATCCCAACTGGAGCATGGGGCGCAAGATTTCGGTCGATTCCGCGACCATGCTCAACAAGGGGCTGGAGGTCATCGAGGCGCACTGGCTGTTCGGCATGCCGGCCGACCGCATCGACGTGCTGATCCATCCGCAGAGCGTGGTGCATTCCATGGTCGAGTACGACGACGGTTCGGTCCTGGCCCAGCTCGGCCAGCCGGACATGCGTACCCCGATCGCCTATGGGCTGGGGTTCCCGGACCGGCTCGCCAGCGGTGTCACGCCCCTCGACCTGGCGCGCTGGGGACGGCTGGATTTCGCGCGGCCCGATCCCGAGCGTTTTCCCTGCCTGGCGTTGTCGTTCGCGGCGCTGCGGGGCGGGCAGGGCGCCTGCATCGCCCTGAACGCGGCCAACGAGGTCGCCGTCCAGGCCTTTCTCGAGGGCCGCCTGCCCTACACCTGGATCCGGCAGGTGATCGAAGCGTCGCTCGAATGGCAGGCGGGCAGGGCATCTGCTACCCTTTCGGATCTGGACGACGTGCTGGCGCTGGATCTCGAAACCCGAACTTACGCCTGCAATCTCGGTCTGGCCTACTAGCACGGCGCGTCGAGCCTCGCCCCGCGGCAGGCCGGGCGGAGCCCGCGCCTTCTCTCCCATCTTCAGCCCGCCTGGAACATGCTGTTTACCCTGATCGCTTTCGCCGTCGCGCTGGGCATCCTCATCACCTTCCATGAACTGGGCCACTATTGGGTCGCCCGCGCCTGCGGGGTGCGCGTGCTGCGGTTTTCGGTAGGCTTCGGCCGGGTGCTGGCGCGCCGCTACGACCGCCACGGCACCGAATGGGCGTTGTCGGCCATTCCGCTGGGCGGCTACGTCAAGATGCAGGACGAACCGGAGCCCGGCGCGCCGGCCCGGAGCAATGCCGGGGCCTTCAACGTACAGCCGGTCGGCAAGCGGTTCGCCATCGTGGCCGCGGGCCCCCTGTTCAACCTCATGCTGGCTGCGCTGCTGTATGCCGGGCTCTACGCGGTCGGCACCCAGGAGCCGTCGCCCGTGGTGGGCACGCCCGCGGCCGGCACGCCGGCCGCGCAGGCCGGGTTCGCCGCCGGCGACCGCATCGTGGCGGTCGACGGCCGGCCGGTCACGTCCTGGAACCAGGCGCGCTGGGAACTGCTGGATCTGCTGTCGGCCGGCGGAACGGCCGATATCCGGGTGGAGACCGCCCAGGAGCGCCCGGCGGTGCGCCATCTGGCGATGCCGCCTCCCGCCGACGCCGGCCGCGAGGATCCCCTGGGCGCCGCCGGGCTGGCGCTGACGGCGCCCCAGCCCGTGGTGCGCGGCGTGATCGAAGGCGGGGCGGGGGCGCAGGCCGGGCTTCGCCCCGGAGACCTGATCGTGGCGGCGGGCCCCCGGCGCGATCCGGATGCCTCGACGCTGCTGGGCATCATCCAGAGCCATGCCGGCCAGCCGCTCGCGCTCGGCCTGCTGCGCGACGGCACGCCGGTGTCGGTGACGCTGGTGCCGCGCCCCGAGACCGATGCCGAGGGCCGGACCGTGGGCCGCATCGGAGTGCAGCTGGGCGGCGAACTGGCCATGGTGACGGTACGCTACGGGCTCGGCGAAAGCCTGTGGCGCGGTCTCGCGCGCACGGCGGACACGGCCTGGTTCTCGCTCAAGACCATGGGGCGGATGCTCATCGGCGAAGCCTCGTGGCGCAATATCAGCGGTCCGGTGACGATCGCCGACTACGCCGGCCAGACGGCGCGCATCGGGCTGGGGGCCTATATCGCCTTCCTCGCGCTGGTCAGCGTCAGCCTGGGCGTGCTGAATCTCCTGCCCATCCCGCTGCTGGACGGCGGGCATCTGCTGTACTATCTCATCGAAATTGTCCGGGGCAGTCCGCCGCCCGAACGCTGGCTGGATATCGGCCAGCGTGCCGGCCTGGGCATACTGGCCGGACTGATGGGACTGGCGCTTTTCAACGATCTGGCTCGCCTTTTCACATAAATTTACGGGCACGGGCGCGTGCGGTTTCAGCACAGCGCGCGTGTTCTGCCTTAAAATCCCCCGCCATTCGCACGACCAAGGACTGCCGAGGATGCCTTTTCGCCGGATATTCATGTTCAGCATGCGGGCGCTGCCCTTCCTGCTGGTCGCGTTCCTTCTTTTGCCGACCCAGGCGCGTGCGTTCGAACCTTTCGTCGTAAAAGATATTCGGGTCGAGGGCATACAGCGCACCGACGCCGGCACGGTCTTCGGGTACCTGCCCGTCAAGGTCGGCCAGACCTTCACTGAAGAAGAAGCCACCGAGGCCATACGCCGCCTGTACGGCACGGGCTTCTTCAACGACGTGCGCATCGAGACCGACAACGACGTGGTCGTCGTCATCGTGCAGGAGCGCCCGACCATCGCCTCGATCAGCTTCAACGGCATGCGGGAGTTCGACTCCAAGGCCATCACCGAATCGCTCAAGCAGGTCGGCTTCGCCGAGGGCCGCATCTTCGACCGCTCCATGCTGGAACAGGCGGAATTCGAACTCAAGCAGCAGTATCTTTCGAAAGGCAAGTACGGGGTCGAGGTCACCTCCACCGTCACGCCGCTGCCGCGCAACCGCGTCGGCGTCAGCTTCGACATCTTCGAGGGCGATGTCGCCCGTATCCGCGAGATCCGCATCGTCGGCAACCAGGCCTACTCCGAAGACGACCTGCTCGACCTCATGCAACTGACCACGCCGGGCTGGCTGACCTGGTACACCGACAGCGACAAGTACTCGCGCGAGAAGCTCGAAGGCGATATCGAAACGCTGCGCTCCTACTACCTGGACCGCGGCTACCTGGAGCTCTCGATCGAGCCGCCCCAGGTCACGATCTCGCCCGATCGCAAGGACATCTTCATCACCATCACGCTGCACGAGGGCCAGCCCTATACCGTCAGCAACGTCAAGCTCGCGGGCGACCTGCTGGGCCTGGACAAGGAGCTCGACGACCTGGTCCAGATCAAGGCCGGCGAAACCTTCTCCGCGGCCAAGGCCAACGACACTTCCAAGGCCATCACCGACTACCTGGGCGAACTCGGCTACGCGTTCGCCAACGTCAACCCCAATCCGACCCTGGACCGCGAAAAGCACCAGGCCGACCTGACGTTCTATGTCGATCCCAGCCGTCGCGTGTACGTGCGCCGCATCCAGATCGGCGGCAATACGCGGACCCGCGACGAAGTCATCCGGCGCGAAATGCGGCAACAGGAAGCGGCCTGGTACGACGCCGGCAATATCAAGATGTCGCGCGACCGTATCGACCGCCTGGGCTATTTCAACGATGTCGACGTCAAGACGGAACCGGTGGCGGGCTCGCCCGACCAGGTCGACGTCAACGTCGATGTCAAGGAAAAGCCCACGGGCGTGATCAACCTCGGCGTCGGCTACGGCTCGACGGAGCGGGCGATCCTGTCGGCCGGCATCAGCGAGGACAACGTCTTCGGCAGCGGCACCAACCTGACCTTGCAGGTCAACACCAGCAAGACCAACCGGGCGGCCGTGCTGTCGCATACGGACCCGTACTGGACCCGGGACGGCATCAGCCGCACCACGTCGCTGTACTACCGGGTGACCGAGCCCTGGTACAACAACGACGGCGACTACCGCGTCAAGGCCATGGGCCTGGGCCTGAACTTCGGCGTGCCGATCTCCGAATTCGATCGCATCACGCTGGGCGCCAACATCGAGCGCAACGACATCACCACGTATTCCAATTCGCCGCTCGCCTACGAGCAGTTCGTCGAGAAATACGGCCACAAGACCAACGCCATCATCTTCTCGACCGGGTGGTCCAAGGACACCCGCGACAGCGCGCTGGCGCCGACCCGCGGGTCGTTCACCAACCTGCGGGCCAACTTCTCCACGCTCGACCTCAAGTACTACCTGCTCAGCGGGCAGCAGCAGTACTACCTGCCGGTCGGCCGCGACTACACCCTGGCGTTCAACGGCATGGTGGACTGGGGCAAGGGCTACGGCGGCAACGACTTCCCGGTCATCAAGAACATCTACGCCGGCGGCATGGGCACGGTCCGGGGCTTCGAAGGCGCCTCGCTCGGCCCGCGCGACGTCCGCACCAACGACTACCTGGGCGGTTCCAAGCGGGTCGTGGGCAACGTCCAGTTCTACCTGCCCATGCCGGGCGCCCAGCGCGACCGCACGCTGCGCTGGTTTGCCTTCGCCGACGCCGGCCAGGTGTACGGCGACGACCAGAACATCGATCTTGGCGAACTGAGATACTCGGTGGGCCTGGGCCTGTCCTGGAGTTCGCCGTTGGGGCCGCTGCAGATCTCGTACGCCAAGCCGTTGAACGACAAGCCCGGCGACGATACCCAGAGCTTCCAGTTCCAGATCGGCACCGGATTCTGACGTGCGCCAAATAATGGCACAATAGGCATTTGGGCCTCGACCCTCGTTAGGTGGATTTAAATGATGTCTGATTTCGCACTTCAACCGTCCGTAATCGCGCGGGCGCCGCATGCCGGCAACCTGCGGGCCATGTTCGCCTGGCTGGCCGCGCTGCTGCTCGCCGCCGTGGTGGCGGCGCCGGTGCATGCCCAGTCCACGGGGGCAATGCGCGCGCAGCCGGGCCCGCTTCCCGCCGCCGGGGGGACCAAGATCGGATTCGTCAACACCGAGCGCATTCTGCGCGATTCGGCCCCGGCCAAGGCGGCCCAGGCCAAGATCGAGTCCGAATTCAAGCGCCGCGACCAGGAGCTCCAGGGCCTGGCCGCCAACCTGCGCAAGATGGCCGAGAAATACGACAAGGACGCGCCCGTGCTGTCCGAATCGGATCGCCAGAAGCGCCAGCGCGAGCTGTCCAACATGGACACCGACCTGCAGCGCAAGCGCCGCGAATTCCAGGAAGACTTCAACCGTCGCCGCAACGAGGAGTTCAGCGGCATCGTCGAGAAGGCCAACGCCGCGATCAAGCGCATCGCCGACCAGGAAAGCTACGACCTGATCATCCAGGACGCGGTCACGGTCAGCCCGCGGGTCGACATCACCGAAAAGGTGATCCAGGCGCTGGGCAATTAACGTTTCCGCATGCCGCTGCTGCTAGACCCCGCCCGCGCTCCCGCGCTCGACGAACTTCTGGCTGGCGCGGACACGCAAGGTCTGGAATGGCGGCTGGCCGCCCCCGACGGGGTGCCGCTGCCGCGCATCGCCGGCATCGGCAGCTTGTCCTCCGCCGGTTCCCAGGAAATCGGCTTTCTTTCCAATTCCCGCTACCAGGCGCAGCTGGCCGAGACGGCCGCCGCCGCGGTCATCGTTCCGCCCGAGGCCGAGCACGCCCTGGCCGGCGCGACGCCCTTCCCGCGGTTCGTGCGGGTGGTGTGTCCCCATCCCTATCTCCTGTATGCCCGCGTCGCCCAATGGTTCGACCGGGCCCGCCGCCCGGGCCAGGCCCCGGGCGTGCATCCCAGCGCGGTCGTCGCGCCGGACGCGCAGCTCGCGGCGGACGTCGTGGTGGGGCCGCATTGCGTGGTCGAGCCAGGGGTCCGGATCGGCCGCGGCACGGTGCTGGGCCCGGGCTGCATACTGGGGCGCGACGCGCAGGTCGGCCCCGACGGGCTGCTGCACGCGCGAGTCACGCTCTACGCCGGCGTCCGGATCGGCGCGCGGGCCATCATCCACAGCGGGGCCGTGCTGGGCGCCGACGGCTTCGGCTTCGCGCCCGACCCGTCGCGCGGGCGCGGCGCCTGGGCCAAGATTCCCCAACTGGGCGGGGTCGCCGTCGGCGACGACGTCGAGATCGGGGCCAACACCACCATCGATCGCGGCGCCCTGGAAGACACCGTCATCGGCAATGGGGTCAAGCTCGATAACCAGATCATGATCGCGCACAATGTGCGCATCGGCGATCATACGGCCATGGCCGCCTGCGTGGGCATCGCCGGCTCCACGAGCGTCGGCGCGCGGTGCACCATAGGTGGGGCGTCCATGCTGTCCGGCCACCTGACGCTGGCCGACGACGTGCATATTTCCGGGGGCACGGCGGTCACGTCCAACATCGCCCGGCCCGGACGCTATACGGGCGTGTATCCTTACGCCGAGCACGGGCAGTGGCAGCGCAATGCCGCCGTCGTGCAGCAGCTTGCCCAGCTACGCAAGCGCGTGCGGGCGCTGGAACAGGAATAGGAAAGCAGGCGGCCCCCTCGGGGCCGCATCCGGGCTGCCGCTGCCGGCTCGCGCCGGCCGTCCGGATAGAATCGCCGTGCGGCGCCGCCGCCGCGGCGTCGCGAGTCTGCCAATAACGATGTACCTGCAGGAAACCAGTCATATGGAACTCGATATCAAGGGGATACTGGAGCGGCTCCCGCACCGTTACCCGATGCTGCTGATCGACCGCGTGCTCAGCATGGAGCCGGGAAAATCGATCGTGGCGATCAAGAACGTCTCGATCAACGAGCCGTTTTTCCCGGGGCACTTCCCGCACCACCCGGTCATGCCGGGCGTGCTCATCCTCGAAGCCATGGCACAGGCCGCGGCGCTGTTCTCGTTTTCCGACGGCACCGGCCTGAAGAGCCAGAGCGAACCCTCGGTTTATTATTTCGTGGGCATAGACGGCGCCCGGTTCCGGCGTCCGGTGGTGCCCGGAGACCAATTGCGCATCGAGATCGACGCCGAGCGCCTGAGCCGCAGCATCTGCAAATACCAGGGCAGGGCGCTGGTCGACGGCCAACTGGTGGCCGAAGCCAAGCTGATGTGCGCGATACGTACCCTGGAGGCGTGAATGCCGCCTAGCATCCATCCCACCGCGTTGGTCGACCCGGCTGCCCGCCTGGAAGACGGCGTGGCGGTCGGACCCTACAGCATCGTCGGCCCGCACGTCGTCATCGGCGCGGGAACCGAGATCGGCCCGCACTGCGTGATCGACGGCCACACCACCATCGGCCGCGACAATCGCTTCTACCGCTTCTGCTCCATCGGAGGCATGCCGCAGGACAAGAAATACGCGGGCGAGCCCACGCGGCTGGAGATCGGCGACCGCAACATGGTGCGGGAATACGTCACGTTCAACACCGGCACGGTGCAGGACGGCGGCGTCACGACCGTGGGCAGCGACAACTGGATCATGGCGTATGTCCACGTCGCCCACGATTGCCATATCGGCGACAACGTGATCCTGGCCAATTCCGTCCAGTTGGGCGGCCATGTGCACGTGGGCGACTGGGCGATCCTGGGTGGCCTGACCGGCGTGCACCAGTTCAGCAAGATCGGCGCGCACAGCATGACGGGCGGCAACAGTTCGCTCATGCAGGACATGCCGCCGTACGTGCTGGGCGCGGGCAATCCCTGCCGGCCGGTGGGCATCAATGCCGAAGGCCTGAAGCGCCGGGGTTTCCCGTCCGCGGCGATCTCGGCGCTGCGCGACGCCTACAAGGCCATCTATCGCCGCGGCCTGACGCTGGACCAGGCGCGCGCCGAGCTCCACGCCCGCCAGCAATCCGAGCCCGGGGTGGCCGAGCCGCTGCAGGTCATGCTCGACTTCCTGGACGCTTCCACGCGCGGCATCATCCGCGCATGAGTAACGGAAGGGGACACCAGTGACCATGGAGCTCGGCATGGTCGCCGGCGAGCCTTCCGGCGACCTGCTGGCCGCCCGCATCCTGGCGGGCCTGCAGGCCCAGGCGCCGGGCCTCGCGGCGCGCGGCATAGGCGGCCCGCGCATGCAGGCCCAGGGATTCGACCCCTGGCATCCCATGCATGCCCTGACGGTGTTCGGCTACGTCGACGCCCTCAAGCGCTTGCCCAGCCTGCTTGCCACCTACCGCGACGTGCGGCGGCGCTGGCTCGCGGAGCCGCCCGCCGTGTTCGTCGGCATCGACGCCCCGGACTTCAATCTCCGGCTCGAAACCCGTCTGCGCGCGGCGGGCATTCCGACCGTGCATTTCGTCGGTCCGTCGATCTGGGCCTGGCGCTACGAACGCATCCACGCCATTCGCCAGGCGGTCTCCCACATGCTGGTGCTGTTTCCCTTCGAAGAAGAGCTCTATCGCAAGGAAAACGTCCCGGCCACCTACGTCGGGCACCCGCTGGCCGGGGCGATTCCCATGCATCCGGACCGCGCCGCGGCGCGTGCGCGGCTGGGGCTGGACCCGCAGGGGCGGGTGCTGGCCATCCTGCCGGGCAGCCGCTCCTCCGAGATCCGCCTGCTGGGCCCGCGTTTCCTGGCGGCCGCCCAGCGCCTGGTGGCCAAGGATCCGGCGCTGCAATGCGTCGTGCCCATGGTGAACGCCCAGCGCCAGGCCGAATTCCAGGCCCTGCTGGTCCGGCACCCCGTGCCGGGCCTGCGCTGCGTGACGGCCGAGGATCTCGCGGGAAGCGACGCGCCCGTGGCCTGGAGCGTCATGGAAGCCTGCGACGCGGCCCTGGTGGCCAGCGGCACCGCCACGCTCGAGACGGCGCTCTACAAGCGGCCCATGGTCATTTCCTATGTGCTGTCGCCCTGGATGCGGCGCATAATGAGCTGGAAATCGGGCCAGCAGCGCCCGTACCTGCCGTGGGTAGGGCTGCCCAATGTCCTGCTGCGGGATTTCGCGGTGCCCGAACTGCTGCAGGACGACGCCACGCCCGAAAAGCTGGCCGACGCGGCCTGGACCGCGTTGACCGACGACGCTCAAGCGGCGCGGGTCGCCGCGCGCTTCGAGACCCTGCACCGGGATCTGCTGCGGGATACGCCCGCGCTCGCGGCCCGGGCCATTCTGGAGGTCGCCCATGCTGCCGGTTGATCTGTTCAGCGCGGCCGAAGCCGAGATGTCCCATGTGGCCGGCGTCGACGAGGCCGGTCGCGGACCGCTGGCGGGCGGCGTCTATGCGGCCGCGGTCATCCTGGACCGCGCCCGTCCCATAGACGGCCTGGCCGATTCCAAGGTGCTGTCGGCGGAGCGGCGCGAGGAACTGGCCGTCTGCATACGGGAATCGGCCATGGCCTGGTGCGTGGCCAGCGCCTCGGTCCTGGAGATCGATACCCTGAATATCCTGCAGGCTAGCCTGCTGGCCATGAAGCGGGCGGTGGAAGGCCTGGGCCTGCCGGCACAACTGGCGCTGGTCGACGGCAACCAGGTCCCGCGGCTGAACTGCGCGGTGCGCTGCGTGGTCGGCGGCGACGCCAGCGTGGCTTCGATCTCGGCGGCCTCCATCCTCGCCAAGACCACCCGGGACGCCGAATTGCGGCGTCTGCACGTGCAGTATCCCCAGTATGGCTTCGACCAGCACAAGGGCTACGGCACCCCGCAGCACCTGGAGCGGCTGCGCGCGCACGGACCGTGTCCCGAGCACCGGCGCAGCTTCGCGCCCGTGCGGGAGCTGCTGGGATTCCCATGAGGCACCTCGCCTCGCGCGAGAATCCGCGCATCAAGGCGCTGCGCAAGCTGGCCGCCGGCGGCGGCAGGGCGGGCAGCCAGGTGCTGCTAGACGGCATCCACCTGTGCCGGGCCTGGCTGGAGCAGGGGCGCCTGCCCGAACTGGCCGTCTTCGACGCCGGCCGCCTGGACCGTCCCGAGCTTGCCCGGCTGGCCGCGGCTTTGCCGGGCGAGCGTTGCCTGAGCGTGGAGACGGTCGTCCTGCGCGCGCTGGAAGGGGTGGAAAGCGGGCAGGGAGTGCTGTTTCTCGTCGAGGTCGACCCGTCGCCGCTGCCCGCCCGCATCGACGAGACCTGCGTCTGGCTCGACGGCGTGCAGGATCCCGGCAACGTCGGGACCCTGCTGCGCACCTGCGCGGCGGCCGGGGTGCGGCGGGTGCTCGCCGGGCCGGGGACGGCGGGGGCCTGGACGGCCAAGGTGCTGCGCAGCGCCCAGGGCGCCCATTTCGCGCTGGACATTCACGAACGGGTCCACCCGCAGGACGTGCTGGCCCGCCTGGATGTGCCGCTGGTGGCCACCGCGCTGGACGGCGCGGCCGATCTCTACGACGCGCCGCTGCCGGCGCGCTGCGCCTGGGTGTTCGGCCACGAAGGCCAGGGCGTTTCGCCCGGGCTGCTGCGTGCGGCCGCCCTGCGGGTGCGTATCGACCATGAGCGTCCGGGCGCCGAATCGCTCAATGTGGCCGTGGCTGCCGCGATCTGCCTGTTCGAGCAGCGGCGCCGCCTGCGGGCCGGCTGAGCGCGTCGGGCCGGGCCGCTTGCCATCGGCCTGGCGCAGGCCCTGTCCGATCCGGGGCGCCGGGTCAATATGCCGACTGCCGGTTCAAGCCCACTTCCTGGATCACGGTGGTGGAGATTTCCTCGATGGATTTGGTCGTGGTCGACAGCCAGGGAATGCTTTCCCGGCGCATCAGGCGTTCGGCCTCGCCGACTTCGTAGCGGCATTGTTCGAGCGAGGCGTAGCGGCTGTCGGGCCGGCGCTCGTTGCGGACCTCGGCCAGGCGCTCGGGCAGGATGGACAGCCCGAACAGCTTGCCGCGGTAGGGCCCCAGGGTCGAAGGCAGGGCGCCGCGCTCGAAGTCTTCCGGAATCAGGGGGAAGTTGGCCGCCTTGATCGCGTACTGCATGGCCAGGTACAGGCTGGTCGGCGTCTTGCCGCAGCGCGAGACCCCGACCAGGATGACGTCGGCCTGGGCCAGGCCGGTCACGAACTGGCCGTCGTCGTGCGCCAGGCTGAAATTGATGGCCTCGATCCGGTTCCGGTACTGGGGCGTGGTGGCCGCCATGTGGGAACGCCCGATCGAATGGCTGGACTTCACGCCCAGCGCCTGCTCGATGGGCACCACGAAGGTGCCGAACAGGTCGAGGAACACCCCCTGGCAGCCCTTGACCTCGGCCAGGATGTCCGGATTGACCAGGGTGCTGAAGACGATGGGCGGCTGGCCCTGTTCGACCGCGCAGCGGTCGATGCGCGCCGCGACCTGGCGCGCCTTGTCCGGGGTGTCGATGAACGGCACCCGGACCTGGTTGAACTTGACCTGGTCGAATTGCGACAGGACCGAGTGGCTGAACGTTTCCGCCGTGATGCCGGTGCCGTCGGAAACGATGAAGACAGTGCGCGCGATGGGGGACGATGACATATGTAAAAAATGAAGATCAGGTGACGGGGGCGGTACAATCTGACCCCGAAAGTCACCCCAAAGGCATTTCAAGGCCGGTTTGGTCAGGGTGCGGGCTAGGCGCCCTGACCAAACTCGCTTTCTTTCCATTGTAAAAGGTGACTCATGTCTTACGTCGTTCCGTTCGAGCAGCTCCGCATGGCGGATGTGGACTCGGTAGGAGGTAAAAACGCATCGCTGGGTGAAATGATCAGTCAACTGGCCGGCGCCGGAGTCCGGGTGCCGGGCGGCTTCGCCACGACGGCGGAGGCTTTCCGCGGCTTTCTCAAGGCCTCCGGGCTGGACCAGCGCATCGCCCAGCGCCTGCTCACGCTGAATCCCGAAGACGTCCGCGAACTGGCCGCCGCCGGCGCCGAGATCCGGCAGTGGATCACCGACGCGCCGTTCCCGGCGGAATTCGAGCAGGCCGTGCGGTCCGCGTTCGGCGCGCTGGACGCCGACGGCAAGGGCTCGTTCGCCGTTCGCTCCTCGGCCACGGCCGAGGACCTCCCGGACGCCTCGTTCGCCGGCCAGCAGGAAACCTTCCTGAACGTGGCGGGCATCGACGACGTGCTGGACAAGATCCGGCACGTGTTCGCTTCCCTCTACAACGATCGCGCCATCTCGTATCGCGTCCACAAGGGCTACGCGCATGCCGAAGTCGCGCTGTCGGCCGGCGTGCAGCGCATGGTGCGTTCGGACCGGGGCAGCGCGGGCGTGATGTTCACGCTGGATACCGAATCGGGCTTCCGGGACGTGGTGTTCATCACGTCCTCGTACGGCCTGGGCGAGACCGTGGTGCAGGGCGCGGTCAATCCCGACGAGTTCTACGTCTTCAAGCCCACGCTGGAAGCGGGCCATTACCCGATCGTCAGCCGCCGCATCGGCTCCAAGCTGATCAAGATGGAATTCGACGACGAGCGCGCCGAAGGCCGCGCAGTGCGCACCGTCGACGTGCCCGTTTCCGAGCGCAACCGCTATTCTCTGACCGACGACGAAGTCATCGAGCTGGCCCGCTATGCGGTCATCATCGAGAAGCACTACGGCCGTCCCATGGACATCGAATGGGGCCGCGACGGCGTCGACGGCAAGATCTACATCCTCCAGGCCCGTCCCGAGACGGTGAAGTCGCAGCAGAGCGGGCACGAAGTGCAGCAGCGCTACCGCCTGAAGGCCACGGGCGACGTGCTGGTCACCGGCCGCGCCATCGGCCAGAAGATCGGCTCGGGCCCGGTGCGCGTGGTCGCCGACATCTCGGAAATGGACAAGGTCCAGTCCGGCGACGTGCTGGTCACCGACATGACCGATCCCAACTGGGAGCCCGTCATGAAGCGGGCCTCGGCCATCATCACCAACCGCGGCGGCCGCACCTGCCATGCGGCGATCATCGCCCGCGAACTCGGCATCCCGGCGGTGGTGGGCTGCGGCAACGCCACCGACCTGCTGGCCAGCGGCAAGTCGGTCACCGTGTCCTGCGCCGAGGGCGACGAAGGGCGCATCTACGACGGCCTGATCGAGACCGAAGTCGAGGAAGTCCGCCGCGGCGAAATGCCCGAGATCGGACTGAAGGTCATGATGAACGTGGGCAATCCCCAACTGGCCTTCGACTTCGCCCAGATCCCGAACGCCGGCGTCGGCCTGGCGCGTCTGGAATTCATCATCAACAACAATATCGGCATCCATCCCAAGGCGGTGCTGGATTATCCGAACGTCGACGGCGATCTCAAGAAGGCCGTGGAGTCGTCGGCGCGCGGCCATGCCAGCCCGCGCGCCTTCTTCGTCGAGAAGCTGGCCGAAGGCGTGGCCACCATCGCCGCGGCGTTCTGGCCCAAGTCGGTGATCGTGCGCCTGTCGGACTTCAAGTCCAACGAGTACCGCAAGCTGGTGGGCGGCTCGCGCTACGAGCCGGAAGAAGAAAACCCCATGCTGGGCTTTCGCGGCGCGTCGCGCTACGTGGCCGCGGAGTTCGACGAGTGCTTCCGCATGGAATGCGAAGCCCTCAAGCGGGTGCGCGACGACATGGGCCTGACCAACGTCGAGATCATGGTGCCCTTCGTGCGCACCGTGGGGCAGGCCGCCAAGGTGGTGGATCTGCTGGCCCGCAACGGCCTGGCGCGCGGCGAGAACGGCCTGAAGCTCATCATGATGTGCGAAGTGCCGTCCAACGCGATCCTTGCCGAGCAGTTCCTGGAGCATTTCGACGGCTTCTCGATCGGCTCCAACGACATGACCCAGTTGACGCTGGGCCTGGACCGCGATTCGGGCATGGAACTGCTGGCGGCCGATTTCGACGAGCGCGACGACGCGGTGAAGTTCATGCTGAGCCGCGCCATCCAGGCGTGCCTGAAGGCCGGCAAGTACGTGGGCATCTGCGGCCAGGGCCCCAGCGACCATCCGGATCTCGCGGTCTGGCTGCGCGACGAAGGCATTCTGTCCATGTCGCTGAACCCGGACACGGTGGTCGAGACCTGGCGCCGCCTGGCCCAGGGCTGAGACGGGCGGGATACCGGCCGGCCTCGGCCTAGCGCGCGTACAGGGCCAGGAAGCGCGCGGGCAGGCCGGCGGCCTCCGGAGTGTCCCGCACGCCGCGCTCCAGCGCCGCCACGTCCAGGCCTTCGCCGGCATACCGGGTCCGGCGGCGTTCCAGGTCGGCGCGGATCAGGCCGGCGTCGAATTCCGGATGGAACTGGACGGACACGACCACGGGACCGTAGCGCAGCAATTGATGCGGATCCAGTTCCGAGCGCGCCAGCACGCGGGCGCCCGGCGGCGGGACGGTCACGGTCTGGCTGTGCTGCATCTGCGCCGGGAAGCGCCCGGGCAGGCCGGCCAGCAAGGCATCGCCGCCGGCGTCCCCGGCCAGTTCGACTTCGTGCGTGCCGATTTCGCGGCCCCGCGGGTTGTAATCGACCTGCCCGCCGAAGGCGTGCGCCAGAAGCTGGTGTCCGTAGCAGACCCCGAATATCGGAAGGCCGTCCTGCGCGGCGGTGCGCAGCCAGCGGGCGGCATCTTCGCTCCAGGGTTCCCGATCGGTCACCATGGCGGGCGAACCGGTGATCAGGGCCGCCGCATAGCGCGACGGCGCGTCCGGGGCGTCGCCCCGGAACACCGCCACGATTTCGGTTTCGTCAGGCGCCAGGCCGGCCGCGCGGCGCAACAGGTTGGCGTAGTCCCCATGCAGGGCCAGGCCGGCCGGTCCGGGGTCGCCGGTATGCAGGATCAGCACCGGCCTGCGGCCGCCGGGCCGGGACCGGGCCGGGGAGGCTGCAGGCGGCGCATTCGAAGCGGAAGCGGTCATTTCGAGGATAATAACCCCCGCCCGCATCGCCGGCGGCCCGCGCCGGCCTGCCGACCCGCGGTCGCACGTCGACAGGCGGGTCTCTCATGAGGATCTCGACATGTGGTACTGGCTGGGATTGGCCGCGCTGGCCTTGATCGGAGAAGTCGCCACCGGCACCTTCTACTTGCTGCTGGTCGCGCTCGGCCTGGCCGCTGGCGGCGTCGCCGCCTGGCTGGACGCGGGCATCGCCGTCCAGCTCATCGCCTGCGGCGTGGTGGCCCTGGCCGGGCTGCTGGTCCTCCGTGTCGCGGGCGTCCTCAAGAAGCGCGAGATCGACGCGTCCAGCAATGCCGATGTCAACCTCGACATCGGCCAGACCGTGCAGATCGATGCCTGGTCCGACGCCGGCACCTCGCGCGTGTTCTACCGCGGCGCCCAGTGGCAGGCCGAACTGGCGCCGGGCGCGGCGCGCAGGTCGGGCGCCCACGTCATCACGGCGCTGCAAGGCACCCGCCTGATCGTCGCGCCGCGCGACGCGGGAACGCCATGAGCACGCGGCAAGCCCGGGCTTCGTCCATCCCCCCGTCCGCCTGATTGGAGATTTCGACCATGTTCCTCGATTCATCCACCATCGTCCTGATCGTCGTCGTCGTCCTGGTGCTGCTGATCGTGGTCAAGGCCATCGCCATCGTGCCGCAGCAGCACGCGTGGGTGGTGGAGCGCCTGGGCAAGTTCGACCGGGTGCTGTCGCCCGGCGCGGGCTTCGTGATTCCCTTCATAGAGCGGGTCTCGTACAAGCATTCGCTCAAGGAAATCCCGCTGGACGTGCCGAGCCAGGTCTGCATCACGCGCGACAATACGCAGTTGCAGGTCGACGGCGTGCTGTATTTCCAGGTGACCGACGCCATGCGGGCGTCCTACGGATCGTCGAACTACATTTCGGCGATCACCCAACTGGCCCAGACCACGCTGCGCTCGGTGATCGGCAAGCTCGAGCTCGACCGCACGTTCGAGGAGCGCGAATTCATCAACAGCACCATCGTCGCGTCGCTCGACGAAGCGGCGCTGAACTGGGGCGTCAAGGTGCTGCGCTACGAGATCAAGGACCTGACGCCGCCGGCCGACATCCTGCGCGCCATGCAGGCGCAGATCACGGCCGAGCGCGAGAAGCGCGCGCTCATCGCGGCGTCCGAGGGCCGGCGCCAGGAGCAGATCAATATCGCGACCGGCGAGCGCGAAGCCTCCATCGCGCGTTCCGAGGGCGAAAAGCAGGCGCAGATCAACCAGGCCCAGGGCGAAGCCGCGGCCGTGCTGGCGATCGCGGAAGCGACGGCCAAGGCGGTCACGCAGGTGGCCGAAGCGGTCCGGCAGCCGGGCGGCATGGAAGCCGTCAACCTCAAGGTCGCCGAGCGCTATGTCGAGGCGTTCGGCAACGTGGCCAAGGCCGGCAACACGCTGATCCTGCCAGCCAACCTGGCCGACGTCGGCGGACTGATCGCCTCGGCCATGTCGGTGGTGAGGGGCGTGCAGAAGTAGCCGGTCCTCCGGCGCGGCGGCCGGCAAGTTGGGCTCCCGGGGCCGGCGATTGCGCCGGCCCTTTCCGTTGCTCCGGCTGCGCCGCCGCCCTGCGGCAGGCATGGCCGCCGCGTTGTTGACATGTCCGGCGGGCATCGTTAGACTCCAACTGCTATATAGCAATTTTTGTATTGATATATAGCAGTGGTCGAGTATCCGCGGCATCCGTTCCGCCGGGCGCGACCGTCCTTATATGAACACAGGAGGGGGAAATGGCTCGCGCCATCGTTCTGCATGCCGCGGATAACGTCGCGACGCTCGTCGATCCGGGCAGCAAGGGAGAAAAGGTCCAGCTCTCGGGCAAGGGCAAGGGGGAAGCGGTGCTGGCCGCCGACATTCCCTTCGGCCACAAGCTGGCCACCCGCGCCATCGCGCGCGGCGAACCCATCCTCAAGTACGGCAAGACCATAGGCAGCGCCACCGGCGCCATCGCTGCGGGCGAGCACGTGCATGTCCATAACGTCGAAGCCTTGCGGGCGCGGGGCGACAAGCGGGAAGCATCATGAAGCACACATTCCTGGGCTACGAGCGGCCCGACGGCGCCGTGGGCGTGCGCAACGCCGTGGCCGTGGTCTCGGTCATGGATAACTGCAACCCCGTGACCCGGGCCGTGGCGCAGGCCGTGCATGGCACCGTCTACCTGCCCGGATCCTATATCCGGGGCCAGTTGGGCCGGGACCGGCAGATCACGCTGCAGGCGACGGCGGGGCTGTGCCTGAATCCCAATATCGCGGGGGTCGTGCTGATCGGCCTGGAGCCGCGCACGACCGAAGAATTGCGCGCGCTGGTCGCGCCTTCCGGCAAGCCGGTGGAGGCGGTCGATATCCAGATCGCCGGCGGCACCATCGCGGCCATCGCGCATGGCACGCGCGCCGCCGCGCGCATCGTGCGCAAGGTTTCGGCGCAGCGGCGCACCGAGTTCGACCTGTCGCGGCTGCGGCTCGGCCTGGAATGCGGCGGCTCCGACACCACGTCGGGGCTGGCTTCGAATCCGGCGATCGGCGTGGTCACGGACCGGGTGATCGAGGCCGGCGGGCAGGCGATCATCACCGAGACTTCCGAGTTCTTCGGCGCCGAGCACCTGTTCGCCGAGCGCGCGGTCGACGCCGCCGTGCGCGAGCGCTTCCTGTCCGAAATCACGGGGCTGGAACAGCAGATCATGGCGCTGGGCATCGACCTGCGCGGCTCCAATCCCACTCCCGACAACATCCGCGGCGGCCTGAGCACCATCGAGGAAAAAGCCCTGGGCGCCATGGCCAAGGCCGGCTCCGCGCCGCTGACGGCGGTGCTGACCTACGGCGAGAGCCCGCGGCGGCCGGGCCTGCATTTCATGGCCGGACCGGCGCCAGCGGTCGAATCGATCACCGGGTTGGCGGCCGGCGGCTGCCAGATCTGCCTGTTCTCGACGGGAGTGGGCAATCCCATCGGCCATCCGGTCTCGACCGTCATCAAGGTCAGCGGCAATCGCAACACCCTGGACGGCTTCTCGGACAACGTGGATTTCGACGTCTCGGGCATCGTGGAGCGCAACCAGGCGCTGGACGATGCGGGGTCGCAGTTGTTCGATTACCTCCTGGCCGTCGCCTCGGGCGAACTGACCACATCGGAGATCCTGGATACCCGCGAATCGGCGATCAGCCGTTTCGGCCCGTCCATGTAGAGACGGACCGACCAAGGAGGAGACAATGAAAATAAAATGGATGCAGCACCTGGCCTGGATGGCCGTCGCCCTGGCCAGCTCGGCCGCCGCGGCGGCGGGATTTCCCGACCGGCAGATCAAGCTGGTCGCCGCCTACCCGCCGGCCGGCGGCGTGGACGTCGCTGCCCGTATCGTGGCCAACGAGCTGTCGACCCGGCTGGGCTGGACCATCGTGGTCGAGAACAAGCCTGGCGCCGCCGGCTCGGTCGGCACGGCGGCGGTGGCGACTTCGCCCGCCGACGGCTATACCGTCCTGATCACGGCGAATCCGTCGATCACGATCGTGCCCTACATTTCCAACGTCAGCTACGATCCGGTCAAGGATCTCGTGCCGGTCGCCAAGATGGCGGTCTCGCCCACCATCATCGCGGTCCAGAAGGACGCCTCGTATCGCACCCTCAAGGACTTCCTGGAAGCGGGGCGCAGCAAGAGCCTGACCATAGGCATACCCGGCGCCCGTTCGAATCCGCAGGCCGAGCTCATGCTGCTGGGCAAGCAGGCCGACAGCAGGATCGAGCCGGTGCCCTACAAGGGCGCGACCTTCATCGTGCAGGACGTGCTGGGCGGCCAGATCGACGCCGGCGCCATGGCACTGCCGGCCATCGTGCCGCAGATCGAAGGCGGCAAGATGCGCGGGCTGGCGGTGATTTCGTCGCAGCGTTCGGGCGTGCTGCCCGACGTTCCCACGGTGCGGGAAGCCGCCGGGATCGATATGGACGGGATTCCCACCTGGTACGGCTTCTTCGTGCCGGCCGGCACGCCGCCCGAGGCGATCGCCACGCTCGAGAAAGAGATCATGGCGTCCGTGCGCAACCCGGATGCCATCGCCAAGCTCAAGGCGGCCGGCGCCGACGCCTTGCAGGTCGGTTCGAAGCAGTTCACGGACGAGATCGCCCAGGAGACCCGCCTGTTCAAGCAAACGGTGGAAGAGTTCAAATCCAGCTTCTGAACGCCCGGGCCGGGATGCGGGCCGCGACCCAGTCATGAATCCATATTCCATCGATCGCCTGACGGACTGGGCCGCGCGCATTCTCGGCACGGCGGGCGTGCCCCCGGAGGATGCCCTGGTCGCCGCTCGCCTGCTGGTGCGCAGCGATCTCAGGGGCTACCGGACGCACGGCCTGGTGCGGCTGCCGTCCTACATGGACAAGCTGGGCAGCGGCGAATGCCGGGCGCGACCGGATGTCCGCCTGGATACCGGCCCGATGCTGTGGACCATGGACGCCGACCTGGCGCTGGGCCAGGTCGCCGGGCAGCGCCTGCTCGAGGCGGCAGTGCCGGCCATGCGCAGCCAGCCCTTGCTGTTCGTCAAGCTGCACAACGCCGGCCATCTGGGCGCGCTGGGCATCTTCGCGCTGGCGGCCGCCGAAGCGGGGCTGATGTGCATGCTGGGGCAGCGCACGCCGCCGATGCTGGCATTGCCGGGTTTCCGGCGTCCCGCCATCGGCCACAATCCCTTCGCCTTCGGCTGCCCGGCGGCCGGGGACAGGGGACCGCTGGTGTTCGACATGGCATGCAGCGTCGCGGCGCGCGGCCATATCCTGATGGCCGCGCGGGAAGGGCAGGAGATTCCTTCCGGCTGGGCGCTCGATGCCCGGGGCCGGCCGACCACCGACGCGCAGGCGGCGGCCGACGGCATGCTGCAGCCGGCGGGCGGCTACAAGGGCATGGGGCTGGCGATGATGATCGAATGCCTGGCCGCGGCCCTGCCGGCGACGCCGGCTTCCAACTCGCGCATTCTCATGGAAATGCCCCGCGACGGCGCCATGGGAGGCCAGAGCGCATTCTTTTTCTTCCTTAATCCGGCGCTGGCCGGAGACGCCGACGCCTTCCGGGCCTATATGGACAACTGGATGGCGCATTACCGCGCCAGCGGTGCCCCGGAACAGGCCCGGATCCCGGGCGAGCGCGGCGCGCATGCCGAACGGACCGGACGCGCCACGGGGCTGGCGTACGGAAAGGCGACGGAGGAAGCGCTGCGGCGCCTGGGCGAGCGCCATGGCATTGCATTGACGCCATCTTCGGCCAAGGAGGCACGATGAATATCGCTTCGCACCTGGAAAAGATACGCAGGCTGCAATCCCTGCGCGGCCGGCTGCAGCCGCTCGAGGACTTCGAGCTGTGGTTCTGGAGCACCATGACGGCCGGCACGCACGCCGTGAACGCGGCGCTGCACGACGCGGGCGTGACGCCGCAGGAGTCGGCCTTTCCGTCCCAGCCGGGCGTGTACCTGGTCGATGACGGAGCGGGCGGCCATGCGCCGGCCTTGCGCGCGGCCGGCGATGTGCTGCACGTGGGCCGGCCTCCGATAGCAGCCCCGGTGCCGCGGGACGTGCAGGACATGATGGACGCGATGGAAATCATCGAATCCTATCGGGATCCCTGTGTGCGCGACGGCCTGGTTCCGACGCCGGAGATCGTCGACCGTTGCGATACCGCCTATCGCCGCTGCATGGACGCCCTGGAGCGGCGCCTGCCGGAGTCGGCCGCATGAATTCCGCCAAGCATCACGAAATCGCGTGCAACATAGAACGCTCGCTCGCCAAGTGCGGGCCCGAAGACGTGGAGATGCGCATCGAGGCGGCGATGCTGGCCGCCACGCACTGGCTGAACGCCGCGTTGCACGATATCGGCGCCAATCCCCCGGACAAGGATGTGATGCATACCTACATGCTGACCATCAACGATTTCCGGCGCCTGAGCCTGCCCGATCCCCGACTGCTGGCCATGCTGGCGGAGATCGAGGATATCCGGCCGCTCTATGTGCGCGGCGACGCGCCTGGCGGGCGCGAGGCCGCCGACCGGGCCTGCGGGCTGCTGGATCGCATCCGCGAGATGGCCCTGCGGGCGAGCGCCGCGCGCTAGGCCCGGCTTGCCGGCCGCGGCGCCGTCCGCGAACGTTCAGGCGCCGGCGTGGTCGTCCTTGCCGATGACCAGGCTGGTCTTGTCGAACGCCGTGCCGTAGATGCGCTGCAGGTATAGCGGGCGTTCTCCCACCGTCAGGCCGCGCAACTCCATGACGAAGCCCGGCTGCTGGGCGGGATACTGGAGGGCCGCGGTGGCGCGCGCCGGCAGCCGCTCGAAGCTGATGAATTGCTCCACGCGCAGGGTGGGCAGGGCCAGGCGGTCGGCCAGCGACTCGCGCAGGTTGGTGGCGTCGGGAATGCCGGCCGGACCGGCGATCGCGTTGAAATTGTCGACCGACAGGAAGAATTCGTTGAAGAGCGCGAACCGGCCGTCGACGTCGATCTGCCTTTCCACGCAGACCAAGGGGTCGGCGCTGCGGAAGAACAGCGAGAGCCGTCGCGTGGGCCTGGCCTTGCGATGCGCCAGCACATGCCAGTACACGGCGAGTTCGCGGCCGTCCGTATCGAAGAAGCGGACATAGCGTGCGTTGACCTGGGCGCCGACCCCCCGCACGAAGGTCCCGCGGCCGTGTTCCCGCACCAGCACGCCGCGATGCTCCAGCTCCTTGAGCGCGCGCTGGGCCGTGCCCAGGCTGACGCCGAAGCGCCTGAGCAGTTGCCGTTCCGACTCGACGCGGTCGCCCGTGCGCAGCTTCCCGCTGGCGATGTCCTCGAGCAGGGTGTCGGTAATGAGCCGGAGCTTGGTGCGGGAGGAGGGGCCGTCCAGGCGCGTGTCGGTCATAGGGCCAGGGCTGCGCCGCTCAATTCTTGCGACGGGTGTCGTGCTTCATGAGACGGTCTTTTTCCCGCTGCCAGTCGCGGTCGCGGGCCGAGTCGCGCTTGTCGTGCAGTTTCTTGCCGCGGCCCAGGCCGAAGTCGAGCTTGACGCGGCCATTCTTGTAATGCAGGTTGATGGGAACCAGCGTGTAGCCGCGCTGTTCCACCTTGCCGATCAGCTTGTCGATTTCCTCGGCCTTGAGCAGCAGCTTGCGGGTGCGCATGGCGTCCGGATGGATATGGGTCGATGCCGTGGGCAGCGGGCTGACGTGCATGCCCATGAGCCAGAGTTCGCCGTCGCGCACGATGACGTAGCTCTCCTTGAGCTGCACGCGCCCCTCGCGTATGGACTTGACCTCCCAGCCCTGCAATACCAGGCCCGCCTCGAAGCGGTCCTCTATGAAATAGTCGTGGAAGGCCTTGCGGTTTTCGATGATGCTCATGTATGGGTGACGGCGTGCTCCCGGGGAGCCGGTAAAATCTGATCATTCTAGCCATTTGCGAGTGCCGATGCACAAAGTCCAACGCTCTGTCCTGGTGCCTCACAGCGCCGCGCAGATGTTCGATCTGGTGGCCGACGTCGAGAAATACCCGGAGTTCATGCCGTGGTGCGGAGGGACGGCCGTCCGTTCGCGCGACGAGCACGGCATGCAGGCTTCGATCACGATCAGCCTGGCCGGCCTGCGCCAGACGTTCACCACCCGCAATACGCACGATTATCCGAACCGCATCGACCTCGAGCTCGTCGACGGGCCGTTCTCCGCCCTGGTCGGGCACTGGCAGTTCCAGCCGCTCGCGGAAGATGCATGCAAGGTGCTGTTCACGCTGGAATACGCCTTTTCCAGCCGGGCCCTCGAAGCCCTGGTGGGGCCGGTCTTCAACCGCATCGCCAGCAGCTTCATCGATTCCTTCACCAAGCGCGCCCAGGCGTGCTACGGCCACTGAGCGCGGCCGGGACGGACCTTCCATGCCGCACGGCGAACCCGCAGACATGCTGAAGGTGCTGGTGTGCCGCGCCGGCCCGCCGGGCGCGTGGCAGAAGGCAGTGCGCCTGCCCCGGGGCGCGACGGCGGCCGACGCGCTGCGGGCCAGCGGCTTCGGCGAGCATTTTCCCGGCGTCGATCCCTGGCGCGACGGCGTCGGCATCTTCGGCCATTCCTGCTCGCCGGAGACCGCCTTGCGCGACGGCGACCGGGTGGAAATCTACCGGCCCTTGACCTTCGATCCCATGGAGTCGCGGCGCCGGCGTGCCGGGTTGCGCCGCCAGGCCAAGGCGGGGCCGTCCAGGCGCTAGCCGCGGGTGTCCGTGCGCGGGACGGTCCGCGGCGCGGCGGCGGCCGCCAGGCATGCCGATGCGCGCTTGCGCATGCGCGCCAACGCGATCGAGGCCACCGCCAACACGGCGATCGACGCGCCGTAGAGATCGATCGCCGTCAGCAGCCCGAAGCGTTGCGCCAGGTAGCCGGCGGCGATGGCCGGCAGGCTCAGCGCCAGGTAGCTTTCGATGTAGAACGCGGCCATCAGGCCGGCGCGTTCCTGGGGCGCGGCCAGCGGCATGACGGCGCGCACGGCGGCCAGGAATCCGGCGCCCAGCCCGATGCCGGCCACGACGGACCCGGCCACCAGCACGGCCGTCAGGCCCAGATTGGCGCCGCCGACGATGGCGACGAGTCCGGCGGCCAGCGCCATGGCGGCGTACGACAGCACGGCGTCGGGCGAACGGCGGCTGGCCGCCAGCACGCTGAACGCGCCGCTGCCGGTCAGCGCGGCCACGGCGATTCCGCCCGGCCAGGCGCCGGAGAGGCCGGTCACCTTGGCGATCAGGGACGGCATGAGCGACAGGTAGAACCCGCTGAGCGCCCAGATCGCGGTATTCAGCGGCGAAACCCATGCCAGCGCCGAGCGCGCCCGCGCCGGAACGGCGACGCTGGGGCGCAGCGAGGCCAGCGCGCCAGGACGGGTGCCGCCGGTTTCCGGCGAGCGCGCGGTGAGCGTCGCCAGCACCACGAAGACCACCAGCAGCAGCGCGTACACCAGGCGCAGCGGCGCGGGCGCGAACTGCACCAGCAGGCTCGACCCCAGGGCGCCCAGGCCGATCCCGGCCAGGGGGGAAATGCTGTTGATCAGCGGACCCCGCTCGCGGTCGCAGTCGAGCAGGGCGGCGCCCGCCGCCGCACCGACCATGCCGGTCGCCCACCCTTGCACCACCCGGGCGGCCAGCAGCCACGCCGTGCCGGAGGCCGCGGCGAACAGGCCCATGGACAGGATCTCGAGCGCCAGCGCCGACAGGATCACCGGCTTGCGGCCCACGTGATCGGAAAACGAACCGAATGTCAGCAACGCCAGCAGCAGGGTCACCGCATAGATGCCGAAGGCCAGCGTCAGCGTCATGGCAGAAAACCCCCAGGCCTGCTGGTAGAAGCGGTACAGCGGGGTCGGGGCGCTGGAGGCGGCGAAAAAGGCCGCCAATGTCGCGGTATGCAAGGCGGCCGGACGGATGGCGCTGCGGCCGGCGGGGTTTGATCCGTTCATCTCGATTCTCTACAATAAAAGCAAATTCTTTGCTTTTCGCCATGCTAACCCAGGCGCGGCTATTAACGCAAATTATTAGCTTTAATATGGCCATGTCGACGCCGGGCAGGCAAGGAGCGACACCTTTGACGAGCAGGAGCACCCCAAGGCCCGGCGGGCGCAGCGCCCGCGTCCAGTCGGCCATCCATCGGGCGGTCCGCGAGCTGCAGGCGGAGTCCGGGCGGGCGGATCTGACCGTGCCGGCCATCGCCGCGCGCGCGGGCGTCACGCCTTCCACCATCTACCGGCGCTGGGGCGATCTGCCGCAATTGCTGTCGGACGTGGCCGTCGAGAACCTGCGGCCCGACGGCGAGCCGCCCGACACGGGTTCGTTGCGCGGCGACCTCCAGGCCTGGGCGGAGCAGTACCTGGATGAGATCGCTTCGCGTCCGGGCCGGGCGTTGATCCGCGACGTGCTGGCCGGACCGGCCGATGAAAACCCGGGCCAGTGCCATGGTTTCACCTGCGGGCAGGTCGACATCCTGCGCGGCCGCGCCCTCGCGCGCGGGGAATGCGCGCCGTCGACCGAGGCGCTCATGGACCGGCTGGTCGCCCCGCTGGTGTATCGCGTGCTTTTTTCCTCCACACCGCCCACTTCCGACTATCTGCGCACGCTGATCGATGGCGTGCTGGGGGAGCCGGGCGTGCCCGCGCCACGCTGAACCTGCGCATCGCCGTCCCTGAACCGGCGCAATCGCGGTCCCCTTGCGACCGGCAATGTTCTGCATTCCCGCACAAGCGTTCTGCATTTCCGCACGGAAATATGCCCCGAATCGAATGGCATGATTACCTGTCGTTGGCTACACTTTCCGTTGACGTAAACGTTAATAAAAAGCCGGTAGTCGGACGCCCGGGAGGGAGCCATGGATTTCGAATTGACCGAAGAGCAGCGCGCCTTCGTCCAGGCCGCGCGAGAGTTCGCCCAAGGCGAGCTCGCGCCCCACGCGGCGCGCTGGGACGCGGAGGCCGTGTTCCCGCGCCAGGCGTTCCAGCGTGCCGGCGAACTCGGGTTCTGCTCGCTGTACGCCAGCGAGGCCATTGGCGGCCTGGGGCTGTCGCGACTGGACGCCACCCTGGTGTTCGAGGAAATGGCCGCGGTGGATCCGTCGACGGCCGCCTTCCTGACCATTCACAACATGGCGGTCTGGATGATCGGGCGCTGGGCGCGCCCGGCGGTGCTCCAACAATGGGGCGCCGCGCTGGCCGGGGGCCGGAAACTGGCTTCCTACTGCCTGACCGAACCGGGCGCGGGCTCCGACGCGGCGTCGCTGGCCACGCGCGCCGAGCGGCGGGGTGACGCCTACCTGCTGAACGGCGGCAAGGCTTTCATCTCCGGCGCCGGCGATACCGACCTGCTGGTGGTCATGGCCCGCACGGGCGGACCGGGCGCGGGCGGCATCAGCGCCTTCGCGGTGCCGGCCGACACGCCGGGCGTCGCCTATGGGCGCAAGGAAGACAAAATGGGCTGGAACAGCCAGTCCACCCGCCAGATCGCGTTCGAGAACGCGAGCGTGCCGGCCGCGAACCTGCTGGGCGACGAAGGCGAAGGCTTCCGGATCGCCATGCGCGGCCTGGACGGGGGGCGGATCAATATCGCCACCTGCTCGGTCGGGGCGGCGCAAGGCGCCACCGACGCGGCCCGCCGCTACATGGGGGAACGCCGCCAGTTCGGCCGCCCGCTGGCGGAATTCCAGGCGCTGCAGTTCAAGCTGGCCGACATGGCCACCCATGTCGTGGCCGCGCGCCAGATGGTCAGGCTCGCGGCCGCCAGGCTGGACGCCGGCTCGCCCGATGCCGGCACCTATTGCGCCATGGCCAAGCGCCTGGCCACCGACCTGGGGTTCCAGGTCTGCCTGGACGCCCAGCAAATCCATGGCGGCTACGGGTATCTCAAGGACTACCCGCTGGAGCGCCTGGTGCGCGATACCCGGGTGCACCAGATCCTGGAAGGCACCAACGAAATCATGCGGGTGATCATCGCCCGCCAGTTGCTCGAGCAAAGAGCCGATATCCGATGAGCGCGGTCCGCTTCGAAGAATTGCCGTGCGACAACGGCATGCGGCTGGGCATGGCCACGCTCGATTCGCCCGGGACGCTCAATGGATTGACGCTGGACATCTGCCGCGCCCTTGCCGAACGGCTGGCCGCCTGGGCGGACGATCCCCGCATCGCGCTGGTGGTCCTGGCCGGGAACGGCGAAAAGGCGTTCTGCGCAGGCGGCGACCTGCAGGCGCTATACCGCAGCATGCGGGACAACGCCAGCGGCGATCCCTGGAGCAACGTTTACGCGCGCGAATTCTTCGCATGCGAATACCGGCTGGACTACGCCATACACACGTATCCCAAGCCGGTGCTCTGCTGGGGTCACGGCCTGGTCATGGGCGGCGGGATCGGCCTGATGATGGGCGCCAGCCATCGCGTCGTCTGCCCGTCGTCGCGCCTGGCCATGCCGGAAGTCGCCATCGGCCTGTTTCCCGACGTGGGCGCCAGTTGGTTCCTGAACCGGCTGCCGGGCAAGTCCGGCGTGTTCCTCGCGCTGACCGGCGCCCGGCTCGGGCCCGCGGACGCCCTGTTCGCCGGCATGGCCGATTATCTGCTGGAGCCGGACGCCTTGCCGCCGCTCCTGGAAACCCTGGAACGCCAGCCATGGGCCGGCAAACCGCTGGCCCCGGCCAGCGCATCCGGCCAATTGGCGTACGCGGCGCGCGCGACCAACGACGGCTTGCTGCACCAGGTGCTGCAGAGAGCCGGCATGGAGCCCCCGCGCGAGCCCGGCCCCTTGCGCCAGCATCTCTACCTGATCAACCACCTGTGCAGCGGCACGGACCTGCGCGACATCCGCGACGGGATCGGCTCCCTGGACGGGCATTCGGATTCCTGGCTGGCGAAGGCGGCCGTCTCCCTGGCCCGGGGTGCCCCAGGGGCGGCACGGCTGGCGTTCGCCCTGCAACGACATGCGCGCCTGAGGTCCCTGGCCGACACCTTCCGGGTGGAATACGCGGCGGCGCTGGGCTGCTGCGCGCATGGCGACTTCACCGAAGGCATCCGGGCGCTGCTCATCGACAAGGACAACCGTCCATGCTGGCGTCCGGCCACACCGGAAGAGGCCGACCCGGCCTGGGCGGCGCGCTTCTTCGAAGCGCCCTGGCTGCGGGACCGGCACCCCCTGGCCGACCTGGGCGCCGATACCCCTTGAACGGATACCCCTTGGACAACGAGATACGGAGGAAACACATCATGAGCAGCGTGGCATTCATCGGCCTGGGCAATATGGGCGCCCCCATGGCGCTCAATCTTCTCAAGGTAGGCCATACCCTCAAGGTCTTCGACCTGATGCCCGCCGGCATGGCGGCGCTGTCCGAGGCAGGGGCGAGCGCCGCGCGCTCGGCCGGCGAGGCGGTCGCCGGCGCGCAGTTCGTGATCTCCATGCTGCCGGCCAGCCGCCACGTCGAGGCGCTGTATCTTGGCGAAGACGGCCTGCTGCCGCATATCGACCCGAAGGCGCTGGTCATCGAATGCAGCACGATCGCCCCCGATTCGGCCCGCAAGGTGGCCGCGGCGGCGCAGGCCCGCGGGCTGTCCATGATCGATGCGCCGGTGTCGGGCGGCACGGGCGGGGCCGCCGCGGGCACGCTGACCTTCATCGTCGGCGGCGAAGCGGCCGCGCTGGACCGCGGCCGGCCGCTGCTCGAAAAAATGGGCAAGAACATTTTCCACGCGGGCCCCGCGGGCGCGGGACAGGTCGCCAAGATCTGCAACAACATGCTGCTGGGCATACTCATGGCGGGAACCTCGGAAGCCCTGGCGCTGGGCGTGGCCAACGGACTCGATCCCGGGGTGCTGTCGGACATCATCGCCAAGAGCTCGGGGCGCAACTGGGCCACCGAACTCTACAACCCCTGGCCCGGCGTCATGGCTTCGGTCCCGGCCTCCAACCGCTACGCGGGCGGATTCGGGGTCGATCTCATGCTCAAGGACCTGGGGCTGGCGGCCGAGGCCGCGCTGGCCACGCGGGCATCGGTGCCGTTGGGGGAACTGGCGCGCAACCTGTATTCCCTGCACAGCGCGGCCGGCCACGGCAAGCTCGATTTCTCGAGCATCCTGGATTTGTACCGCAGCGGAGGGGAGTAGGCGGGGATCCGGCCGCCGTCCCGCATTCGCACGGCGGCCGGTTGCGGGCGCCGGTTCAGTCCCGCTTGACGGGGTAGGGCAGTCCGGCCGGCGCGAGCGCGGGGCCGTCGGGCGCCTGGATATGCAGCTCGCCCGCATCGAGCACGTCGAACGTGGTCTCGAAGAGCACCGCCGAACGGTCGCCGCCTGTGGCCGCGTCGATCACCCGTCCACAAGGCGAGCCGGGTTCGCGCGCATCGTAGACGTCGGAGCCGGCCGGCGGCGGCTCCTGGACCGGCGACCAGCCGAAGGCCATGCGCCGCTTCACGGTGCCGCGGTAATGGGCGCGCGCGACGATTTCCTGGCCGGGATAGCAGCCCTTGGTGAAGCTGACGCCGCCGACCAGGTCCAGATTGACCGTTTGCGGGATGAACAGGTCCTGCGTGGCCGCGCCGACCCAGGGCAGGCCGGCCGCCAGATCGTCCGCATGCCATCGCGAGGCGGCTCCGGGCGAGAGCACCGCGCCCAGGGCGTCGTCGACCGCGGGCTCGCGGCCGGCGATCCACCACCACCGCAGGCCCGCATCCGCGCCGGGAGCGGCGATCCAGGTGCCGCTCGGCAGGTCGGCGCGCTGCCAGGGGGCGCGGGGCAGGGCGCCGCCGGCGGCCGCTTCCAGCGCCGTGGCGTCCGATGCCTCGAGCCAGACGCCTGCGGCTTGCGTCGGCGCGAGCGCCAGCCGGGCCTTGGCGCGCAGCACGAACATGGACAGCCGCTTGACGAGGGCCTCGGCGATGTCGCGCCGGACCAGCGCACAGACCCCGCCGTCGGCGTCCGCCCGGGGCGCGCGCCAGATCGCCAGCGTGGCCATCAGGCGGCCCTTGGCGCTGCAGTAGCCGGCGAACCGCGCGTCCTGGCCCAGGCCGGCGACGTCTTGCGTCAGTTGGCCATGCAGGAAGTCGACGGCGTCGGCGCCGGTGGCGCGGATCACGACGAAATCATCCAGCGCGACGGCGCGCGCGGAATGCCGGGAGGACTCGGGGAGCGAACTCAGGAAGGCGGACATGGCGGGAAAACGGATGGCTGCGCTTGCGGAGGATACGGAAACGACAATCATACCCGCGGCGGCAGGCGCGGCCTCGCAATCCATTAAACTCCACGATCCATGAAACGCATTCTCGTCCTATTGTTCGTCGTCGTGCCGCTGCTGGTGGCCGCGGCCTGTTCGGCCGCGGCCTGGCTGTGGCTCAAGCGTCCGCTGGACCTGCCCGCCGAGCGGGTCGACTTCATCGTCGCGCAGGGCAGCAGCCCGCTGGCAGTGGCGCGCACCTTGAATGGCGCCGGCATCGACGTCGACGAACGGGCCTTCGTCTGGCTGGCCCGGCTGAGCGGCCGCGACCGCCTGATCAAGGCCGGCGGCTACGAGGCCGCGCGCGGCGATACGGTCTGGACGCTGCTCGAGCGCATGGCGCGCGGCGACATGACCCAGAAGCAGATCACGCTGGTCGAAGGCTGGACCTACAAGCAGATCCGCCAGGCGGTGCGGAACCAGCCCGACGTCAGGCAGACCCTGGAAGGCGTGGGCGACGCCGACCTGCTGGCCAGGCTGGGCAGCGAGGCGTCGAGCCCGGAGGGCCTGTTCTTTCCCGATACCTACGTATTCACGCCCGGCACGAGCGATTACGACATTCTGCGCCGGGCCTACGGCGCGCAACAGCAGGAACTCCAGCAAGCCTGGGCCGCGCGCGAACCGGGGCTGCCGCTCCAGACCCCCTACCAGGCGCTCATACTGGCTTCGCTGATCGAGAAGGAAACCGGCCATGGGCCCGAGCGCGCGCGCATCGGCGGGGTATTCGTCAATCGCCTGCGGCTGGGCATGCCCCTGCAGACGGATCCCGCGGTGATCTACGGCATGGGCGATGCCTACCAGGGCCGTATCCGCAAGCGCGACCTGCAGGCCGATACGCCCTGGAATACCTACACCCGCAGCGGCCTGCCGCCCACGCCCATCGCCAGTCCCGGCCGCGCCGCGCTGATGGCGGCGGTGCAGCCGGAGCTGCACAAGTTCCTGTATTTCGTGTCGCGCGGCGACGGCACCAGCGAGTTTTCCTCCGATCTCACCGGCCACAACCGCAACGTGGCGCGCTACATCACCGGACGCACGCAATGACGGTACGCGGCTGCTTCATTACGCTGGAAGGCGTGGACGGCGCCGGCAAGAGCACGCACGCCGCGTGGATCGCGGATTACCTGCGGTCGCGGGGGCGCAATGTGCTGGCCACGCGCGAACCCGGCGGCACGCCGCTGGGCGAGACGCTGCGCGCCCTGGTGCTGAACGAAGCCATGCGGCTGGACACCGAGACGCTGCTGATGTTCGCCGCCCGCTGCGAACACCTGGGCCAGGTCATCGAGCCGGCGCTGGCGGCCGGCACCTGGGTGGTGTGCGACCGCTACACCGACGCCACCTATGCCTACCAGGGCGGCGGCCGCGAGCTCGGGGCGGAACGCATCGCGGTGCTCGAGCGCTGGATGCATCCGCAGCTGCAGCCGGACCGCACCTGGCTGTTCGACGTACCCCTGGACGTCGCCCGCAAGCGGCTGGCCGACTCCCGCCAGCCGGATCGCTTCGAGCGCGAGGAAGCCGCCTTTTTCGAGCGTACCCGCGCGGCCTATCACGAGCGGGCCCGCCAGGCGCCGCGGCGCATGCGCATCGTCGATTCGACGCGGCCGGTCCAGCAGGTGCGAGAGCAGCTGCAGGCCGAGCTCGAAGACCTGCTGCGAGGCCTGCCATGAGTCTTCCCGCCTTCCTGCCCTGGCAGGTCGAGGTCGCCCGGACATGGCTGGGCGAGCGGGATCGTTTCGCGCACGCCTGGCTCGTCCATGGCCTGGCGGGCATCGGCAAGCTGGAATTCGCGGCCGCCGCGGCGGCCAGCCTGCTGTGCGAGGCGCCGCGGCAGGGATTGGCCTGCGGTCATTGCGCGGCCTGCACCTGGGTCGCGAGCGGCAACCACCCCGACCTGCGGCGCATCCGCCCCGAAGCGGTGGCGCTGGCCGAAGGCGAGGCGTCCGAGCCGGAAGAGGGCGCCGCCGAATCGAGCGCGGCTACCACGGCCAGGCGCGCGCCGTCCAAGGAGATCCGCGTCGACCAGATCCGCGGCCTGGAGTCCTGGTTCAACATGGCGACCCACCGAGGCGGATGGCGCGTCGCATTGCTGTATCCGGCGCAGGCGCTCAACGTGGTCTCGGCCAATGCCTTGCTCAAGGTGCTGGAGGAACCGCCGCCGCATACCGTGTTCCTGCTGGTGGCCGACGCGCCCGATCGCTTGCTGCCCACGCTGGTGTCGCGTTGCCGCCGCCTGCCCCTGGCCGCGCCGGATGCCGCCGCCGCGCTGGACTGGCTGCGTGGACAGGACGCGAAGGATCCCGAAGCCTGGCTGGCCGCGGCCGGCGGCGCGCCCCTGGCAGCCCTGCGCCTGTCCCGCGAGCGCGACAGCGCCTGGCCGGAATGGTTGTCGCGCCTGCTCGATCCGCTGGCCGGCGGCCATGCGCCCGAACTCGGCGACCTGGCCGACACGCTCGAAAAAATGCCGGCTGCCGACTGGATCGACGCGTTGCAACGCCTGTATGTCGACCTGGCTCTGGCCGCGGCCGGCCTGGCGCCGCGCTATTTCCCCGCGCAGGCGGATCTCGCCGCCCGCGCCGCGGCCCGCGCCCGGCCGGGCGCGCTGACCGAAATGTCCCGCTGGCTCGCCCAGCAGCGGCGCGTCGCGGGGCATCCGCTGAACGCCAGGCTGTTCGCGCACGCCGCGCTGCAGCGCGTGGTGCTATCCTGCCAGGGATGACGCCGGCCCGTCGCCGTCCTTCCGCCGGCCATGTCCGCGCCGGCCGCCTTTCGATGCTTTCGTCTCCATGTACGTAGATTCCCATTGCCACCTGGATTTCCCGGAACTGCGGCAGAACCTGCCCGATATCCTCGAACGCATGCAGGCCAACCGCGTCACGCATGCCCTGTGCGTCAGCGTCAACCTGCCGGACTGGCCGGCCCTGATCGAACTGGTCGAGTCGCAGGACCGCCTGTGGGCTTCCGTGGGCGTGCATCCCGACTACGAAGACACGCCGGATCCCGCCGCCGACGAACTGGTCCGCCTGTCGGCGCATCCCAAGGTGGTGGCGATCGGCGAGACCGGCCTGGACTATTACCGCCTGACCGATGCGCCCGAATGGCAGCGCGAACGGTTCCGCCGCCATATCCGCGCAGCGCGCGACAGCGGCCTGCCCCTGATCGTCCACACCCGGTCCTCGGCCCAGGACACGCTGGACATCCTGCGCGAAGAGGGCGCCCAGGAGGTCGGCGGCGTCATGCACTGCTTTACCGAATCCTGGGAGGTGGCGCAGGCGGCCATGGACCTGAACTTCCACATTTCCCTGTCGGGCATCGTCACCTTCAAGAACGCCAGAGCCTTGCACGACGTGGCCGCCCGCGTGCCGCTGGACCGCCTGCTGATCGAGACGGATTCGCCCTATCTGGCGCCGGTGCCGTATCGCGGCAAGACCAACGATCCCTCGCTCGTCATGCATGTGGCCGAGCGTATCGGGGAACTCAAAGGCGTATCCGCAGAGGAAATCGGAAAACGATCGACAGATAATTTTTTCAAATTATTCAATAAGATAGATAAATCTATTAATCCATAATATTTAAAGAAAAATTTTTAAAGTAAAAAAGTTGAAGTAAATTCTTGAATCTGGACGTCGCGATGCCCGCCTTTCGTTTCCCCTCCCTTCGCCGGTGGCTTCCCGTCCTGGCCCTTGCCGCCGCCATGACGGGCCCCGGCACGGCGCAGGCGTCCAATACGGAAAACTGGTGGGTCTACGTCGCCAACGACAACGCGGACCAGGTGCGCACCCTCCTTGCCCAGGGCGCGGATCCCAACATCCGCTACCGCAACGGCCAGCCGGCCTTGATGCGGGCGGTGGCCGACGACGCCTGGCAGGTTTTCGACGCCATCGCCGCCGACCGGCGCACCGATCTCAATGTGGAAAATCCGGCCGGCGAAACGCCCCTGATGTACCTGGCGCTGGCGGGACAGACGGAACGCGCGGCCGCCCTGATCGCCCGCGGCGCCCATGTCAACCGATTGGGATGGACGCCGCTGCACTACGCCGCCTCCAAGGGCCAGGTCGGCACCGCCCGGCTGTTGATCCGGCACAAGGCCATCGTGAACGCCCCGTCTCCTCGCGGCGTCACCCCGCTGATGATGGCGGGATTTTCCGGCAGCCGGGAAATGGTGAACCTGTTGCTGGGAGCGGGCGCGGATTCCACCACCCGCGACCTGGACGGCAAGAATGCGGCCGACTGGGCCGCCCAGGGCAAGTCCGACCGCCTGGCGGAGGACTTGCGCGACGTGATCGCCCGTGCCGAGGCGGCGCGCGAGGCGCTTCGCCGGGCGCCGGTCCCAGGAGGTCCGGCCGCGGGCCGCGCGTCCCCGGCGCCGGCCGCGCCGACCCGCTCGGGCGACGCTTCCGGCAAGGGCGGTTCCCCATCCGTCGAGCCTTCGGTTTCGGGCGTATCGGGCGTGCGCCTGCACGACTACGACAGCGACGGAAACCCCTGATTTTCCAGCGCATGGAGCCCGGGCCGCCCCCTTTGGCCCGAGGCCGCTTCGCATTGCCCGGCCTTTCCAGGCTCGTTGCGGGAATGCATTCTCCGGGGTTGGACTTATTTCTAAGGGTTTTCCCTTGTAATTCCCATTTTTCGGGAATGTCAGGGCTATTCGATCCGGGAAATTGATAATCTGCGCCCCTTGCTTTCGTCCGAGAGGGTGTTCTCCATGCCAGACCAAGCCATCGCCGGCGGCGCCGACCGTGTGCTGTACGTGCTGGCCACCCTGGCGAGGCATGACGGGCCGCTGACGATCGCGGCGCTTGCCGAGCACACCGGCCTGGCCCAAAGCACGCTGTATCGCCAGGTGGCGCTGCTCAAGCGCTGGGGATTCGTCAGCGAGCAGGACGGCGAATACGGTCCCGGGCCGCTCAGCGTGCAACTCGCCTGGGGCTTCGACCAGTCGTCCTTCCTGGTCATGGAGGCGCAGCCCGATATTTCGCGCCTGGCCGCCGAGTCCGGCGAGACCGTGGGCCTGCTGGTCGCCCTCAAGGACCAGGCGGTCTGCCTGGACATGGTCGAGAGCCAGCATCCGCTGCGCTGCTCCTTCGTCAAGGGGCGCGGCCTGCCGCTGGCGCGCGGAGCCTCCGCCAAATCCCTGCTGGCCTTCATGCCTGCCGCGCGCCGGGAGGCCGCGTTGCGCGACCTGGAGCGCGCCGGCGGCATGGACATCCCGGCGCTGGATGCCGAGCTGCAGGCGATCCGGGCCGCCGGCTACGCCGTGACCGACGGCGAGGTGGACGCCGGCGTCTGGGGCGTGAGCGTGCCGCTGTTCCAGCGCGCGCAAGTGGCGGCGGCGTCGATCACGCTCATGGCGCCGTCCACCCGCGCCGCCCAGCGCCCGCAGGCGCTCATCGATATGACCCTGGCGGCAGCCGGCCGGATTTCCGCCCGGCTGCAAGGCCGTTGACCGTTGCTTCACCTGCCGCATTTCTTTTCCAAGGAAAACCATCATGATCCATCGCCGCAACCTCCTGATCGCCGCCTTTTCCATGGTCCTGGCCTGCCTGGCCGGGCCCGCCCGCGCCGAAGGCACCCTCCGCGCCGTGACCGATGCGACTTTCCCGCCCATGGAGTTCTCCAGGGACGGCAAGCGCACGGGCTTCGATATCGAGTTGACCGAGGCCCTGGCGCAGGCCATGGGCAAGAAAGTCGAATGGATAGACATCGACTTCAAGGGCCTGATTCCCGCGCTGCAGGCCGGCCGCGCCGATATCGCGGTGTCGGCGATCTACATTACGGAAGACCGCCGCAAGGTCGTCGATTTCACCGATCCGTACTACGTGGGCGGCCTGGTCGTGCTAACCCGCAAGGACGGGCCGATCAAGACGCTCAAGGACCTGGACGGCCACAAGGTGACGGTCCAGGTCGGCACCAAGTCCGTCAATTACCTGCGCGATCACTACCCGGCCGTGCAGCGGGTCGAGGTCGAGAAGAACCAGGAGATGTTCAACCTGGTGCAGATCGGCCGCGCCGATGCGGCGGTGACCGGCAAGCCTGCCGCCAAGCTGTTCGCGCAAAGCACCCAGAACCTGGCCGTCCTGGATGAGCAGATCACCAACGAGGACTACGGCATCGCGGTGCCCAAGAACCAGCCGGAACTGACGGCGGCCCTGAATGCCGCCATCAAGAAGCTCAAGGCTGACGGCACCTACGACCGCATCGTGGCCAAGTGGTTCGAGGCGCCTGCCCGATGAACCTGGATTTCACTCCCGTCTTCGCGGACTTCGACGCGCTGCTGCGCGGCACGCTGGTCACCGTCGAGGTGACCGCCTGCGCGCTGTTGCTGGGTTGCTGCATCGGCCTGCTGGTCGGCGTGGGCCGGCTCAACCCCGGGCGCCGGGCGGTCTACGGCCTGTGCAGCCTTTACCTGATCTGCTTCCGCGGCACGCCGCTGCTGGTGCAGTTGTTCATCTGGTTCTTCGGGCTGCCGCAGTTCGGCGTGCTGCTGCCGGCCTTCGCCTGCGGCGTGCTGGGCCTGGGCATGTATTCCGGCGCCTATGTGTCGGAAATCGTGCGCGGCGCGATCCAGTCCGTGGATCGCGGCCAGACCGAGGCCGCGCGTTCGCTGGGCATGTCTTCGCGCCAGGCCATGCGGATCATCATCCTGCCGCAAGCCCTGGTGCGCATGATCCCGCCCCTGGGCAACGAATTCATCGCCCTCATCAAGAATTCGGCGCTGGTTTCCCTGCTGACCATCCACGACGTGATGCACGAGGGCCAGAAAATCATCAGCGTGTCGTACCGCTCGCTGGAGACGTACCTGGTCATCGCCGTCATCTACCTGGTCCTGACGCTTGCGACCACGGGGTTGTTGCGCAAAGTGGAACAGCGCCTGCGCGCGGGAGGGACGGTGCAATGAGCGACACGCAAGATGTGATCCGCATTCGCGGCTTGCGCAAATCCTATGGCGCGCACGAGGTGCTGCGCGGCATCGATTTCGACGTGCGGGCCTCGCAGGTCGTGGTGGTGATCGGGCCGAGCGGCTCGGGCAAGAGCACGCTGCTGCGCTGTTGCAACGGCCTGGAGCTGGCGCAGGGCGGCACGGTCCGGATCTGCGGACAGACGCTGCAGGAGCAGGGCAGGCTGCTGCCCGAGCAGGAGCTCAATCGCCTGCGTACGCGCGTGGGCATGGTGTTCCAGTCGTTCAACCTGTTTCCGCACCTGTCGGTCCTGGACAACGTGACGGTGGGGCCGCGTACCCTGCGCGGCATGGGACGCAAGGCCGCCGAGGCGCTGGCGCGCGACCTGCTCGGGAAGGTGGGATTGGCCAGCAAGGAAGCGGCCATGCCGGCCAGCCTGTCGGGCGGGCAGAAGCAGCGCGTGGCGATCGCCCGCGCCCTGGCCATGCAGCCCGAGGTCATGCTGTTCGACGAGCCGACCTCGGCGCTCGATCCCGAGCTGGTGGGCGAGGTGCTGCAGGTCATGAAAGTCCTGGCGCGCGAGGGCATGACCATGATGGTGGTGACCCACGAGATGGGATTCGCGCGCGAAGTGGCCGATGTGGTGGCGGTCATGGACGGCGGCGTCATCGTCGAGTCCGGTACGCCGGACGTGATTTTCAGCCAGCCTCGCGAAGCGCGCACGCGCGCCTTCCTGCAGGCGGTGCTGAACCAGGGAGTCCAGGCATGACGGCAGCGCCGGATCGCGCGCCATGGACGGCGCGCGACGACAGTGCGGAGCGCGGGGACACGCGGCGGCTCGCGCATATCGTCGAGCCGGTGGCGGGCGGCACGCCGCCGGCGGGCGCGCCGGTGGTGCTGGGCTTCGCCTGCGATGCCGGCGTGGCCCGCAACCAGGGCCGCACGGGCGCCGCGTTGGCGCCGGCGGCCATCCGCAAGGCGCTCGCCGGCCTGCCCGCGCACGGCCTGGCCCGGCTGTGGGACGCGGGCGACATCGGATGCGAGGATGGCGCGCTGGAAGCGGCCCAGGATCGCCTGGCCGCCGAAGTCGCACGGCTGCTGGCGGCCGGGGCCCGGCCGGTGGTGCTGGGCGGCGGCCACGAAATCGCCTGGGGCAGCTTCATGGGCCTGCGGCGCTGGCTGGACGCGCGCTCCGACGGCGCGCCCGTGCTGGTGCTGAACCTGGATGCCCATTTCGACCTGCGCACGGGCCGGCCGGGCAATTCCGGCACGCCGTTCGACCAGATCGCGGAATACTGCGCCGCGCACGGTCACCCTTTGCGCTATGCCTGCTACGGGGTCTCGACTTTGTCCAATACTCCGGCGCTCTTCGCGCGCGCGGCCGAGATCGGGGCGGCCTTCGTCGAGGACCGCTTGCTGCAGGAACGCCACCTGGGCCAGCGGCTGGCCGACCTGGACGCATTGCTGGCGCAGGCCGCCCACGTGTATCTTACGGTGGACCTGGACGTGTTGCCGGCGGCGAGCGCCCCCGGCGTCTCGGCCCCCGCGCCTTACGGCGTGCCGCTGTGCGTGATCGAGGAGATCGTGCTGCGGGTCCTGGCCAGCGGCAAGCTGCGCCTGGCCGACCTGGCGGAATGCAATCCGCGCCACGACATCGACGGCCGGACCGCGCGGGTGGCTGCCAGGCTGGCATACCGCCTGCTCGCGGGAAAGGGGTAGGGCGCGCGGCGGCAGGCCAGGAAGGATATGCGTCCCTAATTTCAATGGGACGGATTAAATAGGGACATGGTTTCGGGTCCCCGTTACAATGAGGCAAATCCCACCAGGAAGCCGCCCATGTCCCAGACTACCACCCACGCTCTGCCTTCCTATCTCGATCCCGAGCACCTAGGCCCCTGGGGGGTCTACCTCCAGCAGGTCGATCGGGTGACGCCGTACCTGGGCCCGCTGGCCCGCTGGGTCGAGACGCTCAAGCGTCCCAAGCGCTCCCTGGTGGTCGACATCCCGATCGAAATGGATGACGGAAGGATCTCCCATTTCGAGGGCTACCGGGTGCAGCACAACACCTCGCGCGGGCCGGGCAAGGGCGGGGTGCGCTTCCACCAGGCCGTCACGCTGTCCGAAGTCATGGCGCTGGCCGCCTGGATGTCGGTCAAGAACGCCGCGATCAACCTGCCCTACGGCGGAGCCAAGGGCGGCGTGCGGGTCGATCCGCGCACGCTGTCGCGCGCCGAGCTCGAGCGCGTCACGCGCCGCTACACCAGCGAGATCAACGTCATCATCGGGCCGTCCAAGGACATCCCCGCGCCGGACGTCAATACCAACGCCCAGATCATGGCATGGATGATGGACACCTATTCCATGAACGAAGGCTCCACGGCGACCGGCGTGGTGACCGGCAAGCCGCTGTCGCTGGGCGGCAGCCTGGGCCGCACCGAAGCCACCGGGCGCGGCGTGTTCGTGGTGGGGTGCGAGGCCGCCCGCGACGTCGGCTTCGACGTGGTCGGCTCGCGCGTGATCGTGCAGGGCTTCGGCAACGTCGGCGGCACGGCGGCCAGGCTGTTTCATGAAACCGGCGCCAAGGTCGTCGCGGTGCAGGACCACACGGGCACCATCGCCAACGAGTTCGGGCTGGATGTGCCGCTGCTGCTGGCGCACGTGGCCGAACATGGCGGCGTGGCGGGCTACGCGGGCGCCTCGGTGATTCCGGCCGAAGACTTCTGGAGCCAGGAGACCGATTTCCTGATCCCGGCGGCGCTGGAAAGCCAGCTCACGAGCGAGAACGCCGGCCGGGTCCGCGCCAAGATCGTGGTCGAAGGCGCGAACGGACCGACCACTCCGGAAGCCGACGACATCCTGGCCGACAACGGCATCCTGGTGGTGCCCGACGTGGTGGCCAACGCGGGAGGCGTGACCGTCAGCTATTTCGAGTGGGTCCAGGACTTTTCCAGCTTCTTCTGGACCGAGGACGAAATCAACCACCGGCTCGAGCGCATCATGCGCGATGCCTACGCCGCGGTGTCGCAGGTGGCGCGCGAGCACCGCGTCACCTTGCGCACCGCGGCATTCATCGTGGCCTGCACGCGGATCCTGCAGGCGCGCGAAGTCCGCGGGCTGTATCCCTGAGGCGCAATCGCCGCGTCCCGGCCACGCCGGTCATTCCAGGAATTCGCGCAGCGCGCGATTGAATGCCGCGGGATGCGCCAGGTTCATGCCATGCGAGGCGCCGGGGATCTCGACCGTGCGCGCGTCCGGCAGCCAGGCCTGCAGGCTTCGCACCGTGGCGATGAACCGCGGCTGGCTGCGCTGCCCGTACACCAGCAACACCGGCATCCCGGCGCGGGCCGCCAGTTCCGGTGTATAGGCCGGCAGCGTGTCCTGCAACTGGCCGATCAGGGTGGCCGCGTTGTCGCCCGCCATCTGGCGAAAAGAAGAGGGGCTGAAGCGCCAGCTTCCGGGGCGGCTCACGCTATCGACGAACACGCGCAACGCGGTTTCCGGATCCCCGTTTTGCAGATGGCGGGCCGCCTCGACGCGCCAGCTTTCCGGCCGCAGCACCGGTTCCCCCAGTCCGCCGCCGGGCTCGGCAAGCACCAGCCGCCGCACGTGCTGCGGATGGCGCAAGGCCAGGTGGAATGCGATGCAGCCTCCGCGCGAATGCCCGACGACGTCCATCGGCCCGCCGCCACGCCCCGCGATGAAGGCCGCCATGTCGTCGACGTCGCGCGACCAGTCCATGGCGATGCGCGCGGGGTCCGAACCCGAGAACGGAAAGTAGCCGCGCAGGCTGGGAGCCCACACGGTGCGGAATTCGCCCAGGTCGTGCATCTGGGGCTGCCAGTAGCGGGCATCGGACAACGAGCCGTGGATCAGCAGCGCGCCGGGGCCGGCACCGGTGCGCAGATAGGCCAGGGACGCGCCGTCGGGCAGTTGCGCCACGGCGAAGGCCGAGGCATCGGGCAGGGACGAGCGCGGCAGATTCATTCGGAATGCGGTCAGGAGGGACGCGGCAGGTAGTCCGGCTTGAGCACGTCCCGCAGGTCGCCATAGGGAATCACGAGTTCGGGTTCGCCGTGAGAGTAGGGCGCGATGGAATAGGCCGAGTACTTGACGATCACGCCATCGTCGCCGAGCGCGAAATTATCGCTTTCCTGGAACGGCCACAGGCGGTCGTACGTGGCCGGATCCTGCTGCGCGTCCGGATTGGAGGCGAGCCAGCGCTGGTGCGCGCGGCGCAGGGCCTGGACATATCCGTCGCGCCGGCCGGGCAGGAGCACGTCTTCCAGCGACAGCACCTGTTCGCGGCTGCGCAGGCAATTCAGGTATTGCGTGGCGGGAATGCCATGGGCGCCGCCGGTGTATTGGTAGGAGTCGATCTGCAGCACGACCAGGTCGCCGCTCTGGCGCTTGACCGATGCCTTCAGGACAGTCTCGTCGCGTGGCCCGGCCGTTTGCCAGAAGTACTGCTCGTATTCGGAAACGGTGGCGTAAGGACGCGGCTGGTCCGGATCGAGGCCAGTCAGCGCGACCAGGGCATGATCGACCAGCGCGCTCAGTTTCTCGTCGCCGGGGAACCGCACGCTGTCGACCTCCAGCGTGGGGCACTGGCCTTTGCAGCCCGGCTTGCCGCGCTTCCATTTCACGGCTTCGGTCGCCAGGCCGCCGTCGGTCCCCGCGGCGGCGGCGGGCGCCGCCGCCTGCGGCCCGGCCAGGCTGATATTGTCCGATGGCGAACCGGCGCAGCCGGCCAGTCCCAGCAAGCACGTCGCCGCGAGCGGAAAGAGGACGCGACTGGCGAAGTACCGTGTCATGGGCATGCTCCCGATAAGGATAGAGATGGCGTCATGCGGGGCCGCAGGCGGCGGCGATATCCTGGGCGAGGGCCTCGGGCTTGTCCATGGGCGCGTAGCGGTTGATCACGTGGCCGTCGCGCCCGACCAGGAACTTGGTGAAGTTCCATTTGATGGCGCCCGTGCCGAGGACGCCGGGCTTTTCGTCCTTGAGCCAGCGATACAGCGGATGCGCATGGTCGCCGTTGACGTCGACCTTGGAGAACATGGGGAAGGTGACGTCGTAGCGGCTTTGGCAGAATACCTTGATGGAGGCTTCGTCGCCCGGCTCCTGGTGGCCGAACTGGTCGCAAGGAAAGCCCAGCACGGTGAAGCCGCGGTCCGCATAGGCGCGGTAGACGGCCTCGAGGCCGGCATACTGCGGCGTGAACCCGCACTGCGAGGCGACGTTGACGATCAGCAGGACCTGATTGCGGTACTGCGACAAGGGTCGTTCAGTGCCGTCGATGTCGGTGGCCGAAAAATCATAGACGGTGCTCATGGTGCGCGCCCTGCGAAATGGGAAAGTGAACGAAATGGAAACGAATCTCTCAATGTACCTCCACTGTGCCTTGCGTGGAAACCTTGTCGTTGCGCCGTATCATCGTAGGACGGCCGTGCCGGGCACGCCGCGTTGCGTATCGGAGCTTTGTCATGCAAACGATGATCGAAAGACTGGAAGCCATGCTGGCCGCGGGCCGCGACAATACGCTGTTGCGCTATTCGCTGGGCAAGGCATGCGCGGAACAGGGCAGGTTCGACGACGCCTGCGGGCATTTGCGCGCTGCGCTGGCGTTCGACCCCGGTTATTCCGTGGCATGGAAATGGCTGGGCAAGGCCCTGCTCGCGCGCGGCGAGCCGGACCAGGCGCGTGCCGCCTGGGAAAGCGGCATGGCGGCGGCGCAGGCGCGCGGAGACCAGCAGGTAGTCAAAGAGTTGCGAGTATTCCTGCGCCGGCTGGATCGTCCGGCGGGCCAGGCGTGATCCCGGCGCGCCATGCCGCGGCTCATGTAACACGAGGCCATCATCCGATCTGCAAGAAGATGTGACCGCGGCGGCGCCGGCATCCGGGGCTGCGCAGCCCACGCGCAAGGCACGCGCCGGGTGCATCGACTCTGAACCACTTCGCTTTCGTGGCCGGAGCGCGGGGCCGGGGCGGAGCCGCCCGCGGCGGCGCTGGATATAACGTGAAACACGCTCTTGCGCCTCTATCATTGACGCCGCGCGGACCCGCATCATGTAATGCGTCCATGGCTTCTCGTAGCACGGGACATTCGAACATGGACATCCGGCCGCCTTTTTTTCGACGGGCTTCTTCCAACCAAACACCTTCTTCGCGCGATGCGTTGATCAATCTGTGGCAAGTTGCCGAACTGCCGGACGAATCACTGGAAGATGTCGTCCTGACGGGGACCGAACCCGTGCTGCCGTCGTCCTTCGCCGTGGGAACCGCGGCGCAGTCGAGCATTGCGGCCGCCGGCCTGGCGGCCTGCGAGATCTGGACCCTGCGCGGAGGCCAGCGCCAGTCCGTGTCGGTCGACATGCGCCATGCCGCGCTGGAATGCTCGACGTATTTCCGCGTCGACGGCCGTGCGTCGAATTTCTGGGACAAGCTGACCGGCCTGTACCGTTGCGGCGACGGCGCCTGGGTGCGCATCCACGCGAACTTCCCGCATCATCGCGACGGCGTGCTCAGCCTGCTGGGCTGTCCCACCGGTGACGGCACCGGCCGCGCCGTGGTCGAGAAAGCCCTGTCGCGCTGGCGTGCCGAGGATTTCGAGCAGGTCGCGGCCGACGCCGGCCTGGCGGTCGCCGCCATGCGTTCGTTCGACGCCTGGGACCAGCATCCGCAAGGCATCGCCGTCGGCCAACTGCCGGTGTTTTCCATCGAGCGCATCGGCGAGGCCGCGCCGCGGCCGTTGCCGAAACTGGGCGGCGACGCCCGGCCGCTGAGCGATATCCGCGTGCTGGACCTGACGCGGATCCTGGCCGGGCCGGTGTGCGGGCGAACCCTGGCGGCCTACGGCGCCGATGTCATGCTGATCAATTCTCCCAACCTGCCGAATATCGACGCCATCATCGATACCAGCCGCGGCAAGCTCTCGGCCCACGCCGATCTCGATACCGCCGACGGGCGCATCGCCCTGGGCAACCTGCTGCGCAGCGCCCATATCTTCGTGCAGGGCTATCGGCCCGGCGCGCTGTCGGCCCTGGGGTTCGGCCCGCAGGACGCCGCCCGCATCCGCCCCGGCATCGTCTACGTTTCGCTGTCCGCCTACGGCCACACGGGTCCGTGGTCGCAGCGCCGCGGGTTCGATTCGCTGGTGCAGACCGCCACCGGCTTCAACCAGGCCGAAGCCGAGGCGGCCGGATCCGATCGTCCCAAGCCCTTGCCGGTGCAGATCCTGGACTATGCTTCCGGCTTCCTGATGGCGTTCGCGGCGCAGGCTGCGCTGGCCCGCCAGGCCATCGAGGGCGGCAGTTGGCATGTCCGCGTGTCGCTGGCGCAGACGGCTCGCTGGCTGCGCGGCCTGGGGCGGGTGCCCAATGGGCTGTCCTGTGTCGAGCCTTCGTACGAAGGCATCCTCGAAACCACGCCATCGGGCTTCGGGGAGCTGACCGCGGTGACGCACGCGGCGCAATTCTCGCTGACGCCCGCTCGCTGGAAACGCACTTCGGTGCCGCCGGGCACCCACGCCACCGTCTGGCCTTCTTTCTAGATGACATCGCACCCGGCGCGGCCGAGACCGCGCAACGGCGGTCGCGCGCGATTCGCGTGGCCGCGCGGCGCGCGCAAAGGGTAGACTAAGGGCTTCCCGAAAGCAGCCAGGAGCGCGTCATGAACACGACCATCTATCACAATCCCAAGTGCGGCACTTCGCGCACCGTGCTCGAGCAATTGCACGCGGCGGGCATCGAGCCTGTGGTGGTGGAATATCTCAAGAATCCGCCGTCGCGCCAGACGCTGGCCGGCCTGATCCGGCAGTCGGGCCTGACGGTGCGCCAGGCCATCCGCGAGAAGGAACCGGTCTATGCCGAACTGGGGCTCGGCGATCCCGGCCTGTCCGACGAGCAACTGCTCGACGCCATGCTGGAAAATCCGATCCTGATCAACCGGCCGTTCGTGACCACGGCCAAGGGGTCGCGCCTGTGCCGGCCGGCCGAGAAACTGCAGGAAATCCTGCCCTGATCCTTCAGGCGGCGGATGCCGCCGGCCCGCGCATGACCGTCACGCCCAGCCCGGCCAGGATATGGCGGGTCTGTTCGTCGGGCACGTCTTCGGCATAGACCTCGATCGCCAGGGCCCGCGCGGTTTCCAGGATAGACGCCGTCAGTTGCCGGCTCCCCGGGCTCTGCGGCAAGCCGGCGACGAAACCGCCGCCCAGCTTCACATAGGAAAGCGGCAGCTTGTGCAATTGGCTGACCGCCCCGAATTGCTGGGCCAGGCGGCGAACGCCCAGGCGCACACCGAAAGGCTGCACGGCGCGGCTCAGGGCCTGGACATCGTCGAAGCGCTCCACGAGCCCGTGGGCATCGATTTCCAGGAACAGGCGCCCGGCCGGCGCGCGGTTCGCCCCCAGCAGGCGTTCCAGCCGGGACAGGAAGCCGGCTTCCGCCAGCGAAGGCAGGGACAGGCGCACGGCAAGTTCGCCTTCGTGCGAGCGCAGCCAGTCGAGTCCGAGGCGGATGGCCTGCAGGTCGCATTCCCCCGCCAGCTTCAGGCGCACCGCCGGGGGAATGAAAAGCGTCGCGGGGATGGGATCGAGGTCGCCGTTGCGCAGCATGAGCGTGGCCTCGTGGCGCATCGCCTTGCCGTCCGGGCCGGCCAGGGCGTCGGTCGACAGCATGAAGCCCTGCTGCTCGATGCCGGAGAGAATCGCGTCCTTCCAGGCCATGGCGCCCGTGGCCGACCGGGTCCAGGCCTCGTCGTTGGGCAGCACCACATGATCGTCGCCCGTGCTTTCGGCGCGCATCAACGCGTAGTCCAGGCGCGCCAGCACATCGCCCACCGCCGCGCCCGGCTCGTAGGCGGCCATGGCCAGCGCCCAGCGGCACAGGTCGCCTTCGCCCACCGGGATGCGCAGGGTGCGCAGTTCGGTCCGCAGCCGGTCGGCCACCAGCATGGCCTGGGGTTCGGCGCAACGCGGCATCAGCACCGAAAAATCGGAACCGTTCAGGCGGGCGACCACCGGCAGCTCGATCCGCGTCGACGCCAGCAGCTCGAGCGTGCGGGTGGCGACCGAACGCAGCCATTGATCGGCGAATTCGCGCGGCATATGGCGATTGATGGCGGCCAGGTCGCGCTGGCGGAACACGATGATGTAGCCGCCTCCGGCCGGCTGCGCGGGCCTGGCGGTTGGCGGCGTGCCGGCCGCCAGCGCGCGGCGGAATTCATTCATGAAGTACTTGCGGTTGGCCAGGTGGGTGACGTCGTCCTGGTTGACTTCGATCTGCAGCGATTCGATACGCGCGGTCTGTTCCTCGGAGGTCGCCAGCAGGCGTACGCGCGTCTGGTTGAGCGCTTCGGTCACGCCGGAGAATTCCCGCACCCGGGCATGCAGGCGGCGGCCCGTCGAGGGGTGCTGGTCGATGGCGCGCACCTGCTCGCTGATCTCGCCGAGCAGCCGCTTTTCGATCCAGCGCACCAGGGCGATCGCGAACAGCGCCCACAGCACGCCGGCGCCGATCACCAGGAAGATCATGCGCAGGCTGCTGCGCCACAGGGTTTCCCAGGCGTAGGAATCGTTGGCGGTCAGGGTGACCGCGCCGGTGCGGCGCCAGCCGTCGTTGACTTCATGAGTGGCCGACTTGGCCTGCAGCGGCACCAGGGCCCGGAACCAGCGGGGCACCGAGGGGTAGGCCGCAGTGGCCTGGCGCTGCACGGCAGTGCGGCCTTCGGAATCGGTCAGCCGCACCAGCGAGAAATGTCCGCCGTCGAACAGGGCCGTGACCAGCAGTTCCTGCGTGGCGGGATCGCTGTTGGAAGGCTGCGAGAGCGACAGGGCGAGCGAGACGGCGGCGTCGGCGCTCTGGACCTGCAATTGGTCGGCGAGGTACCCTCGGGCGGCATTGATGCTGAAGGCGAGCACCCCCAGCATGATGACGGCGATGGCGATGGTAATGCTGAGCAGCAACTGTCTGAGTATCGACATCATTGTTTTCCTGAGGCACCGGGCCTTGCCGTGTCACGGGCGGATGCCTTCTCGTTCCATGCGAGAGAGCAGGTCGCGCCATCTGCTCAGCCGATCGACCGGCGTGGTCTGATGGCCGCTGATGTAAACCCCCTCGGTATTGAAGCTGAAGACGGGAATGAGATCGCGCCGCCCGGAGGCGGGCAGGATCATCGAAACCAGGCTGTCGAGCACCAGTGGTTCGGCGTTCGGACTCGAATAATAGCCCAGCACCATATGGGCGATCTGCTTGCCGCCCGGCCCGCCGATGACCGCGCGGACATAGACGAAGCGCAATTTCTCGGGCGCCACCCCGAGCCTGAGCAGCGAGAAATACTTGCCGATCACGTAGTCTTCGCAATCGCCCGCGCCCTTGCCGAGCGACTCCAGGGGGGTCGCCCAGTAGTCCGGTTTTTTCCAGATCAGGGCGTCTTCGCCCGAATGGACGGACCGGTTCCAGAAATCGTTGACCCTTTCGAGCTTGTCCCGTTCCGGCAGCGTGGCGGCGCTGCGCAGCAGGTCCAGCCAGGCGCCGGCCGCCTGGGCGCCGTGCGCGCCGTAGCGGCTCTGCGCCAGTTGCTGCAGACGGTCTGCCTGCAACTCCAGCGCGATACTGGCGCTCCAGATGCAGACGGCGCATAGCAAAGCCGCGCGGCTGAATTTCAGGACCGCGCGGGAAACGGAAGGCGTGGGCATCGAAGCTGTCGTTCATCGATAGTAATCGTTACCCGCCAAGCCGAAAGATCGGCCCGTCCGGAGGGCGGCTGCCCTCGGGACGGGAGGAAAAGCGGCAAGCGCCGCGCTCGGGTCAGTGGGAGTTCACCTGCAATTTACCCTTGTTCAGCAGATCCTGGATGATGGCATGGCTTTCGTGGCTGCCTGCGGCGTTGCCGAGGTCGACGTTCTCCAGCACGATCACCTGATCGTAATGGGTGTCGCTGACGTTGCCGGTCGTGCTGACCTTGATGACCGTGTCGTTGCCGTCGCGCTGGATGTTGAGGTAGTGGTCCAGGCTGTCGGCGGTATTGTCTTCTCCTTGCAGCAGATCGCGCAAATCGAGGACGTCGCCGCCCTGGCCCGGTGTGCGGATGTCGAAATCCTTGATGGTGTCGATGGCCGCTTCGGTGGTGCCCTGGTCGCCGAGCTTCCACGCGAAGGTGTCGCTGCCCGCGCCGCCGTACAGGGTGTCGTCGCCCTGGCCGCCGTACAGGATGTCGTTGCCTCCCTGGCCGTAGAGCGTATCGTTGCCGGCATCCCCGTACAGGGTGTCGTTGCCGCCCCGGGTATCGCTCTCGAGGTTGAAGTCGTCGGCGTGTTCCTTGATGTAGTCGTAGAGCTGCGCGTCGGTGGGAGCGGTGCCGCCGTTCTGGTAGGCGAGCATCTCTTTCAGGGCGGACAATCCCTGCCCGTCGTGCGAGCCGGCCTCGACGCGGCTGCTGCCCGTTCCCCATGCCAGGTGGTCGGTGTTCAGCGTATCGCCGAAGATGATGTCGTCGCCCGCGCCGCCGTGGACGGTGTCGTTCCCCACCGGCAAGGGATCGGTATGGCTGCTGCCGCCGTTGAGGGCCGCGTCCAGGTCATCGGCATCCGTCACGATGTCGACGTCACCGTAGGGCGCGGGTTCCACGACAGTGATCTCGCTGACCGTCACGGATGCGCTATTGTTGCTGTTATTGGAGCTTTCGTTGACGGTGAACACCAGGCGATAGGTTCCTTCGTCCAGCGTGCCCGTCTGGCCGCCGTTCCAGCCATTGCCGCTTTCTCCCGCCACGTCGTGCCAGCCGGTGCCGTCCAAGTACTGCAGCTGCCAGGAGTAACTGTCGTTGCCATTCAGGCTCCGGCTGACGTCGAATTCGACATGGCCGTTCTGGCCGACATGGAACTGCGCGCTGTGGGCAATCGTCGCTCCGTTGCGGCCCTGGTCGGTAATCGTGACTTGTCCGCCCCGGTAGGGGCTGGAGACGCTGCCATTTCCGGAGGGTGTATCGAGCGTCCAGCCGTCGCTGCGCTCGAGATCGTTCAGCGTCCTTCCCACCTCACGGCTGGGATCGTACCTGATCTCGTCCGCAGTATTGTCGAAGTACTTGAGGATGTCTTCGCTGATGCCGGTACCGATGCCGATGCCATGGACAGTACTGATCTCGCTCAGGTCCCGGAACCCTTCGATGGAGTTGTTGATGGTCGTACTGGTGGTGGACGATCCGTTGCCTTGCACATTCCCATTGTCATCCAGGTAGTACGTGGGATTGCCGTCGGTCAGGAAGAAACTGAGGTTCTCGTAGCCGTCCTCCGGTCCGCGGTCGTTGTCCGCCTGTTGGTTGAACCAATCGACAGCCTCGTTGAACGCGGCTTCGTAGTTGGTTCCGCCGTTCGCCCAAAGCTCGTCGACCTTGTCTTGCAGATCCCCCAGGTTGCTGCTGTTCAGGCCGTTGATCGTAATGGCGGTATTGGCATTCTCGCTGAAGCCGATCAGCGCCACGTTGATGACACCGCCGCCATTCTGGGCGAGGTCTTCCAGCTTGGCCGTGAAGGAGTTGAGCGCGTCCTTGAGCAAATCCATGCGCGAAGGGCTGTTCCAGCTATTGTTGGCATCGTCCGACATGCTGCCGGAGCGGTCGACGATGAAGGCGATGTTGTAGTTGGTGCCAGGCACGGTGGTCGTCTTCGTGCCGCCGGCATCGCCCAGGATGACGTCGTCGCCCGAACCGCCGTTCAGCGGCGTGTCGTCGTTGCCGCCGCCCACGAAGGAGTCGGTGCCGATCGTGAAGTCGTATTCCGGCGATGCGTTCTGTCCGCCATGAGCCGTGCCGCCGTCGTCGACCACCTTGAATCCGAACGACGCGTCGCTGCCGTCCGCCGAGTGGAACGACAGATCGCCGATGTCTTCCTTCGAGATGTACAGGCCGTTGCCGCCGATGTCGCTGGCCGTGATCTTGTGGCCGTCGAGGTACAGGTCTCCCTGGTCCGGCAGGCGCGTGATCAGGATGCCGGCGAAGTCGTCGTGTTCCCCTTGGCTGTCTCCGAAGCCGGCGCTGAACTGGCTTGCCTGGAAGTGCAGGGCGTGCTCGCCGACGTCGATCGTGGCGGATTGATCCTGTCCCGTCGGAGCGTCGTTGGTGCCCATGATGTCGACAGTGATCGTGTGCTCGGTTCCGTCCTGCGACACGACCGTGAACTCCCTCTGGCCGAGCGAGTCGCCGCCCGACAGGGCTTGCACGTCGGGATTGCCGTTATCCAGCGTATACGTCCAGTTGCCGTCGGCGTCGATCGTGAAGTCGCCGTACGCGTCGTGGATGGTCGCGGCCTGGATGCTGCTTTGGCCGGCGTCTGCGTCGTTGACGTTGAGCTTGCCGACCAGCGGCGCGGCGTCTTCGTATACCGTGCCGTGATCATCGCCGGAGAAGACGGGGATGTCGTTGACGGGATTGACCGTGATATTGACGGTAGCGGTCTCGGTGTTGCCGGCCGCGGTGGTCACCGTGTAGGTGTAGCTGTCGGTTCCGTGGAAGTCGGCTGCCGGGGTGTAGGTGACGGTACCGTCGTCGTTGAGCGTGACGGTGCCGTGTTCACCCTGGGTCACGCCCGTGACCGCGGCGCCCGGCTCGAACGTATCGTTGGCCAGGACGTCGGTCGTGATGGCCGTGTCCTCGTCGGTAGCAATGGTGTTGTCCACCGCATCGGCCACGGGATTCACGCCGATGTTGACGACACTGGTGACAGTGCCGCCGTTGCCGTCGCTGATGGTGACGGTGAAGCTATCCGAACCGTTGTAATCCGGAGCCGGGGTATAGATGAAGTTGCCTTCGCTATCGAAGGTGACGGTGCCGTGGGCAGGGCCCTGGCCGTCGGCCACCGCGTACGAGAGGGTATCACCATCCTTGTCGGTGGCGAGGACCTTGCCGTGCAACACCGTGTCTTCATCGGTGATGAAGGAGAAGTTGCCGCTCTGCGGGTCATACCCCGGGTTCTCGGGATCGATGACCGGGGGGTCGTTGACGGGGTTGACCGTGATGTTGACGGTCGCGGTCTCGGTGTTGCCGGCCGCGGTGGTCACCGTGTAGGTGTAGCTGTCGGTTCCGTGGAAGTCGGCTGCCGGAGTGTAGGTGAC
>Ga0182749_1000145_pt1 | contig 82483 bp, 77 predicted proteins | sample eDN3rd37CKraftMG_FD_128875 | JGI IMG/M metagenome (GOLD analysis project Ga0182749, IMG submission 128875) | Enriched Miracle-Growth compost microbial communities from Emeryville, California, USA - eDNA 3rd pass 37_C Kraft MG (version 2) (version 2) ...
GACCGAGGACATCCGCGATGAGCAGGGCACGGTCTATGCCGCGTGGATGCGCCGCAAGCCCACCGTGCACGACACCGCGATGACCGGCGGCGACGGCCCGCGTATGCACCACATCGCCTTCGCGACGCATGAGAAGCACAACATCCTCGCCATCTGCGACAAGCTCGGCGCCCTGCGCCGCTCGGACGCCATCGAGCGCGGCCCCGGCCGCCACGGTGTCTCGAACGCCTTCTATCTGTACCTGCGCGACCCCGACGGTCACCGTGTCGAGATCTACACGCAGGACTACTACACGGGCGACCCGGACAACCCCGTCGTCACCTGGGACGTGCACGACAACCAGCGCCGCGACTTCTGGGGCAACCCCGTCGTGCCCAGCTGGTACACCGAGGCGTCTCGAGTCCTCGACCTCGACGGCGAACTCCAGCCGCTGACCAGTCGCGACGAGCCCCAGGAAATGACCGTGACCATCGGCGCCGACGGGTTCTCCTACACCCGCAAGGGCGACACCGAGCAGGGCTTCAAGCTCGGCAGCACCCTCTGACGGCGAACCGATCGAAAGGACAGGCGAGATGAGCGTGATCAGCGTCATCGGAGGGACCGGTTATGCCGGCCGAGCGATCGTTGCAGAAGCGGCCAGGCGCGGCCATGAGGTCCGTTCATTCAGTCGGCGCGCTCCCGAGAATCGCGTCCCCGGAGTCGTCTACGAAACAGGCTCGGTCGTCGACGAGGATGTCCGCGCCGACGCATTGGAACAAGTCGACATCGTCGTCATCGCGTTCTCACCGCGCGGCGACATGATCGATGTGCTGCGACCGCTCGTCAACACGATCGCGGAGGAAGCCGCCGAGCGCGGCGTCCGTCTGGGAGTCGTCGGCGGGGCGGGCTCCCTGCTCGTAGCACCCGACGGACCCCGGCTCGTGGATACTCCCGAGTTCCCGGATTTCGTTCGTCCGGAGTCGCTGACGATGGCAGCGGTCATTGACGATCTGAAGATCTCTCCCTCTGAACTCGACTGGTTCGTCCTGTGCCCAGCAGCCGGTTTCGGCGCACAGGCCCCCGGTGAAGCTCGAGGGGTCTATCGAATTGGCGGAGACGTCTTGGTCACGGACGACCACGGCATCTCCGACATCTCCGGTGCCGATTTCGCCCTTGCGTTCGTCGACGAGATCGAGCACCCCGCCCATCACCGGAAGCGCTTCACAGTCGCGTATTAGCGGTCACCGAGCCGCATACGCCCACTTGCGAGCAAATCCATTCGCGACGCACGCCAGCACGCGGTTAGACTCCTTCTTCGCTTAGCGGGGAAACTGACGCGAAGATCCACATGAACCAGATCGATCATGCGCCACCACTAAGGGTCAGTGCGAGTGTTCCAGTAGTGGCGATCGAGGCGGTACGTACTCGGCCGACGATGAAGGTGGTCTATCGACACGCGCAGATGGTCGGCATCTGGGCGGGACGCGTTCTGGTTACCACCCCGGAAGGTCAAGTGGAACTCGCCGCCGGGGACGCGTTCGTCCTCGGGGCCGGAGTGTGGTGCTCGCTGGAACCGATCGGTCCGGTGCACACATGGACGGCCCACCTCGACGAAGACTTTCTACGCAGTTACGGCGTCTGGGTCTTGCCTCCCGCGTCGCGGCTACGTCCGGGGACGCACCCCACGGAGTGGGATGGAAGCATTCGTCTGCACCACCCTGGCATGGCGACCCTGCGGGAAGTCGAGCCGTTCATGCGCCAGCTAAGCGTCGCGCTACGGCATGAGCAGTTCGATCTCGCTCGAAGCGCGGTTGTCCGGCACTTCGGGCACGTCGTTGAGTTGGTGATTCCTACTCTTCTCGCCTACAAGAATGCTCCACCTCAACGCGAGAATCAGCCGCTCGTCACCGGTAGGCAGGCCTCTCTTGTGCCTCGATCCGAGGCGGTCCGTGCGGCAGAATTGCTCCGACGAAGCCCCAGTGAGTCGTGGACCGTCGGACGTCTTGCAGAAGAAGTCTCGGTGTCCGCCTCCCACTTGCCGAGGCTGTTTCGAGCGGCGTTCGGAGTGCCGCCGATGCGATACCTGAATGAGGTGCGATTGACTGCTTTTGTCCGCCTTATCGAGGAGACCGATCTGACAGTCTCCGCAGCGGCACGCCGCGTCGGCTGGGCGGATTCTCGGGTCGCATCGGCGCGCTTCCGGCAGCGCTTCGGTATGTCGCCATCCGCTTACCGGCGCACGCCGCAGAGGTGGCATGCGCACACGGAGTCGCGCGATTCCTCAACCGCTACTACGTAGCTGTCGCGTGGAGAAACGACCAAATCATGCGCCGTTCTGATCATCTCCCTCCGTATTTCGTACGCGTAGCGGGTCAACCTGGTAGGCAAGTCTGAAGTCGGATTCGTTGCGTAGGCGGGCGGTCGGATTGTCCCCGGGTAACCGGGTGTAGAGGTCCTCGCAAGCCTGTGGCAGCACAGGGTCCGGCATGTCACCAACTCACTGCCGTATGCGCCGTGCATGGAGCTGCCTTGGCTGTCCTTCTTGGACAGGCTGGCTCGCTGCCCGCTGCCCTGCTGCTGGTTGCGCGGTCCCTGGGTCTCGGTGACGCACCTCGTTTACACCAACGAAAGGGATTCGCCGAATGACCCAGCTCCTCGACTCGGCTCACGCCGGGCTCACCTACGACGACGCCACGCTCGACTTCCGTACGAGCGAAGGACTGCGTCAGACCTTGACCATGCTCGCCGCGGCGGGCCCGGACGCATGGCGGACGTCGCGCCTCGTGCCGTCGCTGCTGGCATTCGTGGAGAGGAAGTACGAACGCCTCGCTCGGGCGTGGCACCGAGACCCGGCCGAGGTGCTGTACGAGGCGTTCCTCGCTCTGCGCGCGCCGGGGACCGCCCGAGCTCTCGATCCGTGGGCGGTCGTGACCCGCGCGGTGGAGCTCGGTGTGGCGGCGGAGGCTCATGCCGAGCGGCTGCTGACGTCGGCCGACAAGGCTCGCCGCCCCGCGTTGCGCCCGAATCACGCGCCGACGCGCGCCGGCGAGTATGAGGAGTTCCTGTTCGGCGTGCTCGCCTCCGACGAGGAGCTGGTAATGGAGGACGACCGCCTCGATCGTGCCGGGGACGCGATGGTGCGCACGGTGAGCGTGTTCCTCGTGATGACGGGCTGGCAGGCGCGCGTGGTTGAGCCGGCCGTGGGCTACGTCGTCGAACGTCTCGGCTCGCTGTCCTCGACAGACTCTGCGGTGGACGTGCTGCGCAAAGATGCTGCAATCCCGTTGCGGCTGGGTCTTGCTCCACGGGCGTGGACCGGCCTGGTGCGACTGTTGTTGGGCAACCCGCGCGACCGCTCTGGAAACCTGGGACTGTTGGCCCGAGTACTGCTCGGGGCGGAGGCTCCCGAGCTGTTGAACGATGCCGTTCTCGTTCAGACATCGCGACGCGCGGCCGAGAGCTCGCCGGCATGAGCCGCGGGCACCTCGTTCTCGAGCACCCGATCGAGCAGATCGCTGACCCGCACGCGTTCCGACAGGAACTCGGCGACCTCACGGAGCTGCGCCGGTCCATCGAGACCGTCGGGCTGCTCACCCCGGTGACGATCAGCGTGAACCATGTCCTGATCTCCGGACGGCGCCGCCTCGCGGTGATGCGGGAGCTCGGCCACACCCGCGTGCCGGTGTGGATCGCCGCTGGCGTGTCCGACGAGCTGCAGGAGCTGCTGGCGATCAAGGACGCCCACATCCTGCGCAAGACCCTCACCCCGAGCGAGCAGGCGGGCCTCTACGCGGAACTGAAGAGCCTGCTGGCGGAGGAGGCGGCCCGCAAGCAGCTGGCGAGCCGCTTCGGCGCCTCCGCCCCGACCGGCGTGAACGGTGACGCTGATCCCGAGGTGGGCGCGGGCGGTTGGGATTCCCAACCGCCGCCGTACCGGCGCAAGTCGCGGGTACAGGCCGCGCAGGCCGTCACCGGGCGGGACTCGTCCCAGCAGCTGGAGCAGGTCCTCGAGCTGCAGCGTCTGGCCGTCGACGAGCAGGTAGACCCGAGGGTGCGGCAGGCGGCCGCGCAGGCGGTCATCGCCGTGGACACTGACCGCAAGGTCGCCGGCCGCTACCTCGACGTGAAGAACCTCCAGGCGACCCTCTGGCTCGAGAGAGTGGCCGACGACCCGGGCTACCCGGTGACGGTGCGAGAGGCCGCCGCGACGCAGGCGCGAGAGTTGGCGCGGATCGAGAACCGCGTCGAGCAAGCGCGCGAGGCCGCTCGGGGCACCGGCCGCATCGCCGCTCTTCTGGCCGACCCCGCCGAGACCGCGGATCCGGTCGAGGCAGCGCGGATTCGGGAGCGCTTCCAGTGCGAACGCGTTGCGTCTCTCCTGTCGCGGCAGCAGGAATGGTGGGTGGCCCAGGATCCGCAGGTCCTAGGCCGGTACGCCAATGACCGGGAGTGGAAGCTGATCAGCACGAATCTGGACGGGGCCGCGTCGTTCCTGGAAGCGGCACGCACCGCCCGGCAGGCCGCCCGCGCATGAGCGAGGGCGCGGAGCTCGGGGCGCTGATCCGCGCCGTGCAGCGCCTCACTCTGCCGGACGCTGCCACGGCGTGGATGCGGCTCGGGCATCCGGTGTTCCCGATCGTGCCGGGGCGCAAGGAGCCGCTGACCGAGCACGGCTACCGGGACGCCTCCACCGACGCCGCTCAGATCGCAGAATGGTGGCGGGCATTCCCCACAGCGAACATCGGCCTGGCCACCGGACGCAGCGTAGACGTGCTGGACATCGACCGCCACGGCTCCGGCTCCGGCTTCGCCGCGCTGGCGGCACCCGACCGGGCGAATGTGACTGACGGGTGGATCGCGGCGGTGGCGACTCCGAACAGGGGCCTGCACCTGTACTACCCCGCCGCTGGAGATGCACGGTCTTGGTCCGCGGGCCGGACACAAGTGGACTTCCGCGGCACCGGAGGGTACGTCCTCGTCCCGCCCTCCCGACTGCTGGCTGGGGGCGGGACGCGGGGCTACCGGCTCGTCCAAACCCGGTCCGGGGGGCGGGTGCTCGACAGTGCCCACCTGAAGGAGATACTGCGCCCCGCGCCACTAGCACGACCGGCACCTTCGAGCGAGGGCGGGGTGGTGACAGGAGCAGACATGCGCAGAATCACCGGATGGCTGCGCGCCCAGCCGGAAGGAAACCGCAACCACGGCCTGTTCTGGGCCGCGTGTCGCCTGGCCGAACACGCCATCAGCTCAGCCACCGCCTTGGAGCTGCTCGGCCCCGCCGCAACGGCCACCGGGCTCGAGGAGCGGGAGATCGTCGCAACCATCCGCTCCGCCTACCGCACCACCGGACCAGCCGCCACCACCACGACACCGGTCGCGACAACACAACCTCGGCAGGCGGCGCCACCGGCCCGCTAACCCCGTCCGCAGGGCAGGGGCACGCACCTTTTCCGCGTCCGCTCATCGAAAGGGAACCCTGTGCCTCGCGCGAAGCTCTCCCCCGCCCGTCGTCGCCGACTACTCGTGACGGTGATCGTCTCCGGTGCGCTCGTGCTCGCCCTGGTCGTCGTCGGGGTGTATGGGCTGATCGCCGGTCCCCGCACCGGCGTTGCGGATCCGGCCTCCTCGCCGGCACCGGCGACGAGCGCCGCGACGACACCGGCGACGTCGGTGCTGCCGGGCCTGCCGGTGACGGCGGATCCGGTTGCCTACGCGCAGGCCGTCGCCGCGGGCCTGTTCACCTGGGACACCGCCAGCGGGCATGTTCCGGCGGACTATCTCGGCGTGCTGCTGGCCGGCGCCGCTCCGGGAAGCGAGGAGGCGAACGGGCTCGCCTCCGACATCCGCGCCTATCTGCCCGGTGACACCATCTGGGCGCAGTTGCGCGACTACCAAACCAGCCAGCACCTCACCGGGGCCACCGCGATCGTGCCCGACTCTTGGGCGGGCATCGCCGCCAGCGCCGGGACCCTGCTGCAGGCCGGCACGGTCGCCATCACCGTTGATGCGACCCGGGTGCGGGATGGGTCCTGGGTGGGCGAGGCCGTGCACAGCGAGCATCCCGTCTCCTTCACCGTGTTCGCCGCCTGCACCGACGCCTGCAAGCTGCTGCGCCTGTCCGCGCTCGGCACGCCGCTGCGCTGAACCGCTCCTGCGATGAAGAGGCTCCTGCCCGTCTTAGCCGGCTTCGCCGTGCTGTTCGGCCCGGCCCTGGCCCTCGTGGGTGTCGGGCTGCTGGTCTCCCCGGCGGCCGGCTACTGCCTGTCCACCACGACCGGCGTCGTGGCCACCGTCCCGGATTCCCTCGCCGCGACCGCCGGCAACGGGGCCGCGGTCACGCTGAACCGGACGCAGCTCACCCGGGCGCGCACGATCATCCTCGTCGGTACCCAGGTATCGGGGGTGACGACGGACGGGATACTGGTCGCGCTCATGGCCGCGCTCACCGAATCGAGCCTGCGCCAGCTCGCCAACTCCGCCGCCTACCCCGACTCCGCGTCATATCCAAACGACGGCGAGGGAGCGGACCACGACAGCCTGGGACTGTTCCAGATGCGCCCGGCCTCCGGCTGGGGCACCGTCGCCGAGCTGATGGATCCCGAGTTCCAGGCCCGCGCGTTCTATGGCGGCCCGTCCGGCCCGAACTACCCCTCCCCGCGGGGCCTGCTGGACATCCCGGACTGGCAAACCCTGCCCCTGGGCTCCGCCGCGCAGGCCGTAGAGGTATCCGCGTTCCCGGACCGGTACGAGAACTTCGAGCCCGTCGCCCGGGCTATCCTCGCCGCCCTCACCACCACGAGCGGCAGCACGGGTGCAGCCGACGAGGCGGGGCAGGCCGGAACGGTCCCGGAGACCACGCAGGTGGTGTTCCCGCTACCGGAAGGCACCTGGGTCGCGACCGATCCGTTCGGCCCGAGAGACGACCCGATCACCGGAGCCGCGTCCTTCCACACCGGGCAGGACCTCGCCGCCCCCGCGGGCACGACGATCCTCGCCGCCGCGGACGGGATCGTGCGCTTCGCCGGCATGGACGGCGACACCGGCACGATCGTCATCGAGCACACCGTCGGCGGCCAGCAGGTCACGACCCTCTACGCGCACATGTGGCCGGACGGCATCAACGTCACCGTCGGGCAGGCCGTCACCGCCGGGCAGCCCATCGGACAGGTCGGCTCCTCCGGACACTCCACCGGTCCGCACCTGCACTTCGAAGTCCACCCAGGCACCTCGCGAGACGCACCGATCGATCCCGTGCCGTGGCTCGCCGCGCACGGCGCCGGGCAGATCACCGACCCCGGCGCCGCCTCCGCGACCGAATGCCGGTCCTGGTGACCGGCCCCACCCTCTTCTTCTAGCGACGAACGGAGCCTCCTGCGATGCCCTCTGCCCTTCCTGCGGCGACCGTGTTCCCCGACTTCTCTGCCGTCGGCGACGGCGGCACCCTCGCCTCCGTCGTCGGCGCCCTGCTGACGATCGTGCTCATCACCGCCGTGCTCATGATCGTCGCCTGCGCAATCACCTGGGCACTGGCCGCATCCTCCGGCCGCTACCAGGCCGCGTCCCGTGCCCGCACCGGAGTGTGGATCGCCGCTGGCTCCGCTGTCCTCGCCGGGGCGGGACTGGCGTGGGCGAACTTCTTGCTCAGTCTCGGCGCGAGCCTGTAGAGACCAAGCCTGCGCGGGGAGCGATCCCGCTTCCGGCAGGAATCACTCAGCGCGCCGGGGGGAAGTTCGGCCCGGCGATATAGCGCACCCCAGGGCCGCGCGCCTGCCCATCAGCCTTGACGATGACGCCGCGGTCCTGCAGATCGCGGAGCATGTTCCGCGCGGGGAATAGCTCGAGGTCGAACATGCGCCGCAGGGTCTGGTTGGTGATGTACCCGTATTCGCGCACGTGCTCGATGACCTTGTCGTCCGCGCCGTCCGCGGTGCGCCGGTGGTAGGTGACGGCCAGGCCGAGGCCAGTGAGGGACAAGCTGGTCAGCACGTAGTTCGGGAACGCCTTGGAGGCGGTGCGCCGGGTGGGCTCGATGAGGCCGGCGACGCGCATGCGCTCGAGTACTCCTTGCGCCTCGGTAACGGTTCGCTGCAGGCGGGGCGCCGCCCCGGTCGCGTCGGCCGATCTTGCCGTGCACAGCGTGTCCAGGATGAGCAGGACATCGATGTCGGTGTTCAGCGGGTCGGGCAGGCTGCCGTTCACGAAGCGGGCGAAGGCCTCGTTGCCGGTGCCGCCGGGCACCCGTACGTCGACGATCTGCTCGGAGTCGATGAACGTCGGGGGCTTCTTGCCGCCGCGCAGCAGGTACCGGTAGGCGCGGTCGATGCCCTGCCCGGCTCGTTCGGCCACCTGCAGGGCGGTCACCGTCTCCAGCAGCAGTCGGCTCCGAGGCGTGGAGGGGTGGCTGAGGATGTTCTCGACGGTCACCCCGAACACCAGCCCGCCGGGGCTGGTGATCCGCAGCTGCTCGGGTGACTGCTCGACGTCGACCGATCCGGCCAGCTCGTAGTCGCGGTGCACGAGCGCGTTGACGACCAGCTCCCGCACGGCCTCCGGCGGGTAGTCCTCCAGCTGCAGCTGCACGCCACCGGCCAGGTTGAGCGGTCGCACCGAGCGTCGGGCCTCGATCGCCTCGATGAGCTGCTCCACCGCGGCCAGCAGCGGTTTCGTCCCGCGCAGCCGGGCGGTGGCCTCCGCCCCGGAGGACGGCCGGTACTGGTACGAGTACCCGTAGGTGGGGGCGAGCTCGCGCAGTTCGTCCTCTTCGCCGACGATGAGCAGGCCCGCGCGGGTGAGTTCCCCATCGGGTTTCGTCAAGCGCAGGTCGCGCAGGATCGCCGAGGCATCCTGGTTGGCGAGGTCCTCCCGGCCCGCGGCCCGCAGAAGCCGTTTGACCCGAGCGATCTCCTCCTCCGCGTACCGGCGTGTGCCCGCGGACTCCGCCGACCAGTCGTATAGGCCTCGCGAGGCCATCGCCTGCCTCTGCTGCTCCGGCGGGAACGGCTGGCAGGAGGTCCCGACTCGCCGGGTCGCCGTGCCCCGGGCGTTCGAGTAGAAGATCGCGCCGGCCGGCACCGTCACCTCGAGAATCCTCCGGCCGTCAACGTCGTGCTCGCGCACCGGCACCGACAACCCGGGCCGCGTGCGCTCGTACACCCCCGACACGATGCTGCGCGCCGTCAGGGACGCCGCGACGCCCAGCAGTCCTTCGGGACCCGGCACCGTGTCAGACACCCCCACGACCAGCGTCCCGCCGTCCGCGTTCGCGAAGCAGATGACCGCGTCGGCGATGAGATCCAGGGTGTCCTTGAGGCTGTCCTTCACCTGCTTGAACTCAACCGTCTCCGACTCCAGATCCCGGGCCGACCCGCCCTGAAGGATCGTCTCGATGAGCGTCTCGAAGGTCTGCATGAGTTTGAGCATAGTTTGACAGACCGTTAGCGATCAACGGCTTGTCAAACTCGGATCAAACCCGCCCGATCCGGTCATCACCGACGAGCACCGGAGGCAGCGCGATCACGGGGAGCCGGCTCAGGGCGCGAGCGCGCACCTGTGCATCGCCCGCACAGCCGCGCCGGGCCTCGACCGTCCTCTTCCCCTCTGGAGCCTTGCCGTGAGCGTTCTCGATCTCGCCGCCGTCCACCTGCCTGCCGTCCTGTCGGCCGTTCCGGCGGACATCACCATCAGCCCGAACGAGTCCGGGCTGCCGGGCATCGCGCAGCTGCGCTCGATCGTCGGGGCGGTGATGACGATCGGGCTGATCCTGTCGGTGCTGGCGTTGATCGCGTCGGCGATCATCTGGGGTTTCGGCGCCAACTCCTCCAACCCGCACCTGGCCTCCCGGGGCAAGGCGGGCGTGCTCGTGTCCTGCGGGGCGGCGATCCTGACCGGCGCCGCGGTCACGCTCGTGAACTTCTTCTGGGGCGTCGGCCAGACCGTCTGAGACACGAGGGACGCGTTCAAATGTCTGTGTGCGATGTTCCGGCCATTCAGGCCGTGTGCGCCATCGGGCAGGGGGTGGCGGCCGTGGTCACCGCCCCGTTCGACTGGCTGGCCCAAGCGATGGGCGGCGCTGCCGCGTGGCTCTTCCAGGGGGTTTGGTGGCTGTTCGACTCGACGACCCTGGTCGATGTCACCCGACCCGAGTTCATCGCCACCTACAACGTGCTGTTCGGGGTGGCGATCTTCCTCACGCTGCTGTTCTTCTGCCTGCAGCTGGTGACCGGGATGATCCGCCGCGATCCCGCTGCCCTGCCGCGGGCGGGCCTCGGGATGGCGCGGGCGATCATCGGCTCTTTCCTCGTCGTCACGGTCACGGGGCTGCTCCTGCAGATCGTGGACCAGCTGACCACCGGGATCGTGAACGCCGCGGGGTCCTCGATGCAGCAGATGGGCGACAAGCTCGCCGCACTGGCCTCCGGGCTGACCTTGATCAGCCTGCCCGCGCCCGGGGTCGGCGCGATCGTGACGATCTTCCTGGCCGGGCTGATGATCGCCGCGACGATGATGATCTGGTTCTCCCTACTGATCCGCAAAGCACTGCTGCTGGTCGCGATCGTCCTCGCTCCGATCGCGTTCTCCGGTTCGGCGTGGGAGGTCACCCGGGGATGGTTCGGCAAGTGGGCCAGCTTCGTGATCGCTCTGGCGATCTCGAAACTGATCGTGGTTGTGATCTTCCTCGTCGCGATCTCGCAGCTGTCCGCGCCGATCGATCTGGACCTGTCCTCTATCAGCGAGCCGGTCGCCGGGATCGTGCTGTTGCTCGTCGGGTCGTTCGCGCCGTATCTGGCGTACAAGCTGGTGTCCTTCATCGGCTTCGACATGTATCACGCGATGTCGGTCGAGCAGGAGGCCAAGCAGGCCACCAACAGGCCGGTACCCGTGCCGCACGCCCCGCGCCTGGACACCGCGCAGCGCATTCTCGGCAACGGCGGAGGCGGCGCGGCACCACCCGGCACGGGCGGCTCGGGCGGTGGTGGCACTGGCGGGACGGCTGGCTCCGGCGCGCCTGCTGGTGCGGGTGTCTCGGCGGCGGGCGGTGGCACGGCCGCCGGTGCGTCCGGCGGTGCGGCGGCCGGAGGCGGGGCCGCAGGCGGTGCGGCCGGTGCAGGTGCGGCGGCCGGACCGGTCGGGCTGGCCGTGGCAGGCGGTGCCGCGATCGTGAAGGGCGCGGCCGAGGCCGGGCCGCGCCTGGGCGGGGCCGTCGCCGGTGCAGCGGACCGGGAAATGACCTCCGCGCAGGCCACGAGCTCGCCCGCCCCGACCGGCGCGCAGTTCTCCCCGGGGGCACCGACACCGTCGACGACATCGCAGTCGCCCCCGCTCCCCTCGCCGCCCGCGTCGTCGCCCGCCGGTCCGTCTCGCCCCGTGGGGCAGGCAGGCAGGCCCGCAACGGGGTCGCCGCCGAAGAGCCCCGATACATCCCCGACACCGAAGGAGTGACCCGGTACTCCAGCTTCCGCGAAGGCGGGGAGCCGCCCCGAGCATCGGGGGCAGCTCCCCGCCTTCGTCATTTCCTCATTCCGCTCAAGCGGGGTTCGGCGTGCGCACCTCTCTGCTGTCTGTCCCGAGAAGCAGGAGATGAGTGCGGCCGATGAATGAGTTCGAGTTGTCCCCCGTGAAGTTCTCCCGGCTGACGCGCAGAGGGGTGCTGCTGGGCCTGTCTGTGGCGCAGCTGGTATCGCTCGCGGTCGCCGGAGTCACGTTCGTGACGGCCCTGTATGCCGGCGGCGGCATGCTGCTGGCGTGGGCGGGCATCCTGTGGGCGCCCGCAGTTGCGGTGACGTGGCTGCCGGTCAGCGGCAGGCCTGCGGTGCAGTGGGCTCCGTTGGCCGCGCACTGGGCTGTGCGCAGCTACGCGGGGCAGCTGGTCTTCCGCAAGCGGGTAGTGCGTCCCCGCCCGGCCGGGACGCTCGCCTTGCCCGGGGACGCGGCGGCGTTGCGGCAGTTCGAGGATCCGGAGACCGGCGCGGTCATGGTGCACGACCCGCATGCGCAGACGCTCACCGCGATCCTCACGGTGGAGCATCCCTCGTTCATCCTCCTGGACCCGCTCGAGCAGCAGCGGCGCGTGACCGGCTGGGGCCGGGTGCTTTCCAGCGTGTGCCGCTCGGGCAGGGTCGCCCGGCTGCAGGTCCTCGAGCGGACCCTGCCGGACTCGGGCACCGGGCTACAGCAGTGGTGGAAGCGCCACGGCATCCCCGACGGGTCGTGGGTCTCCAACACCTACCAGGAACTGATCGAACGAGCCGGCCCGACCGGGGAACGCCACGTCTCCACCGTGTCGCTGTCGCTGGATCTGAAGACGGCCGCGCGGGCGGTGCGCGCCGCCGGCGGCGGCATCCGCGGAGCCGCCGCGGTGCTGCGCCAGGAGATGAGCACCCTTGCCACCGCCTTGCGGGCCGCGGAGCTCAAGCCCGGCCGCTGGCACACCCCCGGCGACCTCGCCGTCGTGCTGCGCACGGCATACGACCCACAGATCGCCGCGACCCTGGAGCGCACCGGCGACATCGGCCGCGACCTGGCCACCGCGGGCCCGGTCGCGGTCACCGAGACGTGGTCCCGGCTGCGGTCGGACTCCGCCTGGCACGCCGTGCTGTGGATCAGCGAATGGCCGCGCGCCCTGGTGCTGCCCGGGTTCCTGTCCCCCGTGCTGCTGTCCTCCGGGATCCGCCGCTCGTTCACGCTGCTGTGCGACCCGGTGCGCGCCGACCAGGCCGCCCGCGACATCCGTAAGAAGAGGACCGGGTATATCTCTGACGCGCACCAGCGGCAGAAGATCGGCCAGATCGAGGACGCCCAGGCGAGCGCCGAATACCAGGACATCCTGCAGCAGGAGGCGGAGCTGACCTCCGGGCACGGGGTGCTGCGCTACACGGGCCTGATCGCCGTGTCCGCCGACAGCCCGGAAGAGCTGGACTCGGCGGTTTCGCAGGTCGAGCAGGCCGCGATCCAGGCCTCCTTGGAGACGCGCCGCCTGTCCGGCCAGCAGGCCCAGGCGTTCGCCGCCGCCGCCCTCCCTCTGGCCCGCGGAATCTGAGAGGCGGCACTGTGATGGATGAGCAGAGCGCACGCCTGTACTCGACCGTGCTCGTCGAGCCCGGGACCGGTACCCGCCGCACACGCCGGGCCCGGGCCCGCGCCGCCGCGGCCCTGTATGCCCACGACGCCCGTACCCGGCGAGAGGCCGCCCAAGCCCGGTTCGAGGCGGAACGCTCCGAACGCCTGGCGACCAGCTACCTGCCCGCCTCGGGGGAGCCGGGCAAGGCGGCGCTGCGATCCTGGCGGCGGCTGCGGCTGCCAACGCATCAGGACACCTCCGCGACGATCGGCGGCGCTTACCCCTTCTTGGCCGAGGGCGGTTTGGGTCCCGCGTCGCTGTTCGTCGGGCAGGACATGTACTCCGGCGGGTCTTTCACCTACGACCCGTGGCAGCTCTATGCGCAAGGCACGATCACCGCGCCGAACCTGATCGTCGCCGGCATCGTCGGCGCCGGGAAGTCCGCCCTCGTGAAGTCGTTGTACACGCGCTCGATCGCGTTCGGCCGGCGCGTATACGTCGCCGGGGACCCCAAAGGCGAGCACACGAGCGTCGCCAGCGCGGTCGGCGGCAGGGCCATCGTCCTCGGCCACGGCATGAACACTCGCCTCAATCCCCTGGACGAGGGTTACCGGCCCTCTGGCGAATCCGACGCCGACTGGGCCGCGGCCGTCGCCTCACGCCGCCGCGACCTCGTCGGCGCCCTTACCGAGACGGTCCTCGGCCGAGCCCTCACCCCGCTGGAGCACACGGCCATCGACGTGGCCCTGCGCGCGACGGTCGCCTCCACCACTGTGCCGGTGCTGCCGATCGTCGTGGACCGGATCCTCGCACCCGATCCGGCCGACGATGCTGACGGGCGGCTGGCCGAGGACGGGCGCCTCGTCGGGCATGCGCTGCGCCGGCTCGTGGCTGGCGACTTGCAGGGCCTGTTCGACGGGCCGTCCACGGTCGCCTTCGACCCGTCGCTGCCGATGATCTCCCTGGACCTGTCCCGCGTCGCGGAGAACTCGACCCTGCTGTCGGTGCTGATGACCTGCGCGAGCGCATGGATGGAATCCGCCCTCCTGGACCCCGACGGGGGTCAGAGATGGGTGATCTACGACGAGGCGTGGCGGCTGATGTCGCATCCGGCGCTGCTGCGGCGCATGGACGCCCAATGGCGCCTGGCCCGGCACTACGGCATCGCGAACGTCCTCGCCTTCCACAAGCTCTCCGACTTGGACAACGTCGGCAATCAGGGCTCCGCCGAACGGGCGCTCGCCTCCAGCCTGCTGGCCAACGCGGAGACGCGCGTGGTCTACCGGCAGGAACCCGACCAGCTCGGCACGACCGCCGCCGCGCTCGGGCTGACCGGCACTGAGCGGACCTTGCTGCCGACTCTCGGCACCGGGCAGGGTCTCTGGAGGATCAAAGACCGCAGCTTCGTCGTGCAGCACCAGTTGCACCCCGCCGAGCTCGCCCTTTTCGAGACCGGCGCCCGGGCACGCGGCGGGCTGCCGGGGGCGGCCTCATGACCCGCAAGCCCGCCGCCCCGGCGGTGCTGCCCACTCTGGACGCCGTCGCCGTCGCCGGCGACGCGTTCACGCTGTCACTCGACGGGCGACCCCTGGGCGTTCCTGTCCCGAGGGCCCGGCTCGGGCAGGCCCTCGCCCGTGCGGCGGGCGAGGCCGCCACTCCGGTGCGGGTGCGCATCCGCGAGGCCGACGGCACCAGCTACACCGACATCCTCGAACCCGCCCGCTCCCCCGAACCCCGAGCACCCGCCCCATCAGGACCGGTGCGGGAGTTCGTTGTGGCCTACGAGGGCTTCTTGCCCGGCGAGATCGTGCTGATCGCGGTCGTCGACCGCACGATGACCGCCGGATCGGACGGGCGCATCACCCTGCCCGCCCTGCCCAGCACAGCACAGGCCGTACGGCGGGATGTGGTCGTGTTCGGCACCCGCTCCGGGACCGCCGTGCTCGGCGCGATCGGCTGAGCAGCCACCGGGGGTTGGAGGGACGCACCTGCTGTTGCGTCCCTCCGATCCCCGGGAGCCGCCATGCCCAGCCCCGCGCCGCGCGCGTCGAACGACGCCCTGCTCACCCTCGCCCTGACCGTCCTGGCCGGTGCCGCCGTCGCCGCGGTGCTGCTGCGCGCCGCTGGCAGCGTGACCGCGTTCCTGTCCGGCACCGCCCAGCCCACCGGCGACATCACCGCCGGGATCCACGTCCTCGGCACCCCGCTCGACCCCGGCGTCGCGCTGGGGGCTGCGGGGTTGAACCCGTTCGCCTACTGGGCGGTCGCGCTCCTGCTGCTGGCCGGCGTGGCGACCCTGGCCGTCTTCGCCGGGAGGTACCTGCTGCCCTCCCGCAAACCGGTCGACCCTCGCCGCCTGGACGGGATCGCGACCGGCACGGAGATCGCCCAGCTCGCCGGGGTGCGGGCGCTGCTGGCCCGGGCGAAGACGCTGCGCCCCTCCCTGACCACGCCCCAGCCCGGCGATGTCGGGTATCTGCTCGGGTACGCGCGGGGCCGACAGGTCTGGGCGACGGCGGAGGACTCGATGCTGCTGATCGGCCCGCCCCGAAGCGGCAAGGGCCTGCACCTGGTCATCAACGCGATCCTGGATGCCCCGGGCGCGGTCGTGGCGACCTCGACCCGCCCCGACAACCTCACCGCGACGTTGACAGCGCGGCAGGCGCGCGGCCCGGTCGCCGTCTTCGACCCGCAACGCATCGCACCCGGCCTGCCCGCAGGGCTGCGCTGGTCGCCGGTGCGTGGCTGCGAGTCCCCGTTGACCGCGATGATCCGCGCTGCGGGGCTGTCCAGCGCGACGAGCTTCGGTTCGGTGTCCGGCGGAGACTTCTGGCAGGGCAAGACCACCTCCGCGATCCAGGCGCTACTGCACGCCGCCGCGCTGGACCACCGCGACGCGGCCACCCTGTATGCCTGGGGGCTATCGCCGACCGCAGCCGGCGACGCTATGCGCATCCTGCAATCCCACCCGCACGCGGCGGAGGGCTGGGCGGCGTCGCTGGAATCGATGCTGCAGTCCGACCCCCGCACCCGCGATTCGATCTGGCAAGGCGTGTCCCTCGCGTTCTCCGCCCTGGCCGACCCGCGCGTGCTCGATGCCGTGTCCCCCCGTCCGGGTGAGGAGTTCGAGCCTGAGACGTTCCTCGCCCAGAACGGGACCCTGTACCTGCTCGCGACCGGCGCCGGGGCCGGGGCGTCCGCGTCCCTGGTCGCCGCGTTCATCGAGGACCTCGTCGAGACTGCGAGGAGGCTGGCCGCCCGTTCCCCCGGGGCGCGCCTGGACCCGCCCCTGCTGCTCGCCCTGGACGAGATCGGCAACCTCGCCCCGCTGCCCTCCTTGCCGACGTTGATGGCTGAAGGAGGCGGGACCGGGATCACGACCATGCCCGTGCTGCAATCCCTCGCACAGGGCCGGGAGAAATGGGGCGACAACGCCACCGCGGCGATCTGGGACTCCGCGATCGTGAAGATCCTCCTCGGCGGAGCGTCCGGCTCTCGCGACCTGCAAGACCTGTCCACCCTCATCGGCGAGCGAGACGAGCTCACCGACTCCATCACCTACGGCGAGACCGGCACCCGCTCCTCCCAGCGCTCCGTCAGACGCGTCCCGGTGCTGCCGCCAGACGTGCTGCGGACTTTGCCATTCGGTCTCGGCGTGGTGCTGCTGCGCGCGGCCCGGCCCATCATCACCGATCTGCGCCCCTGGACGAAGCGCTCGGACGCGAGCCTGCTCGCCACTGAACAACGGGAGACCGAGGCGCTGCTGCGCCGCGGAGCCTGACCGCCCTCGCGGGACCCCGGTCCCCTACCTGACGTGTGGAGGCGGCACCGGGCCGGCCTCGACCGCTGATCTAGGAGGAAACCGTGGCAATCAAGAGCTTCGAAGGAATCAACGCCTACATCGCCGAGCAGCCGCGCCTGACCGGCGTGGACGAGGGCAACCCGCGGTTCTACACGCGCATCGGCATCAAGCACTTCGAGCCCGACGGCCGCGGCGGCTGGGCCCGGCTCGAGGACAGCTATCACCCGCTCGTGCAGTTCGGCGACGCCGCAGTGCTGTCCTTCGAGCGGTTCCGGCCGGGTGACGAGATCCTCGCCCAGGGCCGCACCCGCGAATACACCCGCGACGTCAACGGCGAACAGCGCACCGAGGAGCAGTTCGTCGCCTTCCGCATCAGCCACGACCCCAACACCACCACCTACACCGTCGACCGCCAGCACGCCTCCCGCCAGAATCCGGGCCGCGACGCGCCCGAGCGCCAGGCCGCCGACCGCGACGCGACAGGCCTCGGCACCACCGAGCCGCTCGCGACAGCCGAGCCCGCGGCCTCGCAGGCCGCCGCCCGCTGACGGCGGGCCCCAGACCGCTGACGGTGGCCGGACACCACGCCCGGCCCACTCACCTTCCCCACCCCGCGGTGCGGGACCGGCTCGCCCGGCCACCGCCAGCACCCCCTCCCTCCTGAGAGTCGAACGAGGACCGCCCATGAGCAGCAACACCCCCGAACCGGGCAACGAGCAGCCCGAGCCCGCCGAGGTCACCGCCGTCGCAAGCAGCGCCGCCACGGCAGACGACGAGCAAGACACGGGCGGCGACCCGTTCGGCTTCGCCGACCTTCCCGCCTCACCGCGACCCGTCAACTGGCGCACCCTCGGCTCCCTGGACGCCGAGCAGGAATGGCTCGCCCTGAACGAATGGGTGAACTGGCTCCGCCTGGAGTTCGGTCTGCCCGCCGCCGTGGTCCCGCCGATGTGGCACCGCCACCCCGAGCTGGTCTGGGAGCTCTCCGCTCTGCACCTGCGCTGGCTCGGCTGCTACAGCCCCCAGCAGGACGCCGCCGGCCCGCTCGCGTTCATGACCGACTTCCACGCCGCCCAGGCACGCCTGCGCGAATGGGTCGCGATCTCCGGCACCCGCCTCGACCGCGACCGGCCCACACGCCTCACCACCTGGCCCGGCGAGAACCCCGCGCCGGAGACGACAGAGCAACCGGTCACCGACCGGGACGAGGACTTCGTCGAGTTCGTCATCGACGACGTCACCCGCCGCGCCGCCGCCGAAGCCGCGTTCCTGCGCGGTGAGACCGACACACTCTGACCCGCACCGCAGAGCACGATGGCGGAGCCAGACGACGAGCGCGAGCAGCGCCGACAATACCAAGCGGAATACCGGGCGAAGAACCACGACCGGATCCGCGCCTACCGGGCCGAGTACGACGCGAAAAACCGCGAGCAGATCCTGCAGGCCAAACGCGATGCCGAGCAACGCCGCCGAGAGCGAATCAAGAAAGAGGAGGCGTCCAAGGCGGCCGGCCGGGAACGGGCCCGACACTGGGCGCAGGCGAACCCGGAACGCGCCCGCCAGAAAGCCCGGGAATGGGCACAGCAGAATCCTGAGCGCACACGGGAGATCAAACGCGCCTACTACGAACGGCACAAAGAAGAGCGCCAGCACGCCTCGCGGAACCGGAACAACAGCCGCTGGCAGGACCCGGACTACAGGGAGAAGAAACGGCAATACAACGCCGAGCACCGCGAAGAACGCAACGCGCAGCAGCGCGCCAAGCGCGCCGAGCATCGCGAGGAGCACAACCGCGAGCAGAACGAACGCCGCAAACGCGACCGCCGCCTCCGCAATCTCGGCCTGCCCGCCGCACGACGACATCGCACCACCATCAACGAACGTCGCGCCAACGGCGCCGCGGCAGAGGAGTTCTTCGGCCGCCCGCGGTCCCGGCAGCAGCTTGCCACGTTAGAGGAAGAACTCGCGATCGTCCGCAGCGAGGCGGCGCCCCAATCCGAGGAACGCTGGCGCTCGCTCCTCGCCGCGCGAATCCGCGCCGACATCGAACGCCCCCGCCGGATCGTCGCCGCCGTGAAGAGCTACCTCGACAGTCCCGACGGGATGCAACTGCACGAGCAAGTCCGCATGGACTCCGTCGCCCGCCGCCTGCGCGGTGCCAACGCATACCCCGATCTGATGCGCGAAGTCCACCAGCGCGCGTTCACCGCTGTGCTCACTGGTCGCGCCTCGACGCGAACCGTCGAGCCGATCGCTCGCGACGCCACCGCGGACGACAGGCGGGCGGGCCGCATGTGATCCTGCTCGCCGACCGCGATCCCGCGAGCGGCGAGAATAAGAGCATGAGCGCCGCAGAGATCCCGGACGGCTACCGCCAACTGCTGGAGGCGCCACTGTACGGCGTGCTGGCAACCGTCCGGCCTGACGGGACCGCGCAGGCGAATCCCATGTGGTTCGAACTCGTCGACGACACGCTCCGCTTCACCCACACGACGGTTCGGGCAAAGTACCGCAACCTTCAGCACAATCCCTCCATGAGCCTCGCCGTCTACGACCCCGCCGAACCGCTGAAATACATCGAAGTCCCCGGACGCCTCATCGACGTCCTGCCCGACCCCGACGCCGCCTACTTCCGGCACCTCGCGGCCCGCTACGGCCACTCCGAGTTCGGCGTCCCCGGAGATGCTCCGCACCGCGTTGCCCTCGTCATGAGCATGGAGAGCTTCACGACCCAGTGAGCTGAACGAAAATGGCGCACAAGTTCTCGGGCCTCTGGCTCGCGCTTGTCCCGCTCTTGACGCTCACTTAGCCGATGGGATTTCCACCATGAGGCGCTCACGTAGTTCGTTCAGATCAACTCGGATCAGTCGGCCCACTCGATAACCGTGCACCGTCCCGTCTGCGATGCGGCGCCGTAGTGTCCTGACTGACACCCCGAACGTTTCTGCGGCAGCGGCCAGCGAGACCAGCTTCGATTCCTGCGAGTCGGGGCGGGTTCGAACAGACATCTATGGCCTCCCTTTCAACGGCATGTGCTTGCCTCATAGGTGTCCAACGCTGTCCGGCGACGAGTCCTCCGCGCTCAACTTGGCCGCAGCAATCCGCGCCTCGGCACGTTCGCTCATTCGATCGGCGAGCTCACGGTCGCGAACCATCGTGGCGTGCTGATAACGGAGCACCACGCGGATGTCGGAGTGGCCCCCGCGGCGCATCAGCTCCGCAAGCGTCGCGCCCTCCTGAGCGAAAATCGTCAAGCCGGTGTGGCGGAGATCATGGAAGCGGAAGCCGGTCTGAAGCCCCTCGACGGCGTCCCGAGCATCCGCCCAGATGTACCCCCAACGTGTATTCGACAGCGGCACGCTTCCGCGCACGTTCGTTGGGACCAGTGGGGCCTTCGCTTCCGGAGCCACGTTGACCCGCAGATGCTCCTTGAGGCGGTCGCGCATGATCTTCGGAACGCTGAGCGACCGCTTGCCAGCGTCACTCTTGAGGTCCGCCGAGTAGTCGCCAGTGTTCGCGTTGAGCTGTCGCCGGACGTGCAAAGTGGCGGTGCCGTCGTCGTGCCATTCGATGTCTCGGCGCTGTAGGCCAAGACATTCTCCCCGCCGCAGCTGACACCAGGCAGCGAGAAGCACCATGATCGCCCATAGCTCCGGCGTTGCTTCGTAAAGCGCCTCGACTTGCTCCGGGCTTGCGACATCGTCGTCGGGATCGTGGTCCGCATCGTGACGTACTGGCTCCTGCCGAGGTACTGAGACATTCGGCACGGCCGGGATGATCCCGTCACGGGCCGCTTGCCGCAGGATCATCATGAGCACGATCAAAACCGGCCGCGTGACCCCGTTGAACTTCGATTTCGGGTTCAGCGGCGACGGGATCATGTCCAGGCGGTCGGTCATCACGCGAATCCGGGTGGCGTCGATCTGACGGATCGGCGTGTTCCCGAACTCCGGCACGAGATAGCCCGCGACTTTGCTCTTGTATGCGCGGACGGTCCCGATAGCCCGGATCTTGCCACTGCGGTTCGGCTCCGTGCGCACCATCTCAAGCCAGCTCTTGGCATATTCCGCGAATCCGATCGACCGCGCCTCCTCGGCTGCGGCCTCCGCCCGGCGACGCGCCGCGGTTACCGAGGGCGGCTCCCATTCGCCACGGGCGATCCTCGTGTGTATGCCGGCGAGCCACGTGCGGGCGTCAGTCTTCGTGAAGAACGTCAGCGGCCTGTCGTCCTCGGTCCGCGCCGTATACGTGTCGCCGTCCGGAGCTGGGTAGCGCGCCTGCCAGCGCCCGGAGGGGAGCTTCCGCAGACTCCCCCAAGCCTCTCGCTTGGACGTGGCGGTCTCCTTCGTCTTGACGGCGCTCATCGTGACCTCCTGTGGCCTCGCGCGGACTCTCGAGGACCGCCGTGCCACAGCATGCCGCTGCACTCCTCGACCCCGCGAGATCCGCGGATTTCCGGGGATTTCTCCCCATCCGAAAGGCCTTCCGTGGCACGCCCTGGCACGACGTCGATAGCACGCCAGAGCTGAATTCCGCTCGGCGGTCCACCCCGCTCTCGTCTGAAAGGTGCGCGCGTGCCACCCGCATGCCGCCCCGAATGAGTACTGACGTGCATTTCCGACCTCCTGTGTCCGTTGGACGTCGGCACGAAAAGAGGCCCGGATCTGCAGAAACCTGCAGATCCGGGCCTCTATCAGCCCTTCTCGGGCCGGGCTAGATCATGGGCTCTAGAAGTCCCAGTCCTCGTCCTCGGTGGCGACGGCCTTGCCGATGACGTAGGAGGAGCCCGAGCCGGAGAAGAAGTCGTGGTTCTCGTCCGCGTTCGGCGAGAGCGCCGACAGGATCGCCGGGTTCACATCGGTCACCGTGCTGGGGAACATGGCCTCGTAGCCGAGGTTCATGAGCGCCTTGTTCGCGTTGTAGTGCAGGAACTTCTTCACGTCCTCCGTGAGGCCCACGGCGTCGTAGAGGTCCTGGGTGTACTGCACCTCGTTGTCGTAGAGCTCGTAGAGCAGGCTGAAGGTGTAGTCCTTGATCTCATCGCGCTTGGCCTGGTCCAGCGTCTCCAGCCCGCGCTGGAACTTGTAGCCGATGTAGTAGCCGTGCACGGCCTCGTCGCGGATGATGAGGCGGATGAGGTCGGCCGTGTTGGTGAGCTTCGCCCGGCTGGACCAGTGCAGCGGCAGGTAGAAGCCCGAGTAGAACAGGAACGACTCCAGCAGCGTGGAGGCGACCTTCCGCTTGAGCGGCTCGTCTCCCCGGTAGTAGTCCATCACGATGGAGGCCTTGCGCTGCAGGTTCTCGTTCTCGATCGACCAGCGGAAGGCGTCGTCGATCTCGCGGGTGGAGCAGAGCGTGGAGAAGATCGAGGAGTAGCTCTTCGCGTGCACGGACTCCATGAAGGCGATGTTCGTGTACACCGCCTCCTCGTGAGGGGTCAGCGCGTCGGGGATGAGCGAGACGGCTCCGACGGTGCCCTGGATGGTGTCCAGGAGCGTCAGGCCGGTGAACACGCGCATCGTGAGCTCCTGCTCGGCCGGCGTGAGCGTGGCCCAGGACTGCACGTCGTTGGACAGGGGCACCTTCTCCGGCAGCCAGAAGTTGCCGGTCAGGCGATTCCAGACCTCGAGGTCCTTGTCGTCCTCGATGCGGTTCCAGTTGATCGCCTGGACCTGGCTCAGGAGCTTGAGCTTCTCGGGTGGGGTCATCGTCGCTTCCTCGTTCCACTCAGAGCATGCAGGAGACGCACTCGGCCTGGTTCGTGCCCTCGAGCGCGAGCTGGCGCAGGCGGATGTAGTAGATCGTCTTGATGCCCTTCTTCCAGGCATAGATCTGCGCCTTGTTGATGTCACGGGTCGTCGCCGTGTCCTTGAAGAAGAGGGTCAGCGACAGCCCCTGGTCGACGTGCTGCGTCGCGGCCGCGTAGGTGTCGATGATCTTCTCGTAGCCGATCTCGTAGGCGTCCTCGTAGTACTCGAGGTTGTCGTTCGTCATGAACGGCGCCGGGTAGTACACGCGCCCGATCTTGCCCTCCTTGCGGATCTCGATCTTCGAGGCGATCGGGTGGATCGAGGAGGTGGAGTAGTTGATGTACGAGATCGAGCCGGTGGGCGGCACGGCCTGCAGGTTCTGGTTGTAGATGCCGTCCCGCTGGATCTCCGCCTTGAGCGCGATCCAGTCCTCCTGGGTGGGAACCGCGATGCCCGCCTTGGCGAACAGCTCCTTCACCTTCTCGGTCTCCGGCTGCCAGGGCCGCTCGATGTACTTGTCGAAGAACTCGCCGGATGCGTACTTGGAGTTCTCGAAGCCCTCGAACGCCCTGCCGCGCTCCACCGCGAGCGCGTGGGAGGCGCGCAGGGCGTGGAAGAGCACCGTGTAGAAGTAGATGTTCGTGAAGTCGATGCCCTCCTCCGAACCGTAGAACACCCGCTCCCGGGCGAGGTAGCCGTGCAGGTTCATCTGGCCCAGGCCGATCGCGTGCGAGCGGTCGTTGCCGTCCTCGATGGAGCGGACGGAGGAGATGTGGCTCATCTCGCTCACGGCGGTGAGCGCGCGGATAGCCGTCTCGACCGTCTTGCCCAGGTCGCCGGAGTCCATCGCCATGGCGATGTTCAGCGAGCCGAGGTTGCACGAGATGTCCTTGCCGATCTGGGCGTAGGAGAGGTCCTCGTTGTAAGTCGTCGGGGTGTTGACCTGCAGGATCTCGGAGCACAGGTTCGACATGTTGATCCGGCCCGCGATCGGGTTGGCCCGGTTCACCGTGTCCTCGAAGACGATGTAGGGATAGCCGGACTCGAACTGGATCTCGGCGATCGTCTGGAAGAACTCCCGCGCGTTGATCTTCGTCTTGTGGATGCGCGCGTCGTCGACCATCTCGTAGTACTTGTCGGTGATCGAGAGGTCGCCGAAGGGGACCCCGTAGACGCGCTCCACGTCGTAGGGCGAGAACAGGTACATGTCCTCGTCCTTCTTCGCGAGCTCGAAGGTGATGTCCGGGATGACCACGCCGAGCGAGAGGGTCTTGATGCGGATCTTCTCGTCCGCGTTCTCCCGCTTGGTGTCCAGGAAGCGGAGGATGTCCGGGTGGTGCGCGCTCAGGTACACCGCCCCGGCGCCCTGACGCGCGCCGAGCTGGTTCGCGTAGCTGAAGGAGTCCTCCAGCAGCTTCATGATCGGGATGATCCCGGAGGACTGGTTCTCGATCTTCTTGATCGGCGCGCCGGCCTCGCGGATGTTCGACAGGGACAGCGCGACGCCGCCGCCGCGCTTGGACAGCTGAAGGGCCGAGTTGATGCCGCGCGCGATCGACTCCATGTTGTCCTCGATGCGCAGCAGGAAGCAGGAGACCAGCTCGCCGCGCTGCGCCTTGCCGGTGTTCAGGAAGGTGGGCGTCGCGGGCTGGAAGCGGCCCGTGATCATCTCCTCCATGAGATCGGTGGCGAGCTTCTCGTCGCCCCGGGCGAGGGCGAGCGCGCACATCACGACGCGGTCCTCGTAGCGCTCGAGGTAGCGCTTGCCGTCGAAGGTCTTCAGCGCATACGAGGTGAAGAACTTGAACGCGCCCAGGAAGGTCGGGAAGCGGAACTTGTGGGCGTAGGCCTGATCGTTCAGCCGCTGGATGAACTCCAGCGAGTACTGGTCGAGCACCGCCTTCTCGTAGTAGTCGTTCTCGACCAGGTAGTCGAGGCGCTCCTTGAGGTTGTGGAAGAAGACGGTGTTCTGGTTGACGTGCTGCAGGAAGTACTGCCGCGCCGCCTCGCGGTCCTTGTCGAACTGGATCTTGCCGTCAGGGCCGTACAGGTTGAGCATCGCGTTCAGCGAGTGGTAGTCCATCTCGCTGATCTTCGAGTTCGACGAGGCGTCGATCACTGCTGCTTCCACAAGGCATCCAATCCATCGTGGACGATGCGCACATCGTCCGGGGTTCCGAACAGTTCGAATCTGTAGAGGTTCGGCACGTGGCACTTGCGGGCCACGATGTCGCCGGCGAGCCCGTAGGCGGCGCCGAAGTTGGTGTTGCCCCCGGCGATCACCCCGCGGATCAGGCTGCGGTTGTGCTCGTCGTTGAGGAAGCGGATGACCTGCTTCGGCACGGCCCCTTCGCCGTTGCCTCCGCCGTAGGTGGGCAGCACGAGCACATACGGCTCGTCCATCCGCAGGGGCTCATCCTTCGCGTAGAGGGGGATGCGCTTCGCAGGCAGCCCCAGCTTCTCGACGAACCGTTTGGTGTTCCCCGAGGTGCTGGAGAAGTAGACCAACGCGCCCATCGGCTCCGCCGCATCCCCTCTTCCGCGTGCCCTTTTCCGCGCCTGCGCGCCCTGCGAGCTCGGGCCGGCCGCTCAGGCCAGTCGCTGGGCGAGCTCGTCGATCTTGTCCGGCCGGAAGCCCGACCAGTGCTCGCCATCCGCGACGACGACCGGAGCCTGGAGGTAGCCCAGCTCCTTGACCGTCGCGAGGGCGGTCTCGTCCTCCGTGACGTCGAGGACCTCATACTCGATGCCGCGGCTGTCCAGCGCGCGGTAGGTGGCGTTGCACTGCACGCAGGAGGGCTTCGTGTAGACCGTGACTGCCATGGGGGTGCGCCTTTCTCCTCAACGTTCCCCGACTGTACCCGCGACCTCGGACATCGTGGGGTTCCCAATACTACATATGGGATGCCGTCAGGACGACGACCACAACATGCAGTAGTTACATCGCTGTAGTTTTCCACCGGCCATCCACCGGCCGTCCACTGGATATCAACAAGCGCGAGGCTGAGAAAATGCCGGGATTCCGCCACTTTCGCGCACTCATCCACAGGCGCCGAGGAGGCGACCGGAATTCGGCCTCACACACCCCCTTCGGCGTGTCGCGAGCGGGACTGGATGGCCCGGCGCGAAACAGCGCGCAGGCGCAGCGCCGCGCCCGGGAGTAGCGGCCGGAGTCCGCGGCGCGGTAGGATCATTAGGCGAACAATTGTTCGCCAAGCGAACGTAGCTCCCGGTGTCAGCGGAGAACCCCGGGAGCCGGAAGGCGCAGCGCATGATCGACAAGATCGTCCCCACCGTCGCCGCGGCCCTCGACGGCCTGCACGACGGTGCCACCGTGATGATCGGCGGCTTCGGCCCGGCGGGTCAGCCGGTGCAGCTCATCGAGGGCCTGCTCACCGCCGGCGTCGGCGAGCTCACCGTGGTCAGCAACAACGCGGGCAACGGCGACGCCGGCCTCGCCGCGCTCATCGGCGCGGGCCGGGTGCGCCGCATCGTCTGCTCCTTTCCCCGGCAGGCGGACTCCTGGCACTTCGACGAGAAGTATCGGGCCGGCGCGATTGAGCTGGAGCTGGTGCCGCAGGGCACTCTCGCCGAGCGCATCCGCGCCGGCGCCTTCGGCATCGGCGGGTTCTTCACCCCCACCGGCTACGGCACGCAGCTGGCCGAGGGCAAGGAGACGCGGGTCATCGACGGCAGGGGGATGGTCCTCGAGCAGCCTTTGCGCGCGGACTTCGCCCTCGTGAGCGCGCAGCGGGCGGACCCCTGGGGGAACCTCGTGTACCGCAAGACCGCCCGCAACTTCGGCCCGATGATGGCCGCCGCGGCCGCCACGACGATCGTCCAGGTCCGCGAGACCGTCGCGCTGGGCGAGCTCGACCCGGAGGCCGTCGTCACGCCCGGGATCTTCGTCGACCGGGTCGTGCGGATCGACAAGGAGGAGACGCGATGAGCGACATCCCCGGCTCGCTGGGCCGCGAGGAGCTGGCGGCGCGGATCGCGCGGGACATCCCGCCGCGCTCGTACGTGAACCTCGGCATCGGCGCACCCACCCTCGTCGCCAACTACATCGAGCCCGAGCGCGATGTCATCCTGCACACCGAGAACGGGATGCTGGGGATGGGCCCGCAGGCCGTGGGCGACGAGATCGACGGCGAACTCGTCAACGCCGGCAAGATCCCCGTCACCGAGCGCCCGGGCGCCAGCTACTTCCACCAGGCCGACTCCTTCGGGATGATGCGCGGGGGCCACCTCGACTTCTGCGTGCTCGGCGCGTACCAGGTCTCGGTGCAGGGCGATCTCGCCAACTGGAGCACCGGGGCACCGGATGCCATCCCCGCCGTCGGCGGCGCGATGGATCTGGCCATCGGCGCGAAGAACGTGTTCGTGATGATGGACCTCTTCGCCAAGGAGGGCGCGTCGAAGCTCGTGGCGGAGTGCAGCTACCCCCTCACCGGCGTGCGGTGCATCAGCCGCGTCTACACGGATGTGGCCGTCTTCGCGGTGGGACCGGAGGGAGCGTCCGTGCTCGACGTCTTCGGGCTCACCGTCGAGCAACTGCGTGAGCGCACCGGTCTCGAGCTGGCCGACCGCACGGCAGCCGGGAGCGGCGCGCCGGCCTGAGCGCCGGTGCCGACGTGGAAGCAGAGCAGGAAGCGAGAAAGGGATCACCATGACCGAGGCCTACGTGTATGACGCGGTCCGCACCCCGTTCGGGCACTTCGGCAAAGGGCTGGCCGGCGTTCGCCCGGACGACCTGGCCGCGACGGTGATCGGCGAGCTCCTGGCGCGCACCCCGTCGCTGCCGCCCGAGCGCATCGACGACATCGTCTTCGGCAACGCGAACGGCGCCGGCGAGGAGAACCGCAACGTCGCCCGCATGGCCGCGCTGCTGGCCGGCTTCCCGACCAGCGTCCCGGGAGTGACGGTCAACCGGCTGTGCGGCTCCGGGCTGGAGGCGGTCATCCAGGCACGCCGAGCGATCGGTGTGGGTGACGCGGACGTCATCGTCGCCGGAGGCGTCGAGTCGATGAGCCGCGCGCCGTGGGTCGTGGAGAAGCCCAGCAGGGCCTACCCCGCCGCCTCGCAGACCATGCACTCCACCACCCTCGGCTGGCGCATGGTCAACCCCCGCATGGACGAGCGATGGACCGTCCCCCTCGGTGAGACCGCCGAGATCCTCGCCGACCGCTACGACATCACGCGTGAGGAGCAGGACGCCTTCGCCCTGCGCAGCCACACCCTCGCGGCGCAGTCCTGGGACGCCGGCCTCTTCGATGCGGAGGTGCTGCCGGTCGCCGGCGTGAGCCGGGACGAGAGCATGCGCCCGGACACCTCGCTGGAGGCGCTCGCGGCCCTGAAGCCGTCCTTCCGCAAGGACGGCCGCGTCACCGCCGGCAACTCCTCGCCGCTGAACGACGGCGCCGCCGCGGTGCTGGTCGCCCGGGAGGGCGTGATCGAGGGGCGCGAGCCGCTGGCGCGCATCGTCTCGGCCGGCGCCTTCGCCAACGACCCCAACATCTTCGGGATCGCCCCGGTCGAGGCGACGAACCGCGCCCTCGCGCGGGCAGGGAGAGGCTGGGCCGACGTGGACTTCGTCGAGCTCAACGAGGCCTTCGCGGCGCAGACTCTGGCCTGCCTGCGGCTGTGGCCGGAGCTGGATCCGGAGCGGCTGAACATCCACGGCGGCGCCATCGCGATCGGCCACCCCCTGGGCGCCTCCGGCGCTCGCATCCTCGGGCATGCCGCGCACGAGCTGGCCCGCCGCGGCTCCGGTCTCGCCGTGGTCACGATCTGCATCGGCGTCGGCCAGGGCCTCGCGGTCGTCCTCGAGCGCTGACGGGGCGGGCCGGCCGCCCTCGGAACCGGCGCGCGGCCGGGGCGTCGGGCCCAGACGCATTCCGTCAGGAGCATGCGGTTCTCACCGCCGAAGGCGTCTCCTGCGCCGTGAGCCGGCGGCACCCGGGTCAGGGCAGGGCGAGCAGCCACGCGTACACGGCCATCGAGGCGGCGTAGAGCACGAGGAGGATGCCGTATCCCAGCAGCTGCGTGCGCCAGCCCCCGCCCGGGCGGAGCCACCAGCGGAAGCGCCGGAAGGCCCAGGGCACGAGGATCCACCCCAGCAGCTGCGTGCTCACCACATTGCCGATGAACAGCGACAGCCAGAACGGCACGCCCTGCCGTTCGAATAGCGGCTCGCTGACGAAGTAGCCCCAGAGGAAGACGATGGGATAGAGCATGAGCAGCACGAGGAGGTTGCTCTTGAAGACCGGGTCCGGCTCCGGGTCGCGCGACCAGAAGCCGAAGCCGTAGCTCGCCTTGGCCAGCCGCACCTCGCTTCCGAACTCGCCGCCCCGCTCGAGGAGGGCCCGCCGCTGGGGCGAGTCCAGCCAGGCGTCCAAGTGCTCCTCGGTGTCGAAGCTGAGCACGACCACCCAGTCCTCCTGAACGCCCCGGATCGGGCGCTCCACCTTGTGGCCGAGGAATCCGTCGAAACGCGCCTCCAGCGCGCAGATCTCCCTCTGCCACGCCAGGAACTCGCCCTCCTTCTCCGGCAGGACGCGGGTGGAGATGAGAACGGAGGCGGCCTGGGCGGGATGCCTGTTCTCCTCCGTCACGAGGTGCACCTCGTCGTTGCCGATGAAGATCGGGCTGATCTGCGCGAGCAGCCGCCTGCGCTCCTCGCTCTGCAGCCAGGCCCGCGCGGAGGCCACGTCGCGGAAGTGCTGGACGATCACCCAGTCGTCCTGGATCGGCGGGTTCGGGGGGATGACCTCCCGCCGGATGAACCCGGGGTGCTGCCGGACCGCCTCCCCCAGGCTTCGCTGCCATTGCGCATAGGCCTCATCGTCCGCCGCCGCGATCCGGCGGTTCACGACGAGCGCGACCGTCCCCTCAGCGCTCTCCGACGGCGCCTCGGCCGGACGCTGGACCACCCTTATGCCTTCTTATAGGCGCGCTCGCCCATCACCCAGGTCTCGTCCACCGCGCGCTCGTCGCCGACCATCATGATGGCGAAGAGGAGCTCGGCGGCCGTCTCCAGGTCCTGAGGCGCCCCGTCCTCCAGGTAGAGGCTCGAGTGCCAGGCTGCCGCCGGCGGACCGCCGCGCCAGTCCAGGACGACGAAGTCGGCCTCCTTGCCCGGGTCGAAGCTGCCCACCTTGTCGTCGATGTAGAGCGCCTCGGCCCCGCCCTTGGTGACGGAGTAGAAAGCTCGGTACGGCGAGAGCTTGTTGCGCTCGGACTCGGCCAGGTCCTGCCGCATGGGGTCGACGCTGCCGTCCAGGAGGGTGTTCTGCAGCATCCCCACCTTGTAGGCGTCCTCCAGCACGTTGAGCATGCTGAAGCGGTTTCCCCCGCCCATGTCGGTGCCGAAGCTCAGCAGCACCCGGTGCTGGGGATCCGTGGCACGGCCGAGGCGGAACAGCCCGCTGCCCAGGTAGAGGTTGGAGCAGGGGCAGAAGGTCACAGCGGCGCCGGCCGCGGAGATGCGCCGGAACTCGCTGTCGCTGAGCCACACCCCGTGCCCGCCGGTGAAGCCTGGCCCGACCAGGCCGTACTTCTCGTAGATTCCGAGGTAGTCGCTGCAGTCCTCGTGCAGCTGCAGCACGCCGCGGATCTCCGAGGGGTTCTCGGAGATGTGCGTGTGCACGTGCATGCCCGGATGCTCGTCCTTCAACCGCCTGCAGGTCTCCAGCAGGGCGCTCGTGGCGCCGTAGGCGAAGCGCGGCGTGATGGCGTAGGAGTTCCGGCCCACGCCGTGGAAGCGCTCGATCAGTCTGCGGGACTCGGCATAGAAGTCCTCCGGTGTGATGGTGAACCAGTCTGGGGCGTGCTGGTCGATCGCGGTGATGCCGGTGATGATCCGCATCCCGCGCCTGCTGGCCTCCTCGAACACGACCTCGGTCAGCACCGGATAGCTGTTCGTGAACGCCTGGCAGGTCGTGGTGCCCGAGGCGAGAAGGTTGTCGAAGAAGCGCTTCACCCCCTCCTCCGCGTAGGCGCGATCGCCGTACTTGCGCTCTTCGGGGAACACCCATTTCTGCAGCCATGGCAGCAGCTGCTCGCCATAGGCGCCGAGGATGCGCGTCTGCGGCACGTGGATGTGCCCGTCGATGAAGCCGGGAAGGATGAGCCGCTCGCGGATATGCGTGACCGGCAGCCCCGGATGCCGCGGCGCTACCTCGGCGTACGGGCCGAAGTCGACGATGATGCCGTCCTCGGCGACGAGGAGGCCGTCGGCGTGGAATCGCGCGGCCTCCTGCTCGCTGCCGACATGCTTCCACGGGTCGTCGACGAAATCGACGAACGTGCCACGCACCCCTGTGAGCGCCATGCGATCCCTTTCCCCGGATCCCGGCGCCGGCGCCGAGAGCGATCCCCTCGCACTCATCGTGGCACAGGCCCGGCCAAAGGGACAGAATGAGCGCATGAGCACCATCGGCGAGGCGGGCCAGGGGGAGGCGCCCGGCATCGTCCCCGGGTGGGCGGCCGCCGACGCGGGCGACGCAGCCCTTGTCGTCGCGACGAGCTACGGGCCGGTGCGCGGGCGCCGTGAGGGCGACGTCGTCTCCTGGAAAGGGGTGCGCTTCGCCGCGCCGCCCACCGGCGCGGGGCGCTGGCGGCCGCCTGGGCCGCCGCGCCCGTGGAGCGAGGTCGCCGATGCGGGAGCCTTCGGCCCGGTCGCGCCTCAGCAGCGCAACCCGCTCATCGACCTGGGCCCCGGCGCGGTGGAGGACGAGGACTGCCTCTTCCTCAACGTCTGGGCGCCCGCCGACCGGTCCGGCGGCCCGCGGCCCGTGCTGTTCTGGATCCACGGCGGCGCCTACGTTCTGGGCGCGACGACGCAGCCGCTTTACGACGCGAGCTCGCTCGTGCGCAACGGGAAGGTCGTCGTCGTCTCCGCCGCATACCGCCTCGGCGCGCTCGGCTTCGCCGATCTGCGCAGCCTGGCGGCAGCAGGCTCCGGGGTGGATGCGAACCCCGCGCTGCGCGACATCCTCTTCGCCCTGCAGTGGGTGCAGCGGAACATCGCGGCCTTCGGCGGCGATCCGGGGCAGGTGACGATCTTCGGCGAGTCGGCCGGCGCGGGCTGCGTGACCACCCTGCTCGCGGTCCCGGCGGCGGAGGGGCTGTTCCATCGCGCCATCGCGCAGAGCTCCCCGGCGACCTCCGTGTACAGCGCCGAGCGTGCCGCCCGGGTCGCGCGACTTCTCGCCGAGCGCGCGGGCGTCTCCCCCGACGCGCCGGGCGCCCTGGGCGCCCTCGAGCAGCTGGATGCGCAGACGCTGACCCGTGCCGCGATGCAGGTCTTCGCGGAGATCCCCGCGCAGGCGCCCGGCACCCTGGCCTTCGCCCCGGTCGTGGACGGCGAGCTCCTGCCCGAGCGTCCCGTTCCGGTCATCCGCCGCGGCGAGGCGCTGCCCGTCCCGTTGCTGATCGGCACGAACCGCGACGAGACCACGGGCTTCCGCAAGGCCCGCTCGCCCCTGCTGCCGATCGACGGCCCGGCCGTGGAGCGGATGTTCGCGGACATCGCGGAGCAGCGGCCGGAGCTGGCCCTTCCCGAGCGGGCGCAGCTGCTCTCGGCGTACGCGGGAATGCCCACCAAGGCGGTGCTCTCCGGCATCACCCGCGACATCGCGTTCCGGATGCCGACGATCTGGCTGGTGGAGGGGCACAGTCGCCGCGCGCCCGCCTGGCTGTACCGCTACGACTGGGCGCCGCCGATGCTCCGCGTCGCCGGTCTCGGGGCGGCGCACGCCACCGAGCTGCCGTATGTGTGGGGCAATCTCCCCACCGGCCACAGGGACGTCACCTTCCGCCTCGGCGGCCGGCGGACCGGCGCCGAGCTGTCCGCTCGCATGCAGCGGCGCTGGCTCTCCTTCGCCCTGGGAGGCGAGCCCGAAGGCCCGGAGGGCTCGGTCCCGTGGCCGGCCTATGACGAGAGCCGCAGAGCGACGCTCGTCATCGATCGGCACGATCGCCTGGTCGACGATCTGGACAGCTCGCTGCGCGCCGCCTGGGGCGAGGCGGTGCTCAGCTTCCTCTGAGCAGGGCCTACGGGCTCTTCCTATTCGACGAGCTTGCCGGCGAGCGACACCTCCCGGATGAGGCCCGCGATCTCAGCCGGCACGGGCGGGATGGCCTCCCGCGTCACCGTGCCGGTGCGGGTGGCCCCCGACGGGTCAGGCTCCCAGACGAGGTTCACCTGCAGCTGCGGATCGAGCTGGGGATAGTCGCTGCGGTTGTGGCAGCCGCGCGACTCGCGGCGCTCGATCGCGCAGGCGAGGGTCGCCCGGGCGGCGATCGCCGAGGCCTTGAGGTCGAAGGCGTGCGCCAGGTCCTGGTAGCCGGCGATGTCCGGGTGCACGCCGATCTCGGCGAAGGCGTCCTCGACCGCGTCCAGCTCCGCCAGGCCCGCATACAGCCCGGGCTCGTCGCGCACGACGCCGGCATGCTCGGTCATGAGGTCCCGGATGCGGCGCTGCAGCGCGCGCACGCTCTCCGGACCGTCGGCCGCCAGCAGCTCATCGACCTCCTCGCGCGCCTCCGCCAGCGCCGTCGCGGAGCGCTGCTGCGCGCGCAGCCCCGCTGAGTGCTCCGCGGCCGCCTCGCCGACGATGCGCCCGTACACGAGCAGCTCGATGAGCGAGTTGCCGCCCAGGCGATTCGCGCCGTGCAGCCCGCTGGAGGCCTCGCCGATCGCATAGAGCCCCTCCACCCCGGTCCCGTGGTCCTCGGGCCGCACCCAGACGCCGCCCATGGAGTAGTGCGCCGTGGGCGCGATCTCGATGGGCTCACGGGTGATGTCGAGCATCTGCAGCTCGATCATGGTCTGGTACACGCGCGGCAGCCGGCGCATGATCGTCTCGCGCGGCAGGTGCGAGACGTCGAGCCAGACCCCTCCCTTCGGGGTGCCGCGGCCCTCCTTGATCTCGGTGTATCCGGCCAGCGAGACCCGGTCCCGGGTGGACAGCTCCATTCTCTCCGGGTCATAGCGGGCCATGTAGCGCTCGCCCAGTGCGTTGCGCAGGATGCCCCCCTCACCCCTCGCGGCCTCTGAGACCAGGGTGCCCGCCGCGTTCTCCGGTTCGAGGATGCCGCTGGGGTGGAACTGGACGAGCTCGGCATCCCGGATGCGGCCGCCGGCGAGGACCGCGAGCCGGAAGGAGTCGCCGGTGTTCTCGTCCCGTCGGGAGGAGGTGCGCCGCCAGATGCGGTTGTGCCCCCCGGCGGCGAGGATCACGGCGTCCGCATGGATGATGTAGCGGGTGCCGTCCTCGACGTCGAAGCCGTAGGCGCCGAACACAGCGCCGTCCGCGACGAGCAGGCGCGTGATGTACAGGGTGTCGAGCACAGGCACGCCCAGCTGGGAGACCCGGTTCACCAGCGTGCGCTGGATCTCCAGCCCGGTGTAGTCCCCGGCGAAAGCCGTGCGCCGCCAGCGGTGCGCTCCGAAGAAGCGCTGCGAGATGCGGCCGTCGGCCTCCCGGGCGAAGGGCATGCCGTAGCGCTCCAGGTCCTCGATTCCGCGAGCCGCGTTGCTGGTGACGACCTCGACGATGCGGGGGTCGGCGAGGAAGTAGCTCTCCTTGATGGTGTCGGCGGCGTGCTGCTGCCAGCTGTCCGCCGGGTCCATCGTGCCCAGCGCCGCGTTGATGCCTCCTGCGGCGAGGGAGGTGTGCGCGTCGGCCTTGTGCCGCTTGCCCACCGCGAGGACGTCGACGCCGCGCTCGGCGAGCTCGATCGCGGCCCGCAGGCCCGAGCCTCCGGTGCCGATGACGAGGACGGAGGTGCTCAGCCGCTGTTCCCGGGTCTTCTGGACCATCTCATCTCCTTGGCGCTCGCGTCGCCTGGCGGGCGGCTGCGACGAGCGTCTTCGAGCCCAGGATAGTTAGGAAGTAATACCTAACAACAATGTCTCGACGGCGAGAGAGATGCAGGACAGACGCCCTGGTCAACGGGCATTTTCGGCACCGCCGGGACGCTGCGCGACGACGGCGTCAGAGTCCGCGGAGTGCGGCGTCGAGGTCGGCCAGGAGGTCCTCGACAGACTCGATCCCCACCGAGAGCCTCACCAGCGCCGGAGAGACCGCGAGCTCGGTGCCGCGGACCGAGGCGTGCGTCATGGCGTCCGGGTAGTTCAGCAGCGACTCCACCCCGCCCAGCGACTCCGCGAGCGTGAACAGCCGGGTCGACTCGGCGAAGCGGCGGGCCGCGCTCTCGTCCGCCAGCTCGAGCGAGACGACGCCGCCGAAGCCGCTCATCTGCCGGGCGGCCAGCTCGTGGCCGGGGTGGGCGGGCAGGCCCGGGTAGTGGACGCGCGCGACCGCGGCGTGGGCCTGAAGGAACTCCGCGACCGTCTGCGCGTTCTCGCCGTGTCGCTGCATGCGCACGCCGAGCGTCTTGATGCCGCGCGTGGTGAGCCAGGCGTCCAGCGGGCCGGAGACGGCTCCCGCGGCGAACTGGAGGAAGCCCGCCTGCTCGGCGATCGTGTCGTCGTCGGTCACCAGGGCGCCGCCGAGCACATCGGAATGCCCGCCGAGGTACTTGGTGGTGGAGTGCACGACCACGTCGGCGCCCAGCGCGAGCGGGCGCTGCAGAGCAGGGGTCGCGAAGGTGTTGTCCACGACGAGCAGCACGCCGCGGTCGTGCGCGATCCGCGCGAGGGCGGGGATGTCGCTGATGCCCAGCAGAGGATTGCTGGGCGTCTCCACCCACAGCAGCTTCGCCGGTCGCTCGTCCAGCGCTGCGGCCACCGCCGCCGTGTCGCTCGTGTCCACGACCCGCGCGGTGACACCCCAGGGGCCGAGCACTCGGGTGATCAGGCGGTAGGTGCCGCCGTACGCGTCGTTGCCGATGAGGACCTCGTCGCCCGGCCGGAGGACGGCCCGCAGCAGCGCGTCCTCGGCGGCGAGCCCGGACGCGAAGGAGAGCGCGTGGCGCCCGCCCTCGATGGCGGCGAGCTGTGCCTGCAGGGCGGTCCGCGTCGGGTTCCCGCCCCGCCCGTACTCGTAGCCTCCGCGCAGGCCGCCGATGCCGTCCTGCGCGAAGGTGGTGGAGAAGTGCACCGGCGGGATGACCGCGCCGGTCGTCGGATCGAAGTCCTGCCCGGCGTGAACGGCCCTCGTCTCGAAGCCGCCGCCGGAGCCGTCGCCCGCCTGCATCGGCAGGCCGGCCTCGTGCGTCGTGTCGCTCATCGCTCGCTCCTTCAGCGGCTCAGGAAGGTCAGCAGGTCGGAGCGGGTGAGCACGGAGATCGGCGCGCCCTCGGCGATCACGAGCAGTGCCGAGGAATGCGCGAGAGCCTGCCGTGCCGCGCTCACCGGCTCGTTGATGCCGATCTGCGGGAGGCCGGGCTGCAGCACGTTCTTCACGCTGTCGCCCATGGCCGCCTCCCCCGCGAACACGCGCTCCAGCAGGGTGGACTCGTCCACGGACCCGACGACCTCGCCGACGACCACGGGCGGCTCGGCGCTGAGCACCGGCAGCTGAGAGACTCCGAACTCCGCCATCATCGAGATCGCGTCGTGCACGGTGTCCCCGGGGTGCGCGTGCACGAGGTCGGGCAGCTCGCCGCTCTTGCTGGTGATCACGTCGCGCACCGTGCTCTCGTCCGGCACGGAGGAGAAGCCGTACGAGCGCAGCCAGGAGTCGTTGAAGATCTTGCCGAGATATCCGCGGCCGCTGTCGGGCAGCAGCACGACGACCACCGCCTGCTCGGGAAGCTCGGCAGCCGCGCGCAGCGCCGCGACGACGGCCATTCCGCTGGAGCCGCCGACGAGCAGGCCCTCCTCTCGGGCGAGCCGGCGGGTCATCGCGAACGAGTCCGCGTCGGACACGGCGATCACCTCGTCGACGACACTCGGGTCGTAGGCGCCGGGCCAGAAGTCCTCGCCCACGCCTTCGACCAGATAGGGCCGCCCGGTGCCGCCGGAGTAGACGGAGCCGACGGGATCGGCTCCGACGATCCGCACCGCGCCCTGGGAGACCTCCTTGAGGTACCGGCCAGTCCCGCTGATCGTCCCGCCGGTGCCGACGCCGGCGACGAAATGCGTGATCAGCCCCTCCGTGTCCCGCCAGATCTCCGGTCCTGTGGTCTCATAGTGACTGAGCGGGCCGTTGAGGTTCTCGTACTGATTGGGCTTGAAGGCGCCGGGGATCTCGGCCGTGAGCCGGTCGGACACGCTGTAATAGGACTCCGGGTCCTCCGGCGCGACGGCGGTGGGCGTGACGACGACCTCCGCGCCATAGGCGCGCAGGACGGCGCGCTTGTCCTCGCTCACCTTGTCGGGCACCACGAAGACGCAGCGGTAGCCCCGCTGCTGGGCGAACAGGGCCAGCCCGACGCCGGTGTTGCCGCTGGTCGGCTCGACGATCGTGCCTCCGGGCCGGAGCCGGCCTTCGGCCTCCGCGGCCTCGATGATCTTGCGGGCGATGCGGTCCTTGGAGGACCCTCCCGGGTTCAGGTACTCGATCTTGGCGAGTACCGTGGCCCGGATGCCCTCCGTGACGCGGTTCAGACGGACCAGAGGGGTGTCCCCGACGAGCTCGGTGACACTGTTCGCGTAGCGCACCGTCTCAGTCTAGGCACGCCTCCTGCAGGGTTACGGCCCGTCCCCCGCCCCCCGCGCGAGCGCTCAGCGGGTCTGCTCCTGGGCGCGTGCCTCGGCGCGCTGCTCCGCGTACAGCCCCGCGTACAGTCCCCCATACGCGAGCAGCTCGGAGTGCGTGCCGCGCTCGACGATCCTGCCGTGGTCGACGACGACGATGAGGTCCGCCGCCCTGATCGTGGACAGCCGATGGGCGATCGCGATGGTCGTGCGCCCCTCGCGCGCCTGCTCCAGGGCCTCCTGCACGACCCGCTCCGAGGCGGTGTCCAGGGAGCTCGTCGCCTCGTCCAGGATGAGGATGCGGGGGTCCTTGAGCAGCACGCGCGCGAGGGCCACCCGTTGCTTCTCGCCGCCGGAGAGACGGTAGCCGCGCTCCCCCACCACTGTCTGGTAGCCCTCGGGGAAGCTCCGGATGACCTCGTGCACGTTCGCGGCCCGGGCCGCCGCCTCGAGCTCCTCCTGGGTGGCGCCGGGACGTCCATAGCGCAGGTTCTCGGCGATGGTCGCGTGCAGGAGGGTCGGCTCCTGACTGACGATGCCGATCCGGTCCACGAGGCTGGCCTGCCGCAGGCGGCGCACGTCGTGGCCGCCCACGAGCACCGCGCCGGAGTCGACGTCGTACAGCCGCGGCACAAGGTAGCCGATGGTCGTCTTGCCGGCGCCGGAGGGGCCGACGACGCCCACGAACTGCCCCGGCTCGATCTCCAGCTCGATGCCGTCCAGCGTCGGCCGCGCTGCGGGCTCGGATCCGGGGTAGCGGAAGACGACGGAGCGCAGCTTGACCCTGCCGGCCTCGGCGTCGTCGGGCAGCGGCACGGCGTCGGGCGCGTCCACGATGGCGGGGACCAGGTCGAGGTACTCGAAGATCCGGGCGAACAGGGCGCCAGAGGTCTGCAGGTCCAGCCCGATCCGCATCAGGCCGATGAGCGGGAAGAGCAGCCGCGCCTGCACGGTGGTGAACGCCACGATCGTGCCCGCGGTGATGTCCGTCGCGCCGCCGTGCAGCAGCCAGCCCGCGACGAGGTAGACGATCGCCGGCACGCTGGAGAGGAACACCGACACGAGAGCGAAGAAGAGCTGTCCGCTCATGGCCTGGCGCACCTGCAGCCGCACCTGGTTCTCGTTCTCGGTCGCATAGCGGGCCGTCTCCGCGCCGCTGCGGTTGAAGGCCTTGGCGAGCAGGATGCCCGAGACGCTCAGCGACTCCTCGGTGATCGCGGTCATCTGCGAAAGGGACTCCTGCGCCTCGGCGGCGATACGGGCACGCCGCTGCCCGACGCGCTGCTGCACGATCACGAGCAGCGGCATGAGGACGATCGCCAGGAGCGAGAGCTGCCAGCTGAGCACGAGCATCGTGACGAACGCGGCGACCACGGTCACCGTGTTCCCGATGACCCCCGAGACCGTGTTGTTCAGGACGTTGGCCACGCCGCCCACGTCGTTCTGCAGGCGCGACTGGATCACGCCGGTCTTGGTGCGCGTGAAGAAGGCCAGGTCCATCCGGTGCAGATGCTCGAAGAGCCGCTGGCGCAGATCGGCCATGACGCGGTTGCCGACGAACGCCGTCAGCCGAGTCTGCACGATGCCGAGCGCAGAGGAGAGCAGATACAGCCCGATCATGGCCGCGACGATGACCGCCAGGGCGCGCAGCTCAGGGCCGGAGCCCCCGGGCGGGAAGAGCCCCACGTCGAAGGCCTCCGCCGTCAGCAGCGGAGGTGCCACGCTGATCGCAGCCGAGGCGAGCACGAGTACCGCGATCGCGACGAGCCGCGGACGATAGCCCTGGAACAGGGCCGCGACCCGGCGGCCGAGGTGAGGGATCTTAGGGGCCTGCGCGTTCAACGCCCGTTGCGCCTGCCTGTCCCCGGAGGAGACCCGGGGCCGCAGTCCGCCGCCGGAGCCCGGCATCCTGCCGAGGCCGCGGCCTGCGCCCATGCTCATGGGCCCACCCTACGTCCGCTGGAACGCCCGTCCGCTCGCCCGTGTCGAGGCCTCACCGGCCCCGAGAGCGCCGCGGCGCTCTGAAGGATCTGTCCTTCACGACCGATCGTCTTGTCGGCCTTCTCCACAGGCGCGACCACCGACGCCCCGGCGGCGCTGCTCTGGCGCACCCTGGAAGCCAGGCGGAGCCCGCGAAGGAGGAGGCGGCTGCGCGAGCCGGAGGATGTGAGGAGCGCCGGATGACCGAGCCCCAGGCATGGACGCTGATCGGCGTCTTCGCCGCGGTTTTCCTCGGGGGGATGACGGCGATGACCGGCTTCATCAGGATGACGCTGCGCTACGCGCTCAGCGGGTTGGGCCGGGAGCTGGCCGGACTGCGGAACGAGCTCCGCGGTGAGGTCGGTGCATCGGGAGCCGAGCTGCGCGGCGAGATCGGATCACTCGGAGCCGAACTCCGCGGCGAGATCGGCGCCCTGCGTGCCGAGATGGCGAGCCTGCGGGTGGAGGTGAACGCGCGATTCGATGCGATGACCATGCGCATCGATCATCTCGACGGCGATGTGGCGGCACTGACGAAGCGCGTGATGGGGGAATCGACCGGCGAGTAGGCCGCAGACAGCACGGAGGCCGCCCCGCGAGCGGGGCGGCCTCCGTGCTGTCTGCGGGATGACTCCGCGACTACGCCAGCTTGACGGAGGCGCCGGCCTCCTCGAGCTTCGCCTTGGCGGCCTCGGCTGCGTCCTTGTTGACACCCTCGAGCACAGCCTTCGGGGCCTCCTCCACGAGGGACTTGGCCTCGCCGAGGCCGAGGCTCGTGAGCTCGCGGACGACCTTGATGACCTGGATCTTCTTGTCGCCGACCGTCTCGAGGACGACGTCGAACGAGTCCTTCTCCTCGGCCTCCTCGGTGGCGGCGCCGGCGCCACCGGCGGCCGGGGCGGCGGCGACCGCGACCGGAGCGGCAGCGGTGACCTCGAAGACCTCCTCGAACTTCTTCACGAACTCGGAGAGCTCGATGAGCGTGAGGTCCTTGAACTGCTCGATGAGCTCGTCAGCGGTGAGCTTGGCCATTGTGTTTCTCCTTCGTTGTGTCCCGCCCCGCGGTGACGGAGCGGAGGGTCGGGCGCGCCTGTATCAGGACGCGGACTCCTGCTTCTGCCGCAGCGCGTCGACCGCGCGAGCGGCCTGGGCGAGCGGCGCGTTGAACATGTACGCCGCACCGAACAGCGAGGCCTTGAAGGCGCCGGCCAGCTTGGCCAGCAGCACCTCCCGGGACTCGAGCTCGGCCAGCTGGTCCACTTCAGAGGCGGAGAGCGGCTTGCCGTCGAAGTAGCCGCCCTTCACCACGAGAAGCGGGTTGGCCCTGGCGAAGTCACGCAGCTTCTTCGCGACGGCGACAGGGTCACCGTGGACGAAGGCGATGGCACTCGGGCCGGCGAGCTTGTCGTCGAGCTCCGAGATCCCAGCCGCCTTCGCAGCGATCTTGGTCAGCGTGTTCTTCACCACGGCGTACTCCGCGTGCTCACGGATGTCGCCGCGCAGCTGCTTGAGCTGGGCGACACTGAGCCCGCGGTACTCGGTGAGCAGAACGGCGTTGGAGCGCTCGAAGGACTTCGTGAGCTCCGCGACCGTGGCTTCCTTGTTCGCCATGGCTTTCCTCGTGTTTCGTGTCGTTGCCGGCAGGCCCCGGAACGCGAGGACGACATGAAAAAGGCTCCGGCGCAAGCGCACGGAGCTGGCCCGGCATGATTCCCGGGGACTTCGTATCGCCTGCGCGGGCCGTCGCAATCGCGATCCTTCGGCCGGGAGCGCACCTCACGAGAAGGGGCACACCGGCAACCGGCGGTCTTTGGCTCGGCATAGTCTACGCGAGCGCAGCAGGCATGGCAATTCGCTCCTCGGCCCGACCACCCGCAGCCCGCACGAAGCCCTAGGATCGAAAGCGGCGGCCTGCGCCGCCTCGCCGCCGCCGTCGTGGGAAGGACCTTGAAATGTCTCTCGGCGTGATCCTCTTGCTCGGCCTCGGGGCCTTCGCCTTCGTCGGAGCGGTCCTGCTCGTCGGCGCCATCGTGGCGATGGCGATGGAGAGCTCCGACAAGCTCTAGCGCAGGCTCGCGCACGCCGCGCTCGCGGCCGGCTGCGCCAGGGGTCAGAGCGCTCCTGCCGGGCTCACTCGTCGAAGGGCGTGCGCCGGCCTTCGCGCCAGTAGCTCGTCGTCGTGGCGATGTGATCGCGACCGTGCGAGGGCTGGCCCTTGGCCACATGGGCGAACATCTGCATCGCGAATCCGCCGTCCAGGTTGTCCACGATGGCCTTCTTCCACGGCCGTCGGACGATCTGGGTCGTCATCCTCCGCATGGTGCGCGGCTGGCTCATGATGTGATCGGCGATCTTGTACGCCCGGGCGATCAGCTGCTCGCGGGGAAGCACCTCGTTCACGAGGCCGTACTCCAGCGCCGTCCTGGCGTCGATGGCCTCGCCGGTCAGCAGCGCGTAGGCGGCGCGCTTCGTGCCGAGCAGCTCCTGGAACGCGGTGTGGATGCCGTCGCCGGGCGCGGATCCGATCGCGTAGTGCAGGTCGAAGATGGTCGCCTCCTCGGCGCACAGCGTGATGTCGCACATGAGCACGATCTCGGCGTGGAAGCCGGAGCCGTTCATGATGCCGATCGTCGGGACCTCCAGGTCGTTCACCATGGAGCTGACGTTGATGCGTCCGTCCTTGTAGGCGTACTCGTATGCCCAGTAGTTGTTGTCCTCGGCCTCGATCTCGAAGCCCGTCGGGTCCGCTTCGGCCATGAAGTCCTCGCCGCTTCCGGAGTAGATGACGAGCTCGTTCTCCGGGTCCGCGCCGATCACCTTGAGCAGCTGGCCCAGGGAGCGATGGTTCTGGACGCTGAGCTGGACCGATCCGCCGAGGGTGTGCGCCTGGACGAGCAGCACCCCGTCGTCGCGCCGCTCCAGGGCGTAGAAGTCCTTGAAGAACTCCTTGTACTCGTCGAAGCGGGGCGTGGGAAGGAACTCCTGCAATGACATCGTCGTCCTCGCGTGTCAGGGCCCGGATGCGGTTCGCTCCCAGGCAGCCGTAAACTGTCACTAGACAGCCCGAGGTCACTGTAAACAGGGCTGAACCAAGCTGTCAACGAACAACTGCCATGCCCGGCAGGGACGTAGGCCATGATGTCCCCCGGGGGCACGGCGCACGACGGCGCCCGGCGTCGATCGGAGAGCGAGGATCAGGTGACGGAGTTCGCGGAGGGCCCGGCGGACGGCGCGAGCGAGTGGAAGCAGGTCGGCCTGCGCATCCGAGCCGCTCGCCTCGGGGTGGGGATGAGCATCCGGGAGCTCGCCCGCCGCGTGGACGTCAGTCCGCAGCACGTCTCGCAGGTCGAGCGCGGGATCGGCTCCTTCAGCGCCGCCGTCCTCTACGCCGTCGCGAACACGCTGGGCATCAGCATGGACAGCCTCTTCGAGCCCACCGAGTCCCCCGCCCCGAGCCGCCCTGCAGCCGGCGCGGCCCGAGCTGCGCTGGAGGGCACGCTCGTGCTCAGGCGCGCCGACCGGCCGCGGATCCACCTGCGTGGCGGCCAGACCTGGGAGCGCCTGACCCCGCTCGCGGAGCACGGCGCGGAGTTCCTCGAGGTGGTGCACCCGCCGACGACCGAGGGAGGCAGCGACAGCGGCCTGGTGCGCCATGAGGGGCGCGAGTACGGCGTGATCCTCTCGGGGACGCTCCTGGTCGATGTCGGCTTCGAGACGACCGTGCTCGGCCCAGGCGACTCGATCGCCTTCGACTCGATGACGCCGCATCGATTCCGGAACGTCACGGAGACCGAGACGCGGGCGATCTGGTTCGTGCTGGAGAACGGCGGCTTTCCGCACGATGCGGCCGCGCAGTCCTCACCGGAGGAGTCCCTGCTGCGCCGCTACGAGCAGCGCGGCCACTGACCCCGGCTCGTCCCGCCGGACCCGGCCGCTCCGGCCGCCTCGAGCGGCGAGGCGCTGCGCCATTGACAATTGACACTTGCGTCCTTGTCAATCGCATATTTATGCTCAGGGGACGCAGGGGCACGACCCCTGGCAGTGAGGACGAGTCTTCCCGCGACACTCGCCCGGCGGCGCTCGATGCTGAGCGCGACGAGGGCCTGCGTGACGGGGAGCCTCAGCACCCGAGCGCGCGATCACTCGCGCGAGCGCACCAGGAAGAACCGGACCGTCGTCGCGAGGATGCGACGCCTACGGAAGGAACTCAGCAGTGGAATCATCGAAGGCATCGCTGCGCCGTCGCATCGTCACGAGTGCCGCGGCTGCCGCTGCGGCGGCGCTCGCGCTGACCGCCTGCGCCGGAGGGGGCTCCTCCTCCGGCTCGACCGGATCCGGGTCCGACCAGCCCATCATCATCGGGGGCTCGCTCGGGCTCACGGGCACCTACTCGGGACCCTCCGCGGGCTACAAGCTCGCCTACGACTACTGGGTGGACCAGACCAACGCAGCCGGGGGCCTGCTCGGCCGGCCGGTCAAGCTCGACATCTACGACGACGGCAGCAACGCCACCACCGCACAGCAGCTGTATCAGCGCCTCATCAACGAGGACCACGCCGATCTGCTGCTCGCACCTTACGCGACAGCGGTGGGCGCCTCGATCGTCCCGATCACCGAGCGCGCCGGCCGTCTCGTCATGGACCCGGGCTTCTTCAGCAAGGAGCTGCACAGCAGCTCGAAGCTGCTCGTGAGCTCCTGGCCGTACCAGGACACCGAGATCGCGTTCCCCTTCCTGGACTACCTCGGCGAGCTGCCCGCCGGGCAGAAGCCCTCCACCCTCGCGGTCGTCGCAGCGCAGAACCCCTTCACCCTGGTCGGCCTCAACGGCTACGACGGGAAGGACGGCGTGCTCAACAAGGCCAAGGAGCTGGGCATCAACGTCGTCTTCAACCAGGAGTACGACCAGAGCGCGACGGACCTGACCGGCCTGATCCAGCAGGCGCAGGCCTCAGGCGCGCAGGCGTTCATCGCCCTCGCGCTGCCCAACGACGCGAGCCTCATCGCGAAGACGGTCAACCAGGTCGGCTGGAACCCGGACTACTACTGCTCCTGCGGCTCGCAGGTCACCACGCTGCCGAACTGGCCGGACAACGGCCCCGGCGCGAACAACGTCTTCTCCACGACCACCGCATGGCCCAGCCAGGGGTACCCGGGCCTGCAGGAGCTGGCGGACTACTTCGCCGCGCACGGCTCGCCGAATCTGCCCGCATACGGGGCGGTGGCGTACGCAGCCCTGCAGATCCTCGGCGACGCTGTGACGGCGACCGGGTCGCTGGATGACCAGACGCTGCACGACTACATCATCGGCCACCAGTTCGACACCGTGCTCGGCCCGGTGTCCTACAACACGGATGGGACGATCTCCTTCGCCGCGCTCCTCGTGCAGTTCCAGGGCGACAGCAACCAGGTCATCTGGCCGGCCAAGTACGCCACCGCCCAGGCCCGCACCCCGCTGCGCTGAGAACGAGCACGAGGACAGCACGCCGATGAGTCCCATGATCGAATCGTCCGCCCTCGCGAAGAGCTTCGGCGGAGTCGCGGCCGTCGATGGAGTCTCCCTCCGCGTCGAAGCGGCGACGATCATGGGGCTCATCGGTCCCAACGGTTCGGGCAAGACGACGACGCTGAACCTGCTCAACGGAGCGATCAAGCCGGACGCCGGCGAGATCCGGGTGGACGGCGTGAGCCTGGCCGGCCGCGCGAGCAGCGCCTTCGTCCGCGCGGGCGTCGCGCGCACCTTTCAGAACCCGCGCACCTTCACGACGATCACCGCGCTGGACAACCTCCTCGTGCCGGTCCTGCACCGGGGCGGCAGCCGCCGGCGCTGGCGCGAGAAGGGCCAGGAGCTGCTGGACTTCGTCGGCCTCGGCGCGCACCGCGACACACCCGCCAGCGAGCTGTCCGGCGGGCAGCAGAAGCTCCTGGAGTTCGTGCGGGCGCTCATGACGGACCCGAAGGTCGTGCTCATGGACGAGCCCTTCGCCGGCGTGCATCCCAGCGTCAAGGAGGTCATGCGCGACCGCATCCAGGAGGTCAACCGCTCGGGCACCTCCTTCGTCATCGTGAGCCACGAGATCCCCGATCTCACGCGGCTGTCCACCGTGGTCGTGTGCATGTCCGACGGGCGGGTGATCGCCCAGGGCGCTCCCGACCACGTCACCGGGGATCCCGCCGTGATCGAGGCCTACCTCGGCCACGGCAAGGCAGGAAGGGGTGAGCGCGGATGACCGCGACCCAGACCGGGACCACGCAGCGCTCCTCGCCCGAGCTCAGGCTCGAGCAGGTCACCGCCGGGTACTTCGCGAACGACGTCGTCCTCGACCAGGTGTCCCTGCGGGTGCGGCCCGGCGCCGTCACCGCTGTGCTCGGCCCCAACGGCTCGGGCAAGTCCACCACGCTGCGCGTGCTCTCCGGCTTCCTCGCCCCCCGCAGCGGGCGCGTGCTGCTCGGCGAGGAGGACATCACAGCGCTGCGCGTGGGCGAGCGCCTGCACCGGGGGGTCTCCCTGCTGCCGCAGGGCCGCTCGGTGTTCCCCGAGCTGACCGTGCTGGAGAACCTCCGGCTGGGGGCGTGGACGCTGCGCCACAACCGCGCCGCCATGAACGGGGCCGTCGAGGCCATGCTGGAGCGCTATCCGAGCCTGCGCGCCTTCCGGGACAAGCCCGCCGGCAGCCTCAGCGGCGGACAGGCCCGGCTCGTCGAGTTCGCCCGTCTGCTGATCACCCGTCCCGCCGTGCTGCTCATCGACGAGCCGTCGGTGGGTCTCGCCCCCGTCCTGGTCGACGAGGTCTACGACGAGATCATCCGCCTCAAGCAGGAGGGCCGGACGATCCTCCTGGTGGACCAGAACGTGCAGGCCGCGATCGAGATCGCGGACGAGGTCTACACGCTCGCCTACGGCCGCAACCACCTCGAGGGCGGGCGCGACCGCTTCGAAGGGCAGCTGGACGAGCTCATCCGCGGCTGGCTGAGCCTGTAGAGAGAAGAGGGACAGGTGCTGGAACAACTCCTGCAGGCCGGCGTCAACGGGATCCTCCTCGGCGGCGTGTACGGCGGCTTCGCGGTGGGGCTGAGCCTCATCCTCGGCGTGCTGCGGATCGTCAACATCGCGCACAGCGCCGTGCTGATCATCGGCGCCCTGGGCTACTGGCAGCTCGTGAACGGGCTCGGCCTCGACCCGCTGCTGGCCATCGTGCCGATCGTCCTGCTCGGCTACCTCCTCGGCCTCGGCGTGCAGCGCGGGGTGGCGCACTACCTGCGCAGGGAGAGCGACACCACGGTGCTCCTCGCCTTCTTCGGCCTCATGGTCGTGATCGAGACGATCGCGATCATCGTGTGGACCACCGACACGAAGACCCTCGACCTGCACTACCTGGGCGGGGTGCTCGACCTCGGCTTCCTGCGCGTGCCCGTCGCCCGCGTCGTCGCCGCCGGGCTCTCCTTCGCCCTGCTCGTGGCGCTGCACCTGTTCCTCACCCGCACGCTCACCGGCTCGGCGATCCGCGGTCTGTCCTCGAACCGCGATGTCGCGGAGATGGTCGGGATCGACGGCAATCGGCTGAGCCGGCACGTGTTCGCGATGAGCATCGCCTTCTCCGCCTTCGGGGGCACCGCCTTGGCGCTGGTCGTGCCGTTCACCCCGCAGGATCACCTGCGCTGGCTGGCCTGGGCCTTCCTCGTGGTCATCCTCGGCGGCCTCGGCTCGGCGCTGCGCACTCTCGTGGCCGGCGTTGTGATCGGCGTCGTCGAGTCCGTCGTCGGCGTGCTGCTGCCCTTCCAGTACACCTATCTCGTGCTGTACGGCCTGCTCGCCGTCGTGCTGCTCGTGCGCAACCAGGGCCTCGGCGGGCTGAAGGCGAGGAGTCTGTGATGGCCGAGCGTTCCGGCAGCCCCGTCGTCAGCGAGGACATCGCCCTCGCGCCCGCCGTCGCGGCGGCCTCTGTGCGGCGCAGGCCGTGGTGGATCGGTCCCGTCATCGCCGCCGCGATCTTCGCGGTGCTCGGCGTGCTCGGCTTCACGCTCGCCCTGGGCTCCGTGACGACGCTGATCGTCGTGCTGCTGTACGTGACGATCGCGCAGGGCTGGAACCTGCTCGGAGGCTACGGCGGCTATCTGAACTTCGGAGCCGCCGTGCTCTTCGGCACGGGCGCCTACACGGCCGCCGTGCTGAACTCGAGCCTGAAGTGGGGCTTCTTCGCGACGCTGCCTCTGGCTGCAGCGGGCGCGGTCATCGTGTCGCTGGTGATCGGCATCGCCACCTTGCGCCTGCGCTCGCACTACTTCGCGATCTTCACCCTGGTGCTGACCTTCCTGGCCGCGGTCGTGGTGCGCAACGTGCCGCTGTTCGGCGGGGCGAACGGCGTGTACGTCGCCGTGCCGATCGACGGCAACAACCGGGCCATCACCCTGTTCGTCTTCGTCACGCTGCTCGTGCTGGCGATCATCGCGACGATCGTCGCCTGGGCCGTGGAGCACTCCCGCTTCGGCAACGCGCTCGTGGCCATCAAGGAGGACGAGCCGGCGGCCCAGGTGCTCGGCGTGCGCACGACCTCCGTCAAGCTCTGGGCGCTGGTGATCGGGGCGGCGCTCGCCGGCGCCGCCGGCGCCGTGTACGCCTTCCAGACCGGCTACATCGAGCCGAACGGGACCTTCGACGTGTCGCTGTCCCTGGACATCGTGCTGCTGTGCGTGGTGGGCGGCCTGGGCTCCTGGATCGGCCCGCTCATCGGCGGGGTCATCGTCGTCGTCCTGCAGCAGTGGCTGCGCGTCGCCATCCCGGACATCAGCCTGTTCGGGGTCCAGCTGCCAGCGGAGGCCAGCCGGCTCGTGCTGGGCGTGCTGCTCATCGTGTTCGCCCTCTTCGCGCGCCGCGGCATCGTCGGGTTCGTCGTGCGCCGTCGAGGCCGCAGCGTCACCGTCTGACAGAAGCGCGCCCCGAAGCGCACGAAGAGCAAAGGAGAGCTCCGCATGGCCCACCTCGTCCTCCCGCGGGAGCAGCAGGCCTACCGTCCCGTCGAAGGCGTCCCCGGCTTCGAGACCGCCCCGCTGGTCGGGCCGGAGACCGGCTCCGTTCACATGGAGCTGTCCCTGTGCCGGCTGGCGCCCGGAGCGCGGACACCCGCGCTGCACCACTCCTTCGAGGAGTCCTGGTTCGTGCTCTCGGGCGCGGGCACCGCGTCAGTCGCGCACCTGAGCTATGCCGTCCGGACCGGCTCCTTCGGGCTCACCCAGCCCCGGGTCCCCGAGCAGAAGGTCGCCGGCCCCGACGGCATGACCTGGCTGCGCATGCGCTCGCCGCAGTGGCAGGAGCGCGACCCCTTCCGCGGTGACGTGCCGGCCGCCGACTGGTCGCCGTCGGCCGTGCTGCTCACCCCGGACGAGACCAATCCGCTCGCCCTCTGGGCCGGTCAGTACCGCGAGACGGATCTGGGCCCCCGCGGCCCCCTGGCCATGCCCGGGTACCACGGCCCGAACATCAAGAGCATCTTCGTGCGCATGCTCGTCGACGATCTGCTCGGGGCGAGTCAGCATACGCACTTCATGGTCCAGTTCGGTCCCCGCGACCCGGACGCCCAGTACGCCAGCGAGCACTACCACCCCTTCGAGGAGGCGTACTACGTGCTCACCGGCTCCGCCCACGGAGTGCTGGACGGCGTGGACGTGGACATCGCCGCCGGCGACCTGATCTGGACCGGCGTGGGCGCCACGCACGGCTTCTACACCACGAGCGAGGAGCCGCTGAGCTGGCTGGAGGTGCAGACGCCGAAGCCTCCGGTGGACAACAGCTTCCTCTTCCCGAAGGACTGGGCGGCGCTGCACTCCTGAACGCTCAGCCGGAGTGCGCCGCCTCGTACTGCTGCACGAGCGCGCGGCCGTAGTCGTTCCCGTTCGGTGTGCGCATCACCGTGTGGATGTGGAAGGGCTTGGGCTCCTTGATATCGAGGAACACCCCCATGTGGTGGTCCAGCTCGAGGATGACCACCGGGCTCTGGACGCGGTAGTAGTACACGTCCCCGGGCTCGTAGCCGCCGTACCAGACGAAATGCGTCTCGTCCCAATGCTCCGCGACCTCCCGCTGGCGTGCCGCGAAGGGCCCCTCGGGGAGGTAGGAGGTGAAGCTCGCGACGATGCCCCGGATCGCCTCCTGCGCCTGCTCGCTGAGCTCGGTCACGCGCGCGCCCTCGTACGGGATGACTCGGTTGTCCTGGAAGGCCCCGGCCAGGTGCCGCTCGTCGCCGGGATGCACCCGGCCTTCAGGCATGGCGGGGTCGACGAGGCGCTCGTAGGCGATGACGCCGGCGCGCTGCTGCGGGGTCATCGCGGCCATCGCCTCGTAGCCGTAGCGGATCCGGTCCTCGAACACCCGGGCGCCGCTGAACGGCCCCTCGTCGATGTAGTTGGGCTCCGCCCCGAAGAACACCGGCGTGGCGACCATCTGGGTGCCCACGACGAGGACGTTCACCGCCAGGTGGTGTCCGAAGAGCTGCCAGCCCCAGGGCGCGGTCGGCGAGGGTGTGCCGAAGATCGAGAAGTTGTAGCTGAACTCGTTCATGATCGACTCGAGGTCGACGATCTCCCCGAGGATCCCGTTGATCCGCATGCAGTTGCGGGCGAGCGCGTATCCCTGCTCGCTGAACGACGCCTCCATCACCGCCAGTGCGAGCTCCCGCTGCTGAGGGGCCAGGAACTCCAGGCGCACGCCGTTGTCGTGCTGCATGAACTCCGGGTTCGCCCAGAGCTGGTAGTGCACGTCGTCCGCCTCGGGGTACTGCGCCTTCTCGCGCTCCTGCTGGCTCAGGGAGTCGAGGAAGGCGGTGGCCGCGGCGACCATCGCCTCGGTCGGAGCCTGCTCGCCCGGGCGCGCCGTCTCCAGCCGGTACAGATCGGGGATGATCCGCCCGTCGCTCGTCACACCTCTGAACTCGTTGAAGTACAGCGGGGTCCAGCCGCGGATGAGCATCCCGGTGAACGGGTCCTCCTTGGCCGCCTCGCGGTACTCGTACGGGTCCAGTCCGCGCAGGCCCGCCAGGCGCGGGTCGTCGTGCGGGAAGAGGTACTGGCGGAAGCTCTCGCCGGTGGATGCCATGTCGTCCGTCCTTGTGCTCGTCGTCGAGGGGTGGGCAGCTGCGCCCCGCCCGCCGCGCCTCAGCCCGGCAGGCGCGCCTGGTTGGACACGATCGGGGTGGTCAGCACACCCAGGCGCTCGACCTCCACCTCGACCACATCGCCCGGCTGCAGCAGCCACGGAGGGGTGCGGGCGTAGCCGACGCCGGAGGGCGTGCCCGTGGCGATGACATCGCCGGGGCGCAGGGTGAAGGTGTGCGAGATGTGCGAGAGCACCTCACCGAGCTCGTAGACGAGGTCGCGCGTGTTGCCCGACTGCACGACGGTGCCGTTGACGCGGGTGACCAGCTGCAGGCCGTCGCGCAGCTCGCCGACCTCGTCGGCGGTGACGAGGGGGCCCAGCGGTCCGGAGGCGTCGCCGTTCTTGCCGAGGATCCATTGCGAGGTGATCTTCTGCGCCCAGCGGGCGGTGAGGTCGTTGAAGGTCGAATAGCCGAGCACGGCCGCCCGAGCCGTATCCGGATCGGCGTCGACGAGGGTCGAGCCGACATAGGCGGCCACCTCGCCCTCCCAGTCCAGGCCCTCCTCCGTGCCGGGGATGGGCGCGGGGACGCCGTCGACGGAGAGCGTCGCCGTCCACCGCGCGAAGAGCACCGGGTAGGGCGGATACTCCTCCTTCGCGTAGCTGCCCTCGGCCACGTGCGAGCGGTAGTTGAGGCCGACGCAGATCACGCGCGCGTCCGGCAGCACCGGCGGCACGCGCTCCACCCGCGAGATCTCGACCTCGGCGCCGGCAGGCGCCGCGGAGGTGTAGCGGGCCGGGTCGGACCAGAACTCGGCCAGGGGCGCGATGAGCGTGGCACGGGGAGAGCCCCAGTCCTCGATGCTCGCCGCGTGGACGCCCTCGGGCAGACGCACCCCGATGATCTTCACTGCTCCCGCGATCCCTTCAGCCCGGGCGGAATGGGCGCGAATAGCGCTCCTGAAACATCGTAAATATTACAATGTTTTGACAGGCACGGACAGAGGCGCGGACACCGGCAGAGGCACCGACGCAGCCCTGGCGCGCCCCGGCCCATGCGACGACGGGAGGCAGCCCCATGATCGAGCGACCCTGCCTGGTGCTTCCCGCGCCGCGCACCCGTGCTGAGGCGCTGGCGGACGCGCTCGAGGCGGAGATCACCGCAGCGGGCACCGAGCCAGGCGCCTGGTTCGGCACGCTCGAGGAGATCCGCGAGCGCACCGGCGTCGCCCGCGCGACCGTGAGCGAGGCCGTGCGGCTGCTGCGGGAGCGCGGGATCCTGGACATCCGCCCCGGCCGGGGCGGCGGGCTGTTCGTCGCGACCCCGAGCCCGATCGTGCGCCTGCGCCACCACCTGCTCACCGTGCGCGACGCGCCCTCCGACGTGCGGGAGGCGATCGCGCTGCGCGAGGCGCTGGAGGAGCTCATCGCCGTCGAGGCCGCCCGTCACTGCACGGAGGCTGACGCGGCGCGGCTCGCGGGGCAGCTCGAGCGGCTCGAGCGCGCCGTCCGCGACCCGGAGCGGTTCATGCGCGAGAACTGGGCGCTGCACGAGCGGATCGCGGACATCGGCACGAACACGATGGCCGCCGCCGTCTATCGCGGCACCCTCGGGTACATGGCGCGTGCGAGCGCGGTCTCCTCGGACGATCCGGGCGAGGAGCACCGGCGCAGGCGCCATGGGGTGCATGCCGAGCTCGTGCACGCGATCGTCACCGGCGACGAGCCGGCCATTCGCGAGGCAGTGCGGCGGCACAACGCGGACTACTGATCGGCTGCAGCCGGGATTCGTGCCGGGTCAGGCCTTCGGCCAGTTCGCTGAGGCCTCGACCATCAGCTCGCGCAGTGAGACGGGAGCCCGCCCGGTGAGCTGCTGCACCGTGTCGCTGAGGACCTCCATCTCGCCCTCGCGGATGCCCCGGCCGAAGCTGACCATGTCGTCGCTGCACCACGGGAACGGCGAGGCGGAGAAGTCGCCGTCGGATGTGCGCGGAACGCCGATCGCGTCCCACTGCGCGTAGAACTCCTCGTCGCTGAGATCGACATAGGGGATGTCCCGGCCGCTGATCTCCGAGACGAGCGCCGCGACGTCGGAGTAGCTGAGCAGCTCGGGGCCGGTCACGTCGTAGGCGCGATCGCGCTCGCCGCCGCCGAGCAGCAGCTCCACGCCCACCCGGGCGCAGTCGTCGCGCGAGACGAAGGCCACCTTCCCCTCGCCCTGGTTGCCGTAGAAGACGCCCTCCAGCAGCGCCGATGCCGCGGCCTGCTCGGCCATCGCCTGCCCGTACTGGCTGTCGCGCAGGAAGTTCCAGCTCATCCCGCTGGCGAGGATCGCCTGCTCGGTGGCCCGGTGGTCGATCGTGACGATCGCCTCCTGGCCCTCCTTGTCCGCCCCCAGGTAGGACGTGTAGACGACGCGCTGGATGCCGGCGTTCTTCGCCGCCTCCACGGCGCGCAGGTGCTGTGCTCGGCGCAGCGGCCCGACGAGCACGCCCGAGACGAGAAGCAGCGCCTCGGCCCCTCGGAAGGCCTCGGTCGTCAGCTCGAGGTCGTCGTAGTCGGCGTGCCGCACGTCCACCCCGCGATCGGCCCACTTCTGCGCGGCGCGCACATCGCGTGTGGTGAAGATGAGCTCCTCGGCCGGCACCCTCTGGAGGATGAGCTCAGCGGCCGTTGAGCCGAATTGACCCGAGACACCGGATACGACGTACATGCAAGCCTCCGTTCGCGCCCCATCGCGCGACGCCATGCTACCGGATTTTCGGTACCGGAATTCCCTTTCTCATCTCACGGGCTGCGGAGCCGCCGCGCCTCAGCCCGTGATCGCAGGCAGCCGGACCAGGAAACGCGTGTCTCCCGGCTCGCTCTCGACCGTCACCGTGCCGCCGTGCGCGGAGACGACGGCCTTCACGATGGCGAGGCCCAGGCCGGTGCTGCCCGTCGTCCGCGCCCGCGAGGCGTCCGCGCGCGCAAAGCGCTCGAACAGGGTCGGCAGCGCCTCCGGCGCGATGCCCGGTCCGTCGTCCGCCACCGTGAGCACCGCCTCCTCGCCCTCACGCTCCAGGGTGACCGTCACGGTCGTGCCGGCCGGCGTGTGGACGCGGGCGTTGGCGAGCAGGTTCACGACGACCTGCTGCACGCGTGCGGCGTCGCCGAGGACGACAACCGGCTCCGCCGGCTCCGCGTAGCGCCACCGGTGCTCGGGACCGGCGGCGCGCGCGTCGTTGACCGCGTCGGCGACGAGCCCTCCGAGCTCCACCGGATGGCTCTCGATCTCGCGCCCCTCGTCCAGCCGCGCAAGCAGCAGGAGATCCTCCACGAGGCTCGTCATCCGGACCGATTCGGACTCGATGCGCCCCAGCGCGTACACGGCGTCGGCCGGCAGGTCCTCGGCCATCCTGCGCGTCAGCTCCGAATAGCCGCGGATCGAGGCGAGGGGGGTGCGCAGCTCGTGGCTCGCGTCCGCCACGAAACGGCGGACCTTCGCCTCGCTGGCATGCCGCGCGCCGAAGGCCTGGCCGAGCCGGGCGAGCATCGCGTTGAACGCCTCCACCAGGCGGCCCGCCTCGCTGCCGGGGGAGGCGCCGGAGGCGTCCACCCGCTCCCCCAGATCCACCTCGCCGCGATCCAGCGGCATCGCCGCCACCCGCTCGGCCGCCGCCGCCACCCGTTCGAGCGGCCGTAGCGCGTGGCGGATGTAGATCGCTGCGAGGATGCCCAGCAGCAGGATCCCGCCCACTCCGACCAGCCCGATGATCAGCGTGAGTCGGGAGACGGTCGCGTCCACGCCGGACAGGGGCAGCCCGACGAGCACCGACACACCGCCCTGCTGGTCCACCGAGAACAGGTACCTGCCGAAGCCTTGGCCGAGATCGGCGCTCCAGTACGGGCTGCCGTCCCAGGCGTCGACGATCTGCGAGAGCTGGCCCTGGCCGATCCATTGGAGCGTGTAGTCCGCGTCGAGGTACCCGCCGACGAGGCTCGTGCCCTGGGCGGCGATCGCGATGGTGCCCGGCACGGCTCCGGGCCCGCCGAAGGCGGCCTCCAGGGACGGCGCGCCGCCCGGCCGCGTGGTCAGCACGAGCACGCGCGAGGCGAGCGCCGTGAGCTCCGACTGCAGCTGCTCGACGAGCGAGCCGCGCAGCGCGACGAGGGCGATGGCGGCGATGCCGGCGGCCAACAGGGTCACGGTGACCGCGAGGATCGCCACCAGGCGGGAGCGCAGCGACCAGGGTCGCCGCCACCGGCGGGGACGCGGCGAGGCGGCAGGATCAGCCATCGACGGCGGGCTTGAGGATGTAGCCCGCGCCGCGGACCGTGTGGATCATCGGCGAGCGGCCGGCGTCGATCTTCTTGCGCAGATACGAGATGTAGATCTCCACGACGCTGGAGCGGCCGCCGAAGTCGTAGCTCCAGACCCGGTCGAGGATCTGCGCCTTGCTCACGACGCGCCGCGCATTGCGCATGAGGTACCGCAGCAGCTCGAACTCCGTCGAGGTCAGCTCGATCGGCGTCCCGCCGCGACGGACCTCGTAGCTGTCCTCGTCCAGCTCAAGGTCGCCGACGCGCAGGACGGGGTCGGCCGCGGCCTGCAGCGTGATCGCCGAGCGCCGCACGAGGGCGCGCAGCCGTGCGACCACCTCCTCGAGGCTGAAGGGCTTGGTCACGTAGTCGTCGCCGCCCACCGTGAGCCCGGTCAGGCGGTCCTCCAGCGAGTCCCGCGCGGTGAGGAAGAGCACGGGGACCGTGTCCCCGTCGGCGCGCAGACGCTGCAGCACGGACAGGCCGTCCAGATCGGGGAGCATGATGTCCAGCACCATGGCGTCCGGCTTGAACTCGCGGGCGATCGCCAGCGCCTTGCGCCCCGAATCCGCCGTGCGCGTCTCCCAGCCCTCATAGCGCAGGGCCATGCCCAGCAGGTCCGACAGCGTGGACTCGTCGTCGACGATGAGCACGCGGATGGGGGAGCCGTCCGCCTTCGTGAAGGGGGCGGGGGCGGGGATGCTGCGCTCGAGGGCCATGCTCCCAGTATCCGCGGGGTCCTTTGCCTTTCCTATGAGGATGCTCCGCGCACTCTGTGTCTTCCCTCGGAAGCGACGGCACGCGTCTCATAGCGCTCCCATAGACGCTGCCGAGCACGGCGCGAGGAAGCGTTCCTAGCGTCGCCTCAGGCTCGGGGAGCGAGGGACGCCCCCCGCGAAGGGACAGGATGTTCGGCAGATACCTGCGCAGAGAGCTCCTCGGCCGTCGTCGGCAGACCGTCATCGTCGCGGTGGGCATGGCGCTCGCCATCGCGCTGGTCGTGGTGGTGAACAGCGTCAGCACCGGGATGCGAGACGCGCAGGCCGCGGCACTCCAGTCGATCTACGGCGTGGGCACGGACATCACGGTCAGCAACCCGCCGGTACGGCCCTCGGAGGGCGGGGCGGGCGGCGCCGGTCCGCAGCGCTTCGACTTCGGCTCGGGCGGCAGCGGCGGCGGCTCGGGCGGCACCGGCAGCACCGACGGCTCCACGACGGTGAGCCAGTCGCGGCTCATCCCCGCCGGGGCGACCTTCGACGCTTCCGAGCTGAAGACGATCGAGGGCGTCTCCGGCGTCGCCGCGGCCACAGGAGTTCTGTCGCTGCGGAACGTGTCCTTCAACGGCCAGATCCCGGACGGCGCGCAGCCCGAGCAGGGTGCACCCGGCAGCGGCGGGGCGCGCGGCTCCTTCGACGTCGACTCCTTCACCGTCCTGGGCATCGACCCGAGCGGCACGGCCGTCGGGCCGCTGTCCTCCGTCGAGGTGACCGAGGGCCGCGCGCTCGACGCAGCGGACTCCGGTCAGGACGTGGCGCTGCTGGACGCGTCCTACGCGACGACCGCAGGGCTGTCCGTCGGCGGCACCGTGGAGGTGGGCGGCACGACGATGCAGGTCGTCGGCCTGCTGGGCTCCACCTCCACCAGCTCGGAGACCGCCGCGAACGTCTACCTCCCCCTGGACGTCGCGCAGACGCTCGCCGGGCAGAGCGGCAAGCTCAGCGAGGTCTACGTCGCGGCCCAGTCCTCCGCGCAGGTGGACGCCGTGGCGAGCGCGATCACCGCCGCGCTGCCCGACGCCAGGGTCAGCACCGAGGCCCAGCTCGCCGCCTCGGTCAGCGGCTCGCTCGGCGCGGCAGCGGGGCTGATGAGCTCTCTGGGGCTCTGGCTGTCGATCGGCGTCCTCGCCGCGGCGGTGCTGCTCGCCGCGCTGTTCACCATCAGCGGCGTCTCCCGCCGCACCCGGGAGTTCGGGACCCTCAAGGCGATCGGCTGGGCCAACCGCCGGATCGTCGGCCAGGTCGCCGCCGAGTCCCTCGTGCAGAGCCTCATCGGCGGGATCGCCGGGGCGATCATCGGAATCGCCGCCGTGCTCCTCGTCAACGCCTCCGGAGTCACCCTGGCCGCGCAGGCGGCCGGCGGCACCCTCGGCGGCGCGGGCGCGGGCCCGTTCGGCAGGAGCGGCGGGGGCGCCGCGGACGGCGGGGGGCGGGTCGTGCAGGCCGCCGCCAGCGCCACGGACATCGTGCTCCATGCGCCCGTCTCCGTCTGGGTCGTCCTCCTCGCGATCGCCCTCGCCGCGGCGGGAGGGATCGTGGCGGGCGCCCTCGGCGGCTGGCGCGCCTCCCGCCTGCGGCCCGCGGACGCACTGCGCGAGATCGCCTGAACGAGCCACCGACCGGAAGGACACCGTGTACAGCCTCACCGACGCCAGCAAGAGCTTCCGGCAGGGGCAGCGCACCATCGCTGCGCTGCGCTCGGTCAGCCTCGAGATCGCCGACGGAGAGTTCGTCGCGATCCAGGGGCCCACGGGAGGCGGGAAGTCCACCCTCCTGCAGCTGCTCGGCGCGCTCGACCGGCCCAGCAGCGGCTCCGTCCGCCTCGGCGACACCGAGCTGTCCACGGCCGACGAGCGCGCGCTCGCCCGGCTGCGCGCCGGCAGCATCGGCTTCGTGTTCCAGAACTTCAACCTCATTCCCACGCTCACCGCCCTCGAGAACGTCCAGATGGCGCTCGTGCCGCACCGCGTCGACGTCGCTCGGTCGCGGGCGCGGGCGGCCGAGGCGCTGGGCTGGGTGGGGCTGGGCGCGCGTCTCGATCACCGGCCAGCCGAGCTCTCCGGAGGTCAGCAGCAGCGCGTGGCGATCGCGCGCGCGATCGTCACCAGCCCGGCCGTGCTGCTGGCCGACGAGCCGACCGGCAACCTCGACGAGGCGATGCGCGACGAGATCCTGTCCCTGCTGGAGGGGATGTGGCGCGAGCGCGGGCTCACCATGATCGTGGTGACGCACGACTCGGCGGTCGCGCATCGCGCGCAGCGACGTCTGCATCTGAAGGACGGCATCGTGCACGAGCGCCGGCCCGCGGCCTGAGGCACAAGGGGTCCCGATACGGCGCGGTCGAACGGCGGCGCGGCCGGGAGCGACGACAATGGAGCCCGTGACCGTCTCCGTGCCCGCCGAGCTCCCCTTGTGGGACGAGCAGACCGAGGCGGAGCACACTGCGCGGATCGTGACCGACGGCAGCGACAGGGTCGCCTGGCACCGCGCCCGCTCCCGGGGCGTCACGGCCACGGACGCGGCCCGTCTGGCCGGGCCCGGCTCTATCCCGTCCGCGGTGCGCGCGAAGGCCGGCGGCGGCTTCGGCAACGCCTTCACCGAGCATGGCCGCGCGCGGGAGCCGGAGATCGCCTCCTGGGTGCAGTCGAGCTTCGGCATCGACCCGAATCGGGCGCTGTTCCGCTCGCGCCACCACGCGCTGCACCTCGCGACTCCGGACGGCATCGGCGTGGAACAGGACGGCACCCTCGTCCTCGCCGAGATCAAGACCACGGCGAAGCGCCTGCGGGCGATCCCCCGGCACTACCTCCGGCAGATCTGGTGGCAGCAGTACGTCCTCGGCGCCTCGCGCACGCTCTTCGTCTGGGAGGAGCACCGGGACTTCGCGCCGCAGCCGCCGTGCTGGGACTGGGTGGAGCGCGACGAGGCGCAGATCGAGCGACTCGTGGACCTCGCGGAGCTGCTCCTGCGCCAGCTCGGGGCGCCGCAGGGCGGCAAGGCCCTTCTTAGCAGCATGGTGACACCTCCGTAACACCTCCGAATCAATGTCTCGCTTGACTGGAGCCGCTATGACAGAGAAGCTGCCCCGGAGCATGAACGCGGTGCTCTACGACCGGCCGGGAGAGCCGGAGGTCCTGCAGCTGGGCGAGTGCGCGGTCCCGACGACGGTGGGATACGAGTTCCTCGTGCGGGTCGTCGCGGCAGGCGTGAACCCGGTGGACGCGAAGACACGGGCAGGCAAGGGCTGGTCGCGCGGGCTGAGGGGCTACCCGGTCACCCCGGGCTTCGACTTCAGCGGCGTCGTGGTCTCCACGCCCTACGACGCGCACCCGATCAAGGTCGGTGAAGAGGTGTTCGGCATCAGCGGCTTCCCGCGGCAGGGGGGCTCCTACGCCGAATACGTCTCGGTGCCGGGACTTCAGCTCGCGCGCAAGCCCCGCAGGCTCTCGCACGTCGAGGCCGCCGCCGCGCCTCTGGCCGCGCTGACGGCTTGGGGCATGGTGGTGGAGATCGCCAAGGCCCACGAGGGTCAGCGGGTGCTCGTCCACGCCGGCGCGGGCGGGGTGGGGCACTTCGCGGTGCAGCTCGCGGCGTTCTTCGGCGCATACGTGGTCGCCACTGCGTCCGAGCACAATCTCACCTGGCTGCGCGAGCTCGGCGCGGCGGAGGTGGTCGACTACCGGCACGCGCGCTTCGAGGAGGTGCTCGACCCTGTGGACGTGGTGATCGACCTGCTTGGCAACAGCGTCGCCGAGACGTCGAGCCGCTCTCTGCAGCTCCTGCGCCCCGGCGGCCTCATCGTCACGGCGCCCTCCGGCGGCTGGCCCACCATGGCCGAAGAGGCGAAGGCGCGCCAGGTGCGCGCCTCCAACGTCATCATGCAGCCCGACGGCGCGACGCTCGGCGTGCTCGCACGCCTGCTGGACTCCGGCGATCTGCGGGTGCACGTGGACGAGGTCTTCGACCTGGAGCACGCCGCCGAGGCGCACCGGGCCGTGGAGAGCGGCCACTCGCGGGGCAAGACCGTCCTGCGCGTCGCCAGCGCCTAGACGGGCGGACTCCGGCGAACGCGAGCAGGCCCCGCCGCTCCGGGAGCGGCGGGGCCTGCTTGGCGGAAGCCCTGAGGATCAGAGCGCGTTGACGTCCAACGGGATGCCGGGGCCGAAGGTCGTCGAGACGGCGCCCTTCTGGATGTACCGGCCCTTCGCCGCGGAGGGCTTCAGGCGCTGGACCTCGTCGAGGGCGGCACGGAGGTTCTCCGAGAGCTGCTCGGCGGAGAACGACGCCTTGCCGACGACGAAGTGGACGTTCGCGTGCTTGTCGACACGGAACTCGATCTTGCCGCCCTTGATGTCGGCCACGGCCTTGGCCGGATCCGGGGTGACCGTGCCGGTCTTCGGGTTGGGCATGAGACCGCGGGGGCCGAGCACCTTGCCGAGCCGGCCGACCTTGCCCATCAGCTCCGGGGTGGCGACCGCCGCGTCGAACGCCGTGTAGCCGCCGGCCACCTTCTCGATGAGCTCGTCGCCGCCGACCTCGTCCGCGCCGGCCGCGAGAGCGGCCTCGGCGGCGGGACCGGTCGCGAAGACGACCACGCGCGCCGTCTTGCCGGTGCCGTGGGGCAGGTTCACCGTGCCGCGGACCATCTGGTCCGCCTTGCGCGGGTCGACACCCAGCTTGAGCGCCACCTCGACGGTGGAGTCGGTCTTCTTCGAGCCCGTCTCCTTCGCCAGGGCGACGGCCTGGTCAGGGGTGTAGAAGGTGTCGGCGCCGATCTTCGCGGCGGCCTCACGGTATGCCTTGGAACGCTGTGCCATGATCCCGCCTCCTACTCGACCACGATGCCCATGGAACGGGCGGTGCCGGCGATGATCCGGGCCGCCTGGTCCAGGTCGTTCGCGTTCAGGTCGGGCATCTTCTGCTCGGCGATCTGGCGGACCTGGTCCTGGGACAGCTTGCCCACCTTGGCGGTGTGCGGGGTCGCGGAGCCCTTGCCCACGCCCGCCGCCTTCTTGATGAGCTCCGCCGCCGGCGGGGTCTTCAGCACGAAGGTGAAGGAGCGGTCCTCGTAGACGGTGATCTCCACGGGGATGACGTTGCCGCGCTGCGACTCCGTCGCCGCGTTGTACGCCTTGCAGAACTCCATGATGTTGACGCCGTGCTGACCGAGCGCGGGGCCGATGGGCGGGGCGGGATTCGCCGCGCCGGCCTGGATCTGAAGCTTGATCAGACCCGTGACCTTCTTCTTGGGTGCCATCTCTCTTCTCTCGTCGAACGGCCGGCAGCCCGGCCTGCTCTCCCGGTCTGCGGCCGATCCGCAGCCCGGTGCTCGCGCCCATGCGGGCACGAAATCCTCATTCTACAGCCTCGTCGGCAGCTGTCGCACGGCGAGCCCGGGCTGCCGAGGACGCGATATCTCCCAGCGGGGACTAGAGCTTGGTGACCTGGTCGAAGCCGAGCTCGACGGGAGTCTCGCGCTCGAACAGCGAGACGAGAACCGTGAGCTTGCCGCTCTCCGGCTTGATCTCGCTGATCGTGCCAGGCAGGCCCTGGAACGAGCCCTCCTTGATCGTGATCGTCTCGCCGATCTCGAAGTCCACCAGGGCGGGCACGGCGCGCTCTGCCGGCGAGGCGGCACCGCGGGCGCCGGACGCCGCGGCGGCGACCTCCTTGACCTCCACCGTGCTCTTGAGCATGTTGAAGGCCTCTTCGAAGCGCAGCGGCACGGGGTTGTGCGCGTTGCCCACGAAGCCGGTGACGCCAGGCGTGTGCCGGACGACGGACCAGGAGTTCTCGTTGAGGTTCATGCGCACCAGCACGTAGCCCGGCACCCGAACGCGGCTGACCATCTTGCGCTGGCCGTTCTTGATCTCGACCACGTCCTCCATGGGGACCTGGACCTCGTAGATGTCGTCGAGGGCGCCCATCGTCTCGCGGCGGCTCTCGATGTTCGACTTCACCTTGCGCTCGAATCCGGCGTACGAGTGGATGACGTACCACTTGCCCGGCTTCACCCGCAGCTCGCGCCGGAACTCGGCGTAGGGGTCGGCGGCCTCCGCCTCCACCTCGGCCTCGTCCTCCACGGCGGCGACGGCCGCCTCGGCCTCGTCCAGGGAGTCGATCTCCAGCGCGTCGTCGACCTCGGCGTCCGCCTCGGGGTCGGACGCCTCCTCGATGGCCTCCTCGTAGGCCTCCTCGTCGATCACCTCGTCCTCGTCGGCCTCGTCCTCCACGTGCAGGGCGCGGTGCTCGGCGGGCTGCACCGAGGCCTCGTCCCGCTCGAGGACGCTGCCCTCCTGGGCCTCGTCCTCTTCGCTGGACTGCTCGGCTGCGGTCGACCGGTCGAGTCCGTCACGCTCGGGCTTGGTCACGAATTCTCTTCCTCACATCTCGATGCGGCGCTCGCCGCGCCCGCTCCGGCTCTCCGGGGCGGGCAATGGTCATCGGGTCACTGGTTCCAGGGCAGGAACGAGGGGTCGCCGAACACGAACACGATGAGCCAGCTCAGCAGCTGGTCCAGCCCCCACACCACGGCCATCATGATGATCACGAAGACCAGCACGACGACCGTGTAGCTCAGCAGCTCCCTGCGGGTCGGGGTGACCACCTTGCGCAGCTCGGCGATGACCTGCTGGAAGAACAGGCCGATCCGACCGAACCAGGTCTTGCGCGCCGCGCGCTTCTCGCGTGCAGCGGCGACGACCGACTCGCTCGGCTCCTCGAGCACGTCCTTCGCCACAGCCACCAACCTTTCGGGATCCCCAACGGGACGAGCCCGCTGCGATCTGCAGGGCGGACAGGACTCGAACCTGCAACCTGCGGTTTTGGAGACCGCTGCTCTACCAATTGAGCCACCGCCCTAGACGGGCCGAAGAACCGCTCTCCGCCGGACGCCGCCCGCCGAGCCGATCCGAGGACCGTTCCGATGAGGATTTCAGGCATGCCGAAGAATACGGGTTTCAACCGCGACCCGCACAAGTTTAGGCGGCCATCCTGAGGGTGACAACTCCGGCACCGCCCGCGACAGTCGACACGCCCTCAACAGAGCGCGACTCGCCGTGGTCCTTCCCTTCTGCTCGCTCCTATGCTCGAAGCGTGACAGACCGCACGAGCATCTCGCGGCGCATCGCCGCGATCGCCGAGTCCGCGACCCTGAAGGTCGATGCGAAGGCCAAGGCGCTGCAGGCCGAGGGCCGGCCCGTCATCAGCTACGCGGCCGGCGAGCCGGACTTCGCGACGCCGGAGCACGTCGTCGACGCCGCTCTGGCCGCCGTGCGCGATCCGCGCAACTACCGGTACACGCCCGCCGCGGGGCTGCCCGAGCTGCGCGAGGCGATCGCCGAGAAGACGCGGCGGGACAGCGGCTGGGAGGTCTCCCCGACCCAGGTCATCGTCACCAACGGCGGCAAGCAGGCCGTCTATGAGGCCTTCCAGGTGCTGCTGGACGAGGGCGACGAGGTGCTCGTGCCCACGCCGTACTGGACGACCTACCCGGAGACGATCAAGCTGGCCGGCGGCGTGACCGTGGAGGTGTTCGCGGGGGCCGAGCAGGGCTACCTCGTGACGGTCGAGCAGCTGGAGGCGGCCGTCACCGAGCGCACGAAGGCGCTCCTGTTCGTCTCGCCGTCGAACCCGACCGGCGCCGTGTATCCCGACGAACGGGTGCGCGAGATCGGCGAGTGGGCGGCAGAGAAGGGCCTCTGGGTCGTCTCGGACGAGATCTACCAGAACCTGAGCTACGCCGAGGACCCTGCCGCGCCGGCGCCGCGCCCGCTCTCGATCATCGAGGCCGTGCCCGCCCTGGCGGACCGGATGATCCTGCTGAACGGCGTGGCGAAGTCGTATGCGATGACCGGCTGGCGCGTCGGCTGGCTGGTCGGGCCGCCGCCTGCCGTGAAGGGCGTCGCGAACCTCCAGTCCCACCTCAGCTCGAACGTCAACAACATCGCCCAGCGCGCGGCGATCGCGGCGCTCACCGGCCCGCAGGAGCCGGTGGAGGCGATGCGCCAGGCCTTCGACCGTCGTCGCCGCGCGATCGTGGCCGGATTGAACGAGGTGCCCGGCTTCTCCACCCCTACCCCCACCGGCGCCTTCTACGTCTACCCCGACATCACCAGCCTGCTCGGCAGGGACTGGGGCGGGGTCACGCCCACCACCTCGCTGGAGCTCGCGGACCTCATCCTCGAGCGAGCGGAGGTCGCCGTCGTCCCCGGCGAGGCCTTCGGCCCCAGCGGCTATCTGCGCATGAGCTACGCGCTGGGCGACGCCGCCCTGGCTGAGGGCGTCGAGCGCCTGCGGCAGCTCTTCGCCTCGTAGGCGCGATGAGCGGCAAGACGATCGAGCTCGGGCTGGACACCTTCGGCGACATCACCGTCGACGGGGAGGGCAGGGCGCTGACGGCTGCGCAGACGCTGCGCAATGTGGTGGCGCAGGGAGTGCTCGCCGAGCAGGTGGGCGTGGATGTGTTCAGCGTGGGCGAGCACCACCGGCCGGACTTCGCGATCTCCGCGCCCGACGTCGTCCTCGCGGCCATCGCCGGCAAGACCGAGCGCATCCGCCTGGGCACCGCGGTGACGGTGCTCAGCTCCGACGACCCGGTGCGCGTGTTCCAGCGCTTCGCCACGCTGGACGCGATCTCCGACGGCCGTGCCGAGATCACCCTCGGCCGCGGCTCGTTCACGGAGTCCTTCCCGCTCTTCGGGTACTCGCTCGCCCAGTACGACGAGCTGTTCGAGGACAAGCTGGAGCTCTTCACGAAGCTGCTCGAGCAGGAGCCCGTCACCTGGAGCGGCACCGGGCGTCCGCCGCTGGAGGGCCAGCGCGTCTACCCCGCGACGGAGCACAGGCTGCGGGCCTGGGTCGGCGTCGGGGGAAGCCCGGACTCGGTCGTGCGTGCCGCGCGCTACGGCTACCCGCTCATCCTCGCCATCATCGGCGGCGACCCGCGCCGCTTCGCCCCCTTCGTGGAGCTGTACCGCCGCGCCCATGCCCAGCTGGGGACCGAGCCCGGGGCCGTGGGCGTCCACTCCCCCGGTCACCTCGCCGACAGCGACGAGCAGGCGCGGGAGGAGCTCTGGCCGCACTATCGCGAGCAGACGACGCGCATCGGCGCGCAGCGCGGCTGGCCGCCGGTGCAGCGCTCCCAGTTCGACGAAGCGGTCGGGCCTTTCGGCTCGCTCTACGTCGGCTCGCCGGAGACGGTGGCCCGCAAGATCGCGAACACGGTCACGGCCCTGGGGCTGGACCGCTTCGACCTCAAGTACGGCTCCGGCACCCTGCCGCACGAGTCGCTCATGCGCAGCATCGAGCTCTACGGCACGCGCGTCATCCCGCGCGTGCGCGAGCTGCTCGCCGGGAGCGCGGCGGCCTAGCAGAGCGTCGCGCGCCCAGCGGCGCTCCCCCGCCTGCCGCGCCCGCTCGGTCCGCTACCGGGCGGCGAGCGGCTGCCGGGCGAGGATCGCGGAGACCGCGCGCCGGTGCGCCGCGAGGAGGAGCTCCCGCTCCGTGCCGGCGAGAAGCTCGATCTGCAGCCCGCGCCACACCGCCACCACGGCGGCGGCGCTCTCCCGGGCGACGTCCGCCTCGTATCCGCGCCGGGCCAGCAGAGCGGCGACAGCGTCGCGCCAGATCGTCGCCACACGGCGCAGATACGCGGCGTTGCGCTGCGGATGACGCGTGCTCAGGGAGAAGAGCTCGAAGAACAGCCGGAGGAAGGGCAGATTGCGCTCCTCGGCGATGCCGAGCCATGCGCGCTCGAGCAGCTCCGCGACGTCGCCGTCCTCAGCGAGCTCGGCGACGAGGCCCCGCAGCCCGGGGAAGCGTTCCAGGGCCGCCTGCGCGGCTTCGTCGAAGAGCTCCTCCTTGGTGCCGAAGTAGTAGAGCAGCATCCGGTTGTTCGAGCCGACGGCCCGCGCCAGCGCGCTCAGGCTCACGTCGTTCACACCGTGCTCGAGCAGATGGTCGGCCACGAGCTCGAGCAGCCGGAGGCGCTCTCCGGAGGGCGACGCAGCCATGCGACGAGGCTATCGCAGCGGGGCCATGCGGAGGCGCCGAAGCCGCGATCGATCGAAAACTGGCCGCAACGCGAATGAAACACGGCGCCCGTACCGTGAACTAACCAGTTCAATCCTGACCGCATCAGCAGTGCAGTGGGGAGGGCGCTTTCCCGTGACCGCCATCACCGACGAGCCCCGGACCTCGACCGAGCGGTCGATCGTCCTGTCCGGCGTCTCGAAGTCCTATCGCCTGCAGCGGGGCGCCCAGCTCACCGCCTTGCAGGACATCTCCCTGGACATCGCGCCCGGAGAGTTCGTCGCCCTCCTGGGGCCCTCCGGATGCGGCAAGTCGACCATCCTGCGGATCATCGCCGGACTGGAGGATCCGAGCGCCGGCACCGCCGTGATCGGGGGCGCATCCCCGCACGCCCTGTCGCAGGCGCACCGGCTCGGCGTCGCCTTCCAGGAGCATTCGCTGCTGCCGTGGCTGACCGTGCGGGACAACATCGCGCTGCCCTACCGGGTGGCGCACCGGCCCGTCGACGCCGCCCACGTCCAGGAGCTCATCGACCTGGTCGGCCTCTCGGGATTCGAGAACGCGCGGCCGAAGCAGCTCTCCGGCGGGATGCGGCAGCGCGCCTCCATCGCTCGCGCGCTCGTGCTCAGCCCCGATGTGCTCCTGCTGGACGAGCCCTTCGGGGCGCTGGACGCGGTCACCCGTCGACGGATGAACGCCGAGCTGGGCCGGATCTGGGCGGAGCTGAAGATCACCACGCTCCTGGTGACGCACGACGTGGACGAGGCGGTCCTGCTCGCGGACCGCGTCGTCGTCATGACGGGACGACCGGGCAGCATCCGCCACATCGAGCCGATCGACCTTCCGCTGCGCGTGAACCCGGAGCTCACCCGAGCCCCCGAGTTCCACGAGATCGTCGACCGCCTGACCTCCATGCTCGACACCGCGAAGGAGGGCTGAGACGATGACGCTGCGCGCTCGCTCCGTCCTCTACGGAGTCGCCGGCGTCGCGCTGCTGCTGCTCGCCGCGCAGCTCATCGGGCAGTTCGGCCTGGTCGGCAAGACCTGGCCGCCGCTGACCGAGGTCGTCGCCTTCCTGCTGGATCCGAAGAACGCGACCCTGCTCGGCAACGCCCTCGCGGCGACGGTCTCCGAGGCGGCCGCTGGCGGCGCGATCGGGATCGCCGCGGGGATCGTCCTCGCGCTGCTGGCACACCTCGTGCCGGTGCTCGCGCCGGGGCTCGATCGCTTCGCCGCGCTGATCGACTCGGTTCCCCAGATCGCGCTCGCGCCCTTCCTCGTGATCATCATCGGGCGGGAGGGCACGCCCGTGGTCGTCGTCGCGCTGGCCGTGACGTTCATCGTGTTCATCTCGACGAACTCCGGGCTGACCGCCGCGACCCGGCAGCACCAGGATCTCTTCACCGTGCTCGGCTCGCCGCGCTGGGACCGCCTCGCCCGGCTGGAGCTGCCTGCCGCGCTGCCGAAGCTCTTCGACGGTCTTGCCCTCGCCGCCCCGGCGATGATCCTCGGCGCCACCATCGGGGAATGGTTCGGCGCCAAGCGCGGCCTCGGGGTGCTCTTCGTCAGCGCGATGGAGAACTACCGCATCCCCCTGCTGTGGGCCGCCGCCGTGCTGTCGGTGCTGTGCTCGTTGATCATCTACGGCGCGGCCCTGCTCGCACAGCGCGCCGTGGCGAGGAGGTTCGCATGAGCGAGGCCGTGCTCAGAGAGCCGGCGGCAGTGGCGGAGGCAGCCGCGGCGCGGCGCCCCCGGCGCAATCCCCTGGTCCTCGTCGGCCGGCTGCTGCTGTCGATCGTCAGCAGGTACTGGCCGGTGATCCTTCTGCTCGCGGCGTGGCCGATCTGGCTCTGGGCGAACAACTACAGCCGCACCGTCGCTCCCTCGCCGGCCGGGGTGGCCACGGACCTCGTGCTTCACGCGAACGACTACCTTCTGCCCGTGGCGTGGACGGCGCTGTTCGCCCTCGGCAGCCTCGCCGCCGGGATGCTCGTCGGCATCGCCGCGGGCGTGCTCGTGTGGATGTCGCCGATCGCCTCCGGGCTGCTGCTGCCCAGCGCGATCATCCTGCGGGTGGTCCCGGTGACGGCGATGATCCCGATCCTCGCCCGCGTCTTCGGCTACGGCACCGGCACGGTCTTCGTCATGGTCGTCATCCTCGTGTTCTTCCCCGCTTTCTCACTGACGATCTCCGGGATGTCCTCGGTTCAGCAGAGCGGACGCGACCTGTTCCAGGTGCTCGGCTCGGGCCTGTGGGCCCGCGTGTTCCGGCTGCATCTGCCGGCGGCGATCCCGAGCATCATGCTCGCCCTCCGACTGAGCGCGCCCGTGGCGATCCTCGGCGTGCTGCTGTCGGAGTACCTGTTGGACGGGCTGGGCCTGGGCCACATGCTGGCCAGCGCGCAGGACCGCTCCGAGTTCGAGCGCGAATGGGGGGCGGCCCTGCTGGCCACCGCCCTGTCCGTCGTCTGCTTCGGCCTCGCCCGGCTCGCCGAGCGCAAGGTCGTCGACCGCGTCAGCTGACGCCGCTTTCCTGCCTGCGCACCACCCCGAGAAGAAAGAGAGAACCGCCATCATGACCCTTCGCTCCTCCTCAGCCCGGCGCGGTGCACGGGCGTGGCTGCTGACCGCAGGCGCGGTCGGCGCCGCCCTCGCGGTCACCCTCACCGGCTGCAGCTCCGGCCCCTCCGGCGGGAGCACCGCCGCCGCTGCGGACGGTGGGCAGACCACGACGCTCAAGGTCGCCATGTCGTGGATCGCCAACACCGAGTACGGCGGCTTCTGGATCGCCTTGGACAAGGGCTACTACGCTGCGGAGGGCCTGGACGTGGAGATGCTGCCGGGCGGGCCCAACGCGCCCACCGCCGAGTCCCAGGTGGCCGCCGGCACCGCGCAGCTGGGCGTCACCGCGGCGATGAACACAGCCTTCGCCGCGCTGAAGGACAACGACTTCAAGGTGCTCGGCTCGGTCTTCCAGACGAACGTCGGCTGCATGCTCAAGCTCGGCCCGGACCCGGTCACCTCCGTGTCCGAGCTGCAGGGCAAGAGGATCCTCGCCCAGAGCGAGGAGACTGTGAACGAGCTGTTCTCGCTGGCGGGCGTCCCGCTGGGCGACACGCAGATCATCTCCACCGGCTTCGACCCCTCGGGCCTGGTGAACGGCGACGGCGACTACTACACGGCGTATGCCACGAACCAGCCGATCACGCTGGAGCAGAGCTATGGCATGACCGAGGGCAAGGACTTCACCTGCACCCTCTACGGCGAGCTGGGCATGCCGCTGTACGCCTCCACGATCTTCACGACCGCCCAGCAGATCCAGACCAACCGTGACGCGCTGGTGAAGTTCCTGCGCGCCACGAAGAAGGGCTGGGAGGACTTCGAGAAGGATCCGCACCAGGGCGCCGACCTCGCCGTGAACAACTACGGCGCGGACCTGGGCCTGGATCTGAAGCAGCAGGAGGCCTCGGCGGACGCCTTCGCCCCGCTCATGGAGAGCGACATCACCCGGAAGAACGGGATCCTCTACATGGACGTGGACCTCGTGCAGAGCCAGATGTACCCGGTGCTCGCCGCCGCGGGCATCAGCGGCATCCCCGCGGCGAAGGATGTCATCGACCTGAGCCTGCTGGACGACGCGAACAAGTGACCCCGCGGTCCCGGCGGCACGCCCCAGGGCGGCCGCCGGGACCGACCCATGAGGAAGGAAGAGGCTGAGGTGACCAGGAAGCGCATCATCACCGGAGTGTTCGAGGCGGGCACGCAGCAGATCGGCGGGACGACGAGCTGGGCCCATCCCCGGAGCCAGAACGGCGACTTCCGCGACGTCGACTACTGGGTCGACATGGCGCGGATGCTCGAGGAAGGCGGAGTCGACTTCCTCTTCTTCGCCGGCGGCTCGTTCGGCTACGCCTCCCATCAGGGCGAGCTCTCGGACACGCTCGTGAAGGCCGGGATGATGTTCGGCATCGACGGCGGATACATCATCCCCGCGATGGCGGCCGCGACCCGGCGGCTGGGCTTCGTGGTGACGACCTCGACCGGGGCCGACCATCCGCTGTACACCGTGCGCAAGTACTCCGCGCTGGACCACCTGAGCCGGGGCCGCATCGGCTGGAACATCGTGACCGGCGCATCCCAGAACACGATGGCGAAGATGCTGGGCCACGCCGAGATGGTCCCGCACGACAAGCGGTACGAGGCGGCCGACGAGTACGTCGAGCTGGCCGTGAAGTACTGGGAGGGCGGCAACGAGGACGACGTGATCGTCCTGGACGTGGAGAACAACGTCTTCGCCGACCCGGCCAAGATCCACAAGGTGGTCCACGAGGGCCGGTACTACCGCTCCGAGGGCTACAACACGGCGCCCCCCTCGCCGCAGCGCACGCCCGTGCTCTTCCAGGCCGGGACCTCCGCCGCCGGCCGTGCCCTGGCCGCCAAGCACGCCGAGGCCGTGTTCGTGCAGGGCACCAGCTACGAGCAGACGGCCGCGAACGTCGCCGACATCCGGCGGCGCGCCGCCGAGAACGGGCGGGACCCGCAGGACATCAAGCTGATCGTGGGCGTCACGATCATCGTCGCGCCCACCAGCGAAGAGGCGCACCGGCTGCGCGCGGAGTTCGAGGCGCTGCAGAGCGACGAGCTGGCGGCTCACTATTACTCCGGCAACACGGGCGTGAACCTGCTGGACTACGACTTCGACCGGCCGCTGCGCGAGCAGCTGCCCGACGACGGCCTCGCGCTGCAGATGGGCGTGAGCAACATCGAGCGCTTCTTCACCCGCCCCGACGGAACCGAGCCGACCGTCCGCGAGATCCTCGACGACCTGAAGGGCAAGGGCACCCGGGGCTTCGCCATCACCGGCGACCCGGTGGAGGTGGTCGACGAGCTGGAGCGGATGATCGAGGTGACGGACCTGGACGGCTTCATGCTCGAGGCGGTGTTCAACAAGGCCTCGATGGAGGACTTCGTCGAGCTCGTCATGCCGGAGCTGCGCCGGCGCGGGCGCCTCGAGCCGGAGCCCGAGGGCAGCACGCTGCGGGAGCGGCTGCTGGGCAAGGGTCCGCACATCGCGCCGGAGCACTACGCCGCCTCGCTCAGGCCGGTGCGGCAGGGTCAGCCCGCGTAGCACGCAGACGGATCCCCCCGGCCCGCGCCGGGGGGATCCGTGCGTCCGGGCGGTCGCACAATCCGCCCGGGTCCGGGGGCGCTGGCACGCCAGCGCAAGCGGTCAGGCCACAGCGACGGGCGCGACGCGGTAGGCGGCTCCGGGGTGCTCCTCGGGCAGCGTCGCACGGCCCTCGCCGAAGAGCCGCTCGCGCAGCGTCGTGCCGGGCACCTCGTCCTTGAGCAGGCCTCGCCTGCGCAGCTCGGGCATCACGAGGGCGAAGAAGGCGTCGTGCCCGCCGTCCGGCTCCGGCTGCACGAGGAATCCGTCGGCGTCCGTCTCGGCAATCATCGCCTCGGCCTGGTCGACGATCTCCTCCGGCGTGCCGAGGAAGGGCTTGCCCATGACGCCGTTGGCACGGAACTCGTCCAGCACCTCCCGCACCGTGGGCGCGTCCGGGCCGAGGAAGCGCTCGATGTTCGTGCGCCCGTTGTCGCCGGCGGCGGCGGTGACGGGAATGGGCTTGTCGGGGTCGAGCGCGAGCAGGTCCACGCCCGTGTAGTAGGCGTAGTGCGTCGCGGCCATCTCGTCGGTGATGGCGTCGATGGCCGCCTGGTGCGCTGCCTGCGCCTCGGCCTTGCTGCCGGCGACGCGGAAGGTGCCGGCGATGAGGCACTTGACCGCGTCGCGCCCGCGGCCGTTCTCCTCCGCGCGCCGGCGGATGTCGGCGATCTGCGCGGCCAGCGCACGGGACTCCGCGGCGAGGAACACGGCCTCGGCGAATCGGGCGGCCAGCTCCCGGCCCTTCTCGGAGGCTCCGGCCTGGAACAGCACGGGCGAGACCTGCGGGCTCGGCGGCGTGACGAGCACTCCCTTGGAGGTGAAGTAGGTGCCCTGATGGTCGATCTCGTGCACCTTGGCCGGGTCCGCCCAGACGCGGCTGTGCGGGTCTTTCACGAGGGCGTCCGGCTCCCAGCAGCCCTCCCAGTACTTCAGGGACAGCTCGACATGCTCGGCCGCCTTCGCGTAACGCTCGTCGTGCGGCATCAACGGCTCGCCGAACAGCAGCGCCGAGGCGGACTGGGCCGCGCCCGTGACGATGTTCCAGCCGACCCGGCCCCGGGAGAAGTGGTCCAGCGAGCGGTACTGGCGTGTGACCGAGGGCGGCGCCTCGACCATCGTCGAGGTGGTGGTGACCAGGCCGAGCGTCGTCGTCACCGAGGCGAGCGCGGAGATGAGCGTGTGCGGGTCGATGGTCGTGAACTGGATGTTCCGCTCGACGGCCGTCGGGATGATCGAGCCGTGCATCGTGGGGTAGCCGTAGGAGTCGGCGAAGAACAGGAAGTCCGCCCCTGCCGCCTCCGCCTTGCGGGCCAGGTCGAGCCAGTAGTCGAGGTCGGTGAAGTTCGGCTCGTCCTCCCGGCCGGGGATCTTCCACTTGTCGCGGACGCGACCGCCCTGGAACATGCCGATCGCCAGCTTCTTCGTCATCGTGCGTCCTCTCTACCGGGGTGCTTGGGCTCAGGCCAGGGCGACCGCCCCGGCGCGATAGGCCGCGCCGGGGTGCTCGGGTGCCAGGTGGGGATGTCCGAGCAGACGCTCGCGCAGGGTGCTGCCGGCAGGCGGCGGCGCGCTCAGCCCGCGGCGGCGCATCTCCGGCAGCACATGCTCGAGGAAGGTGTCGTAGCCGCCGAAGGCGTTGGGCTGCACGAGGAAGCCGTCCGCGTCGGTCTCGGCGACGACCTCCTCGGCGAGGTCCACGACCCTGCTGGCGTCGCCGACGAACGGCGCGCCCATGACGCTGTTCCTCTGGAACTCCTCGAGGATCTGACGCACCGTCGGGGCGTCCGGGCCGAGGAAGCGCTCGACGTTCGTCCGGCCCGTCTCGGTGAGCCCGGCGGCCGGGTCGAGGGGCTTGTCCGGGTCCATCGCGGACAGGTCCAGCCCGGTGAAGAAGGCGTAGAGGGCGGCGGCGTCCTCCAGCGAGCGCGCCGACTCGACACGCCGCTGCAGTGCCTCCGCCTCGGCCTGCGACGCTCCGACCCGGAAGGTTCCGGCGATGAGGCACTTGACGGACCGGGGATCGCGGCCGTTCTGCTCCGCGCGACGGCGGATGTCCGCGATCTGCTCGCGCATGGCGGGCACCTCGGCCGCGATGAAGACCCCCTCGGCGTACTTCGCGGCGAGCTCGCGCCCGGGCGCGGAGGCGCCGGCCTGGAAGAGGGTCGGGGTGCGCTGAGGACCGGGAGGGGTGGTCTGCAGGCCGGCGGCGCGGATGTGCCTGCCGTTGTACTCGATCTCGCGCACCCGGTCCGGGTCGGCGTAGACGCCGTTCTCGCGGTCCACCAGCAGCGCGCCCTCGTCCCAGCAGCCCTCCCAGAGCATCAGCGTGCACTCCACGTGCTCGGCGGCGATCGCATAGCGCTCGTCGTGCGGGGTGAGCGGGTCCCCGAACAGGCGGGCTGATGCGTTCTGGCCCGCGCCGGTGACGATGTTCCAGCCGATGCGCCCGCCGGTGAAGTGGTCGAGGCTGGCGAGCTTGCGGGCGACCATGGGCGGCCGCTCGTACATGGTGGAGAGCGTGACGACCAGGCCGAGCCGTTCGGTGACCGCCGCCAGGGCGGGGATGATCGTCATCGGGTCCGCGCGCGGCAGCTGCAGGGCGCCGCGCAGGGCCTGTGCGGGCAGCCGGCCGCCGACCAGCGGGTAGCCGTAGTCGTCGGCGAAGAAGAGGAAGTCCACGCCGGCGGCGTCGAGCTTGCGCGCCATGTCGAGCCAGTGCCCGAGCTGGAGGAACTCGGTGGCGGTGTTCTCCGGCAGCTGCCAGGTGCCCATGATTCCGCCGGTCTGGAACATCCCGATCGACCACGGTGCCGCCACGGCTCCACCTCCCTGAATGAACTGACCAGTTCATTCAGTGTAGGGAGGCAATATTTCCGCCGTGTGACGGCTTGCTCGTTCCCCGCTCAGAGCTCGATGCCGAGCAGCAGCGGCTCCGGCCGGAGGATGACGCCGAACTCGGACTGCACACGGCCGACGATGAACCGCGCGAGCTGGGCCACCTCCTCGGCCGTCGCGCCTCCCGTGTTCGTGATGGCGAGTGTGTGCTTGCCCGAGACGGCGGCACGAGATCCGGGCAGGCGGTAGCCGCGCCCGATCCCGGCGTGCTCGATGAGCCAGGCCGCACTGAGCTTGACCTGATGCTCCGAGGGCACGCGCCGGGGAAGCCGCAGCGGCTCGCCCGCGGCGAGGTCCGACAACGGCGTCACGACGGCCTCCTCGGTCATCTCGTCGACAGGCCAGCGCGGCGCCTCGGCGGGCAGGGTTCGGGCGAAGGACTCCCGCACGATCGGGTTGGTGAAGAAGGAGCCGGCACTGCGGGTGTCGGGATCCGCCGGGTCCAGGAGCATCCCCTTGCCACGCCGCAGCCCGAGCACGGCTTCGCGCAGCTGCCCGATCGGCACGCGCGCGCCCAGGGGCACGTCCAGGGCGGCGGCGAGCTGGGCGTAGGCGACCGGCCGGCTCAGCGCCGGGCCGCTGCCGCCGTACTCCTCGAGGAACAGCTCGACGGCGACCACGATGCCGCGGCGGCCCTCCTTGAGGGCGCTGCTGCGATAGCCCAGGCCCAGTTCCGGCGCGCCCAGTCGGAGGAGCTCGCCGCTGTCGTGCTCGAGGAACTCGATCGCCGCGAGACTCTGCGCGATCTCCTGGCCGTAGGCGCCGATGTTCTGCACAGGCGCCGCTCCCACCGAGCCGGGGATCCCCGAGAGCGCCTCGATCCCCGCAAGCCCCTCCTGCGCGCAGCGGGAGACCAGGGCATCCCATTCCATTCCGGCGGCCACGCGCAGCCGGGCCACCCCGGGCCGGGAGTCCAGCCGCTGGACGCCCGCAGTGGCCAGCTGCAGCACCGTGCCGTCGAAGCCCTCGTCGGCGACGACGAGGTTGGAGCCCCCGCCCAGGACGAGCCAGTCCTCCTCCTGCGCCCAGAGCTGCCGGGCGCGCCGGATCAGCTCCTGCTCGTCCGCGAACACCTCCCAGCCGCGGGCGGGACCGCCCACGCCCAGGGTGGTGTGGTCGCGGAAGAGCTGCCCGCTCACGCCAGCTTCACCCGCACCTGCGCCTTGCCCAGGACGGCCTGCCCGGCCGCTCGCACGGTCAGGTCGATCCTCGCCTCGCGCACGCCGACGTCCACCGCGCCGACGACCGCCTCCACCGAGAGCCGCGCGCCGTCGGCCGGGTCCACGACGACAGGTCGGGTGAAGCGCACCTGGTAGGACAGCAGTCGCGCGGGATCGCCCAGCCACTCCACGACCGGCTGGACGGCGATGCCCATGGTGAGCATCCCATGCGCGAGGACGCCCGGCAGGCCGACCGCGGCAGCGATGTCGTCCCGGTAATGGATCTCGTTGAAGTCCCCCGATGCACCGGCGTAGCGCACGAGGCAGCCGCGGTCCAGGTGATACTCCGCGCTGCCGACGACCGTGCCGGCCGCCAGGCCCTCCGCCGAAGGGGCGGTCGCTCGCTGCGTGCTCATGCCGCCGCCTCCCCGCGCACGACCAGCGTCGAGGTGGCGGTCAGGACATGCTCCCCCGCCGCATCGGTGACGACCGTGTCCGCCGTGACCATCGTGTTCCCGCCGAGCTCGCGCACCCCGGTGATCGTCATCGCCGCCGTGAGCTCGTCGCCGGCGACGATCGGCCGGGCGAGAGCGAAGGCCTGCTCGCCGTGGACGAGGTGGGACAGCTCGATGCCGACCTCGGGATCGGCCAGCAGCTGGCGGAGGGTGAGCTCCTGCAGCAGCACGCCGAAAGTGGGCGGTGCGACGACGTCGGCGAAGCCCGCCGCGCGGGCTGCCGCCGGGTCGAGGCTCAGCGGGTCGGTGGAGAAGACGGCGCGGGCGAACTCCCGCACCTTCTCCCGGCCCACGAGGTAGGGCTCGGTCGGCGGGTAGCTGCGTCCCAGCAGCAGATCGGCGTTCATCCCCTCCAGCGTATTGGCCTCACGCCCTCGCGGTCGCGGCCGAGCCCGCGTGCGCCGGCATCCGCAGCGCCTCCACCAGCGGGACGAGCAGCAGCAGAGCCGCCCCGACGAAGGCCCAGCGGTACCCCAGCAGCGGCTGCCCGGCGACGGCGTCCGCGAGCGCGGTGCCCAGCCGCACGAGCAGCGCGGCTACTGCGACGCCGAGGCCGACGCTCAGCTGCTGCATGGTGGAGGAGAGCGTGTTCGCGCCGTTGGTCAGCCGCGGGGGCACGTCGACGAACTGGATGGTGTTGTAGGCGCTGAAGCCGATCGAGCGCAGGGCGCCGCTCACCAGCAGGATCGCGACGGTCAGCACGATCGAGGTGGAGGCGTCCACGAGCACGAGCAGCAGCAGGACCGCGGCTCCGAGCGCGTTCGACCAGATGATCACCGTGCGGAAGCCGAGCCGACGGATCAGCGGCGAGGTCGCCGGCTTGATGACGATGTTCCCCACGAACAGCGCGATGACGACGAGGCCCGCCTGCGCCGCGGACCAGCCGAAGCCGGCCTGGAACAGCAGGGTGACGAGGAAGGGGACCGCCGAGATCATCAGGCGGTACACGCCCCCGCCGATGTTGCCGACGCGGAAGGTCCGCAGCCGCAGCGCGCGCAGGTCCAGCGCAGGATGGCGGGCGGCCCGGATGCGCAGCCAGGCGAGCCAGCCGGCGAGCACGGCGAGGGCGAGGCCGGCGGCGACGGCGATCCAGTTCGTCGTGGCCTCCCCCACGAGCTCGCCCGCCCACACGAGGGCCGCCAGCGCCACGGCGATGAGCACGAGGCCGGACCAGTCCAGCGGGACCGCCCCCCGCCTGCCGGCGCGCGGCACGAGCAGCAGAGCAGCAGCGAGCGCGGCGATCCCCAGCGGCACGTTGATGAGGAAGATCCAGCGCCAGCCGATCGTGTCCGTGATGATGCCGCCCAGCGCGGGGGCCACGACGGGGGCGAGCAGCGCGGGCCAGGTCAGATAGGCCATCGCGTCCAGCAGGTCCGTCTTGTCGACCGCGCGGAGCACGGTGAGCCTGCCGACGGGGACCATCATCGCCCCGCCCACGCCCTGCGCGGCACGGAAGACGCACAGCCAGAACAGGCCCGGCGCCAGGGCGCAGAGCACCGAGGCGACGGTGAAGACCACGATGGCCAGGAGGTAGACCGGACGCGGACCGAAGCGGTCGGCGAGCCACCCGCTGGCCGGGATGCAGACCGCGAGGGCCAGGAGGTAGACGGTCATCGCGGTGTTCAGGTCGGCGGCGGTGACGCCGAACTCCTGCGCCATGGCCGGCGCGGCCGTCTGGATGATCGTGCCGTCGAGGAACTCCATGAAGGAGGTCGCGGCCACGAGCAGGGCCAGACCGCGGTTGAAGCTCGCGCTCGGCGCCACCTACGCGCTCCGGGGCGCGAAGCGCGGCGGCTGCAGCGGAGCGGTCATCCTCTCATTCTGCCGTGCCGCGCAGCGGCCGACGTCGGCGCGGCAGTCCGGTCAGTCGTTGTCCCCGCCGGTCGTGTCGATGCGGGTCGTGCGGGTCCCGCCGGCCCAGGTCCACTCGGCCACCTCGGGGATGTCCTCTCCGTGCTCGCGGGTGTACTGGCGGGCGCGCAGGCGCGCGTCCTGCATCTCCTGCCGGAAGCCGGCCTCCCGCGCCGCCAGGCCGGGCACGCGGTCGATCACGTCGATCACGAGGTGGTAGCGGTCCAGGTCGTTGAGCATGACCATGTCGAAGGGCGTCGTCGTCGTGCCCTCCTCCTTGTAGCCGCGCACGTGCAGGTTCCCGTGACCGGTGCGGCGGTAGGTGAGCCGGTGGATCAGCCACGGGTAGCCGTGGTAGGCGAAGATGACGGGCTTGTCCGTGGTGAACAGCGCATCGTACTCGCGGTCGCTCAGCCCGTGCGGATGCTCCCCCTCGCTCTGCAGCCGCATGAGGTCCACCACGTTCACCACACGGACCCGCAGCTCGGGCAGTCGCTCGCGCAGGATCGAGGCGGCAGCCAGCACCTCCAGGGTGGGCACGTCGCCCGCGCAGGCGAGCACGACGTCCGGCTCCTCGCCCTCGCTCTCGGTGCCCGCCCACTCGAAGATCCCGATGCCCCGCGCGCAGTGCGCGATGGCCTGCTCCATGGTCAGCCAGTTCGGGGCCGGCTGCTTGCCCGCGACGACCACGTTCACGTAGTCCACGGAGCGCAGGCAGTGGTCGTAGGTCGACAGCAGCGTGTTCGCGTCGAAGGGCAGGTAGACCCGCACGACATCGGCCTTCTTGTTGACGACGTGGTCGATGAAGCCCGGGTCCTGATGGGAGGCGCCGTTGTGGTCCTGCCGCCAGACATGGGAGCTCAGGAGGTAGTTCAGCGAGGAGACGGGGCTGCGCCAGGGGATGCGGCGGCTCGTCTTGAGCCACTTGGCGTGCTGGTTGAACATCGAGTCGACGATGTGGATGAACGCCTCGTACGAGGTGATCACCCCGTGCCTGCCGCTGAGCAGGTACCCTTCCAGCCAGCCCTGGCACTGATGCTCGCTGAGCATCTCCATCACCCGGCCGGAGGGCGCCAGATGGTTGTCCTCGTCGATGGGGAGGTACTCGGCGTTCCACTGCTTGCCGGTCACCTCGAAGGCCGCCTGCAGGCGGTTCGACGCGGTCTCGTCCGGCGCGAACAGCCGGAAGGTCTCCGGGTTCTGCCGCATGACATCGCGCAGCCACTCCCCGAGCACCCGGGTCGCCTCGCTCACCGACTCCCCCGGCGCGGGCACGTCCACGGCATAGTCCCGGAAGTCCGGCAGGCGAAGATCCCGCCGCAGCAGCCCGCCGTTGGCGACCGGGTTCGCGCTCATGCGGCGCTCGCCCTGGGGCGCCAGCGCGCGCACCGTCTGCACCGGCGCGCCCTGCTCGTCGAAGAGCTCCTCCGGGCGGTAGGAGCGCAGCCAGCTCTCCAGCAGACGGGTGTGCTCCTCGGTGTCCCGCGCATTGGCCAGCGGGACCTGATGCGCGCGCCAGTTGTCCTCGGTGGGATGCCCGTCGATCTCCCGCGGGCAGGTCCAGCCCTTCGGAGTGCGCAGGATGAGCATCGGCCAGGACGGCCGCTCGCGCAGCCGCCCGGCCTCGGCCTCGCCCTTGATCTCGGCGATGCGGTCGAGGATCGCGTCCAGCGTGGCGGCCATGCGCTTGTGCACCTCGCGCGGGTCCTCGCCGTCGAAGCCGCCGGAGACGATGTAGGGCTCGTGGCCGTAGCCGCGCATGAGCTCGAGCAGCTCGCTCTCGGGGATGCGTGCGAGCACGGTCGGGTTGGCGATCTTGTAGCCGTTCAAGTGCAGGATCGGCAGCACCACGCCATCCGTCGCGGGATGGAGGAACTTGTTCGAGTGCCAGGCGGTGGCCAGAGGGCCCGTCTCGGCCTCGCCGTCACCGACCACGGCCGCCACGAGCAGGCCGGGGTTGTCGAACGCCGCCCCGTAGGCGTGCGAGAGCGCGTATCCCAGCTCGCCGCCCTCATGGATCGATCCGGGCGTCTCGGGGGCGGCGTGGCTGGGGATGCCGCCGGGGAAGGAGAACTGCCGGAACAGCCGCCGCAGCCCCTCCTCGCTCTGGTCGATCGCGCTGTAGATCTCGCTGTACCTTCCGTCGAGATAGGCGCTGGCCACCATGCCGGGGCCGCCGTGCCCCGGCCCGGCGATGAAGATGGTGTCCAGATCGCGCTCCTGGATGACGCGGTTCAGGTGCGCGTAGATGAAGTTCAGCCCGGGCGTCGTGCCCCAGTGTCCGAGCAGCCGCGGCTTGATGTCCTCGCGCGCGAGCGGCCGGCGCAGAAGAGGATTGTCCAGCAGATAGATCTGCCCGACGGACAGGTAGTTCGCCGCCCGCCACCAGGCGTCGAGACGATCGAGGATCTCTGCGGACACGGTGCGATCGGCGGAAGCGGCGGAAGCCGCGGCGGCGGTGCTCATGGGGCTGTCATCTCCCTCGGCTCAGCTGCCCGGACTCTGCGCCTCGGTGACGCGCCGTGCCTGGCCGGACAGTGCAGCCCCATCCCATCGAACGCGCGGCGCAGCGTCAACCCTCCTCCATGCGGGGGACAGGGGGGCTATCATCCGTGCGGCGCAGCGGCGCGGCGGCGCCCCCGGGAAAGTCCCCGGCTGTTCACCGCGGCGAAACGGTGGGCCGTTAGCGTGCCCTGCGTGAAGGCCATCGGAAGAGTCGTCGTCCGCCCCGCCGTCCCCGCGCCGCTACAGGCGCTGGAGGAGCTCGCCCTCAACCTGCGATGGGCCTGGCACGAGCCCACCCGCGCCCTGTTCCGCGCCGTCTCCGAGCAGGCGTGGGAGCGCAGCGGCGACCCCTGGACCGTCCTCAACCGCACGGAGCCCGCCCGGCTGCAGCAGCTGGCCGGCGACCCGGACTTCGTCCACCGGGCCGAGCTGCTTCGCGAGGAGCTGCGCGGCTACCTCTCCGAGCCGCGCTGGTACCAGACCCTCGATGCCGCTCCCGACTCGATCGCCTACTTCTCCCCCGAGTTCGGCATCGCCGCAGCCCTGCCGCAGTACTCCGGCGGTCTGGGCATCCTCGCCGGCGACCACCTCAAGTCCGCCAGCGACCTGGGCCTGCCGCTGCTCGCGGTGGGGCTGTTCTACCGTTCCGGGTACTTCACCCAGTCCATCTCCGACGACGGCTGGCAGCAGGAGTCCTACCCCAGCCTCGACCCGGCGGGGCTGCCCCTCACGCTGCTGCGCGAGCAGGACGGCAGCACGGTGCTGGTGCGCCTCGCCCTGCCCGGCGGCCGCCGACTCGCCGCCCGCATCTGGGTGGTCGAGGTCGGCCGGGTGCGCCTGCTTCTGCTGGACGCGGACGTCTCCGAGAACGACGAGGAGCTGCGCCGTGTCACCGACAGCCTTTACGGCGGCGGAAGCGAGCACCGGCTGCGGCAGGAGCTCCTCCTGGGCATCGGCGGGGTGCGCGCCCTGCGCCACGCCGAGCGCCTGCTGGGCGTGGCGCGTCCCCGCGTGTTCCACACCAACGAGGGGCATGCCGGCTTCCAGGGGGTGGAGCGCCTGTCCGAGCTGCTGCGCGAGGGCCTGAGCTTCGAGGAGGCCCTCGTCGAGGTCCGCGCCGGCACCGTCTTCACCACGCACACCCCGGTGCCCGCGGGAATCGACCGCTTCGAGCGCTCCCTCGTCGAGCGCTACTTCTCCTCCACCGAGCTGCTGCCGGGGGTCCCGTTGGACCGCATCCTCGCGCTGGGCTCGGAGGCCCAGCTCGGCGGCGACCCCGCGATGTTCAACATGGCCGCCCTCAACCTGCGGCTCGCGCAGCGCGCGAACGGCGTGGCGAAGCTGCACGGCCGGGTCTCGCGGTCCATGTTCGCCGGCCTGTGGCCGGGCTTCGGCGCCGAGGAGGCGCCCATCATCTCCGTCACCAACGGCGTACACGCCCCCAGCTGGGTCGACCGCCGGCTGTCGGCCTTCGCGGAGGACAGGCTGGGCACGCCCGACACGACGCACGCGGACTGGCGTTCCAGCGCGATCACCGATGCCGAGCTCTGGGCGCTGCGCAACGAGCTGCGCGCCGCACTGGTGGAGGACGCCCGTCGACGCGCCCGTGCCGCTCACGAGGCGGACGGCGGGATCGCCCCCGCGTGGCTGGACCGGGTGCTCGACCCGGAGGTCCTCACCCTCGGCTTCGCGCGCCGTGGCGCGAGCTACAAGCGGCCCACCCTCATGCTGCACGACCCCGAGCGGCTCAGAGCGATCCTCTGCGACCGGCAGCGGCCCGTGCAGATCGTCATCGCCGGCAAGGCTCACCCTGCGGACGACGAGGGCAAGCGCCTCATCCAGCAGCTCTACCGCTTCGCCGAGGACCCGGAGGTCCGCGAGCGCATGGTGTTCCTGCCGAACTACGACATCGCCATGGCGCAGACGCTGTATCCCGGCACCGATGTGTGGCTGAACAACCCGCTGCGCCCCATGGAGGCCTGCGGCACGAGCGGCATGAAGGCGGCGCTGAACGGCTCCCTGAACCTGTCCATCCTCGACGGCTGGTGGGACGAGTACTACGACGGGCAGAACGGCTGGGCGATCCCCTCGGCCGTGCACGCACGCGACGCGGGCGAGCGCGACGCGCTGGAGGCGGGCGCGCTGTACGACCTCGTCGAGCACCGGATCGCGCCGCTGTTCTACGAGCGCGACGCCGACGGCATCCCGGCCGGATGGCTGCGCCGGGTGCGGCATGCCCTGGCGACCCTGTCGCCGGAGCTGTCCGCCGACCGCATGGTGAAGGAATACGTGACCGAGCTGTACACGCCCGCCGCAGCCTCCGCCACGGAGCTCGCGCAGCAGGCGCCCGCCCCCGCGCGCGCCTTCGCGGCCTGGAAGGCGCGCGTGGCCTCGGCGTGGCCGAGCGTCGCCGTCACCCGCGTCGAGACCGAGGTCTCCGCCTCGCCTGAGCCGGGGACAGCGCAGGTGGGCGACAGCCTGACGGTCCGCGCGCAGCTGGTGCTCGGCACGCTCAGCCCCGAAGACGTGCGCGTGCAGCTCGTCTGCGGCCCGGAGGAGGCCGGGCAGGGCATCGCGGTGCAGCAGCGACTGGACCTCGAGCCCGAGACCGACGCCTCGCTCCCTGCGACCGGGGTGACGGCGTTCGGCGGCGCGCTGCCGCTGGAGCAGGCGGGCGCCTTCGGCTACGGCGTCCGGGTGCTTCCGCATCACGCGCTGCTCGCCTCCGAGGCGGAGCTCGGGCTCGTGGCGAGCGCCGATCCCGCGGTCCTCGCGGCGCCGGCGGACTGAGCGCCGGCGGCGCCCCTGCGCATTCCCGGTTCCTGCGATCTTCCCGCCCTCCGGGGCGCTTGCCCGAGGGCTCGGGCGGGTATCCCTTCCGCAGAGGCAGGAAGGGAGCGCCATGCCCGACAGGATCGCGGACATCTGGGGACGCCGCACCCCGTACGCGCGCGACGGCGCCTGGCCGGTTCGGGTCGACCAGAAGCTCGCGGAGGGCGTGCAGGAGGCCGA
>Ga0182749_1000146_pt1 | contig 82361 bp, 77 predicted proteins | sample eDN3rd37CKraftMG_FD_128875 | JGI IMG/M metagenome (GOLD analysis project Ga0182749, IMG submission 128875) | Enriched Miracle-Growth compost microbial communities from Emeryville, California, USA - eDNA 3rd pass 37_C Kraft MG (version 2) (version 2) ...
TACTCATTCATAGGCCTGCCTGCCAAGACCGTCATACGCGCCACGGGTGACGTGACCGAGGTCGTGCAGAAAGGCAAAGTGGTCGAGCGCCACGAAGGCGATCCCCTGGCCTTTATCGAAGCCTACCAGGAGCGGTTCAAGGTTGCGCTCCTGCCCGGCATGCCGCGCTTTGCGGGCGGCCTGGCAGGCTACTTCGGCTACGATACCGTAAGACACATCGAACCACGCCTGGGGCCCGCCCGCAAGCCTTTCCCTGAAGGCCAGGAAGGCGGCACGCCGGACATCATGCTGCTGCATGTCGATGAACTTGTCATTGTGGACAACCTCGCCGGCCGCACCTATCTGATGGTATATGCCGATCCCGGCCAGCCGGAAGCCTACGCCCTTGCCCGGCGCCGGCTGAAAGAATTGCGCGAGAAGCTGCGCACGCCCGTCGTCATTCCCTATGCGTATGCGAGCATGCAGACCAACACGCAGCGCGATTTCGCCAAGGAAGACTACATCGACGCAGTGCTCAAGGCCAAGGAATACATTGCGGCGGGCGATCTCATGCAGGTGCAGATCGGCCAGGTCATATCCAAGCCGTTCCGCGACTCGCCGCTGTCACTCTACCGTTCCCTGCGCTCGCTGAACCCTTCTCCTTACATGTACTACTGGAATTTCGAGAACTTCCAGGTGGTGGGCTCCTCGCCAGAGATTCTGGTGCGCCAGGAGATCGTCAAGGAAGGCGACAGCAAGAGGACGATGGCTACGATTCGCCCCCTGGCCGGCACACGCAAGCGCGGCGGCACGCCCGAGGAAGACGGCGCCCTTGCCAAGGAGCTGCTGGCGGACCCCAAGGAACGGGCCGAACATGTCATGCTGATCGATCTGGCCCGCAATGATGTTGGCCGCGTGGCCAAGACCGGCACGGTCAAAGTCACCGACACCATGACGATCGAACGCTATTCGCACGTCATGCACCTGGTCTCCAATGTCACCGGCGAGCTGCAGGAAGACATGAGCAATATGGACCTGCTTCGCGCCGCCTTCCCCGCCGGCACGCTCACCGGCGCCCCCAAGGTAAGGGCCATGGAAATCATTGACGAACTCGAGCCCGTGCGTCGCGGGATCTACGGCGGCGCCGCAGGCTATATGAGCTATGGCGGCGAAATGGACCTGGCTATCGCGATACGAACCGGCATCGTGAAAGACGGCATGCTTTACGTACAGGCCGCCGCCGGCATCGTTGCCGATTCCGATCCGGAAAAAGAATGGCAGGAAACCGAGGCCAAGGCGCGCGCCGTGCTGCGCGCCGCCGAACAGGTGCAGTTCGGCCTGGACGAGCCCATCTGAGCGTCGGGCTCACCGCAAGAAGATACGACGCGGGGCTTGCCGGCCCCGCGTCGTTTTTTTTACCCGATACCGGCGCCAGCACCCCGGCGCGCAAAGCTGGCGCTATTGATGCGGCAAGGGCGACCCCGAAAGCTCATATGCGAGGCGGCTGGGAGCGTGTCCGCTCCAGAGCGGCTTAAATTTCCTTGACCAGCAGATCCGAGGAAATCTCGCTGATCGACTTGGCGCCTGTAAGCGTCATGGCCACGCGCATTTCCTTCTCGATCAGATCGAGCAGGTTCGCCACGCCCGCCTCGCCCGCAGTGGCCAGCGCATAAATGAAGGCGCGGCCCAGCAGCACGCTGTCGGCGCCCAGCGCCAGCATGCGCACCACGTCCAGCCCATTCCGGATACCCGAGTCCGCCAGGATGGCCAGCTCGCCCTTCACCGCATCGGCAATCATGGGCAGGGCCCGCGCCGAGGACAGCACGCCATCGAGCTGTCGACCGCCATGGTTGGACACCACAATGCCATCAGCGCCAAAGCGAACCGCATCACGCGCATCTTCCGGGTCCAGAATCCCTTTGATGACCATGGGCCCCTTCCAGAACTCGCGTATCCACTCCAGATCCTTCCAGGAAATCGATGGGTCGAAATTCGCGCCCAGCCAGCCGATATAGTCTTCCAGGCCAGTAGGCTTGCCACGATAGGCCGAGACATTGCCCAGATCATGCGGACGCCCGTTCAGGCCAACATCCCAGGACCAGGTGGGATGGGTCACAGCCTGCCAGTAGCGCCTCAGCGCGGCATTGGGGCCGCTCATGCCTGAATGCGCGTCACGATAGCGCGCGCCAGGCACCGGCATGTCCACCGTGAACACCAGCGTGCTCACCCCTGCCGCCTGGGCGCGCTCGAGTGCGTTGCGCATGAAGCCGCGATCCTTGAGCACATAGAGCTGAAACCACATGGGCCGCTTGATGGCCGGGACGACCTCCTCGATAGGGCATACCGACACCGTGGACATGGTGAACGGTATCCCCTTGCGCTCCGCCGCCCGCGCCGCCTGCACCTCGCCGCGCCGTGCAAACATGCCCAGCAACCCCACCGGCCCCAGCGCCACAGGCATGGCCAGCGTTTCGCCGAACAACTGGGTTTCGAGGCTGAGATCGGCCATGTTGCGCAACACGCGCTGGCGCAGCGCAATGTTCGCCAGGTCGCTGACGTTGCGGCCCAGCGTATGCTCGGCATAGGCGCCGCCGTCGATATAGTGAAAGAGGAAGGGGGGCAGCCTGCGCTGCGCTGCCTTGCGATAGTCTGTGGATGCGGAAATGATCATGATTTTGTGGAAATAGAAGGCAGACGGGTGGAACGCTTGCGACGCGCTTCATCTTCGTCAAGCGTGCGGACGGAATTGTGTACGTATTCGAGGTGGCGCCAAACGGTGGCACGGGCACGCTCCGCATCGCCATCCAGGATGGCCTGCATGAGTTCCTGGTGCTGATTGGTAAGCTGACCGAAGGTCTCGGGCACCGTGTACATTTTCTCGCGGTTCTGGGTAACCGTTGCCTGGAGCAGGTCAAACAGGCCGCGCATCATCTGCAGCAGAACCAGATTGTGCGATGCCTCGGCAATGGCCAGATGAAACTGGGCGTCCGAGCGGGACGCCAGACAGGGATCCCCCACGACCTGAAAGCGCAGCGTGGCTTCAAAACATTCCCGTATCCGGGCCTTGTCCTGTGCCGTGGCCCGCAGCGCGGCATGCCAGGCCGTGCTGCCTTCGAGGGCATGGCGCGCCTCAAGCACGTCGTAACGATATTCGGGATCTTCCTGAAACAGCCCGCTCAGCGGATCGACGACACTTTCGCGCGGCCACTGGGACATTTGCGCGTCCAGCACATAGGTGCCGCCGCCACGGCGGCTTTGCAGCAAACCCTGGCTGGCCAGCTTCTGTATGGCCTCGCGCACCGAGGAGCGCGAGGCGCCCAGGTCAGCCGCCAGTTGACGCTCGGCGGGCAAGCGTTCGCCCGCCTTGAGCCCGGCGCTGACGATGAGCGCCTGCAACTGATCGGCAATCTGGTCTGAAATACGCATGGCGACTCAGGGGATCATCCAGGGAAGCACGTAAGCCTGCAAGGTCGTGATCGCCCCGATGATGGTGGCGAAAATCAGGCTGTACTTGACAGTGAAACGGAAAAGATCGGATTCTTTGCCTGCCAACCCAACCGCCGCGCAGGCAATCGCAATGGATTGCGGCGAAATCATTTTACCGGTTACCCCTCCAGTCGTGTTCGCGGCGACCAGCAGCACCTCCGGCACGCCGATCTGCTGCGCAGTGGTCGCCTGCAGCGCAGAAAACAACGCATTGGACGATGTATCGGATCCCGTCAGGAACACGCCCAGCCACCCCAGGAATGGCGAGAAGAAGGTAAAGGCATCGCCGGTGCGGGCCAGTGCCAGGGCCAGCGTCGCCGACAGGCCTGAATAGTTGGCGATGAATGCGAACGCCAGGACCATGCCAATGGAGTAAATGGGAACCGCCAGTTCCTTGAACGTGTCGCCCAGGGTGCCCAGTGCCGCGCCAGGCCTGAGCCGCGTCAGCAGAATGGTCAGCAGCGCCGCAATCATGATGGCGGTGCCCGTCGCGGATAACCAGTCGAACTTGTAGACAGCCGCATAGGCGGTGGCCTGCGATACGATGGGCGGCATTTTCTGCACCAACCCATCCAGATAGGGAACCGGCACGCTCAGCACCCAGTCGTGCAGAACACCGCCGGCCGCGAACAGGCGCTTGAAGGGCTCGATGCTCCAGATGGTGACCATGACGGTCAGGATGATGAAGGGCGACCAGGCCTTGAACACCGTTCCGGCGGTCAGGTTTTCCGGCCCGCCCGGCTGGCCCGCCGCATGCGGGGCGGCAGCGCCGCCGTGCGCAGCGGAGGCTGTTGCCGCAGCCGGGTCATCGAAGCGGAAGATGCGCGCCGGCTGCCATACCTTCAGGAATAGTGTCAGCGATACCAGCGAGGCAAGCGCGGCGGTAATGTCGGGCAATTCCGGCCCCAGGTGATTGGAGGTTAGGTACTGCACCACGGCAAACGTTCCCCCCGACACCAGCACCGCGGGCCAGGTTTCGCGGACACCCCGCCAGCCATCCATGATCGCCATGATCCAGAACAGCACAATAATGGTCAGGAAAGGCAGTTGCCGGCCTGCCATCTGCCCGATGGCAAAGGGGTCCAGCCCCGTCACCTGGCCCGCGACAATGATGGGGATGCCCATGGCGCCAAACGCTACCGGCGCGGTGTTGACGATCAGGCACAGGCCTGCGGCATACAGTGGTCGAAAGCCCAGCCCTACCAGCAAAGCCGCCGTAATGGCCACCGGAGCGCCAAAGCCTGCGGCCCCCTCGAGGAAGGAGCCGAAGGCAAAGCCCACCATCAGCATCTGCAGCCGCTGATCCTCGGTCACCGACAGGATGGATGCCCGGATGATGTCGAACTGCCCCGTTTTGACCGATAGCTTGTACAGGAATACGGCCCCCACGATGATCCACGCGATGGGCCACAGGCCGTAGACGAAGCCATAGCCGGCCGATGCCAGCGCCAGGGGGGCAGGCATGCCATAGAATAGCCACGCCACCAGCAAGGCAAGGACCACTGTGATCGTGCCGGCCAGATAGCCCTTCATGCGCAGGAAGGCCAAAGCCACGAAGAAGAAAATGATTGGAATGAGGGCGACCAGGCTGGACAGCCAGATGTTGCCGGCCGGATCGTACAGATGCTGCCATGTCTCTTGCATAAATACCCTTTGATGCTCCTTCTGGTTTCATCCGCATGCCCTGCGGATGACAGGGCTTTGGTGGAAACCCTGCATAATTGGTCGTACCAATTTAATTATTTGAGTAAGTAGGCAGGTATTATAAATTTACGCATTTTCGGCAGTCAACGGCTGATGCAAGCTATCAAATAAGGAAATAACAGCCAAAAACACCCGTATATAACGCCTTTGTCGCTCTTTTTTTCTTATATATACGTTAAATTTCATGAGCAATTCTTTACGTTAGACTTTAGTCTATAGCCAGATGTCTATTCTCGATGTTACATTAGGTCAGACCACTTTAAACCATTCTTAAATATTCGCCTGGGCGCCCTGGCGCCAGATGCCGGACCAGAGTGCGGGACCAGAGTCGACAAGATTCCAGGATGCCGGTAGAATTGCCTGCATGAAAAACATCGCAACCATCCGCTTTGCACAGTGGTGGCGCTTCCGCTAGGAAGCGGCTCGTTGTTGCGTGTTCAATTCGCACCTTGCCGCCGTTCTGGATGGCAATGGTTCGATTTCCCCCTCCGGCGCGGCGGCTCCTAAAACTGGAGATCTGCCCATCATGCTGCCAAGTTTCCCCGTCTCGCTCGACCGCCATGCTTTTGCGCATGGCCGCGTCTATCTTTGCCTCTCGCAGGAGCCAACATGCTGCTGATGCTGGATAATTACGATTCATTCACCTACAACCTCGTGCAATATTTCGGCGAGCTGGGCGAAGATGTGCGCGTGCTGCGCAATGACCAGACAACCGTGGCGGAAATAGAAGCCCTGGCGCCTGATCGCATATGCGTCTCGCCCGGACCCTGCTCCCCGGCGGAGGCCGGCATCTCCATTGAGCTGATCCAGCACTTCGCGGGCAAGAAACCCATACTAGGCGTATGTCTTGGGCACCAGGCCATAGGCGCGGCATTCGGCGGGAAAATTATCCGCGCCAAGCAGATCATGCACGGCAAGGTGTCCAGCATCACCCATGCCGGCACCGATGTGTTCAAGGGCCTGCCCTCGCCTTATACAGTCACCCGCTATCACTCGCTTGCCATTGAGCGGGAATCCCTGCCCGATTGCCTGGAAATCACGGCGCAGACCGATGACGGCGAGATCATGGGCGTGCGGCATAAAACCCTGCAGATATATGGCGTACAGTTCCACCCGGAATCCGTGCTGAGCGAGCACGGCCACTCCCTCCTGAAAAATTTCCTGGAGGTTTGAGGCTGGGCTGCAAGCCATGCGCCCGCGCGTGGACACATGACAGGACACATGACATCCGGCAAGCATGACCGCCGATATTGGATTAGATTTATACATACAAGGCCACCGGTGCACCGCTGCCCATCGCGGCACCCGGCAGAACAAGAAAGGAACTACTGTGACGATCACCCCCACTGAGGCACTGGCGCGCTGCATTGAGCACCGGGAAATTTTCCATGACGAGATGCTGCACCTGATGCGCATGCTGATGCGCGGCGAATTTACACCCCAGATTGCCAGCGCGCTGATCATGGGCTTGCGGGTCAAGAAAGAAACCGTGGGCGAGATCACCGCCGCGGCCGAAGTCATGCGCGAGTTCGCCCTGCCGGTGCCAGTCAGCAACCCGAACGATCTGTTGGACATGTGCGGCACGGGTGGCGACGGATCGAATACCTTCAATATTTCCACAGCCGCCATGTTTGTGGCGGCATCGCAAGGGGTAAAGATTGCCAAGCATGGCAACCGCAGCGCATCCTCGTCTTCGGGAAGCGCGGATGTTCTGGAGGAACTGGGCGTCAACATCACCCTCAACCCCGAGCAGGTCGCCGAAAGCATAGAGCGCTGCGGCATAGGCTTCATGTTTGCGCCGGCGCACCATGGCGCCATGAAGAACGTTGCGGCAGTGCGCCGCGAACTGGCGGTGCGCACTATTTTCAACATCCTCGGCCCCCTGACCAACCCCGCCAAGGCAGGCAACCAGCTTATGGGCGTGTTTCATGCCGACCTGGTGGGCATCCAGGTGCGTGTGCTTGAGCGCCTGGGCTCCAACCATGTGCTGATCGTGCATGGCAAGGACGGCATGGACGAAGCCTCACTTGGCGCGGCAACCATGGTGGGTGAATTGCGCAACGGCGAAGTCCGCGAATATGAGATCCACCCGGAAGACTTCGGCATGAGCATGGTGTCGAACCGCTCGATCAAGGTCAACAACCGCCAGGAATCCGCGGCGATGGTCCTGGAGGCGCTGAATAATACCGATGGCCCCGCGCGCGACATTGTCGGGCTGAATGCCGGCCTGGCCATCTACGCCGGAAACAAGGCCGACTCCATTGAGGAAGGCCTCAAACTGGCTTTTGAAGCCATTGCCAGCGGCGCCGCGCGCGACAAGCTGGAGCAATTCCGGGCTTATACGGAGACACTCAAACAATGAACGATATCCTCGCCAAGATCCTCGATACCAAGAAAACAGAAGTCGCCACGGCGCGCCAGATGCGCAGCGAATCCGACGTGCTGCGCGAGGCCAAGATCCGCAAGGATCTTCGCGGCTTCGCACGCGCCATCGAAGAAAAGATCGCCCAGGGCAAGCCTGCGGTCATCGCCGAGATCAAGAAGGCCTCGCCCTCCAAAGGCGTCATCCGCGAAAACTTCAACCCGGTCGAGATCGCCTCTACCTATGCCGCGCATGGCGCCGCCTGCCTGTCGGTCCTGACGGACGTGCAGTTTTTCCAGGGGTCCTACGATTATCTGCGGCAGGCCAGGGCGGCTTGCTCGCTACCGGTCCTGCGCAAAGACTTCATCATCGACCCCTACCAGATTGCGCACGCGCGCGCACTGGGCGCCGACTGCATCCTGCTCATCGTGGCAGCGCTGTCGCTGGCGCAGCTCAAGGAATTCGAGAGCCTGGCGACGGAGCTGGGCATGGATGTGCTGGTGGAGGTGCATGACCGCGACGAGCTGGACAAGGCGCTGCAGCTCGAAGGCTCGCTGCTGGGCATCAACAATCGCAACCTGCGCAGCTTTGAAACATCGCTGCAGAATACGCTTGACCTGCTGCCCGACATCCCGGCGGGCAAGCGGGTCATCACCGAAAGCGGCATCCTGACGCCGGAAGACGTCCGCAAGATGCGGGAGCATGAGGTCAATGCCTTCCTGGTCGGCGAGGCATTCATGCGTGCGCCAGATCCCGGCGTGGCGTTGCGGGAGCTTTTTGCCTGAGCGCGCCTGAGGGGCCAGACCTATGCGCCGCAGCGGCGTTGCGGCGCAACAACTCAGTAAAATTAATGGTTTACCCCAAGTACATTCTGCTTCTATAATGCTGACACTGCAATCTTTCCAGTGCCGGCATTTTCACGCAACGATCCCAGATCCGCGTCATAGCAGTTGACTGATTCTTCAGCACCCATGCCGAGCACCATCGCTCCCCTGACCTCCTGGCCTTGCGCCGCGCACAGCTGATTCCCGCGCTGCACTTTTGGTTGATTCGGTCGGCACGATGCTCCAGTCAACCAGTATGCCGGGCACCACCTATCATGCCCCGGCCTGCGCATGCCGCCGCGCGCGGCCTAGGACACGCATGTCTTTTGAAACACTGGGTCTTGCACCCAATCTCCTTTCCGCTATCCAGAAAACCGGCTTTACCGAGCCCACCCCCGTTCAGGCAGCGGCCATCCCCCGCGCGCTTTCAGGCTTTGACCTGATGGTGTCGTCGCAAACCGGCAGCGGCAAGACCGCAGCCTTCATGCTGCCCGCGCTGAATCGCGTTGCGCACATGCCGCCCAACAAAGGCTCGGGCGTGCAAGTGCTGGTGCTTACGCCCACCCGCGAACTGGCCATGCAGGTAGCCGATGCCACCAAGCAATATGGCGCCCATATCAAAGACCTGCGCATCGCCGTCGTGGTGGGTGGCATGCCCTATGGCGCACAGCTCAAGGCTTTGTCGCGCCGCGTGGATGTGCTGGTGGCCACGCCTGGCCGCCTGATCGACCACCTGCAGGCCAAGCGCGTGAACCTTTCCACCGTCCACACGCTGGTGCTGGACGAAGCCGACCGCATGCTCGACATGGGCTTCATCGAGGATATCGAATCCATTGTGAGCCGCACGCCCGACAGCCGCCAGACGCTGCTGTTCTCCGCCACGCTGGATGGCTCCATCGCCCGGCTTGCGGCCAGCATGATGAATGAGCCCGAGCGTATCGAGATCTCGGGCCAGCGCCAGAAGCACGCCAACATTACGCAAAACCTGCTCTATGCGGACGACAGCCAGCACAAGATGCGCCTGCTGGACCATGTGCTGCGCGACGTGAACCTGGAGCAGGCCATTGTCTTTACATCGACCAAGCGCGGGGCTGATGAGCTGGCGGACAAGCTGTCAGACCAAGGCTTCGCCGCGGCCGCCCTGCATGGCGACATGAACCAGCGCCAGCGCACCCGCACCCTGACGCAACTGCAGAAAGGCCGGCTGCGCATCCTGGTGGCGACCGATGTGGCCGCGCGCGGCATCGACGTGCAAGGCATTAGCCATGCGGTGAACTACGACCTGCCCATGCAGGCGGAAGACTATGTGCACCGCATCGGCCGTACTGGCCGCGCCGGACGCAATGGCCTGGCCTTCACACTGGCCATCCATTCGGAACGCCATAAAGTCCGCCGGATCGAACACTTCATCGGCCAGCCCATCCCGGCGACCGTTATCGAAGGGCTGGAGCCCACCAAGACCGTGCGGCCCACCTATACCGACCGCAAGAAGGGCAAGAGCTTCGGCAATCGCGGCGGCAAGCCCGGTTTCGGCGACAAGCGCAGCTTTGGCGACAAGCCCGAATTCGGCGGCAAACGCAGCTTCGGTGACAAGCCTGAATTCGGCGGCAAACGCAGCTTCGGTGACAAGCCTGAATTCGGTGGCAAACGCAGCTTCGGCGACAAGCCCGAGTTCGGTGGCAAGCGCAGCTTCGGCGACAAGCCTGAATTCGGTGGCAAGCGCAACTTCGGCGACAAGCCTGAATTCGGTGGCAGGGATCGCTTTGACGGGCATCGCGGCCATGCCGAAGGCCACCACAACCATGCTGAACGCGGTGCCTACGCGGAACGCCAGGCGACGCGCGGCGATGCGGCCATGGGCGATCGTCCCACCTACCGCAAGCGCAGCGCTTACGAAGACCGCCCCGCCTTTGGCAAGCCCGGCTTTGCCAAGCGCGGCCCGTCCGACCGCCCTGCCCGTGGCGCAGCCCCGGCAGGCCGCGAATCGCGGCCCAGCAGCTTTGGCGACAGGGATGGCAAGCCCGCTGGCCGCCCGGCAGCCCGTCCCAGCTTCCGGAACAAACCGGCAGCCAAGGCCGGAAGCGCCCGACGCGACTTCGCCTGATCGCCTCTCCGACTGAAACGCCACGCCCGGCCCTGTGCCGGGCGTGGCGTTTCTATCTCAGCGGCTAAAATAGCGAATATGAAACAGCTCGCGCGCAAACCCCTGTTGTCTTCATTCCTGCTGGCGATACCACTGTGGATCGTGCTGGACAACTTCATCGTTGCCATCGCCGTGGCCCTGCTGATCGGGTTTCTCATTTCCATGAGCTATTCCCTGTGGGTGATGAACCGCAAGCCAGATCCCAAGCAGGAATCCTTTCAGCGCGAGCGCGAATAACCCCGCAGCCCGGCTTTCCCACGCGGAGCAATCCATGATGTCTTCCTCCTCGGCACCCACCGGGCTGCCGCTTCCCGATCCCGATTCACTCAAGCATTCGCACGACGTTGCCCGGCATCTGGCCGAAACCATCAACGCCACACCTGACGGCTTCCTGCCCTTCGAGCAATGGATGCAGCTCGCCCTGTATGCCCCAGGGCTGGGCTACTACGCGGCCGGCAGCGCCAAATTCGGCGGGGATCTGCCCACAGGCGACTTCACGACCGCGCCCGAACTGACGCCACTCTTTGGCCAGACACTGGCGCAGCAGATCGCACAAGTGCTGCGTATCACAGACAGCGTCCGGGTGCTGGAATTCGGCGCGGGGTCTGGCGCCCTGGCATCTGCCATCATTCCGGCGCTGCGGCAGCTCGGCATAGAGCCCGAGTACCAGATACTTGAAGTCTCAGCCGATCTGCGCCAGCGCCAGCAGACACGCCTCGCCCCCCTTCAGGCCAATGTCGTCTGGCTCGATACCCTGCCCCAAGGTTTCCGCGGCTGTGTGATTGCAAACGAAGTGCTCGACGCCATGCCGGCCACGCTTTTTCACTGGGATGAGCACGGACTACTGACCGAACTGGGTGTGCGCCTGCGGCCTGCCACAGCAGATGCGGCGGCACAGGCCTTGCCACCCGGCTTTGAACTCGCGGAGCGCCCCGCCCGCGACAGCCTGAAAACGGCAGTCTCGGCCCGCATGCCTGCCTTGCCCGGATATTGCTCGGAAATCAACCTGCAGGCCGAGGCCTGGATCACCCAGATGGGCAACTGGCTCGAGCGGGGCGCCGCACTGCTCATAGACTACGGCTTTCCTCAGCGCGAGTATTACCATCCCCAGCGGGCCGAAGGCACCCTCATGTGCCATTTCCGGCACCATACCCATGCGCAGCCCCTCATCTACCCTGGCCTGCAAGACATCACCACCCATGTAGACTTTACCGCCATGGCCGACGCCGCCCTGGCCGCCGGCCTGGGCATCTATGGGTATACCTCGCAGGCAAGATTCCTCATGAACGCAGGCCTGCCGGCACTGCTGGCCAGCCAGGCCCTGCCGGACGACCCGGCAGCGCATGCCGCCCCCGTCGCCGCGGCGGCTCACGCCAGCATGCTATCCGCGATCAACAAACTTACGGCGGAATCGGAAATGGGAGAACTCTTCAAAGTACTCGCCATCGGGCGCGGCATCGATGAACCCCTGCAAGGATTCCTGCGCGGCGACCGGCGCGACCGGCTCTAGCGCACGCCGACCCGGCTCCGGCACCCGAGGTACACTGTAAGCCCCTGTCCGGCCGCCTGTAGCACGGCCTCTTTCGTTGACCACACTTCCCGACATCCCATGACCGACTCCCAGATCCGGCAAGCCGCCCAGCTCCTGCTCGACGCCCGCGCCCAGCGCAAACCCATCACCGCCCTGCCCGCCGACTGCCGCCCCACCAGCGAAGAGCAAGCCTACGCAGTGCAAGACATCGTCATCGCCAGCCTGGGCCCCATAGGCGGCTGGAAAGTCGGCGCCAGCAGCCATGACGGCAATCCCAACTGCGCCCCCTTGCCTGCATCAGGCGTCATGAAATCCCCGGTCCGCCTGTCATCGGGCGACTACCCCCTGCGCGGTATCGAAGCCGAGATCGGCTACCGGTTCAAGCGCGATCTTCCCCCGAGAGACCAGCCCTATACCCTCGCCGAAGTCCTGGACGCCGTAGGCTCAGTTCACCCCATCATAGAACTCATCGAATCACGCTACACCGACCGCACCCAAGTCGACTTCTGCTCCGCCCTGGCCGACTCCCTCAGCCATGGCGGCCTCATTTTCGGCGAAGGCCGCGAAACCGGCTTCGCCATCAACCAGCTGGAACAGACCGCGGAAGTCACCTTCAACGACAGCACCGCATTCCAGGGCAAAGGCGCCAACCCCGCAGGAGACGTCCTGCGCCTCCTCGTATGGCTCGCCAACCATGGCGCCCGCCGCCAGGGAGGCATACGCGCGGGCCAGATCGTCACCACCGGCTCCTGCAGCGGCGTCACCTTTGCCGACCCCGGCACAGACGTCAGCGCCCACCTCGCAGGCCTAGGCTGGGTAAAAGTCACATTCTGCTGAACAGCGCGCCAGCCTCCACCAGCACCTCCCGAAGGCGCGCGCCGCCATGCACAGGCAGGGATAACTTGAGCGTACCGAATCAAAACCTCACGCAGCGGGAAGAACCCAAAGCAGCCAGCCTCCACCAGCACTTCCCAAAGGCGCGTGCGGTCATGCACAGGCCGGGATAACTTGAGCGTACCGAATCAAAACCTCACGCAGAGGGAAGAACCCAAAGCAGCCAGCCTCCACCGGCACTTCCCGAAGGCGCGCGCGGCCATGCACAGGCAGGGCGAACTTAAGCGTGCCGAGTCAAAGCGTCAAACGGCGGGAAAAGCGTGCGCGCCTGTTTGAGCACCGTGATCGTCCGCAGGACGATCAAAGGGCGAGTTCGCGCACGCCCGCCGGTTGGCGTTTTGGCGAGGACAGCCCCGATGGGGCCACGCGACCGTGAGCCCAGCCTGTGCATGACCGCGCGCGCCGGCTAAAGAAACCAAGAGAGTCGCCGGCTAAAGAGATCGCCGGCTAAAGAAACCAAGCAGAGGCTATCACTGGCCGGACGTACTGGAAGAAACCAAAGCAGCCAGCCGAGCCTCTCTCAGCGCCGCCTTGATCAGCTCCGGCTTCCCAGCCACACTCCTCGCTATCGCCCCCGCATCCACCCCCCGCACCGCCGCCAACCGCCCCACCCAGGCATCCCGATCCACAGAAACCGAACAACCCGCCGCATCCAGCAAATCCATAAAACGCCCCGGCTTGCGAAAAGCATCACAGCGCTCCATCAGATCCAACCACCCAGCGCCATCCGACCCGCAACAACCCAACCCCTCCAGCACCCCAGGCAACAAACGCGCATAATCCAGACAATCTCCCGGCGCCCGAACATGCCGCCCCACCTTCTCCGGCGAATCAGACAGCCGGCAAAGCACAGCAAAACGCCCCGGCAGCGCCAACCCCCGCCTCGCCGCCAAAGCCAGCTCCCCCGACAAAACCTCACCGTCAAAACACAAACCCGGCAACACCCTCGCCAGCGCCCCCGCCTCATCCAACACAGCAAACATCCGCCCAGGGTGATCCGTCAGCAGCCCCTTGGCCACCTCCCTCCAGACCCGCTCAGGCACCAGCGCATCAACCTCACCCTCGGCCACCAACCGCCGACACAGCGCCATCGTCTCCGGCGCAATCGAAAAAGCATCAAAACGCGCGGCAAAACGCGCCAGCCGCAGCAGGCGCACCGGATCCTCAGCAAACGCCAGCCCCACATGACGCAATACACGCGCCCGAATATCAGCCTGACCATTCAAGGGATCCACCAACACCCCGTCAGGCCGACGCGCAATCGCATTAATCGTCAGATCACGCCGCCGCAGATCATCCTCCAGCGTCACATCCGCGCCGGTATAAAACGTAAACCCCTTATAGCCCCGACCCGACTTGCGTTCAGTTCGCGCAAGCGCATACTCCTCCTTGCTGCGCGGATGCAGAAAGACAGGAAAATCCCCACCCACCGGAATAAACCCGCGCCGCGACATCTCTTGCGGCGTCGCGCCCACCACAACCCAGTCGCGGTCCCCCGCCGGCAGGCCCAGCAAACCATCACGCACCGCGCCGCCCACAACATAGACATCCAGGCCGGCCACAGCCTCGTCCAGCGTATTCGCCATCAGGGCAAATCCACCTTGCTGTTGGGCTCCGGCGTCACCATGCCCAGCCGCTTCTTGAGAGACTGAGGCTGACCCGTGAACAGCATTGCATAATACGTCGCGTTCGACATCACATTCTTCACATACAGGCGTGTTTCCGTGAACGGAATCGTCTCGGCGAAAATCGCCCCCTCGACCGGGCCCCCCAGCTTCGAGCGCCAGAGAACCGGGCGACGCGGCCCCGCGTTATAGCCAGCCGTCGCCAGCACCTCCGAACCATTCAGGTCATTGAGCACCATATTCAGGTAATTCGTGCCCAGGACAGTATTCGTGTCAAAGTCATTCACCGATGCCGGCGTGAAATCCGCCATGCCTATCTTGCGTGCCACCCAGCGCGCAGTCGCCGGCATCAACTGCATCAGCCCCGATGCCCCCACATGCGAACGCGCGTCCATGATAAAGCGCGATTCCTGGCGGATCAGGCCATACACCCAGGCGGGGTCGAGATTGATCAACCGCGCCTTCTCGACGACACGCCCCTCAAATGGCGCAATGAAGCGCTGGGAAAAATCGACCTCCTCCTTGGTCAGGAGCGAAGTGTTAACCACGCGATCATATATATGCTCCTGCCGCGCCACCTCTGCGGCCGCGCGCAGCTGCCTGTCGTTCATGCCGCGAATGGCAAAACTCCATTCAGGCACCGCCTCCGGCCGCCAGCCAAGATCAAACAGCGTAATTGCGCGCTGCAGGCCAGGGTTCGCGCGCGCCTGCGCAAGCTCGGCAGAGGTCACAGGCGCAGGCGCAGGCGGCAGCGCAGGCATCTTGCCCAACTCTTCGCTGGCCAACTGCCCGTAGAAATCAAGCTGGCCCGAAATTGCCTCGAACTTCTTCTGTGCCGCTTCCGGCTGGCCCATTGCCGCCAGCGCACGGCCAGACCAATACATCCAGACCGGCTCGGAGGCTTGCCGCGGCGTCATGCGCTCGATCGCCTTTTCAACCTCCTTCCAGCTGATGTCCGGCTGGCGCAGTTCGGCGCGAACCTGCCAGGCATGGTTGTAATCCGTCATCGGGCTGCTGCCGGAGCGGCGATACCATTTGGCCGCATCCAGCTCCACATTCAGCGCCGCCACCAGGCCAAACTGGCTCCAAACCCATTGAATATTGTCCTTCGGCAGCGCGTCAGCCCACTGGCGCTCCACGTAGGCGGCATTCTCCAGGCGCTGGTCGCCATAGGCCAGGCGGGAAAGCGCAATGGTGACAAGCTCTGTTTCCCCCCGGCCACGGGGCGCCTTGCGGCCCGCAAGCCATTTGCGCGGGTTCTTCATGATGGCGGTATAGTCCGCCATCTCGGCCGGGCTGAAGATGATGGCGGCCATGCGCCGCGCATTTCCGCTCTTGTTGGTTTCCAGAATGCCGCGCAGGCCGCGTTCCAGGTCATCCCAGCCAACCACCTTGCTGCTGGCCATCTGATCCAGCATGGACCAGCAGGCCGTATTGGGCTCGAACGCATCCATGACCTGCGCGGCGCGCAGCTTCTGCCCTGTCATGTGCTGCGACAGCAGCAGCGAGCAGGTTTCCGATCGATTGCTGTTGACCAGCGGCCCCAGGCCAGCCGCCAGAGCATAATTGCCCGCGCGCGTCGCGGCGATCACCCAGTCTCCCTTGATGCGATCAGCCAGATAAGTACCGGGATGGCGTTCGATAAAATCGCGGATCTGCGCATCAGGCACCGGCTGAGCGGGATCGACCAGCATCCTGTGCAATGCCCAATATTCGGCATATGCGCCGATGACTGGGTCGGTGGAAGCTATTGGCACAAGCGCCTGCAGGCGGTCCCATTGCTTTTTTTGCCTGGCTTCGCGCGCATCGGCCATGGCCTGGCGTGCCGCCGGTGATACCACCGGCGCGGCGGGCCCAGTCTGGCCCTGTATTGATCCCGCCTGCTGCTCGCGTGTGGCGGGCACCAGTTGCAGCGAGGCGAGCTGGACAGCCGCGGCGGCATCGCCGGCTGGCGCAAGCGTATGGCGCATCTCGATGCCTTGCGGGCTGGCGGCGCCCACTGCCGCAGCGCGCTCGGCGCCACCACAGCCAGAAACAGCGCAGGCCAGTGCAATGCAAATGCCGAGGCGCTTGCCGGACATGCCATGGATTTTCTGATACCGTTGCCTATTGGATAACATCTCTATTCGATCCCTAACACGCAATGACTGACAGCTTACCCAATAATGCAGCCCCCTTGCGCACGCGGCTCAAGGCGCTGCGCGATGCCCAGAATCCAGTGGACCGCAATCGCGGAGCGCTCCTGATACGCGGCCGGCTGTTCACCTGGCTGGCCACGACCCGTACCCGGCTGCGCGAAGCAGGCAAGCCTGTACCACGCAATATCGCTGCCTTCTGGGCGACAGACGACGAACCCGCGCTGCAACCCCTGCTGCAGCAATGGGTTGAGGAAGAAGGATACCGCGTATCCCTGCCAGTCGTCACGGAAGCAGACGCTCCGTTGCAATTCAGGCTGTGGGAGCCCGACGCCCCCATGCAAGAAGGCGCCTATGGCATCAAAGAGCCGGTGGGCGACCTTGCGCCACCGCCCGATCTGGTGCTGGTGCCCACCCTGGGCTACACCCGCAAGGGCGATCGTGTGGGATATGGCAAGGGCTATTACGATAGAACACTGGCAGCCCTGAAAGCATCGGGCCACCGTTTTACGACCATAGGCATTGCGTGGGCCTGCGGCGACCTGACGGGTGAAGACTACACCCCCGCCGCACACGATGTTCCGCTCGATGCCATCCTGACGGACAAGGGCTGGGCCGTGCCCGCCCCGGTGCTGGGCTAGGCAGGCCACGTCGGCGCCAGACGCCGACGAAGCCAAGCCACGCAAAGCCCGACCCAGCCGGGTCAGATCTGATCTGGTCAAGCCAAGCCGGGCCACGCTGCGCCAAGCCCGGCCAAACCTGTCCAGCCTACAGTTTCAGGCCTTTGCAGATGGCCATGGTAGCGTCCGCGCTGTTCAGCGTGTAGAAATGCAGCCCCGGCGCGCCCCCCTGAAGCAGCTGCTCGCACAGGCGCGCGATCACATCCACCCCAAACGCCTTGATGGAAGCCTTGTCGTCGCCGAAATCGACCAGCCGCTGCTTTATCCAGCGAGGTATCTCGGCGCCGCACATCGTGGAGAAACGCGCGAGCTGGGTGTGATTCGTGATCGGCATGATGCCGGGCACGATGGGCACATCAACCCCTTTGGCGCGGGCGCGATCGACAAAATCGAAATATGCGTCGGCATTGAAGAAATACTGCGTGATGGCGCTGTTCGCACCCGCCCGGACCTTGCTGACAAAGTGCCCCAGGTCGGCTTGCGCGCTGACAGCCTGAGGATGGGTTTCCGGATAGGCAGCCACCTCGATGTGGAACCAGTCGCCGCTGTGCTGGCGAATGAACTCCACCAGATGGCTTGCGTAGTGCAGCTCTCCGGCGTCGCCCCCCATGCCCGAAGGCAGATCACCGCGCAGCGCCACAACGCGCCGTACGCCCTGGGCCCTGTAGGCGTCCAGTATCTCGCCCAGCATCGTGCGCGTCGCACCTATGCATGACAGATGCGGCGCCGTATCGCAGCCCAGGTTCTGCATCATGCGCACCGTATCAGCCGTGCCGCTGCGCGTCGAGCCGCCGGCGCCAAAGGTCACGCTGACATATTCGGGGTGCAGGGCAAGCAATTGCTTGGCCGAGCGCACCAGCTTTTCTTGCGCCGCAATATCGCGGGGCGGAAAAAACTCCAGACTGAGCGTCTGTTTGCTACTCATTCAAAAACTCCATGAACCTCGCTGGCGAGGCGACAGGCCCGCCCGGATCGCGGGGCCAGCGCCGCGATCGCGTACCAAAGACAGGGGCGGATCGGCCTATATCAGGTGGAAAGCAGGCGTGACAAGACGCCGGAGACAATACTGTAGACAAAGGCGCCCAGCATGGCCCACCAGAAGCCATTGACCTGGAAGCCCTTGAGCACCGAACCGGCGAACCAGAATACCAGGGCGTTGAGCACCAGCAGGAACAAGCCCAGCGTGACAACAGTGATGGGCAGCGTCAGCAGGATCAGCACCGGCTTGACCAGTGTGTTGAGCAGACCAAGCACCAGCGCCGCGATGAGCGCCGAACCAAAGGATGCCACGTTGATGCCGGGCAAGATGTAGGCCACGATCAGCAAGGCAACCGCGTTGAGGATCCAGACAAGTATCAGTTCCATAATGGAGCTCCTTTTAGTAAAACCCCCGCCAGGGCGTCGGGACAGCATCCCTCGCAACCCTGTCCCGGACAAGCACGCGGCGTGCCCATGCGGGCCGCCGCCCGCGCATCATCAATAGCGATAGTGGTCAGGCTTGTACGGCCCTTCGACAGGCACATTGATGTAATCAGCCTGATCAGGGCGCAGCGTCGTGAGCGACACCCCCAGTTTCTTCAGATGCAGACGTGCCACCTTCTCGTCAAGATGCTTGGGCAGCACATAGACCTTGCCCTGCTCGTATGCATCGCCGCGCGTGAACAGCTCAATCTGCGCGATGGTCTGGTTGGTGAAGGAAGCCGACATGACGAAAGAGGGATGGCCGGTCGCGCAGCCCAGGTTCACCAGCCGCCCCTTGGCAAGCAGGATGAGGCGCTTGCCGTTCGGGAAAATAATGTGGTCGACTTGCGGCTTGATCTCTTCCCACTGCAGATCCTCAACCGAGGCAACGTCGATCTCGTTGTCGAAGTGCCCAATATTGCAGATGATGGCCTGGTCTTTCATGCGCTCCATGTGATCTCGCCCGATCACATGGTAATTGCCGGTAGCCGTGACGAAGATATCAGCCTTGTCGGCGGCCTCGTCCAGCGTCACGACGCGGTAGCCTTCCATGGACGCCTGCAAGGCGCAGATGGGATCTACCTCGGTGACCCAGACCTGGGCGCGCAGTGCAGCCAAAGCCTGCGCGCACCCCTTGCCCACATCGCCAAAACCGCAGACCACGGCGATCTTGCCGGCCACCATTACGTCCGTGGCGCGCTTGATGCCATCGACAAGCGATTCGCGGCAGCCATAAAGATTGTCGAACTTGGACTTTGTGACCGAATCGTTGACATTGATCGCCGGGAAGGCCAGCTCGCCCTTGCGCGACATCTGGTACAGGCGATGCACGCCAGTCGTGGTTTCCTCGGTCACACCCTTGATCTGGGCCAGCCGCGTGGAATACCACTTGGCATCACGCGCAAGCGTGGTCTTGATGGCGGCGAACAGGACACGCTCTTCCTCGCTGCCGGGCGAAGCCAGCACGGACGGGTCGGCCTCGGCCCTGGCGCCCAGATGCAGCAACAGGGTGGCATCGCCGCCGTCATCCAGAATCATGTTGGCGTACCCGCCTTCGGGCCACTCAAAGATCTGATGCGTATATTGCCAGTAGTCTTCCAGCGATTCGCCTTTGATGGCAAAAACCGGCGTGCCGCCTGCCGCAATCGCCGCGGCGGCATGATCCTGGGTCGAGAAAATATTGCACGATGCCCAGCGCACCTGCGCCCCCAGGGCCTTGAGGGTTTCGATCAGCACGGCGGTCTGTATCGTCATGTGCAGGCTACCCGCAATGCGCGCGCCCTTGAGCGGCTGCGTGGCCGCATATTCTTCGCGCGTGGCCATCAGGCCCGGCATCTCTGTTTCGGCAATGGCGATCTCGCGGCGGCCCCATCCGGCCAGGGCGATATCGGCGATCTTGTAATCGGTGAAGGTGGCGTCGGCAACAGCATTCATGGCAATAACCCCATAAGCCTGTACTGGCCGGCGGCGCGTACCGCACAATGGCGGAAATGCTCATCCTTGCCCGTACAGGGTAACGATGAGCGCCGTTCTGAACAATGGAAACCTGAGCCTGGCGACGCGAGCCCGCACATGGGCGGCCCGCTGTCGTTGCAGCGCTCCTCAGGATTTGTCTGGCACAGGCCTGCCGAACCGGCGCGCGCCACACGCTGGCGGGCATCGCGGCAGGCGGCAAACCTGCTTGTGCGAGAGATTGTAGCGTAAATCCGGAAGCCGCCCGACCCAAAAGACGACATGTCAGGCGATGTGTTGTTGCACGGGCGGGAACCCGGCGATGCGAAAGAAAGCATCGCCGGGCTTGCCGTGCTAGCCCTTGCGGCGGGGATAGCCCTGGGCCGTGATGCGCGCCCAGATGCGGCGCTTTTCGTCTTCGTCCAGAAACACCCAGTTGGCCACCTCCATGGCCGTGCGGCCGCAGCCACGGCAAATCTCGTCATAGAGCGTGGAGCACACGGCGACGCAGGGAGAATCAGTCACCGACAGGCTGTGCTGCGGGTCGACGCAGGCCGTCGCATCCGACGCCTGGCCGATGTCCTGCTGGCGATGCGCCTCGGTGATCTTCATCTGTCATTGCTCCCACGCCCGGCAACCGCCCCAGGCGAACCTGATTTGAAATACGGCGGCAACCGCCAAGGCGATTATCGCCGTATCTGGCCGGCACAAGCCGGACGACCCCACAAACGGTGGGGCCTTGACGGGCGGCTGCTCCGCCGGGCGCCTCAGGCCGCTTGCTTGAGCACCTGGACCTTGTCGGTCGCTTCCCAGCTGAACTCGGGCTCCGAGCGGCCAAAATGGCCATAGGCAGCCGTCTTGGAGTAGATTGGGCGCAACAGGTCAAGCATATTGATGATGCCCTTGGGGCGCAAGTCGAAATTCTCGCGGACAAGGCGGGCAATCTGCTCGTCGGGAATGACGCCGGTGCCTTCCGTATAGACCGTGATGTTGATGGGTTCCGCGACGCCGATGGCATAGCTGACCTGCACCTGGCACTGGCGCGCCAGGCCGGAGGCAACGATATTCTTGGCAACGTAGCGCGCTGCATAGGCTGCGGAGCGGTCGACCTTGGAAGGGTCTTTGCCCGAGAATGCGCCGCCGCCGTGGGGGCACGCGCCGCCGTATGTGTCAACGATGATCTTGCGGCCTGTCAGCCCGCAGTCGCCCTGCGGCCCGCCAATGACAAAGGTGCCGGTCGGGTTGACCAGGAAGCGTGTCTTGGGAGTAATCAGGCCATCCGGGAAGCTCGGCTTGATGATCTCTTCGATAACCGCCTCATGGATGGTTTCCTGGGTGACATCAGGCGCATGCTGGGTGGACAGCACAACCGTATCGACCTCGGCGGGCTTGCCATCGACATAGCGGAAGGTGACCTGCGACTTCGCATCGGGGCGCAGCCAGGGCAGGCGGCCATCCTTGCGCAGCTCGCTCTGGCGCTGGACCAGGCGATGCGCATACCAGATGGGCGCAGGCATGAGATCAGGCGTCTCGTCGCAGGCATAGCCGAACATCAGCCCCTGGTCGCCCGCGCCCTGATTGAGAATTTCCTCAAGGCTGCGGTCGACGCCCTGCGCAATGTCGGGCGACTGCTTGTCGTAGGCGACCAGGACGGCGCATCCCTTGTAATCGATGCCGAAGTCAGTGTTGTCGTAGCCGATGCGCTTGATGGTGTCGCGGGCCACCTGGATGTAATCGACATTGGCTGTCGTGGTGATCTCGCCGGCCAGCACGACCAGGCCTGTGTTGCAGAGGGTTTCCGCAGCGACCCGCGCATTGGGGTCCTGCGTGAAAATGGCATCGAGAACTGCGTCGGAGATCTGGTCAGCCACCTTGTCGGGATGGCCTTCGGAGACGGATTCGGAAGTAAACAGAAAATCGTTATTTGCCACAGCGATACGTCCTATGTTGCGCTGGTGACCCAGCAGGAGGTTGAACGAAACGCGTTGCACCTCGGACATCTGCGCAGCAGGTAATTCAGGGCGCGACGCTTTAGCGGATTTTGAGCGCACCCTGCATTGCACAGTGCGCGCCATCGCCCCGCAAGTTGTCGGTTAACTCAGCGATGTCCCCTATTTTAAGCGAAAATAGCTGAAACATTACAATTCACCGGTTCGCACAAGGGTTGCCTGCCTATGCTACTGGCTTTCTTCCGCCTCATGGCGCGCCTGCCGCTGCCGTTGCTGCACTGGATGGGCCGCATCACGGGGCTGGTGGTCTACGCATGGCCTGGCAGATACCGCCAGCGCCTGCGTGCCAATGCGCGGCAGGCGGGCTATTGCGGCTGTGGCTTCACCCTGCGCGCAGCCGCCCAGACGGGCGCCATGGTATTCGAGACGCCAAAAATATGGCTGCGCCCCCAGGAAAGCATGAAGCTGGCCCGATGTACGGACGATTCGGCGGTGCGCGCGGCCCTCTCCACTGGCAAGGGCGTCGTATTCCTGACCCCGCACCTGGGCTGTTTCGAGATCACCGCGCGCCATCTCACGCAGTACGGCCCGATCACTGTGATGTACCGCCGTCCGCGCATGGCGCTGCTGGAACCTGTGATGGCCCAGGCGCGCAACATGGCCGGGCTGCGCGCCGTTCCCGCATCGATGCAGGGTGTGCGCTCCTTCGTGCGCGCGCTGCGCCGCGGCGAAGCCATTGGGCTGCTGCCGGACCAGGTGCCGCGCAGCGGCGACGGCGTCTGGGCTGATTTCTTCGGCCGCCCCGCCTACACCATGACGCTGGCCGGCAAACTGGCGCAGCTCGATGTCGAGGTTGTCCTGACAGTGGGCGAGCGGCTCGCGCATGGCCAGGGCTGGCGCATCCATTACACTCGTCTTGCGCATCCCATGCCGTCAGATCCCCATGTCCTGGCATGCATGATCAACCAGGCTATGGAATCGCTCATCCGGCAGTTTCCAGAACAGTACCTGTGGAGCTACAACCGGTATAAAGTCCCCAACTGCGCGCCTCGGCCACCGGACTACCCGAACCCATGACTTTCAACAAAATCAACTTACTGCGAAAAATTTTCTCTTATTTCGGCCACTGCCCGACCCCTGCGCGCCTGCGCTGGGGCCGCGCCCTGGGCTGGCTCAGCATGCGCCTGCTGCGTTCGCGGGTCCATATCGTGCGCACCAACCTGTCGCTATGCTTTCCGGATCTGAGCCAAGCGCAGCGCGATGCCTGGACGCGCCGGCATTTTCATTTGCTCGCACAGTCTGTGGTTGACCGGGGCCTGTGCTGGTTCGGGACACCCGAAGCCATACGCAATACCATCGTGCTCAATGGCTTCGAACACCTCCAGAACGCCCAGCGCGACCAGCGCCGCATCTTGCTGCTGGCGCCGCATTTCATAGGCCTGGATGCCGCCGCCACGCGCATGACCATGGATGTCGTGGAATCGGCCACGATGTATACCCGCCAGAGCGACCCCGCCGTGGACCAGATTGTGCGCGAGGGGCGCGCCCGGTTCAACAAGGTACACCTGATCAGCCGCAAGGACGGCGTGCGCGGCCTGATCCGGCAATTACGCGCCGGCTTTCCCGTCTACTATCTGCCCGACATGGACTTTGGCCGCTCGGGCGCCATCTTTTCCCCATTCTTCGGGGTGGAGGCAGCCACCCTGCCAACCACGCCCCACATTGCCCGCACCTGGGATGCCGCTGTCATCCCCGTTATCAGCCGCCTGGATCTGGACACGGGGCAATACCAGGTAGATGTCCTGCCGCCCATCGAAGACTTTCCCGGCGAGCAGTCCACAGAAGAGGCCACGGCCCGTCTCAACCGGCTGATCGAAGACTGGGTGCGCGTCGACCCGCCCCAGTATTACTGGGTTCACCGCCGTTTCAAGACCCGCCCCGAAGGGCAGCCCAAGCTGTACTGAGGCTGCGAGCCCTGTTGCGGGCAGGCCGCGCGCACCTGCTGATTGCGGACAAAAGCCCGGCAATCCGGGATAATGGCGGGATGATCTGGAATTTCGTAAAAATGCATGGCGCAGGCAACGATTTCGTTGTCCTGGACGGCGTTCGGCAAGACATTGCCATGACGCCCGAACGCGCCCGCGCCCTGGCCGACCGCCATTTCGGCATTGGCGCCGACCAGCTTCTGCTGGTCGAGGCCCCGCTGCATCCCGAAGCCGACTTTCGCTACCGCATTTTCAATTCCGACGGCAGCGAGGTGGAGCATTGCGGCAACGGCGCGCGCTGCTTCGTGCGGTTCGTGCATGAGCAAGGCCTGTCACGCCGCAACCCGCTTCGCGCCGAAATCAGCACCGGCCTGATCACCCTGGACAGCAGCGGCGGCGACGGGGTCTCGGTCGAGATGGGGCAGACACGCTTCAACCCGGAAGATGTCGGCTTTGACACCCAGGGGCTGGAATCCATCGCCTGCGCCGATGACACGCTGTGGATATTGCCGCTGCCCGGCATTGGCGAAGCCCATTTGTCGCTGGTGGCCATTTCCAACCCCCATGCCGTGCAAGTGGTGGACGATGCGGAATCCGCGCCCGTCGGCAAGATCGGCCCGCTGATCGAATCGCATCCGCGCTTTGCGCATCGCGTGAATGCCGGCTTCATGCAGGTCATAGACCGGCACAATATCGCCCTGCGCGTCTATGAACGCGGCGCGGGCGAAACATTGGCTTGCGGCACAGGGGCCTGCGCCGCCGTCGTCGCCGGCATACGCCGCGGCCTGCTCGACTCGCCAGTCAGCGTGCAGACGCACGGCGGCGTGCTCGGCGTAGCCTGGGACGGCGAGCAACTGCGCATGAGCGGCCCCACAGCCACTGTATTCTCAGGGCAGGTCGACATAGATGCCCTCGTGGACCAACAGCAGGCGCGAAGCGCCGCCGGGCGGACCTGACGCCGCCCGCCCCTCCCCATTGCACAAGGAGCCCCTACGCCCATGAGCGCAGACAGCCTTTCCGCAGAATCGATTGCCAATTTCCTCAAGGAAAACCCGTCCTTCTTTCGCGAGCATGCGGATATTTTTTCCGAGCTGCGGGTGCCCCACCCGAACGAGACGCGCGCGATCTCACTGGGCGAACGCCAGATCATGACGCTGCGCGCCCGGACCAAAGACCTCGAATGGAAACTTTCCGGCCTGGTGCAGAATGCAAGCGGCAACGAGCGCATCAGCAAGACACTGACAGACTGGTGCTGCCGCATGCTGGCCGAAGACGACTGCCAGCAGATTCCGGCCCATATCGTACGCAGCCTGAGCGATATGTTTGACCTTCCGGCCGTGGCACTGCGGCTGTGGGATGTGCCCAAGCTCACAAACAGCGAATTCACCGAAGACGTTACCGAAGCGGTGCGCGAACAAGCCCGCGGCCTGACCAAACCCTACTGCGGCCCGGCCAGCGGCCAGGAAGCCGCCGGCTGGCTTGCCTCCCCGGCCGAATCGCTGGCCTTGATCGCCCTTAGGCCTGACGGCCAGGCCGAACCCCTGGGCCTGCTGGTGCTGGGCTCCAGCGACCCCGAGCACTTTTCCCTGGACATGGGAACAATGTTCCTGGAAACCATCAACCGTCTTGCCAGCGCCAGCCTGACGCGCCTGCGGTTGCCTGACACACCCCCAACTGCCGCCTGAAAACGCCATGCATGCGCTTCCTTCGCCCATGGAGCAATGGCTTGCGCATCTGGAAGGCAACCGGCGCTACTCGGTGCATACGCTCCGCGGCTATCGCCAGGATCTGCATCACCTGATCCAGATACACCCAGGCCTCGCCCTGCAAGCCATGACCGAAAGCCATATTCGCCAGGCCGTCGCCCGGCTGCACGCCCAGGGCCACAAGCCTCGCAGCCTGGCCCGCGCGCTGGCGGCCTGGCGCGGCTTTTACCAGTGGTGGGCGCCCGCAACGGGCATGGACGCAAACCCCTGCGCCGGCATACGGGCCCCCAAGGCGCCGCGCAGCCTGCCCAAGGCACTCTCTGTTGAGCAGACGCAGGTGCTGCTGGATCATCCCAGCCTGCCCGTGCCCGACAGCCCGGTCGCCTGGCGAGACCAGGCCATGTTTGAGGTGCTGTATTCCAGCGGTCTGCGGCTGGCCGAGCTGGTAAGCCTGGACTGGCGCCATGTCCGCCGGGATGGCTACGAATCAAGAAGCTGGATACAGCTTGAAGAACACGAGGCCATCGTTCAGGGCAAGGGCAACAAAACGCGCAGCGTGCCTTTGGGCGGCAAGGCCATCGCAGCCCTGGAGCAATGGCTGGCCGTGCGCGGGCAACTGCTGGCCGGTCACGACGACCCGGACACTGGCGCCGCATTGTTTCTGGGCGCGCGGGGCAGGCGCATCAGCCCCAGGGTGGTTCAGGCCCAGCTGGAAAAGCTCGCCGTGAAGGCCGGCCTGCCGGTGCATGTACACCCCCACAGCCTGCGGCACAGCTTTGCCAGCCACATGCTGCAATCCGCGCAGGATCTGCGGGCCGTGCAAGAGCTGCTTGGCCATGCCAACATTTCCACTACGCAGATCTATACAAGGCTGGACTTCCAGCACCTGGCCCAGGCCTACGACAAGGCTCACCCCCGCGCCCGCAAGCGCTGAGCCCGCGGCGCGTCAGCGTGCCTTGGGGTTCAGCACATGGATCAGGCGCCCGGCATTCCAGGAAAACATGCCTAGGTAGGTGCCCGCAGGCTCGCCAGCCGGCGCAAGCGCATCCGAATACAGCGTGCCCCCGACCGTGGCTCCTGTTTCGCGGGCAATCTGCCTGGCGAGCTTGGGGTTGTTGACATTTTCGACGAACACGCCAGCCACACGCTGGCGGCGCGCCATATCGACGATGGCTGCCACATCACGCGCCGTTGGCTCGGCATCGCTGGAAAAGCCCGCAAGGGAAATAAATTTTATGCCGTAGGCCTGTCCAAAATAGCCGAAAGCGTCATGCGACGTGATCACCGTGCGGCGGTCGGGGGCTATGGCGCCGAACGCATTCTTGATCTCGGCATCCAGCTTGTTCATCCGCGCTATATACAGGTTGGCGCGTGTGTTGTAGTAATCGGCATGACGGGGATCGACCTGCGCCAGCCCCGCCGCGATATTGCGGGCGTAGAGCACGCCGTTTGCCAGGTTCTGCCAGGCATGGGGATCGACATCGCCGACGCGATGCCCATGTGCCTCACCGGAGGCGTGGCCGTGATCGTGGCCATCGGCCGCATCACCCTTGATCTGCACTACCTCGCCGTTGCCCAGATGGCGGACCTCCACCCCTTGCGAGGCGAGCACCTGGCGTCCGCCGAACCCGGAGGCTGCCAGCAGGCGGGGCAGCCAGCCTTCGAAATCCAGCCCGTTGAGCACCAACACCTTGGCATCGGCAAGCGCCTTGACATCGCGCGGGGTAGGTTCGTATGTGTGCGCATCCCCATTGGGGCCGACAATGGTGGTGACGCTGACATAGTCGCCCCCGACCTCCTGGGCCATATCGCCTAGGATGGAAAATGTGGCAACGACCGGGATGCGCTCAATCGGAAGCTGAGGCGCGGAAGCGCCCAAAGCTGCCGCCCCCGGCAGCATCGCCGCGCAGGCAAGCAATACAAGCATGGCCCTGCGCGGCAGTTCAAACCCAGGTCGTTTGGCTTTGCTCATCAGTTACTCCAGGATTCCAGACATACGCTCACGGCGGGCGCGCGCCTTGCGCGCAGCCTGCAGCAACCCGCCATGGGGGCCAAGACAAACAGAAAGAAAATAGATACATCCTGCCGCAAGTATGATGGCTGGTGAAGCTGGTACATTCGCGTAGTATGAACAGAGTAGCCCGGCATAGGACGATATCGTGCCCAGCGCGCCCGCCAGCACCATCTGTCGCCCGACCGTGCCTGCCCAGAAGCGGGCGGCCGTGGCGGGCAGCATCATGATGCCGACCACCATCAGCGTGCCCAGCACCTGGAAGCCGGCGACCATGGTGAGCACCAGCAGTATCAGAAAGACCATGTGTATCGCCGTGCCCGCAGCCCCCATGCCGCGCAGGAACTGGGGATCGAGGCATTCCAGCACCAGCGGCCGAAAGATGACGGCAAGACCGATCAGCGTAATGCTGGCTACCGCCGTCACCAGCAGCAAAGAAGCGTTATCGAGCCCTAGCACCGTGCCGAACAGCACATGGATGAGGTCCATGTTCGACCCCCTGAGCGACACCAGCAGCACGCCCAGCCCGAGCGAGACAAGATAAAAGGCCGCGAAGCTGGCGTCTTCGCGCTGCGGGGTCAGGCGCGCAACGGCGCCCGCCAGCAAGGCGACGACCAGGCCGGTAACGACCCCGCCCACCGTCATTGCGGTCAGCGACAGGCCCGCGGTCAGGAAACCCACCGCCACGCCCGGCAGTATGGCGTGCGCCATGGCATCGCCCATCAGGCTCATGCGGCGCAACACAAGAAAGACACCCAATGGCCCGGCGGCGAAGGCGAGCGCAAAGGAACCGGCCAGCGCGCGGCGCATGAAACCGTAATCGACGAAAGGCCCCGCCAGCAGGTCGAACAGCCACATCAGAGGTAGTCTCCCGCGCACAGGTGGCGTGCAAGATGCAGGTTTTCCGGCGTCAGGACATCACAGACCGGTCCCCAGGCCACAGCCTGCCCGGCAAGCAGCAAGGCCTCGGGAAAGTGCTGGCGGACAAAATCGAGGTCATGCAGCACGGCGGCCACGGTGCGGCCCTGTGCATGCCAGCTTTCAATAAGCGCCATCAGGTCTTCGGTCGTGGCGCGATCGACAGCGGCGAAAGGCTCATCAAGCAGCAGGATGTCGGCATCGTGAAGCATGAGGCGCGCAAACAGGGCGCGCTGCAGCTGCCCGCCGGAAAGCGTGCCGATGATGCGGCGGCCGAAATCAGCCAGCCCTACGGCTTCAAGCGCCTCGTATATGCGATCGTGTTCGGAGGCGCCAAAGGCTCGCCACGCACCGACGCGCCGCCATGCGCCCATGGCGACAAGATCGTAGACGGTAACCGGGAAGCTGCGATCGAGCTCCGCAGCCTGCGGCAGACAGGCAATGCGCTCGCCCGCCCCTTTGGCCAGGCGGATATGGCCGCGCATCGGGCTGACAAGCCCGATAATGCCCTTGATGAGCGTAGACTTGCCCGCGCCATTGGGACCGACAATGGCGGTGAGCGAGCCCCGGCGGAATACCCCGCTGACATCGCGCACGGCAATGCGGTCTCGCCAGCCCAGGGATACCTGGTCAAGCGCAATGACGGCATCCGCCCCCGCCGGCATCGCCACAGCATCTGACATCGCCGTAGCCTCCGGCCTCGCGGCTGCCCGGCCCTGTTGCATCGCCCCCCCCATCACGCCATGGCCCAGCACGCCAGCCCCCACAGGAAGATAATGGCTGGCGCGATGCAAGCCACGCGATACACGCTGGAAGCCAGCACGGCGGATCCGCGATAACGCCGGGGCTCGCGTGCGGCCTGGGTAGGAGAGCGGTGCATGAAAAGAGAATGCCTGGAACGCAAAGAAGTGTTATGTTATAACATCGTTGGCTTTTTTGCAGGGCAAATCCAGTCACGGCCATACGCTTTGGTACTATGTGCGTTCACCTGGCCTCATGAAATCTGTGCCATGCACCGCCTCATCCCTGGGCGCGGGTGGCCGACCAACGAGCTGTCGCCATGCCGGACAAACATTCGAGATCAACCACCTTCCTGACCGCGCAAATGCGCACAGCCGAGGCGCTGTGCGCCGAACGCGGAAAACGCCTGACGCCGATACGCCGCAAGGTGCTGGAGATTCTTCTGACACAGCGACGCAGTGTCAAGGCATACGAGCTGCTCGATCTCATCCGGGACGTGCAGCCGGGGGCGGCGCCACCCACGGTGTACCGCGCGCTCGATTTCCTGGTGGAAGAAGGCCTGGTCCACAGGCTGGACGCTATCAACGCCTGGACGGCCTGCCTGGACGCGGGCGGCAAGCCCCATGATCTGCTGATCGTCTGCACCCAGTGCGGGGCAGTGGCAGAGCTCAGCGATCCCGGCCTGAACCGGCTGCTTGCGGAAAAGGTGGCTGCGGCAGGCTTTACCCTGGCCGGCCATGAAACCGAGCTGCGCGCCCTGTGCGCGGCCTGTCGCCAGCAAGCGCCCACGCATTGCCACTGAGCTGCTGGGGTTGAGCCCTTGCGACTGAATCATTGCCGCTGAACCGTTACCGCTAAGCCATTGCCACCGAGCCGTTGCCTCTGAGCCATTGCCGCTCACGCCCCCTCCTGAAACACGGGGCGGAATCGCTGTCACAATGGATATTTGCCCTATTCGGGTTGCTGTGATGTAATCGCACGTTGAAGTTTTTTTGCGCGGTGCCCACACAATCTGCCGCCTGTGGCTGCATTATTGGCGGCATTTGTGTCTACCGCGTCATGCGAGGCAAGCAATGAACGCCGCAAACATAGACAAAATGGTCCCGGTTACAATTCTCACCGGTTTTCTGGGTGCGGGCAAAACCACGCTCCTGAAGCGTATTCTTTCCGAATACCATGGGCAGCGCATTGCCGTCATCGAAAACGAGTTCGGACCCGAGAGCATCGACAACGATCTGCTCGTCCAGGACAGCGATGAGGAAATTGTCGAGCTGAGCAACGGCTGCGTGTGCTGCACGATACGCGGCGACCTCATGCGCACCCTGAACGACCTGCGCGTCAAGCGTCAGGCGGGCAAGCTGAAATTTGAACGCGTCATCATTGAAACCACGGGCATGGCCAACCCCGGCCCGGTGTGCCAGACGTTTTTCATGGACGACGACATCGCCGAATATTATCGTCTGGACGCCGTCATTACCATTGTCGACGCCAAGCACGGCATGGAAACCCTCGACAAGCAGGAAGAATCGCAAAAGCAGGTCGGGTTTGCGGACAAGATCCTGATCTCGAAGAAAGACCTGGTCAACGAAGCCGACTACGCCGCATTGCGCTCGCGCCTGGTGCATATCAACCCGCGCGCCACGATCACGCCAGTCAACTTTGGCGAAACCGATCTCGCGCAACTGCTGGACATCAGCGGCTTCAACCTGAACACGATTCTGGACATCGATCCCGAGTTCCTGGCCGAGACACATCCTGACGCCGCCCATGACCATCACGACCATGGCCATCATGACCATGACCATGATCACGATCATGAGCACGACGGCGATTGCGGGCCTGCCTGCGGCCATCATCACCACGATCATCATCACGCCCACCACGACGACGAGATCGGCGCCTTCGTGTTCCGCTCCAACAAAGCCTTCGATCCCGAACGCCTGGAAGAATTCCTGGGCGGGATCGTGCAGGTATACGGGCCCGACCTGCTTCGCTACAAGGGCATTCTTTACCTCAAAGGGATCAACCGCCGCATGCTCTTTCAGGGCGTGCACATGATGATGGGCGCAGAACCTGGAAAGCCCTGGCTATCCAGTGAAAAGCCTAATACCAAGATGGTATTCATCGGACGTAAACTGCCCCAGGAGATCTTTACCCGGGGTCTGGAACAATGCTTGGTCTGATTTAGAACCAATTGCCCGCCGGGCAATAAGCAACACTGGTTCCAAGTACCAACACTACAAAAAGAGGACACAATCATGGCAAGCAAATCATCAGCCGCCTCCAAGACTCAAGGCCGTCTGCTGACCGAGAAAGAGCTGCTGGCAATGTCTGAAGACGACTACATGAATGCGGACCAACTTGCATTCTTCAGGGACCGTCTGAAGCAGCTTGAGCAAGACATTCTCAACAATGCCGACGCGACAACCGAAAACCTGCGCGAAACCCAGTATGTGCCTGATCCTGCAGATCGCGCCACAATCGAAGAAGAGCATGCGCTTGAATTGCGTACCCGCGATCGCGAACGCAAATTGCTCAAGAAAGTACAGCAGTCCATCTCGCGCATCGATTCGGGCGAATATGGCTGGTGCGAGGAAACGGGCGAACCCATAGGCATCGCACGTCTGCTCGCACGTCCCACCGCCACGCTTTCGCTTGAGGCGCAAGAGCGCCGCGAGATGCGCCAGAAGCTGTACGGCGACTGATCACAGCACAAGGGCCGGCGCACAGCGGCTCTTGCATCGCCTCGACGACGCCTGCCCGAACGGCAGCGCGTCCGTCCTTTCGCCGCCCGGCGGCATGCCATTCCCGCAAACGGACAGCCCGCCCCATGCGGCAGGGCGGCATGTCACACGCGGCTCGACCGTGACCCCCCATTCCCGGCCACGACTGCTTTTGCCCGGATTTGCGCTCAGGCCCCTTCCCGCCCCCTCTTGAACCAGACGGATTTGCCCCCATCTGACCATTTCACGAGGAAAAATCCATGGAACAATTTCACGCCACAACCATTGTCTGTGTCCGTAGAGGCAACGAAGTCGCCTTGGGCGGAGACGGCCAGGTCACACTGGGCAATATCGTCATCAAAGGCACCGCGCGCAAGATTCGCCGCCTGTACAACGACAAGGTGCTGGCCGGTTTCGCCGGCGCCACGGCCGACGCGTTCACGCTTCAGGAGCGTTTCGAGGCCAAACTCGAAAAGCACCAGGGCAACCTGATGCGCGCCGCGGTGGAGCTCACCAAAGACTGGCGCACCGACCGCATGCTGCGCCGCCTGGAAGCCATGCTTATCGTGGCCGACCGCGAACACACACTGGTGCTGACCGGCAACGGCGATGTGCTTGAACCCGAGCATGGCCTGGCAGCCATCGGGTCCGGCGGCGCCTATGCGCAGTCCGCCGCGCTGGCGCTGCTGCACAATACTGAACTGCCCCCTGCCGACGTCGTCAAGAAATCGCTCGAGATCGCCGGCGATCTGTGTATCTACACGAACCAGAACCACATCATCGAAACACTGTAGGCCGGAGGCGCGCGGTTTCAGCGCTCCGACCCGTACTCAAGCTCAGAACTATGTCCGCTACCAACATGACCCCCGGAGAAATCGTCTCCGAGCTCGACAAGAACATTGTCGGGCAAGACCGCGCCAAGCGCTCCGTGGCTGTAGCCCTGCGCAACCGCTGGCGCCGCCAGCAGGTTCCGGAACCGCTGCGCCACGAGATCGTGCCCAAGAACATTCTGATGATCGGGCCGACCGGCGTGGGCAAGACCGAAATCGCGCGCCGCCTGGCCAAACTGGCCAACGCCCCCTTCGTCAAGATCGAGGCGACCAAGTTCACGGAAGTCGGCTATGTGGGCCGCGATGTCGATACCATTGTCCGCGACTTGGTGGAAATCTCCGTCAAGCAAACCCGCGACGTGGAAATGCGGCGCGTTCGCACACAGGCAGAGGATGCGGCGGAAGACCGCATCCTGGACGTGCTGGTTCCTCCGCCTCGCGATGCCCATGGCGAACCCCAGCGCGAGGAAAACAACGCGCGCCAGGTATTCCGCAAACGCCTGCGCGAAGGGCAGCTGGACGATATGCAGATCGAAATTGAGGTGGCGCAGCTCGCGCCGCAAATGGAGATCATGGCGCCTCCCGGCATGGAAGAAATGACGGAACAGTTGCGCGGCATGTTCGCAGGCCTGGGGCGGGACAAGAAAAAGCCCAAGAAGATGATGGTCAAGGAAGCCTTCAAACTTCTGGTCGAGGAAGAAGCGGGCAAGCGCATCAATGAGGAAGATCTTCGTACCAGCGCCGTAGCCAACGCGGAACAGAATGGCATTGTCTTCCTGGATGAGATCGACAAGATCGCCACGCGGCAGGAGCATTCAGGCGGCGATGTGTCTCGCCAGGGTGTGCAGCGCGACCTGCTGCCGCTGGTCGAAGGCACGACCGTCAATACCAAGTATGGGGTCGTCAAGACGGATCACATCCTGTTCATTGCCTCGGGCGCATTCCATCTGTCGCGCCCTTCGGACCTCATCCCCGAGCTGCAGGGCCGCTTTCCGATACGCGTGGAACTCGATTCCCTGACTGCGGATGATTTCGTGCGCATCCTGTGCGAGACAGACTCCTCGCTTACCAAGCAATACACGGCCTTGATGGGCACCGAGGATGTCACGCTGGATTTCACCAAGGAAGGCATCCAGCGTCTTGCCGAACTGGCCTTCGAGGTCAACGAGCGCACGGAGAATATCGGTGCGCGGCGACTTTACACCGTCATGGAGAAACTGCTGGAAGACCTGTCTTTCGACGCCTCGCACAGCAGCGGCCAGACCGTGACGATAGACGCGGCCTACGTTGACGAGAAACTGGGTGAGGCGGCGGCAAGCCAGGATCTGGCCCGCTACGTGCTCTAGCCTATTTGGATATCTTGGTGATGACGTACTTGCCGTTGTCGCGCTTGGCGGTAAAGCGTACCTTGTCGCCCGGCTTGATTTCCGCCAAAAGGGCGGGATCGCATCTGTAGACCAGGGTCATCGCGGGCAGATCAAGCTCGGAAATCGCACCGTGCTTGATCGTGACTTTGCCCGCCTCGGCATCCACGCGGCGCACTTCGCCGGATGCGCTGGCCTCCTGGGCAACCGCCTGGACAGAATAAAACGACGTCAGCGCCAACGCGGCGGCCAGCGCCTGCATGCTGCGATCGTTCAATATCGACATACGCTAAACTCCCTTTGAATACATCTAAAGCATAACCCCAAACAGGACAGACAGCCTGGCAACAAGCCAGAACCTGTGTGAGGATGCTTCAAGCGGTTTCAGACGTGCCTGCGCGCAACACCACGCGAATAACTGTATTTTCATTGTCCGGCAGCCAGGATACCGCCGACCGGAATCCGGCGAGCGCTTGCGGGCCGGTTGCCGCCAACACGGCTCGGGCCTGCGGGCGACGGTTCCGGAGCACGCGCATCTATCATCTTGATTCATAGGAGATCACATTCCATGGCGACACGGCTTTCAGTCATAGCCACCCGCACGGGCGACAAAGGCACCACAGGGCTGGGTGACGGTACCCGCGTCGACAAGGACGCGCCGCGCATCGCCGCGCTGGGCGATGTGGATGAGCTGAACAGCCTGATCGGGCTTTGGCGCACGGAACCCCTGTCCGATGAGGTGGATGCCCTGCTGGGCACCATACAGCATCACCTCTTCGACCTGGGCGGGGAACTATGCATACCGGGCTATACCGCGCTGAAGGCCGAGCATGTGCTCACGCTGGAGCAGGCATTGGCCAAATACAACGCCGAACTGGGCAAGCTGGAAGAATTCATCCTGCCGGGCGGCACACGCGCCGCGGCCCTGGCGCATATGGCGCGAACAGTGTGCCGCCGCGCTGAACGGTCTGTCGTCACGCTGGGGCGCAATGAAGAGGTCAGCGAAGCGGTGCGCCAGTATCTGAACCGCCTTTCAGACCTGTGCTTTGTGCTGGCCCGCAGCCTTAACCGGGCGGCAGGCCGAACCGACGTGCTCTGGCAAAGGTGAGCCTGATCCCCACTGCACAGACGCGACATGCAAATGCCGCGAGCGGCGGCCTCACGTGCTCAGGCATCATTGGTGCCTGGCCCTTTCAGCACAGACGCGGCATGCAAATGCCGCGAGCGGCCTCGTCAGCGTTCGTCGTGCGAGTGGATCTGCAGCGCCTCCAGAAAACGCGACACCATGTTGTAGGTTGCTATGGTGGCGGTCAGCTCGACCATCTGGCGGGGCTGGAAATGCAGGCTGACCGCCTCAAACACCGCGTCGGGAACCTGGATGTCCCGTGTCATGGTATCTGTGTAGGCCAGGACGGCGCGTTCCTGCTCGCTGAACAGCGCTGACGCTTCCCAGTTTTCGAGCGCATCCAGCTGGGCCTGGGTCATGCCTTCTTTGAGCGCGATAGGCGCATGCTGGTCCGCCTCGTAAGGCGCGCCATTCAGCAGCGCAATGCGCATGATGATCATCTCGCGCAGGCTCCCCGCAAGCGAGGTATTGTGGCGTATGCCTGTCAGATGGTTAAGCCAGCCACGCGCCACGGGCGGGCTCTGCAACAGCATCTGGTACAGATGCAGCACGCTGCCGCGCTCGGCGACAATCTGCTCAACCAGCGGGCTGACTTCGGGGTCGTTGAGATCCGCGTAGGGGATGCGTGCCATAAGGGTATATTTCCTGTCCTGGTAGGGCCGTGTCGCACGGCGTTGGTAACAATGCAATCAGTTATAGCGCAGGATGCCGCAAGCCGGACAGCACCTCGCGCACTGTCCGGTCGAAAAGCCCGACGATCTCGCTGATGTCGGCGGCACTGCAGATGAAAGGCGGCGCGAGCAAGGCGTGGTTGCCACGAACGCCGTCCACGGTACCGCCCATGGGATACATCATCAAGCCGTTCGCCATGCCCTGCTTCTTGAGCGCGACATGCATGCGCAGTGCGGGATCCAGCGTAGCCTTGCTGGCCCTGTCCTGCACGAACTCGACACCGGTAAAGAGCCCGCGCCCGCGAATATCGCCAACATTGGGATGATCGCCCAGCGCTTCCCGCAATTCGGCCCGCAACTGCTCGCCGCGCGCCTGCACATTGGCGAGCAGGTTCTCGCGCTCAATGACTTGCTGCACTGCCAGGGCGGCAGCGCAAGCCGTCGCATGGCCCATATAGGTATGCCCGTGCTGGAAAAACCCGCTGCCCGCCACAATGGCATCGTAGATGCGATTGCTGGCCAGCATGGCGCCAATGGGCTGGTAGCCCGCCCCCAGGCCTTTGGCAATGGCCATGATGTCGGGCGCGACGCCATCCTCGGCGCAGGCAAAGAGATGGCCGCTGCGCCCCATGCCAGACATCACCTCATCCAGGATCAGCAAGACGCCATGGCGGTCGCATACTTCGCGGATACGCCGCAAATAGGTGCGAACCGGCGCCAGCGCGCCCGCTGTGGCGCCCACAATGGTTTCGGCCACAAAGCCGGCCACGGTCTCGGGCCCAAGCTCGCGGATCTTGGCGTCCAGCTCGTCAGCCAGGCGCTGCGCATATTGCTCCTCGCTTTCCCCCGGCCCTTGATCGCGGTAGGCATAGCAGGGCGAGACATGGTGAGCAGGCACCAGCAGCGGCAGGAACGGTTCGCGCCGCCATGCGTTGCCGCCGATTGCGAGGGCGCCAAGGGTGTTGCCGTGATAGCTCTGCCTGCGCGCGATGAAATGCCTGCGTTCGGGCTGACCGATCTCCACGAAGAACTGCCTGGCCAGCTTGAGGCTTGCCTCCACCGCTTCGGAACCACCCGAAACAAAATACACATGCTCCAGACCCTGGGGAGCCCGCGCAGCCAGGAAATCGGCCAGATCCTCGCAAACCTGGGTAGTAAAGAAGGAGGAGTGCGCGTACGCTACCTTGTCCAGCTGGTCTTTGATCGCCTGTATGATCGCCGGGTGCCCATGCCCGAGGCATGATACGGCCGCGCCTCCCGAGGCATCGATATAGGCCTTGCCGTGCTGGTCAAAGAGGCGGATTCCCTCGCCGCGCGAGGCGAAGTCTAGTGTTTGCCCGGGGTTCCGGTGGAAAACATGGGTCATGGCGGCTGGAGACAGCGTAAAAGAGATGGAGGAATGAAGGGAAAAGCCGTGTTGAATATATCCACGACTTTTCAACAAATGTTTCTTGTATCATATACTTTTCAACAGATAAATCAACGATGGCGCCCCGCCGCGCTTTCCCTGAGCAGGGGAACGCGGCATATGCGCAACACGCAGGCCGCGCAGGAACCAGACATGCATCGCAACCCAGACCTCCCGCCGCAGAACGTTCAGGCGCTCGCGGCACGCATACAGCGCGATTTCTCCGACATGACGCCGCAGTTTCAAGTGGGCGCCCGCTATCTGCTCGATTTTCCGGCCGACATTCCCGTATCGTCCATGCGCAAGGTGGCTGCCCAGGCCGGTGTGCAGCCGGCCACGCTGGTGCGATTGGCGCAGTTTCTGGGCTACGGCGGCTGGGATGAGCTCAAGCGCATCCATGTGGAATCCTTGCGCAGCATCCCGAAGCGTTATGCGGCCCAGGCACGCAAGCTGGTGCGCGATGCGCAGGCCGACACGCTGGGCCGCGCTGTGTCCATGCAAGCCGACAATATCCGTCTGCTGGAACAGCTCAACGCCGGGCGCATCAGGCAGGCTGTACAGCTCTTGTCTGCGGCCAGGCATGTCCATGTCGCGGGCTTTCGTGCTTCGTTTGCGCCCGCCTTCACGCTCCATTATCTGTATCGCCTGTTCCGGCCTTCGGTTTCGCTGCTGCGCGCCGATGCCGGCGCGCTCGAAATGGAGCTGCGCGCCATCGGGCGCGAAGATGCCACGGTCATCATCGGCTTTGCCCCTTACTCCCAGGAATCCCTGCGCGCGGCACAGGCGGCGCACAAGGCGGGAAGCAAGGTCATCGCGATCAGCGACAGCGTCGTCGCGCCTATCGCCCGGCAAGCTGACTGCGCGCTGGTATTTTCGACAGAAACACATTCTTTTTTCCCATCCAGCACGCCGGCGCTTGCGCTGGTGGAGATACTGATCGAGCAACTGCTGGCCCACGCCGGACCCGATGCTGTCGAGGGGCTGCGCCAGGCCGAGGAACAGTTGCACGAGACCGGGGCTTATCTGGACAACAAGGCTCAATACCATGCTTAAACTGTTTACTGCCTCAGGCGATCCTCATGCGTTCGGCAAAGCACTGGGCAAGTTTGGCGCTCAGGCGGCGCATGCCCATCTCATCCATTGCGCATCCTGGGCCAGCATCATGCAGTGGCGGGGCAGCGATGCAGCCCGCACCCTGCGGGAGCTGGTGCGGACGCGTTTTCCGCGCATCCATGAAGAGATCCAGGGCCTGGCCGCAGGCCTTGAACTGGACGCCGATGATGTATTCCTGTGGAACTGCCGCGGCGATCTCTGGTCGCTTGCGCCGGATGGCTGCACAACGGTGCTTGCCCCGTCGGCCAACGGCCCGCGCATTTCACATAACGAAGACGGCGATCCCGGCTTTCGTGGGCATTGCGGCATCGTGCTGGCGGCCCCGGACGATGCCCCGCGTTTCGCCTCTTTCGTCTATCCGGCATCCATACCGGGACATACCTTCGCCGTGACTGAAGCGGGGCTGGCGATGACCGTGAACAATCTGCGCATGCGCAAGACCTCTGCGGGCGTGCCGAGGATGATCCTGACACGCGCCATCCTGGGCGCGGCAGGCTTGCGGGATGCCGTGGACATACTGCAGGATACCCCCCGCGCTGGCGGCTTTCACCTGAGCCTCGCACAGGCTGGCAATACAGAGCTGTTGAGCGTGGAATTCAGCGCCGCAAAGGTTTCGGTGCTGTCTGTACAGCAGGCGGCGCTGCATGCCAACCATGCCATTCACGCAGGCATGGCGGATCTGCCCCAGGTCATTACCGATTCATCCCTGCATCGGCAGCAGCGAGGCGACGAAATATTGGCCGCCAGCGCGGATGTTTCGCCCCTGGATATCCTGGCCGACAGGAAGGATGCGGCTTTGCCCATTTTCCGCGCGGACCCTCGCGACCCTGATGACGAAAACACCATGGCCACGGCGGATATGCATGTCGGCGAAGACCATGTGCGCTGGCAGGTTTTCGATGGGCCGGGCCAGGCCCCTCTCTATAGCCTGATCGACGCCCGCCAGGCCTGAACCGCTTTTTTGCTCACCCAGGCCGCCCCCGCGCGGCCTGGCCCGGCCAGCGGGCAAAGCAGCGCGCGCGCCGCTGCCTACATGACCGAACGGACGAAATCCGCCAGATGGACGCTCAACTCTGACAGGTCACGCTGCAGATTCTCGAAATTCTCGGATTTCTCGTAGGTGTCCTCGTTCATGTACAGCGCCCGGTTGATTTCTATCTGCAGGCTGTGCCGGTGCCGTTCCGGCTGGCCCAGCCGGGCAATCAGGGCGACCCCCTTGAATGGGTCGTTGCGCGCAACGCTGTAGCCCCGGTCCGTGAGAAAGTCCTCGATCACGCCCACCAGGGTGGGGTCGCAGGTCGTGCCATCGCGGTCGCCCAGCACGAAGTCGGCCAGCTCATGGTCCGTGTCTATTTCCAGCACCTCGTAGGAATTGGCCGGCATGGAATGCAGGTTCAAATGCCAGACAACGCCGAAGCGTTCGTGCGCGGCATCGATATTCTTGCGCAAGGCATCGTGGTAAGGCTGGTAATAGCTGCCGATGCGGTTCTCCACCTCGGCCACCCAGAGCTTGCGGTCATAGATGGGCAGCTTGCGCGCCTGGCTCCAGATCAGGCCATGGCCCAGCCGCGACTTTTCGGTGGGATGAAGCTCGGTTGTCCAGGGTTCGGCAAGAATATTCGGGTCGATATCGCTCAGCTCGCGGTTGGGGTCTATGTAGCTGCGCGGAAAGCTGGCCGCCAGCAGCGTCCCGCCCACCGAAGGGATCGCCTGCCACAGCTCCTCCACGAAAGTGTCCTCGCCGGAGCGCAACACATGCATGTCCAGCGCCGGCTGGAAATCGGCCGGATAGATTGTTCCGCTGTGCGGCGAATCGCAAATCAGCGGAATAGAGCTTCCCGTGGGATAGCTCAAGGTATAGGGTTCAAATTCCGAGTCCGCGAATTTCATCAGATACTCCAGATGTTGTAGTCTCCCCCGCCAGTCGCGATGCACAGCGCGCTCGCGCCGAGGGGCTGAGCGAGCGCGCCGCAATATGCAATTCAGGAAGGAGCGTCTCCCAGATGACAGGCGCTCAGATGTTCGGCCTTGCGCGCTGCGGCATCCGTCCCTTCTGAAGACGCCTGTTCCCCTGGCAGCAAATGCTGTTCCTGTCCGCCAGACGCCGAGGGAGCAATCCGCCTGAGCAAAGGGCGCTCGGTGCGGCAGCGCGGCATGACATGGGGGCAGCGCGGATGAAAGGGGCAACCAGAAGGCGGGTCAAGCGGCGAAGGCAGTTCGCCCTTGATCGGATCAAACTGGCGCCTTCCAGTGCGCAGCACCGGCAGCTCCTTGAGCAGCGCTTGTGTGTAGGGGTGATGCGCGGCGCCGAAAATGGTGTCTGTCGTGCCTATTTCCACGATACGGCCCAGGTACATGATGGCGACGCGATCCGAAATATGGCTGACCACGCCAAGATTGTGGCTGATAAAAAAATAGGTCAGCGCGAACTCTTGCCGCAAGGACATGAACAAATTGAGCACCTGCGCCTGAATAGACACATCCAGCGCCGCAACCGCCTCGTCGCACACGATCACCGAGGGATCGAGCGCAAGCGCGCGCGCCACGCCGATGCGCTGGCGCTGGCCGCCCGAGAATTGATGCGGATACCGGAAGCGGTAGGCGGGATCGAGCCCGACCTTGCGCATGAGCCCCGCCACAAAGTCTTCCATATCGCGGCGCCGCACCTTGCCGTGTACCACCGGCGCTTCGCCAATGATGTCGACCACCCGCATGCGCGGGTTGAGAGATGAATAGGGGTCCTGGAAAATCATCTGCACATCGAGCTCGTATTGGCGCCGCGCAGCGCCTGTCAGGCTGGAGACGGGCCGCCCCTTGTAGCGGATCTCGCCGCCCGTGGGCGGCAGGATGCCGGTCAGCATGCGCCCCAGCGTAGACTTTCCGCAGCCCGACTCGCCGACAATGCCAATGACCTCCCCCGGCATGACGTCCAGGTCGACACCGGCCACCGCCTGAACCACCGGCGGCTTGCCGGCGCCACGCAAGGCCCGGCCGACGCGGTCTATAAGGTCCGAAGGCTGCCGGTAATCGCGGCGCACATCGTGCAGGCTGAGGATGGGTTCCTGTGCGCTCATGGGGCCGCCTCCACACTTCCGCCGCCTTCGCCGGCACGCTCAGGCGCCGGCTCGTGGACACAGGGTTGCGCATCCTCGTTCAGCCCCTGATGCCAGCAGCTGACCCAATGCCCCGGTTCGACCTCCTCCAGCGCAGGGTCCCGGACACAGTCGGCGCTGGCGCGATAGCAGCGCGCCTGGAAGGGGCAGCCAGGAGGCAGGTCGAGCAGCGAAGGCGTGGCGCCGGGAATCTGGAACAGCGCCTGGCCGCGCGTGCCGATGGAAGGGATGGAGGCAATCAGGCCATGCGTATAGGGATGCCGCGCCGCGCCAATGACTTGCGCCGCCGGTCCTGTTTCGACGATGCGGCCGGCATACATGACAGCCAGGCGGTCGGCCAGGCCCGACACCACAGCCAGGTCATGGGTGATCCAGATCAGCGCCGTGCCGGTTTCACGGCACAGCTTTTGGACCTCATACAGTATCTGGCCCTGTATGGTGACATCCAGCGCTGTGGTCGGCTCATCCGCTATGACCAGGCGCGGCCCATTGAGCAGGGCGATGGCAATGGCCACACGCTGGCGCATGCCGCCCGATAGATGATGCGGATACACCAGCAGCCGCTCGGCTGGCGACGGGATGCCCACCATCCCGAGCACCTCTACGGCACGCGCGCGCGCCGCCTTGCGCGATACTTTGCTATGCGCCTGCACCGCCTCGATCATCTGTGTGTCCACACGCAGCGTCGGGTTGAGCGTCATCATGGGGTCCTGGAAAATCATCGCCAGTTCCCTGCCCCGCAGGCGCCGGTAATCCCGATCCGACAAGGCCGCCAGATCCTTGCCGTTGAAGCGCATATATTCCGCCTGTATGCGTCCGGGATGATCCACCAGACGCATCAGCGAAAAGCCTGTAATGCTCTTGCCCGAGCCCGATTCCCCCACCAGGCCGAGAATCTCGCCAGGGCTCAGTTGCAGGTCAACGCCGTCGACTGCCTTTACGATACCGTCCCGTGTATGGAACCAGGTCCTGAGCCCTTTGACATCCAGCAGCAGGCCGGGCTCGCGCGCTGCCGCCTCGTGAGGCGCGGGCGCCGCGGGCGAGGTATTTTGCAAGGCGCAGCCAGCCAGGGATGGCTGGGCGGCGGCAAGATCTGGAAGTAGGTTCAGCATATCGTCTAGACCTCATTGCGCGGGTTGAGAATATCGCGCAGATGGTCGCCCACCAGATTGATCGCGATGACCACGATGGCCAGCGCCAGCCCTGGAAAAAAGGTGATCCAGTAGCTTCCCGACAGCAGGAACTCGAAGCCATTGGCAATCAGCATGCCCAGCGAAGGCTGCGTCACCGGCACCCCGACGCCCAGAAAAGACAGTGTCGCCTCAAGCGCGATGGCGTGCGCCAGGTCTATGGTGGCGATCACCATCAGCGGCGGCACGCAATTGGGAAAGATGTGGCGCCAGAGGATGCGGCGCCACGACAGCGCCATGCAGCGCGCGGCTTCGACATATTCACGATTGCGTTCAACAATGGCTGCGCCCCGCGCCGCGCGAGCAAAGTATGCCCACTGGACGGCAATCAGTGCGTAAATGACCTTGTCCACCCCCTTGCCCAGTATCGAGAGCAGTACCAGGGCGACCAATATGGAAGGAAATGACAGTTGAATATCGACAATACGCATGATCACCGCCTCGATGCGCCCGCCGAAGTAGGCCGATATCAGGCCCGCCGCCGCACCGATCAGGAAAGCCGCCGTCACTGACGCCAGGCCCACGAACATGCTGATGCGCAGCCCGTACAGAATGGCCGACAAGATATCGCGCGCCTGGCCATCGGTGCCCAGCCAGTATGTCAGGCTGCCGTCCATATTGGTGCTGCCCGGCTCCATCTTGGAATCCATGATGTCGAGCGTGGCAATATCGTAGGGGTTCTGCGGCGCGATCCATGGCGCGAGGACGGCAAGCGCCACGAAAATGACCAGCACCACCAGGCCAAACACCGCCAGCTTGCTGGACAGGTACTGGGAAACGAATACACGCCAGAGGCTGTCATGCGCCGGCAACGCGCCCGCCTGCTCCACAGGCCCCAACCCAGGCGCCTGTGCCTGTGCCTGTGCCTGTGCCTGTGCCTGTGCGGCATTGTCAGGCCTGCCTGTCGTCAAGGAGCGCGGTTTCTCGTTCGCCATCAGGCCGCCTCCAGCCGCACGCGCGGGTCAAGCACGGTGTAGGCAATGTCCACCAGCAGGTTCAGCGTTGCAAGAAACACGACCGTCAGCATCAGGTAGGCCACGACCACGGGCCGGTCCAGCGTAATGATGGAATCGATCAGCAGCTTGCCCATTCCCGGCCAGGAAAATATGGTTTCGGTGACCACGGCGAAGGCGAAGACCTGGCCATATTCCAGCCCCCCAATGGTGACAATGGGGATCATGATGTTCTTGAGCAGATGCACGCCCAGCACCCGCCTTTCCCGCAGCCCCTTGGCACGCGCGAACTTGATGTAATCCTGGGGCAGGCACTCGCGCGTGGCCGCGCGCGTCACGCGAATGATGAGCGCGCATTTTGCGGTTGCGATGGTACAGGCGGGCAGGATCAGGTTGCGCAACCCCTCCCAGCTGAACGCGCTCAGGGCAATGGGGCCGAACTGTTCCACCGGGCCTCGCCCGCCCGCCGGCAGCCAGCCCAGCATGACGGCGAACAGCATGATGAACATCAGCCCCACCCAGAAGTTGGGCAGCGAGAAGCCCAGAAGCGACCCTGTCATGATGCCGCGCGATACCGGGCTGGCGGGTTTGAGCCCGGCATAGATGCCAAGCGGAACTCCCACCACCACAGACAGCAGCATGGCCAGCGTCGCCAGCTCAAGCGTGGCCGGCATGCGCTCCAGAATCAGGTGCATCGCCGATTCGCCCGTCAGGAAGCTGCGGCCGAAATCGAGATGCGCCGCCTTGTACAGGAATAGCCCGTACTGCTGCCACAGCGGCAGGTCCAGCCCGAGCGACCGGCTGATGGCGGCGCGCTCCGCATCCGTGGCCTCGGGGCTGGCCAGCATCGACACTGGGTCGCCGATCACGTACAGACCGGCAAAGACCAGCGCGGACATGACCAGCACCACCACCAGCGTCTGCAGCGCCCGCCGGACGATTGCACTGAGCATGTATCGACCGCTACTTGACCAGGGTCATATCCTGAGCCAGCGTCAATTGGTCAACGCGGCCCGCGTAGCGGATATCCTTCTTCATGGCCCAGACGGACAGCTCGAACTGCAGCGGCAGGATGCCGTAGTCCTCCATCACCATCTTGCTCGCGTCCTGGAGCATTGCCGAGCGCTTGTCATCGTCAAGCGTCTTGGATGCCTCGAGAACGACCTTGTCCATTTCGGGGTTGGAATACTTGCTCCAGTTTGTGGTGCCCAGGCCCAGCTCGGGGTTCTTGGTGACGACCAGTGATGTCAGCGGGTTGAGCATCTCGCCCGATGAGGCCGACCAGCCGGCAAGATACGTGCTGAAGGCGAAAGCGTTGCGCTGCTTGAAGAATACCGGAGGCGCCATGGTCTCGACATTGGCTTTTACGCCGATGCGCGCCCACATGGAGGCAACGGCCTGGGCGATGCGCTTGTCATTCGTGTAGCGGCCATCCGGCGAGCCCAGCGACAGCGTGAAACCATCCTTATAGCCTGCCTCGGCCATCAGCGTCTTGGCCTTTTCCATATCGGCATCGGCTGCCTTGGAAAGCGCCTCTGATGTGCCAAAGGCCGGGTATGGCAGCAGATTGGCCGCCGGCAAGCCCACGCCATCCATGACACGCGCCACGATGGCCTTGCGGTCTATCGCCAGCGAGAGCGCTTCGCGCACACGCTTGTCAGTCAGCGGGTTCTTCCCATCTGTGCCGCTCATGCCGGCGGGAGGCTCCTTCCCCTGATTCAGGGCGATGTAAATGACGCGCACAGAAGGCGTTTCCTGCACGTACAGGTTTGCATCCTTTTTCAGGCGTCCCAGATCATCCGTCGGAGGGTCCTCGATGACGTCAACATCACCGGCCAGCAGCGCCGCCACGCGCGCTGCCGAATTCGTGATGGGCCGGTATATCACCTTGTCCCAGGCTGGCTTCTCACCCCAGTAATGAGGGTTGCGATCCAGCACAATCTCGGCGCCGCGCTTCCATGACACGAATTTGTACGGCCCTGTCCCGATGAGGCCGTCACCCCGGTTAAGCTCCACCGTGGTCTTGCCCTCGGGCGCAGGCCCCGCCGCTGCCTTGCTGGACATGATAGGCACCAGCGAGAGGTTGGCCAGGAGCACCGGCGACGGCCCCTTGGTGGTGATCTTCACCGTATGCGGATCGGGAGCCTCCACCTTCTCAACCGTACTCAAATACAGCGCATAGGAAGACGGGCTGTTTGGCACCTTGTGCACACGGTCGTATGTAAACAGCACATCCTGCGAGGTCAAAGGCGTGCCATCGGAAAACTTGACATCCGGGCGCAGCTTGAACGTCCACACATTGCCGTCCGCTGTCCAGGACTCGGCCAGGCAGGCTACCGGCTTGGCATCCTTGTCGGTGCGCACCAGCGGATCAAACATTGTTTCCGACATCTGCGTGTTCGGAGACAGCGAATGGAATTGAGGGTCCATCGAACTGGGTTCGGAACGAAGTGCGATGGTGAGGTCTCGGGCTTGCGCCATTCCCAGACAGCTTGCCGCCAGGGCAGCCGCCAGGAGAGTTTTGCTGATCAGCTTCATAGTCATGCTTCCCTTCCTGTTGTATGAATATGTTCAAGGGGTAAGGCAGTCGTACTACGAAAAAAAAGCTCCACGCTGTGGGCATGGAGCGAGTGTAGCGAGCCGTCAGGCTTTACAAGATCAGTGTTTTCCCGATGAATGTATACAGTTATTGCACAGAGGGGGCGCTGACGCGCCCCCCAGGCCTCATTGCACGGTGCTCAGCATGTAGCGCACAGCCGCCCGCAGCGTGTCATCGTCGGCTGACGAGGCGCCCCGTGGAGGCATCGCGCCTTTGCCCTTGAAGGCAACCTTCATCACTTCTTCCTCGCCATCAGCCAGGCGCGGCGCCCAGGCAGCCTTGTCGCCAAGTTTGGGCGCGTTTGCCACGCCGGTGCTATGGCAGGCTACGCAGGCCGACTTGTACAGCTTCTCTCCCGCCGCATGCGTGCTGGGCTGCGGTGCCTTGGCTGCCACAGCGACCTTGGCGGGCGCCGCCGCCTTGGCGGGTGCCGATGCAACCTTGGCAGGCGCTGCCGCAACAGGCTTGTTCTTCGCGAGGGCAGCCTGCGTTTCCGCATCAATGGGCGCCGGCGCCTTGAGCTGCTTCATCAGGTCGTCGTTCCATTTTCCTTCAACCACGAAGTGGCCGGCAGCGCCCTTCTCGAAGGCTTCGATCAGGTTGTGGTTCACGTAGGCATATACGCCGGGTTGCTTGAAGGTATACAGCGCCGCGCCAGCCGCGCCGCCAGGGATGAACCAGGTTTCCAGGTTCTTTTCCGGCGGGTTGCCGAACTTGCCGCTGGCCCATACCCAGTCGCCGTGGCCGCCGATCAGGTGAGGCCGCGTGTCGCGGTTGGCCGAAGAATGGATAACCAGCACCGTTTCGCCCACCTTGGCCTTCAGCGCACCCTCGCCGGTCAGCGCGCCGACTTTGCCGTTGAATACGATATGGGTCGGAATCAGGCCGCGCATCACATCCATGGTGTCCGCATAGCTGTCCGCTGCCGTGTCGTAGTCCTTGTAGTTGCCGTTCTCGTCCTTGGGGATATAGAGATCGAATTCGCCAACGGTGTACACCTTGTCGTACTTGAGCTCATTGCCTTGCGGATCTTTCAGGCCATCGCGCGGCAGCACCATGAGCGTGCCGCTCATGCCTGACACCACATGCCAGGGCACCATGCCTTCAGGCGCACAGTGATAAACAAACACCCCGGTACGGTCGGCCTTGAAACGCAGCGTCACTTGCTCGCCCGGATTCACATTGGTGAGCTTGGCGCCGCCCAGTGCGCCTGTGGCGGCGTGAAAGTCAACGTTATGCGGCATTTTGTTCGTGGCCGGATTGATCAACGTCAGCTGGACATAATCGCCTTCGTGCACAACCATGGTGGGACCGGGCATGGAGCCATTGAACGTCATCGCCTGCAGCGTGGTTCCCTTGTCGTCGATGACGACTTTCTTTTCTTCAATCACCATGCTGAACTCGACGACCTTGGGGCCGGAACTGGCCTTCTCCTCATGCTTGTGCACCATAGGAGGCGCCACCAAGTCAACCTTGACGTGTTCCAGGCTGTCGGCCGTTTCGGCCCGAGCAACTCCGCCTGCCATCAGGCCTGTGACCATGGCGACCAGCAGGGTGGTACGGAACGCTTTCATTGCACTTCTCCCTTCGTTTCGAGGTGTCGTGAAATTCGACACCTTCATTGTTCCTTTCCGGGAGCTTTCCTTCTTTGCTGCAGCGCAACCTATTGATCGAAACCACGGGATGCTAGAATCCGCCCATTACCGTCACTTCATGCCGCAGGCACCGCCATGTCCGTACAGATCAGCCGGTCGCTCATCAAGAACCTGGAACTGTTCCGGGCGCTGTCCGACGACAATCTGGACGCAGCCCTGGAACAGGCGCAGACGCTTCGCGTGGAAGAAGGCGGCGTCGTCTTCCAGCAGGGCGAGGAGGCTACGCGCTTCTTTGTATTGCTGCACGGCCACCTGAAGGTGGTGCAGATCACGCCGGAAGGCGAGCAGGTCGTGGTGCGCTACGTCAACCCAGGCGATGTATTCGGCATTGCCCACGCCATGCGGCGCAGCCACTATCCGGCCACGACCGTCGCCGCCCAGGAAAGCCTGATACTCGCGTGGCCTGATGCGGAATGGGACAAACTCATACTCAGCAACCCCCAGTTTGCCTCCTTTGCCTTGCAGACCGTGGGCCAGCGCCTGCAGGACGCGCATTCCCGCATCCGGGAGCTGTCCACCGAAGAGGTGGAGCAGCGGGTGGCGCGCGCCATACTGCGGCTGGTGGACGAGTCGGGCGAGCAGACCCCCGAAGGCATAGAGATCGAGTTCCCCATCACCCGCCAGGACATCGCCGAACTCACGGGCACCACCTTGCACACTGTCAGCCGCCTGCTCAGCGCCTGGAAAGATCGCGGTCTGGTCAGCACGGGCAGGAAACGGGTCATCGTCCGATCGATGGATGAGCTTATCCGGCTGGCCGAAGGCCCGCAGCATACGCAAGGGCAAGCCCAAAGCGTGCGGCCCCAAGACTGACGCGCCCTGGGTCCGGAATCCGAAGCCAAGAACCATTTTCCGCCCATCCCGGGCCGCCTACGATATTCCCAGCCGCTCCCGCAAACCGGGAGGCTTGGGCGCATCGCCGGCATCGAGCACCAGCCGGAACCCCAAATGACTCGGCGGCACACCGACCGAGCAGGCGCCCGCCTTGGGATCGCGCATGAAATCGGTGATATAGCTGCGATGCGGGCCGGCCACGACACGTATACCGCAGTTTTCCGCCGCGCCGTCCTGCGCAGCCCCGCCCGCCGCCGAACCCGAAACGCTTCCCGCGCCCTCGACAAGCCCAGGCACGACCACATGCCGGGCAAAGCAGGTATCGGTCCAGTCCCACACATTGCCGGCCATGTCGAGCAGGCCATGCTCGTTGCGTCCAAAGCCGCCAAACACCCTGAGCGTGGCATCCACAGTCGCCTTGCGCTGCGTTTCCAGCGCATATTCGGCCAGCCAGCGCTGCGCGGGATCCGCCGGGTCGAATTTTTCCAGAATCACGTCTTCCTTGTAGGCCGCCCCCGCAGCGTAAACCCACTCTTCATAGGCGGGAAGGCGATAGTGCCGCCCCGTGCGCGCCGATAGCCAGGTAGCATAGTCCGTGGCATCGCGCCAGCTGACACCGACGGCGGGCATGTCAGGCGCGGCGAGATCGCGAAAGCCCCGGTCCAGCGGCCTGCAGCCGCCGTCCTGGACGCATTGCGCATACTCTGCCTGGCTTACCTGACGCGCACTGATCTGCAGGCCATGGTCAAACCGGGCCGATCTGGGGGAAGGCGTGACCGGAAAACCATTCTCCAGATACTCGCCGGGCGGGTAATAGCTGATCTCTGCCGGCGGCAAGACAGCCATTTCCATGGCGGCAGCCCCGTCCACGGCCTCAGCCACGTCAGGCTGCCCTGAAGGAGTGCCGTCGCCACGGATGTCGCAGCCTGCCGTCAGCCCCGCCAGCGCCACAACGGCAAGCAACCCTGCGTTTCTGATCAATGAGCGGCACATCCTGGTCCAGCCTCCCTGCTCCGGGGCCACCATATGGCCCATGCGCCTATTGGACCCCCCAGAGGCCGCCACGTCTTTGTTGCGGCGCAAAGTTCATGGCCAGATCTCCCGGCTCGGTCCCTCGGGGACGGGTTTTGTCGCGGCGCAATATGTCTCAAGGAGACCACGCCGCAGGCGCGGCGCCTGGGCAGTTTCCCACCGCTGGCGTTACACTAGGGGCGGTGCCAGACCGGGCATCCACTTCGCCAGGGGCGCCGCGCGCTGCCAACAGCAGCCGGGCAGGTGTTTCGGGTGAAGTCCGCCTATTGTTCATGAGCGTGCGGCGAGAAGCACGCCGCCGCTTCAAGCGCAAAGCAGGAGCTTTGCCGCAGGAAACCACTTCATTATGACTACACCCGTCGATCCATCCATCCAGCGACCCACGGTGCGCCCTCGCGCCGTCACTGGCTACGATCCCACCCAGAAGCAGAAATCGGGCGACAAGACGTCGCGCATTCCCATCAAGGTGGTGCAGGCCGAGCGCCTGAAGAAGCCGGAATGGATCCGGGTCAAGGCCGCGGCCCCTGGCTCGCGTTTCTACGACATCAAGAAGATCCTGCGCGAAAACAACCTGCACACGGTCTGTGAGGAGGCCTCGTGCCCCAATATCGGCGAATGTTTTGGCCACGGCACGGCCACTTTCATGATCATGGGCGACAAGTGCACACGCCGCTGCCCTTTCTGTGATGTGGGCCACGGTCGTCCCGATCCGCTGGATGTGAACGAGCCGCTGAACCTGGCCAAGAGCATCGCCCTCATGAAGCTGTCATACGTGGTCATCACCTCGGTCGACCGCGACGACCTGCGCGATGGCGGCGCCGCCCACTTTGTGGAATGCATCAGCAAGGTGCGCGAGCTGTCCCCGTCGACCCGCATCGAGGTCCTGGTGCCCGATTTCCGGGGCCGGCTGGACCGCGCGCTGGGCATTCTGCACGAAGGGCCTCCCGATGTCATGAACCACAACCTGGAAACCGTGCCACGCCTCTACAAGCAGGCCCGGCCCGGTTCAGACTACCAGCATTCGCTCAAGCTGCTGTCAGACTTCAAGGCGCTGCATCCGGATGTGCCGACCAAGTCGGGCCTGATGCTGGGCCTGGGCGAGACGGATGAGGAAATCCTTGATGTCATGCGCGACTTGCGCGCGCACAACGTCGACATGCTGACCATAGGCCAGTATCTTCAGCCGTCCGAGCACCACCTGCCCGTACTGCGCTACGCACACCCCGACACCTTCAAGATGCTGGAACGCGAAGCCTATGACATGGGCTTTACGCATGCCGCTGTAGGCGCCATGGTGCGTTCGTCCTACCATGCCGACCAGCAGGCTCACCACGCCGGCGTAGCCTGAGCGGAAAAGGCCCCATCCGGGCGCGCCGGCATCGGCGCGCCCGGATCTGCCCAAAACCTGGCGTTCGCCGGCCTCAGCGCCCCTTCCAGACCGGCGCGCGCTTCTGTATGAAGGCATCGATGCCTTCGGCGACATCCTCCGCCATCATATTGCGCGCCATTACCCCGCCCGCGTATTCATAAGCCTCGGCCAGACCCATGCCATGCTGGCGCCGGTACATCGCCTTGCCCGTACGCACGGCGACAGGGCTCTTCCCGCAAATGGCCCGTGCCAGCGCCCCCACCTCGTCGTCAAGGCGCTCGAGCGGCACCGCCCGATTCACAAGGCCGCGCCGCACAGCCTCCTGCGCATCGATGAATTCCCCCGTCACCAGCATCTCAAATGCCTGTTTCATATGGATATTGCGGGTCAACGCAACCGCTGGCGTAGAGCAAAACAGCCCGACATTGATGCCGGACACGGCAAACCTCGCCGAATCAGCGGCGACCGCCAGGTCGCAGCTCGCCACAAGCTGGCAGCCCGCTGCCGTCGCAGTGCCATGCACGCGGGCAATGACTGGCACAGGCAGGTTGACGATGCGCTGCATCACCCCGCCGCATTGTGAAAAAAGATCTTCGTAATAGCCTTGGTCGGGGTTGGCGCGCATCTGCTTAAGGTCATGTCCGGCGCAGAATGCGCGGCCATTTCCGGCCAGCACGACGCATCGCACGTCCTCGTCATGCGCCACCGCGTCCAGGGCGCGCTCCAGCGCATCCAGCATTTCCTCAGACAGCGCATTGAACTGATCGGGCCGATTGAGCGTGAGCGTTGTCACGCCCGCATCCGCATTTACCTGCACAAGGTCGTTGTCGACTGCCATGTTTGCCTGCTCCCCTGATTGAATAGTATTCCGTCGGACTCCTGGCTTCATTTTGCCACGGCGTCGCCATGGCGGGCCTGCCAGGGGCTTCCAGGACGGTTCACCACACAGAGCCACCAAGTGCCCTGCCGGCACGCGGGGATCAGCCAGCCATTTGTTCCCCGGCGGGGTACGGGGCCTCCAGGCGTGCCGTAAAGGCCTGTACAAGCCGGGCGCCCAGCTGCTCCCCCACCGCCTCCAGCGGCAGGCTTACCCCTCGGGAGCGCAGATCCACCGTTTCCAGCCCCTCATAGCCGCAAGGATTGATTCCGAGAAAGGGTGTCAGGTCCATATCGACATTGAGGGCCAGGCCATGATACGTACAGCCATTGCGCACCTTGATGCCCAGCGCCGCGATCTTGGCCAGCTCGCCATGGCGGCCAGGCACATAGACACCCGGCGCCCCCGGCTTGCGACAGGCGCCGGGCGCCCCCAGGCTCTCCAGCAGGTCGATCAGCACATCTTCGAGCAGGGCCACATACTCTTTCACAAAGAGGCCGTACCGTCGCAGATCGATCATGCAATAAGCCAGCACCTGCCCCGGCCCATGGTATGTCACCTGCCCGCCGCGATCTGTACGCACCACTTGAATGCCGCCGGGGTTGAGCACATGCTCGGGCTTGCCCGCCTGGCCCAGGGTGTACACCGGTGTGTGCTCGACCAGCCAGATCTGGTCCGGCGTATCGGCAGCACGCGCCTCGGTGAAACTGCGCATTTCCTCCCAGACCGGCAGGTAAGCGCTGGGCCTGGGCAGCCATTTGACAGCAATCATCGGCGCCGGCATGTGACGCCCCCATACAGACAGTCGGCCATGGCTATACCCTACAGCACGACAGCGACCATGTCGTGGCCGTGCAGCGCACGGTACAGCGCATCGAGCTGATCGCGCGAGGTCGCCCGGACGGTGAATGTCAGCCCGATATAGGTTCCATTGCGGCTGGGCCGCATTTCAACGGTTGCGGGGTCGAAATCCGGATCGAACTCCTGCACGACCGCTGTCAGAATCTGGGCGAGTTCCGGATGGGACTTGCCCATCACCTTGATGGGAAAATCACTGGGGTATTCGATCAGCGACTCTTCCGGGGGGATTTCTTTCATCATGATCTGCTCCGTAAGCCCGGCCTGCAAAGGCCGGGCGACACTGGCGGCTTGCCGCCCAGGGCTCGACAGGAGGCTTAGAGCGCCGCGATAACGCGGTCGTAGCCAGCGCGCAATGCGGCGTACACCGGCCCCGGCTTGCCCGTGCCCACCGGCTTGCCTTCAAACCGGGTGATAGGCAGCACCTCCTTGGTGGCGGCCGTCAGCATCAGCTCGTCCGCCGTCTCGACTTCCGCCCTGGTGATTGGCCGGGCTTCAAACGGAATGCCGGCGGCGGCGGCCAGCTCCTCTATAAAGCCATAGCGTATCCCCTCGAGGATGAGGTTGTCACGCGGCGGCGCCAGCAGCTTGCCATCGCGGGCCACCCAGATATTGCAGGAAGCGCCTTCGGAGAGGTGGTCGCCGCGAAACTGCAGCACCTCGTCCACCCCCGCGTCCACGGCGTGCTGCTTGGCCAGCACATTGCCCAGCAGCGAAATAGACTTGATCTCGCAATGCAGCCAGCGGATATCCGGAATGCCAACCGCCGACAGCCCCTGCTCGCGCCATGCGGTGCTGGGCCGCTTGAAAGGCGACACCATGCCGAACACGGTGGGTGTGGCATGCTTGGGAAAAGCGTGATCCCGCTTGGCCACGCCGCGCGTAACCTGGAGATAGACGATACAGTCGCCCAGCCCCGAGCGCGCAATAAGATCACGCACCAGCGCCTCCCAGCCTGCCCTGTCGATATCGACCTTGATGCCTATGGCCGCCAGGCTGCGCTGCAGGCGCCCCAGGTGGCCATCCATCCGGAACGGCTTGCCGCCGTACGCGGGCACCACCTCATAAATGCCATCGCCGTATATAAAGCCACGGTCAAGTACCGAAATCCGCGCATCGCCCAGACGAACGAATTCGCCATTCAGGTAAACGATACTGTCGTTATCGACATCGGGAATCATTTTCTGTCTACGCCTCGAAGGAAAAATGGCCGGCTCACCCGGCCGGCCTCACAATCACTGCAGCATCAGGCGGATCTTGTCGTAGATTCGTCCGAAAAAGCCCGCCTGGGGCACGTCGTTCAATACGTACAGCGGCTCCTGGCGCAGCACCTTGCCGTCCAGCGACAGCGTCACCGTACCCACCTTGGCGCCCTTGGAAAGCGGGGCCACCAGCGGCTGCGTGTATTGCGCCACGGGCTGTACTTCCTGTGCCTTGCCGCGCGGCACCGTCACCCATGTGGCGGTGGGCGTGCCGAGACCCACGTTCTCGGCCTCGCCTTCCCAGACGCGCGCCGTAACGGCGGGCTTGTCGATGTCGAGCAGTTTGACGGTATCGAAATTCTGAAAGCTCCAGTTCAGCAGCTTCAGGCTGTTTTCGCTGCGGGCCGCATCGCTGGCGGCGCCGACGATCACCGATACAACGCGGCGGCCATCGCGCAGCGCCGTCGAAACCAGGCAATAGCCCGCAGACTGCGTATGCCCGGTCTTCAGGCCATCGACGGTGGGATCCGTCCAGAGCAGGCGATTGCGATTGTTCTGCTTGATGTTGTTATAGGTGTATTCCTTCTGGCTGTAATAGTGAAGGAACTGCGGGAAGCGCTGGATCAGGTTGCGGGCCATGATGGCCAGGTCACGCACCGTGGTCAGATGGGTCGCCCCCGGCAGGCCGGTGGAGTTCTCGAAATGGGTATCCTTCAGGCCCTGGCGCGCAGCCTCTTCATTCATCAGCGCCGTGAAGGCGCCCTCGCTGCCCGCCACGGCCTCTGCCAGCGCCACCGTCGCGTCATTGCCCGACTGCACAATCAGCCCTTGCAACAGGTCATCGACAGACACCTGGGTATTGGGCTTGATGAACATGCGCGAGCCTTCCGTCTTCCAGGCCTTTTCAGACACATTCACCTTCTGGTCGAGCGTGAGGCGCTTGTTTTCGATGGCATCGAAAATGATATACGCCGACATGATCTTGGTGAGCGAAGCCGGCTCCACCTTTTCATCCGGATTCTGCGCCGCAATGATCTGGCCGCTGGTAGCGTCCAGCGTCAGCCACGCCTTGGCGGTCAGCGCAGGCGCGGGCACCGTCGAGAGCGTGCCTACATTAATGGGTTCGCCTGTGGCTGGCGTGGCGACCGCCGCCTGCCCTGGCCCGGCTTCCTGCGCGCCAGTGAAGGCGGGGGCCAGGGACAGCGCAAACACAGCGCTTGCGGCTGCAGCCGTACGTGTCAGCGCAGAAGAGGAAAATCTGGGGAGATTGAAGATCATTGGCAATATCGTCAATAAAATATAAGGCGTTCAGATGGCTTGCAGGCGTTGCTGCAGCAGGTTCTTGAGCATGATCAGCTTGCCATGGAAAAAATGGCTGGCGTCGGGCACCACCACCATGGGAAGCTCGTGAGCGCGGGCGAACGCCATGGCTTCGGAAAGCGGAACAACTTCGTCGACCTCGCCATGCACCAGCAGGGTGTGGTCCGGAACCTGAACCTCCCGGAACCTGAAGCGTTCCACAGCGGAACCGAACAATAATAGCGCATCAGGCACCTTAAGGTGCTGTTCAGCCCGTGCGGCATAGAGCTGCGCCGCCACCGAGGTGCCAAACGAAAACCCCGCCAGCACCCACCTGCCGGCGGCGGCCTCGGGATACGCGGCCTCGAACTGTGGCACCAGCGCCAGCATGTCGGATGTTTCGCCCACCGCTGCGTCAAATTCCCCGCCGGATGCGCCCACGCCACGGAAATTCGGCCGCACCGCAACAAGCCCCTGCTGCACACAGGCGCGCGCAATGGTGGTGACGATCTTGTTGTCGCGGGCGCCGCCATGCAGGGGGTGAGGATGCAGCACAAGCGCCCAGCCGCGCGGGGGCTCATCCCCCGGAATATCTATGGCGCAGTCTATAGGCCCCGCCAGGCCTTCAAATGTCACTTTCTGGGTACGCACGAGCATAAAAACTAAAGAGATCCGGTTATGAATGCCATGCAGGCATGGCGCACGCGCGCCTGAAGCTCGGCGAGCCCGGCCATTTTACGCCAGCCGCAACGTGGATATCGCCTTGCGCCCCAGGCAGACAGCAGCTCAAGGCAACGATTCGTATCCGGGCCAGGCACAGACATGAAGGCCCGTGACGGTTTATTATCGCTTCCCATGAGCGAAGATAACTTGCAAGCCCTGCCGGAACCTGAGGAAATGAAGCGCGCGCTGTCTGGCGCCCTGCCGCAGTTCCGCCAGATACAGTGGGTGCGGACGATTGCATCCACCAATGCCAGCCTGATGGAGCTGGCGCGCGCAGACCGCGGACAGCTGGCACGGCCCTGGCTGCTGGGCGCACACCTGCAGGAACAGGGGCGCGGGCGGTCGGGCCGCAGCTGGCAGAACCGCGAAGGCGCCAACCTGATGTTTTCCTGCGCCTTCGATGTGTTCCTGCCGCCACGCAAGCTGCCCACGCTATCCCCGCTGGTGGGGCTTGCGGCATGCGAGGCCCTGCGCAAGCTCATTTCACCGGAACTGAGGCTGAACCTCACCATGAAATGGCCCAATGACCTGCAATGGCGATACGCCAAGCTGGCAGGCATTCTGGTCGAAACCACGCGCGCGGGCGCATCGCGGATGTCGCCCGACCATTATGTCGCCATCATCGGCATGGGCATCAACCTGGATGACGCCCGCGCCCTGAGCAAATCCCTCAACCGCAGCGTATCCGACTGGTCGGAAATCGCCCGCGAAGACCCTCCGGCAGCGCAGGCCAGCCCCAGCGCCATGGTCGCCGGCATTGCAAAAGCCTGGTACGACAACCTGAACGAGGTTACTGCCCATGGCTTCGATTCCCTGCCGGAACGCTACGCACACGTGGACGCCCTGGTGGGGCAGCATATCCATGTCATCGAACAGGACCGCATCATCCAGGCAGGCATCGCCTGCGGCGTCGACACCAACGGCCAGCTGCAGCTGCGCACGCTCTCGGGGCAGGTCGGCGTGTCTGTCGGCGAGGTTTCGGTCAGGCGCAGGCAGGAATACCCCGAATGACGACCCTGTTGATTGACGCGGGCAACACCCGCATCAAGTTCGGCTGGATAGACACGCGGACGGGCGATCGGGAACCCGTGACGCTGGCGCTGGGGCATGCGGAACTTGAACAGATAGAGCCCTGGCTGGCGACCCGCCCCGACGATGCCGCCAGCGGAGCGGTCCGTGCCATAGGCACCAATGTGGCCGGGAACGAAGCCGGCAGCCGCATTGAAGACATTGTCCGCCGCCATCTGGGCACGAGCGTTTCCTGGGTCACGGGCACGCCTGTTGCGGCAGGGGTGCGCAATGGCTACATGAACCCGGCGCAGCTGGGTCCGGACCGCTGGGTCTCCATGGTGGGCCTTGCCGGGCATGCGCAAGGCCGTGGCCCCATGATGCTGGCCAGTTTCGGCACCACCACCACCATCGACACACTGGGATACGAAGCGGGCGAGCCTGTCTTCGTGGGTGGCCTGATCCTCCCCGGCCCCATGCTGATGCGCGCCAGCCTCGCATCGGCCACCGCCAACCTGCCACTGGCCGAAAGCTCATTCGCGGCCTTTGGCCTGCATACCCACCAAGCCATCAGCAGCGGCATTGCCGCCGCCCAGACCGGCGCACTATTGCGCCAATGGCGTGAAGGAATAGAGCGCTTCGGCCAGGCCCCGCGCGTGTTTTGCAGCGGCGGCGGCTGGCCGCTGGTAGAAAGCGAGGTGTGCCGCACGCTGCTGCGCGCCCAGGCGGACCTGGGTCAGGCGCATGAGCCGGTCGAATGGCTGGCCACCCCCGTGCTCGACGGGCTGGCCCGGCTGGCGCTACTTTGACTGCGCGGGGGCCGGAGCCGGCTCCGCGGGCAGCGGGTCGCCCAGCGCGATAGAATTCTGCTGGCGCTCGGAAAGACGCCGGGGCGTACGCCCGTCTTCGCTGGGCGGCGAGCCGAACAGCCCCTGGCCAAACCCCAGCACAGCCAGGTTTGCCAGCAGGATGATGAGAAACAATGGACGCATGATGGCAGGAATGCAAATATCCGGAAGCGTTCATAATACACATACTGCGCGTTCCCGGCGGCCCGAGGGGCGATGCCGGCGCCTTTCGCCTCGGCGTGGGGCACCCGATGCCCGCTGCGGCACTCCAGCATTCCGGGCATGGAACTTGCCCCTGCCAGACCAGGCCGGCCCGGACGGGGCCGCATACATTATCATTCGGCTGCACGGCGCGGGCACTTCGCCGCTCTGCCCAGTACATACCAAGACCCAGACAAAGACATGAAGCCAATTCGCAAAGCAGTATTTCCCGTAGCAGGCATGGGCACACGTTTTCTGCCGGCCACCAAGGCGATGCCCAAGGAAATGCTTCCTATCGTAGACAAGCCGCTCATCCAATACGCCGTCGAGGAAGCCATTTCCGCCGGAATCACGGATCTCATTTTCATCACAGGACGCAACAAACGGGCCATCGAAGATCATTTCGACAGCGTGCCCGAGCTTGAGGCAGACCTCGAATCCAAACACAAGACTGAACTGCTCGATACGGTGCGCAACATCATTCCGGCCCACGTCAACTGCATCTATACGCGGCAGCCGGCGCCCCTGGGCCTGGGCCACGCAGTGTTGTGCGCCGCGCCCATTGTGGGCAACGAGCCCTTTGCGGTCCTGCTCGCCGACGATCTGATCGACGCCAGGGTGTCCGTCACCCGGCAACTGATTGATGCGGCGCACCAGCAAAACGGCAGCGTGCTGGCCATACAGGACGTTGCCCGCGAAGATACGCAGAAATACGGCATCATTTCAGGCGAATCCATCACAAGCAAGATCACACGCCTGTCAGGCATCGTCGAAAAGCCGCAACCCGACCAGGCGCCCAGCTCTCTTGCCGTGGTGGGGCGCTATGTGCTGGAGCCGGAAATTTTTGAGCATCTGCGCCACACGCAAGCTGGCGTGGGAGGCGAGCTGCAGCTGACCGACGGCATCGCCAGCCTGCTCCAGACCAAAGGGGTGTATGGGCTGCAGTACGAGGGCACGCGCTACGACTGCGGCAGCAAGGCCGGGTTCTTCCACGCCACGATAGAGCTGGGTCGCAAGTACCACGGGCTGGAGCCCTGACGCGCGGTATCCCTGGCGCCCCGGCGAAGGGCTTTGCTGGCGCCCTGGCAATCGGCCCTGCCGAGGCCCCGGCGAAGGGCTGCTCGGGCCGGCAAAGCGGGTCAGCGCTGGCCCGTGATCTCCGCCAGCCCTGACACCACGCGGGCCACCGCCCCGGCATGCTTCTGCACCCAGTGCGACCCCGCCTGCCCCATGCTTGACATGCGCTGGGGGTCACCCAACAGTTGCAGCGCCTGATGCAGGGCGGCCTCTGGGTCCTGGGCGCGCAAGGCGGCGCCTTCATCCAGGGCATCGACCACCGCTTGCTCAAAATTGCGGGTATGGGGCCCGACAATCACAGGCGTGCCGACGGCGCACGCCTCGATCAGATTCTGCCCGCCCAGCGGCACGAAGCTTCCGGCCACAATGGCCACCTGGGCCAGCGCGTAATACCACGGCATCTCGCCCAGGCTGTCGCCCAGCATGACGGCGGCATTGCTGCAGGCCTGCAGCGCGGTCGTGCTGCAGTCACCCGAGGCCAGCAGCTGCGAACGCCGCACAAAAGACAGCCCAGACTGGGCCAGCTGCGTGGCCGCTGTATCAAAGCGCTCAGGATGGCGGGGAATCAGGCAGAACATCACCTGCTCGGACAGATTCTTGCCCTGGGCCCGAGCCCGCTTGATATGCTTGCCCATCGCACGGATGAACAGCTCGTCCTCGCCCTCCCGCGTGCTGGCAATCACAATGACCTTGCGCTTGAGGCACGCGGCAAACTCGTGCCCGCGCCGAATCTTGCCCTCGGCCAGCGAGACATCGAACTTGAAATTGCCGGATACGCGCACCGCCGACGCGCCTGCCTGCTCCAGCCGCTGGGCGTCCTGCAGGGTCTGTGCATACACGGCATGGAAGCTGCCATAGGCGCGCCGCATCACGCTGCCCAGCCTGAGGCTCTGACGCAGGGCATGATCGGAAAACCTGGCGCTGGCCAGCATCATGGGCACGCCGGCCCGACGGGCCGAGGCGATCAGGTTGGGCCAGACTTCGCGTTCAATCAGCACACCGGCCCTGGGCGCGTAATGCGCCATGAAGCGCCCTGTGGCACCTGGAAAATCGTAAGGCAGCCATTGCTGGAGCAAGCGCCCCTCGTCTATGGCCTGGCGAAATACCCGCTCCCCCTCTTCCCGTCCGGTAATGGTCATGTGCGTGAGCAGCACAGTTTCGCCCTGCTCCAGCAGCGCCTGTACCAGCGGCGTTGCCGCCCGCGTCTCGCCCAGGCTGACCGCATGCACCCATACCGGCGCATTGAGCGGGCTGGGCTGGGCATAATGACCGAACCGTGCGCCGGAGCATACGCCCCAATCCCCTCCCACGCGACGCGCGCGCATGGCCATCCAGCCCAGCAGTCCAGGCGCCAGAAGCCTGATAAGAGAGGTGTAGAGAAACCGGTTCACCAGATATGCGCCACCAGTTGATTAAACATCCAGGGGACGCCGCGAACGGCGTCGCTCACAAAAAGCCGCTGCCACGCTAGGCTGCGGGCAAATCGCCGCCGGTAAATTCGGCATGCGAGGTATCGTCAAAATCCAGGGCCTGCCCAATGGCGCTCAATACCGTCTGCGCCGACGGCGCGCTGCCTCGCTCACCCAGGCTGGCGGTGTAGGCCGGGCCTTCGAGCGGCGTGCGTACAGGCGTAGACGCCTTGTAAATGCCGATGGTGGGCCTGCCCAGCCCCGCCGACAGGTGTGTCAAGCCGCTGTCCAGCCCCACCATGATACGGGCAGATGCAAGAACATGTGCAACATCGGTGAGATTCATGCGCGGCAGCACCTGGGCGCGGTCGTCGCCGGCAATAAGCCGCCTGGCACGCTCAGTCTCGGCGGCGTTGCCTGACAGCAGACGCAGATCCAGCCCCCGCTCATGCAGGCAATCGAAGACGCGGTGCCAGTCTTCCTCTGGCCACAGCTTGTCGTCGCGGCTGGCCGAGGGCATGATGACCGCATACGGTTCAACGTCCGCGCCCTCGGTGATGCGCCCAAGGCCAAAATCTGCCTCGCCTTCATAGGTATAGCCCAGCGCCGCTGCGGCAAGCTCGCGCTGGCGCGTCACTGCCGGCTGCCAGAATTTCACCGTGTGCTTCACGTCATAGAAGAACGAGGCCAGCGGCTCGCGCGCCGAACGGAAATCAAGCCCGTGCCGCGTACCATGCGTCTGGCGCACCAGCCAGATGGATTTCATCAGGCCCTGCATATCCAGGACAATGTCGTAACGCCGAGCGCCCAGCTTGCGCCGCAGCGCTGCGCGCTCGGCACGGGTATCGGCTGCCCACCAGTGCTTGCGCCAGCGGCGGTGCGCCACGGGAATCACCTCGTTCACCGCTGGATGCCATGACGGGATTTCGGCGAAACCTTCCTCGGCAACCCAATCGATCTGCGCACCCGGCACATGCCGCGCGATATCCGATATAGCCGGCAGCATATGCACCAGGTCGCCGAGCGACGACGTTCGGACAATTAGGATTCGTTTCGTCATGGGCGGATTATATGTTACGCCTGCGCCATTCAACCATTCCTATCGTCATACCGCTCATACACACCACAGCGATACCGAACCAGGAAAGGCCATCGGGAAACTGCCCCCAGATCAGCCAGCCCAGTGTGGCGGCACTGACTATCTGAAAGTAAATAAACGGAGCCAGCAGTGAAGCCGGCGCACAGCGATAAGCCTGGATCTGCAGCAGATGCCCGAAGGAGCCCCAGAAACCAGTGCCGAGCAGCACCAGCACCTGCCCTGCGGAAAGCTGCGCAAATGCCTGCACGACATCGCCCCAGATGAAAGGCAGCGCCAGCAGCATGAAAACGCTGCCCACGCCGCCGCTCCAGATCAGCGAGGTATAAGGGTCGTCAACGGCCACCCGGCGCGTGGTGATGTACTGCACCGACAGAACGCAGGCAGTCAGCAGCCCGAACAAGGTGCCTACGGGGTCCAGCCCCGATCCCGGCCGAACAACAATCATCACCCCCAGGAAGCCTATGCCGGCCGCAACCCAGCGCGACCTGCGCGGCGGCTCTTTCAGCACCCAGGGAGCGACCGCCAGCACAAGCAGCGGTGCAAGAAAATTGATTGCGGTCCCCTGCGCCTGCGGCAGGTAATGCAGGGTGGTAAAAAACGACATCGTGGCCAGCAGCATGGACGCGCCCCGCGCAATCTGCGCCCCCGGACGCTGGCAGCGCACCGCCCGCCACCCCTTGGCCGGTACGACCAGGGCCAGCACCAGCACCAGATGCACGAGGTAGCGAACCAGGCACAGCACGAGCAGCGGCACGCCCGCACCCATGACATACTTGCCGCTGGCGTCCAGCCCCGACAGCGCCCAGAGTGATGCAACCAGCAGCACAATACCCTTGAGCGGCTCGGCAACGGAGGCCGCTGTCTTTGTTCCGGCACCCGTGCCTGCTGCGGTTTTCATAGGCAAACTGCTCAGATGGCGGTGAGATCCGTCTTGTAGCGCGCGGCACGGTCTGCGTAAGTGGTGGAATTGCGGCGCAAGCCCTCCACATCCTCGTCCGTCAGCGTGCGCACCACCTTGGCCGGCGCCCCCAGTATCAGCGAGCGGGGGGGAAAGACCTTGCCTTCGGTCACGACAGCACCCGCGCCAACCAGGCTTTCCCTGCCGATCACCGCCTTGTTGAGCACAACCGCCTGTATGCCGATCAGCGCGCCGTCCTCGACCGTACAGCCATGCAGCATGGCCTGGTGGCCGATCGTCACGTCCTTGCCGATCGTGAGCGGACAGCCCGGATCCGTATGCAGCACGGCCCCTTCCTGGACGTTGGATCCCTCGCCAACGACGATGGGCTCATTATCGCCCCGGATCACCGCGCCCGGCCAGACACTGGAGCGCGCCTGCAGCTCAGCCCGGCCAATGATGGTAGCTTCGGCCGCGATAAAGGCAGAATCGTGTATTTTAGGAGCAATTTCGCCGAGTTTGTAGATGGTCATATTATGTGCACGAAAATTGGAAGATGAGCGCGACGGTACTTTCCGCCCCTGGCTGCTCCGATGATACACCGCACGGCGGATTACCCAATGGCAGTCCCCCCGATATCGGGATGATATCTGTCATGCATAGAACGCGCCTACACTTACACTGCTGTCCGGCATTCCAGGAAAATCGGCGAAAGCCGTTCCAACTCTGCCTATAATCCCAAGCATTCGTTCCATAAGCATCATGACAATGAACCTTCAAGGGGGATTCCCCACTCAGCACATCAGCAACCTGCCGTCAGCACAATACACAAAGGCAGTCGGTACACTTGGTGCGCGCGGCGCATGAGGGCGCCCCATGCTTATCTTCCGAACCGGTTTCTCATCGGGTACTGCGAATGAGCGAGTTTCCTAGCAGACGCTTCCACAAGCTTCATGAGCGCATTTTGCTGTCGTTCTGGTTTTCTCTTTTGCTGGGCGGCCTTTTTTCCGTCGCCCTGCCGCTGAGCCTCTACTGGGGAACATTGCACGTACCCACGACAACCCAGGGCCAACGTACTGCCATCATGGTCGTTTCCGCCGCCTTCCTAGTCTCGCACATCACAGTAAGACGCCTGCGAAAAACCTATCCCGGCGTCAAATCGGGCTTCTTCATTGCCCCCCAGGTCTTTGCTGTTTACATCTTGTTCGCCCTGGGAGCCTTGCTGCTGCGGCTGGAAATCTCTCGCCTGATTCTCGTGGGCTCGGGCATCGCCGCCATTTTCTGGTTTCATCTGGAGTATGTGGCCACCTTCAGGTACCGCCGGCTCAAACTGGCTGTGGTCGGCCAAAGCGCGGCAGACCAGTTGCTTAGCCTGCCCGATATCGATACGCGCGTCATTCACGATTTTGATCTGGGCTCTACCCGGTACGACGCCGTTGTTACCGACTTTTCCCAGCTCGACCATGCCACTGAAAGGTTTCTGACCAAATGCGCCCTGAGCCGTATCGCAGTCTATGACGCGAAGGCGATCTTCGAATCGTTCACCGGGCGGGTTCAGATCAACAGGATGTCCGAAAACAATATCGGGTCCCTGCTGCCCAGCCCCACCTACGAAATGCTGAAACGCCTGGCGGATCTTGCGATACTTGTCTGTTCGCTGCCGATCGTGCTGCCTATCTGTATCATTACGGCAATCTGCATCAAACTGGAAAGCCCCGGCCCGGTGATCTACGCACAAATGCGCGTGGGCCAGGGTAACAAGCGGTTCGTGATGTACAAGTTCCGCAGCATGTATGTCGACAACAAGGAGCGTGTCGCCAAGTTTGCCTCTGAGGAAGATCCACGTGTTACCCGGGTTGGACGCATCATTCGCCAATTGCGCATAGACGAACTGCCTCAGTTGATCAACGTGCTCAATGCGGAAATGAGCCTGATCGGTCCCCGCCCCGAGCAGCCCGCCTTCGTCCAGCGCTTTGACGAAATCATCCCCTTCTACTGTTACCGGCATGTGGTCAAGCCCGGCATTACCGGCTGGGCCCAGGTCAGGCACGGCTACGCGGCAAGCACCGACGAAACACAGGTAAAGATCGAGCACGACTTCTACTACATCAAGAACTGCTCGCTGTACCTGGATCTGCTGATTGTGTTCCTGACCATCAAGACTATGCTGACGGGGTTTGGGGCACGGTAGCGGATGCCCATCGAGATGGAGCGTACCGGCCCCCATAGGGGCATATCAGCCAACGTCCGGGAAAGACTGCCCCGCCTTCATGCAGGCTGCGATATCTGGCGCTCCCCATAGCGCCCGCCAGCCGCGATCCCCAGGCCTGGTGATCGGCACCCAATTGGATGCTATGTATGCATGCAGCGGGCTTGCCTGCCAACGCTCCGGCGAATCAATAAAAGCGGCGAGCTTGATGTTCAGCGCTGCCAGCGCGGCAGACGCGGTCAAGTCATCCGATGCCTCGAGAATTGGCCGGGCCGGAAGCGTAAACAGAAATACAGGCGGACGCCGATAAAAATAGACATTCCAACGATCACCATCCGCCAGCCATTGCTGCCCGTCGGCAAGACATTTCACCCCATGCTCCAAGAAGCGGATGCGCGCAATCTCGGCAGGCTGCGCAGGGCGGCTTTTCCACGCGCGCGCCTGCAGGGCCTCGTAAGCCATATACGCGGTCAACAGCGTCAGGCAAGCCAGCATCCAGGCGCGCCTGGCCTGCGAAACGCGGTATCTATCTGTCAGAAACCTTGCCAGCCGAGCAACACCCGCCGCCAGCAAAGCCGCCGACAACAGAAAATAAGGAAGCGGGTAACGGGCATTGGCGAGAAAGGCGCTGGAGAGATTGATGCCGGCATGGTTGAACAAATTGGAAACCGAAACCAGCAAAGGCGCCCATATGCCAATCAGTATGCCAAAGTAGCGTTTGTTTGTTTTCTTGCGGCAAATGAGCATAACTGCCAGGGCAACCGCCACAGTAATCGACTGCAGGAGCAAGCCATAACGAACGAAAAGCACCCAGAGCAGCTCGACAGGGTTCGGAAGGGGCCTGGCCCACCGCTCTCCAAGCACCGAATCTATCCATGTGCCGCGATATATCGAATGCTGCAGCCCGTACCCCATGAAGTTGCCGGTCTCAAGAAAGTTCTCCAGGTATCTGAGTACAGCCGGAAACGATACCAGCACCATCGATACGATAAATTTTCCAGCTGGACGCCAGTTGCTCGCGCGACGCAGCAGCGCGAAACACAAAATGCTGCCACCGCCCAGGACGAGAAACAGGATATTGAGCGTATGGGACATGATCGCCAACGCGGCAAAAGCGCCAGCCACAATGCCCCGCCGAAAAGGCCTAGCACTGAAATTGACGGCAAGGGAACTGAGCACAACCATGAAGCCATACAATGGCGCCAGGCGAAACCCGTCTCTGCTTAGCGTGCCGGCAATGTAGTACACCCAGGGCACGCACAAGGCCAGGCATGTCGCGGCGACCAGAGCCCTGCGTTCGCCAAGGGCCGTCGTCACGGCGGCAATGGATAGCAACAAGTACACCAGCGAAAGCTGTTGTGCCAGCCGAGGCAGGAAATCAAGCGGAGGAAAGGCCGGGTCCGCTGTCTGCAGGAACAGTGCGTGCGAAAGATATGCCTCAAACAGGAATGAGTGCGGATGCACAACAATCATGTCGCCAGGGCCGCCAAAGAAACTTGGGATCGATGCGATACCCGGTGATGCCGAGAAGGACTTGGCTCCCGCCAGGTACACATTGAAATCGTGCGCAAAGACATGCAGTGTCTTCGCATTCTGGTGCAGGATGCTCCCCAGAATGCAGCTTACAAAACCGCCGGCCACCACCAGCATGATGCCTGGCAGGGTCAGTCTGATCCGGGGCAGGGCATGGCGCAAGTGCCTCATTGCCGCCGGGCCGAAGCTCACCAGCAATGCCAGGCCAAGTACCACGGGTGCATACCTGTATATTGCGGGCGAATTGATATCGGCCAAGGCAAGCGCCATAACAGCCAGACCGATGGCCTGCGGCGTCAATGACACGCCAAGAAAAATACGCGTGGGCCACGCAAGCCTCATCCAGCCTGGGAGGCAGGTGGCGGCACATGCTAGGCCCGTGGCGATCAAGAGCTGTTGCAGCAAATAGCAGGCAATCATCTAGTGAACATCCGGACCAAGACAGCACCAATAAAGAAAAGCAGATCGGCGACAAGCCAAAGCGCACGATTCAATATTGCAACATCCAGCATTGTCGTGGCCGGAATGCCGCTGAGTTGACCTGCAAGCACCAGAACGCCCTCCCGAACGCCGGCGCCCGCTGGAGCAAAGACAGCAGCCATACCGGCGATGAGGGCGGCGGCATAAACGCCCACCGACCAGAACCACTGGGCAAACGTCCCGATATCAGGCAGCAGCAATGAGAAGGACGTTCCCATGGAAACCCAGCCAGCAATCATTACCGCGAACGAAACCAGCAAGGTTCCAGGAACGCCAGCATGTGACGTTGACAAGGCGAGGCGCCGCCCCGCCGCCCTCCATGTCCCCACGAGGCCAAGCAGCGCAGCCACGAATACAAATACAGCCACGGCGGCAAATCCGGCCGCACCTTGGCCACCCAATATGATCAAGCCCGAAGGCAGGCTGACAAGCAATGCCGTCATGCTCAGGCCGAGGTGCTCAAGAAGCAGCGCCTTTGAGATTTCCCCGGCGGACATACCGTAGCTGCGATAACGGACCACGCGGCCAACAATCGCCCATACGCCTCCGGGCACGTATTTCGCAATGTCTGAGGATGCGTAGACCCAGATATTTTCATGCCACGCTGACAAGCGGCTTCCAACCAGCCGCAGGCTGGCACGCATGAGGTACAGCGCAGCCAGCTTGCCCGGCAAGATGCACAGCAGTGCTGCAAACAGGTGTATGGCGGGCATGGCGCGCAATGTGGACAGGGTCCGCGCACCGTTGTGCCAAAGATAATAGGCTAGCCCAGCGACCATCAACACCATCCAGCATTGCTTGGAGATTAAAACCAGACGCTGGCGATTCACGCTGCTGTTCATGTCAGACCGGCCCCAGACATTCAAGAGCCGCTTTTACGGTATTGGCAAGCAGGTCCACCGTCTTGCTGCGCATGTATCCAGGAAAGCTTTTGCTCCACCGCTCCGGATGGGTGCTGATATATAGTGGCCGCGACGCCTCGGCAACAAATTTTCTGAAGGCAGGCATGGCTGTTGGCAAGGCCTCCGCAGGCCAGGCTTTGCCTACCCTGTCTCTCAAATTAGCCTGAGCAAGCCAGGTTCCGCCAGTGTCCGTCAAATAGTACGGAAGGAACGGCTCGATGCCTGTCACCGCATCTCCCAGCAGCCGTGCCCGGCCCAGATCGTCTACTGTGAGCAAAGCCTGGTTGTGAAACTTGCTTAATGGCGCCCCATGCATGCTGACCGTCGTGCATGGGGCCAGCCTGCGCAAAGTATCCAGATTGCGGAAGAAGCGCTCCTGCGCCGCACCCTTGTTTCCCTTGCAGAAGCTGAGATCCTCATAGTGATAGCCTGTCTCATGGCCAAGTGCGGCTATTGCCCCGATGGCTGTCCGGGAAAACGAGCCAGAGGCGCTGGCACGAAAATAATATGTGCTGCATACGCCCAGCCCGGCCTCCAGCCTGGCCAGATCAACCGCCTTCCCCGCCAAGCGATCTACATCGTGCCGAAGAATAATTCGTCTGTTCTTGTCAACAGCACGCAGGAAGTCCGCAACACCGCCTACCGGCTTTCCTGTTGCCAGCAGCGCTTCCACGATCTGTTGATAGTCCGCATGCCAGAAAGACATTATCGATTCGAGAACAAATTCATGAAGCGCCAAACACAGATGCGAAGCGCCAATGTACAGAGCGGATATTCAAGCACCTGAACTGGGAAACGTGCTCAGCCAGCGAGCTTTTCGCATCTTTCATTCTCGTTAAATCAATCCAGGCGCATTTGCAGTGGCGAAAACCTGGTTTCGTGCGCTTGCCTCAAATAGTTTGCGACCAGCTCGAAATTTTGCTCCGCGGAAGCCTTCACTTGCATCCTTTTGGCCTGAAGGCGAGCCCTCGTTTGCTCGCGCCGCTGCCACGCCTCGCGAAATGACGCGAACAATGCATCCGCACTGAAGGACGAGAAATCCAGAACAGGTATGCCTGCATCGAACTCCGCCGCCATTTCCCGGTATTTATGGCTCCAGCCCAGCACCAGCGATGGCACACTGGTTATCAATGCCGCCGCTACGGCGTGAAACCGGCAACCCACAAAAAAATCAGCCTCTCCAATCAATGCCCGCAGGAGAGCGGGATCCTGCGGCGGAACATGGAAAAAAACACACCCATCCTCCTGAGCCCTTGCATATAACGCTCGGCACAGCCGTATATCGTTATTCTTGCTGGCCCCCTGGCCCAGGCTGTGCGGCAATATCAAAACCTTGACAGCCTCATCCCTGGACACCTCAGTGATGAAATGGCTCATCTCCCCCAGGAAATCCACACCACGCCCATGGCACAGAGATGCAACGACCTGGCTTGGTGAAATGATGACCCAGGCGCGCGCACTGCCATCCAGGCAATGCAGTATGTCCACCGCTTCCCGCTGCTTCTGCCTCGATATGTCCAATGCAAATGAAACATCGGCCAGTGCCGTGACATCGGGCATGCCCAACCCCTCAAGGAATTGGCGGCTTTGTTCCCCGCGCGCAATGACAGCGGCGCATCGCGTCAGAACGGATCTGGCGAGCAGCCGGTTCAACCTGCCGCAAAACGGCCCCAGGGCCTGAGACAGCTTGAATACTGGTTTACGCCAGACTATGCCCGGCAACGCGCAGGATGTGTTGTACCAAAGCAGTGGCAGCCCTCTTCCGTCCACAAAGGCGATGCCCGACAGATCAATCACTGCGTCTGCCTGTTCAATGGCACGGAAGAAGGCGGTCGACCTGCCCAGAAAATGCCGAAGCGCAGGCGCCAGCGCCGCTGCCAGTGTCAAAGGCATAAACCACGCCATCAATGCCAAGGGCGCAGCTGATACCACCTCAAGGTCTCGCTCATCATTACACGCGCGATCAGCATCCGGACAGATACTCAGCAACTGGAAACTTGCCGAAGGGTATCGGACCCGAAGCTGTTGCATGGCAGCATGCAGCATCGCGCTGCCGCCCATGTTTCCGGTAAGGGTCACACCCGTAATAACGAAACGCATTGATTCGCTCAGGCCTTTCTGACAAGAACAGTCTTGATATCCCTAAGGTTGACTGGGACGGCCCAGTCCAAGGACAAACTGGCCAGCCTTGTCTCGAACCTCCGGGCCACTATGCTTCGCGCCAGCTTTACCAAGAGAAAATTCAGCGACACTCGCTTGGCTTGAAACATCATGTCCACGATTTCAAAACCGCTACGCCGCAAAAGCATAGCAAGGCTTTGCTCGGAGAAGTAGTGCAGGTTTACCGGCGGAATCCACAAAGGCCAACGCCTGCCGCTCAATCGGCACGCCAAGGAATCTCCCATGGGAACGGTAAATACAGCATGGCCTTTGGGGCGCAGCAACCGGGCCGCCTTTTCACAGGTGGCGCGCACATCCACCATGCCTGCCAAAACGTCCCAAAATGTCAGCACATCAAAAGAGCCATTCTCATGCGGGGCAGTCAAGAAATCTCCGCGCTCCAGGTGAACACCAATCTCATGGCCATGCCCGGCGGCATGTTCGGAATAGTCGATCCCGCCAGCGATGAAATAAGGCTGCGCCGCTTTGACGAAATACCCCCTGCCCGCCCCCACATCCAGCAGGTTTCCGCGCAAACCTCTGTCGCGCAGCCATTTAGCCCGCCGTTGCGCATTCACCATGACTGCTGAAGCCGGGCCCGCTGCCGCCTGCTGGCTCGAGGCATGAAATGCGGCGCCATACACTGAGGTCAGCACATCCTGGGTCACCAATCCATCCGCATAACGGTGCCCGCATGCACGGCAGCGCATGATCCGATAGAAGCATCGCGCGATATATGGAGACTCGAGCTCAAACAGCCGAACGGCGCCGTTCGCACCGCATACCGGACACAGCATGCTGCGCGGAAGCCTGTTTTCAGGCCGCATGTCTGGGCACTGCGCGAGGCACTTCCACACACAGATCCCGATTGACCTGAAAATCAAGCGAGAAGGCATTGAGCAGCAACTGCACCGTAACACTGAAAGTTGTGCTGAACATGATCAGAGATACGGTGGGTATGGCACCGCCTGTCCCCCACTTGATAATCAGATAGACAAAGAGCAAACCGGACAGCAGCATGAACAGTGCGGCAGACAAGTAGTAAAGCACAATGGGATGACCGCTGAAGTAGATATATTTGCGAAACATGCGGTGCAGAAACAGGCCCCATAACAGGCCAAGAATAGGGAAGATGACTTTGCCCACGCTCATCTTGCTTGTCCAGTCAACGCCATACCTGGGCCTCACATTAATCTCGAGAACCCTCATTTCAGCCACATTCAACCGTGTCAGAATGTCGTTGGGACAGCCATAGCGGGGATATACATCATCCCAGTTCACGGCGGCCAACGCATCGCGGTTGATCACCGTATAGCCGCATTGTGTATCACTGATGTGCCAATAACCAGAAACAATCTTGGTGACAGCCGACAGTGCCAGGTTCCCGAACAGGCGCACCATCGGAATCTTGTCGCCCCGCCCTTTGAACCGGTTTCCTTTCGCGTAATCAGCATAACCAAGCGCCACCGGCTCGAGCAGGTGCTCCAGATCATCTGGATCCATTTGACCATCAGCCGCCATCACAGCAACCAGGTCAAAGCTTTCGGAAAAGGCGCGTTTGTAGCCCGTACAGATTGCGGCGCCCACGCCGGTATTCTGCGAATGAGGAATTACAACAACGTCTCTGCCGGCTTCCACCGCGGCTTGCCGCGCCATATTGACGCTGTTGTCGCTCGACCGGTCATCCACCACGTAAATGCGATCGACGCATTGCGGCATTGTGCGAATGACCTCCCCTACTTTGGCTTCCTCGTTGTAGCATGGCACCACGACTGCCACGAGCAGATTCCTATACATGTATGCTGTAAGCCTGAATAAAGCTGGTATGCAACCCGTGCAATGGTTTTCGGTTCAATATGACTGCCTGAAGCATCATCCAACAAACGCATGCCGGCGATACCCATGGCGACCGGAAAAACTTGCTACCTCTTCCGGCCACGATAGCCATCGCGGCTGCGCCTGCGTCTTTGCCGCATGCAGGAGGGAATTGTCTCAAATTGCATTGAAACCAAAAGCAGGAATAGCCACGGTAAATGCTTATAGCTTATGGTGAGCAGCCAGGCTGGCATCCGACCATTTACCGGCCAGTCGCCGGGCCAAGCGCCTCGATAAACTTGGCGGCCAGCTTTTCATACTCATAGTGCCGCAAGACAGCCTGGCGGCCGCACGCCCCCATCCGGTCTCTCTCGCGCGGAGCAAGCCGACAAAGCTGCACGATGGCGTCGCGAATCGACACCGGGTCGGCGGGATCTGCCGAAATACCGCAATGGTGATCTGCCACGGGATTATTTCCCGCCTTGCACGCAAACACCACTGGCAGCTCCGCCAGCATGTAATCCCAAAGTTTGTTCGGACTGACACCGAACCGAAAGATGGGCTGTGATCTGAGCGAGATATAGCCCGCCGAGGCCTGACGGAGCACCTTCAGGACATCAGCTTTGTCAATCTGATCATGGAATTCCACATTGGACAGATTCTCGCTGCTGGCATAGTCAATCAGTTGTCGGGCCATCACCCCACGTCCAATCAGGAGCAGCCTGATTTTCTCTGGGTATTCTTTCAGCAGCGAGAATGCCCGCAACAGTGTGTCTATGGAGTTGGGCTCGCCCAGCGCCCCCGCATAGACAACAACAAAATAGCCATCACGCCGGAGCTCCTGAACGCGTTGCACAAGCGGAATGGCATCGGACCCAGACATGCCTGACTCATTGTCCGAAGCATCATCAACGCCCACGCCGTTGGGGATCCAGCTGAACTTTTCGGGGCTCAGACCTCTGGCCACCATATGCTCTTTAGCGCATGGCAAGAGGCTCACCACCTTGTCGGATCTCCTGTATGCAAACCGCTCTATCCACCCTGTCGCCCTTACGAGAGCAGACGCCGGATTCATGTCGGCAAGCTCGACCAAGCTCAATGGCCAGATATCCCTCACCTCAAAAACAAGCCTGGCGCGCAGCACCCTTGCGGCAAGCCATGTGCTGACATAGCCAAAGGGGTGGGGAGACGAGTACACCATTACATCGGGCCGGCCAGAGAACAATGCCCGGACCAGGCAATAAGGCGCCAGCATCAAAGAAAACAGCAGCATCGACAGCTTGCGCCCCCAGCCGTTGCCTCGATACTTTATTGTTGGAACGAAGGCATAGCGTGCCCTGCCCTTGGTCTGATCCCGCCAGCGCCGTTCATCGGGCTCCAGCAAGTGGTGATAGCCCGCGCTGATGATCAATGCCTCATGGCCCGACATTTCCCAATGCCTGGCAAAGTGATAGGCCCGCCAATAACGCCCCACGCCAGGGCCGCCGGCGGACGGGTGGATGTACCATATCTTCATAAGCCAATACCTGAGCATCCGTGCCAGACGAGAGGCCGGTGTTGCCGCCGGACGTTAATCATGCGCAACTATACGTCCTCATCCAGCAATTCATCGACAGCCGTGGCCCCTTTTTTGTTTGCAACCCAGATATCCTTGGCGGCGGGCGCCACCACCCCGCGTTCGACCAGGAGGGATGCGGCCCTCTCAAAGCTGATGAATCGGAACATCTGAGGGTAAATGCGATTAAACGAGGCGAGCAAGCCCGTTATCTGCGTGAAATTATTCAGACATAGACGCAGAACCAAGAGATAAGTCGTCAACTGTCCCCACCCAGTGTTCATCTGCAGCAGCTCCGTCCCCTTCTGGAACAAAAGGGCAAAAATCGCCACCGCCATCAACACACTGGCCAGGAAGGTACTTTCAGCGCTTGCCACCAGACGACCCAGATAAGCATCCATACTCTGACGCAAAGGCCCATGCCTGAACGCGGCATCCACGTCAGGCGCATCGCCTTCGCCCTGTCCGGACGCCTCCGCTATTTCGCTGACAAGACGGCGCTTCTCGGCAACGGCCTGTGGGGCTCGCAGTTCAAATTCCTTGGAGTGTCTCGCCCCTTTCAGGCTGGCGCGATAGAGCAACGGAATAATGAGCAGGACCAGCAGGAATAAAGAAATGGTCAGGCGCGCATCCAGATAAAGCAATACGGCTAGCGCCACCAGCCCCGAGGACAACGGCAACAGACACCGGAGAATAAGCCTCGCCGCAGTGCCGCAGTAACGTACATCCATATTGGATATGCGTGAGAAATGCGGCCGAAATCTGCTCAGCCCCGCATGTTCCCCAACCGTGGCGATGAGAAACAAGGCCCGGCTGGAACAGCGTTCCTCAAAGTTGATACACAGGCGCAGGTTGTATATTTCAGAGAAATACTGCATGACGGAGGAAAGCACAAACATCCCCAACGCCAGCGCCGTTATGACAATGAGAAGCGGAAAGGATGTCCTGGTATTCTCGAATACATAGCCGAGTATGTGCACGTTCTGGTTGGCCGCCAGCAGATGCAGGTATCTTGCCAGTATGGCCAGTGCGCCGAATTTCAGAACCAGCGCCATGAACATCAGCGCCGCGGAACCAACGGAGATCAGCTTATAGGATCCATAGGCTTCTCTCCAGAGCCATTGCATCGCATTCTTATAGCGGAAAAACTGGTCTCGAACCTGTGCCGCTTTCATCTTCAGGGAGGTGGTTTTCATAATGCCTCATCCAACCGGCCATCAGAGGCTCGCATCCCTGATCGATGCAGAGCCAATAATTCGACAATCCCATGCAGACCGTGCATTGAGTGCCTGACGAAACCAGCCTCCTCCGAATGAGTGTCGAGCAGTTCCAGAACATGTATGGCCACCCTGTTTGCCGTGCGCTTCCATTGCGAGCGCCGCAGCTCATCCTCTATCAACCCGCCTCGCCGGGACAAGCTAAGCAAAAGTTCACCCAATGACCATAAGCGGGCAGGCTTGCGCTCCACGCGGACGCAACGGCCATCCATTCGTCTGACAATGGGCAGCTCGTAGGACGATGCCAGCTCGCTCTCGTCAGTGATGAGTGTACAGGCATCCAGGTAATTGATTCCGCCGTCAAACAATGAAACCAGATCGGCATGCCACTCGTCGATCATTGGGCACATATCCGGGGGGAAGGCGTTAATGGTATAGCACTGGTGCATGAGATCCACGACCTTCGACGAGGCGGAATACTGCCAGCCAATGCCCCGGATGCGCAGCTCGGCAATCATGGAGAGCTTTTCCCTGGCTTCGGCGGCTTGATGCCCCAATGGGCCGCTGCCAGACCGGGCGGCCACCCCCAAAGCATACGCTGCGGTATTGATGACTGGCTCTCGCAGATGCTCTGAATACTGTGGCAGCGCAAGCGCCTTGTCGGGATATGGCTGCACCCAGTATTGCAGCCAGGACGCCAGCGCCCGCGTGCCATCCTCATGAAGCGACTCGAAATCCAAATCGAGCAGCCCCGTAGCGATCACTGCGGACAACGCCTCCACAACCAAGGCCGAGGTGATCAGATAGGGCTCGTGCACCGGAAGGTTGCGAAAGCCAAAGCCCAGGCCCCAGGCCGCGCCGCTTCCGAAAACATTGATTCTGGCGCTTTCCAGACGCGGGGCAACCGGGGCGGCATACTGCACGAACTTTTGCGGGGATATGATCTTTGTGTTCAGCAAAGCTACCAGCGAAAGCAGGAACTTTGCATCAGCCATAGGGTGTGATGACGGGGTTGCCGAATAAGCATCGGGACCGATACCCTGTGCGCCATGGTAGCGGTCAACGAGATCCAGCGCCTGGTGCTTGAGCCTGGCGGCCAAGCCTTTCTTCGCGGAGCTCCCGACATCGGACTCTTCTTTATCGATCACACTGCAACCCTGAAAGGAACGCCCGTTTAGCTACCGGCGGGAACACATGCTCCGTGAAAAAAACCACTGGCACACATATACATGACAAAAGTCGCGGCATAGCGCTGGGAAGCAGCGATGCCGCCCATCCCCCCGCTAGGCCTCTAATGCATCAACGATACGCGTAGATGCGTCGCCGCGTCCATACGGAGAAATGGCGGATCGCTCGCGAGCCAGCGCCGCTCTGACAATCTCCTTGAAGGATGCTATCTCCCCCGGAGGCACCAGGGTATTCCATCCACCGTCCACAAGCTCGACCCATTCCGTCTCGTCTCTCAACGTGATGCAGGGCACGCCATGGAAAAATGCCTCTTTCTGGACGCCGCCGGAATCTGTCACCACTGCCGCGGCGAATTTCTCCAATTGCACCATATCGAGGTAGCCCACAGGATCAATCAGGATTACTTTATCGCTGAGAGTATCAGTGAGCCCTTCCCTGGCAAGGGTGATGCGGGTGCGCGGATGTATGGGCCAGACGATCGGCAACAAATCATTCGCCGCCTCGTTCAGGGCGGCAAGAATGTTTTTGAGCCGGCTCACATCATCTGTATTCTCGGCCCTATGTATTGTCGCCAGAAAATACTGTTTCGCCTGAAGCCCCAGCTCCTTGAGAAGCCCTCCATTTTCAGAAACGCGCTTGCCATGGAAGAGGGCAACGTCGTACATGACATCGCCCACCCCCATGACCTTCTCTGTGGATACGCCTTCGGCGACAAGATTCCGGCTGGCGGCTTCGGTCGGGGTGAACAGCCAGCTCGAAACCCTGTCGGTCAGGATGCGATTAATCTCTTCCGGCATCCTCATATTGAAGGAGCGCAAGCCTGCCTCGACATGAGCCACAGGAATATGCAGCTTGGATGCGGCCAGCGCGCCAGCCAGGGTGGAATTGGTGTCCCCGTAAACCAGAACAACATCCGGTTTTTCCTGTTTTATTATTTCCTCGAGCTTGATCAGCATACGCCCGGTCATTTCACCGTGACCACCGCCGTGAATATCCAGCTGATGCTTCGGCCGCTCCATTGCAAGTTCTTCGAAGAAAACGTCCGACATATTGTTATCAAAATGCTGGCCGGTATGGACTACAACCTCTTCAACTCCAGGCCTCTTCTTTATTTCCGCCGAAACCACGCTGGCTTTTATAAACTGAGGGCGAGCACCCAGAACTGTCAGTATTTTCTTCATCTGCGAATTAATCCCACAAAATTTAAAACCCGCCCAGCCGAATTCATATGCCCACTATCAAGCCTGTCGAGGCATACAGCACCCAGGCGCGAAAACTCATTTATAACGGATGATCGATATGTGCACGCGCCTGACAAACCGCATGGACATTATTATTTACAACGCAACAGATCTGTGTAGCATTTACGCCCTTGACTTCGCCGTTTCCAGCCTGCCTATGATGTAAACTTCGATCACTTTGCGCTTATCATTCATGCGCTCGCGTCAAGCGGACCCTGCTGATACTGGCTGCATGTCTCTCGTGTCAGGGTAAGATGGGCTCCTCTGCTCGACCCAAAGATGTTGTTTTATAACAACCCAGCCACCCTTAACTCCAATGAGCGCTGGAGCTAAGCACATCAACCTTCGGCATCCCAGCCATTTTATTCTCTATCGTCACCGCAGAAATATAAAAATGCGAATAAACGTAGTTGTGTTGAATTCCGTATTGCACGACGCGCGCGTCCTGAAAGAGGCGGATAGCCTGGCAAACGCAGGCCATCAGGTCTGCATCACAGGCCTGCTCGACAAGCGCGTGTCCGCCCGGGATCATGTACGGCCCTCAGGAGTGCGCATACATTTGTGCCGGCCAATGTTCAGCGAAGCTGTGAAGAAAATGCGGCGTGTCGTATACGCCGCCGTTCTTGCAACGGTAATCATTCTTGCCGCGCTCATGCTGGCGATGCTGGATTTTGGCAATCTGCCTCACATTGGTGGTGCCGTTGCCGCACTGCTGTGGCTGGCCGCCGCCCTGGCCATCGTTCTTTTTGCCGCATGGTCCTGCTATCGGCTGTGCAAACATATCACAAGAAGAACCTCTCATTGCCTCCGGGAAGGCCTTCCCCGTCCTTATCCGAGAGTGTTCACAGGCATAGCATGGCGTGTTTGCGCCTATGTACGCCGACTGCGCCAGCACACCCCCGATAACATCGCTGACAGAGCGCTTTCGCCGGTAAAGAAAGCCTTGCAGCTTGCAGTACAGTGGATGACGCAAGCCGCCAGAAAAATGGCCAAACCCTACTACACCGAGATCAAGCGGCAATGTCTCATAGATGCGGCATCGCTTGGCGAGCCGGATGTAATTCATTGTCATGACCTCTGGGCGTTGCCGGTCGGCGCCGCCGTGAAGAAAAAGACGGGCGCCATACTGGTTTGGGACGCCCACGAGATCTATGAGGAGGTTGCCCAGGGCAACGAAGAGCATGCACGCATGTGCCGCAGCCTCATGCGCGCGCACGAAAAAGACGTGGATGAATTCATTACCATCAACGACAGCATCGCGGCTTTCTACCAGGAAAAATACCCCAAACTGCCCAAGGCCACGATTATCAAGAACGCCACGCTCTACTCTGAACGCGTATCCTACGATGGCCGGCTTCATGAGGCCGCTGGCCTGCCCCTCACACAGAAAATTGCACTGTATCAGGGCGGTTTTGCCGAAAAGCGCGGCTTGCGTCTGCTCGTCAGCATGGCTGCTGACCTTGATCCTGACTGGACGCTGGTCATGATGGGCTGGGGCAAGCTGGAAGCCGAACTCAAGGAATCCGCAGCCTCCATTCTGTCTGAAACCGCGCAAAGAGATCTTCCAGCAGTAGCATTCCTGCCGCCCGCCAAACAGGATGAACTCGTGTACTGGACCGCCGGCGGTACTGTTGGCCTGATCCCCTATGAAAATGTGGGCCTCAACCACCTGTATTGCACCCCCAACAAGCTTTGGGAATATCCTGCCGCCGGCGTTCCCATCCTGTGCAGCCCGCTGGTGGAAATGACAAAATCGGTGCGTGAAAATGGAACTGGCTGGACGTTGCCAGAAGAATCCGACCCCAAAGCCATCGCCTCCATTATCAACAACCTGGCCCCTGACGCCATTGAACAGGCCAGGGCTGCCTGCTACGCCTATATTGAAGAAGATAACTGGTCCAAATATGGCAAGCGCCTTGTGCAGCTGTATGAGCGCCTGCGGAAGCAGAGACAAGGCGGATAAGCTGGCTTGCAATGAACGATACCCCCAACGCACAATGAGTCCATGCCAGAGCCAGCCATGAGCGGCGAAAACAGAGCCGCTATCACCGTTTGCCACATGACATCGGTGCATTCACGCGCCGATGTGCGCATCTTCCTCAAGGAATGCGGCAGCCTTGCCAAAGCAGGGTATCGCGTCTGCCTGGTGGTCGCCGACGGACAAGGCGACGCCAATGTCTCGGGCATAAGCATCAAGGACGCCGGCAGGCCCTCGGGGCGGCTTGCGCGAATGCTGACAACCACGCGCAATGTGCTGCGAATCGCACTGGCGCAGAATGCCGACATCTATCATTTTCACGATCCCGAACTACTGCCAGCGGGAAGAAAGCTCAAGCGCCTGGGCAAGACGGTAATCTTCGATGCCCATGAGGATATCGCCAAGCAACTGGCATCCAAACCCTACCTGAATCGCATTGCGCGAATTGTGGTCCCTCCGCTTATAGAAGGGTATGAGCGACGGGTATGCACGCGACTGGATGCGATTGTTACCGCCACCGCACATATCCGCGACAAGTTCAGGAAAATCAATGCAAATGTGGCAGACATCAACAACTACCCTTTGCGCGGCGAGTTATATACACCAGAGGTAGACTGGTCCATCAAACTTCCCCAGGTCTGTTATATCGGGGGCATTACCGAAATACGGGGAATATTTCCCTTGGTCAAGGCAATGGAATATGTCACGAAGGCTGATCGCCTGGTCATTGCAGGCCGATTTGCGGAGTCATCTGTCGATACCGCCGCGCATGCAATGCCGGGATGGCGCAAGGTGGATGAGCGCGGGTTCGTGGACCGAGAAAAGGTGCGGGACATACTGGCGCATTCTGTCGCGGGGCTGGTGACCTTCCTGGGTGTGCCGAATCATATAAACGCCCAGCCGAACAAGATGTTCGAATATATGAGCGCCGGCCTGCCCGTAATCGCCTCGAACTTCCCCCTCTGGCGGGAAATCATAGAAGGAAATGATTGCGGCATTTGCGTCGACCCCGAGCAGCCTGCGGAGATCGCCGAAGCGATAGATTATCTGGCGACCCATCCCGAACGCGCAATGCAAATGGGTGTCAATGGGCGGGTGGCGGTTCAGGAACGATACAACTGGGACAATGAAGTGCCAAAGCTGCTCGAGCTGTATTCCCGGCTGGCCACCTGAACATATCTTCGCTCATCTTCTCATGGCCTCAGGCGGATCTGAGGTTGCGAAAAGCCCTGAGAAAAGTCTTGTGGTCCATCGCAAAATTTCCTGATACATGCGCATTATCGGGAATATCAGAGGCAACAACCGACCCCAGTGAAATCCGCGCATTCCGGCCTATCGTCACGCCATTGGAGATAGTGGCATTGGGGCCGATATATGCGTTATCGCCAAGCTCAACCCTGCCAGACAGCATCGAGCATGCGGTCATTTTGACGTTCTTGCCCAGCATGCAATCATGTGCGACATGTACCTGATTATCGAAGCTGCAAAAATCGCCAATCTGGGTCATGACGGGGAAACTGCTGCGGGCTATTGTCACGCTTGTAAGAAATACAACCCCCTCTCCGACGCTGACTCCGCCCGCTTGTGTAATGAGCTCCGGGGTGCCGTTGGCGTTGACTATCTCGTATGCATCGGCGCCGATGGTGCTGTTTGGCCCGACAATGGTCCCCTTGCCCAGGGAGGTCCGCTCCATGACCGAGGCATTTGGCTGTATAACCACATCATCGGCAATGACCACATTATAGGGTGCCACATATGCGCTGGAATGTATTTGCGCAGTCGGGGATATGATCGACTTAAAAGATGTCCAGAAATATCCCTCAAGCTTCGCAAGCTTCTTGTGCAACATATACGCCGCTTGCAGCGGCTGGCTGGACACCGCGCAGCCGAGATGGTCCGGGCACTGTGCCGCCACCTCGGGAGAACAAATTATTCCAACAATATCATCCGGATAGCGGCGCAGCTCGCTGAGATATTTCGGCGCAGAAATGGGAACGATTTTCGCGGGAGCCTTTGTGGGAATCTTTCCCACGGTAAAGAACTCGCAATTACGCCTGACCTCATCAAACAGATCAATGTGGTCACTGAACCTCGTTCTTGATGTGAAATTAAGCATGACTCAGCAGCCTCCCATATAAACCCCAAAGCACGCGTTTCTGCGCCGGCCAAGAATACTTGTCCATCAGGATTTCCTTGCCATTTTCGCCCAGCACATACTGATCTCTGTGATCCATCAAATGACGTATGGCCTGCGCCACGGCACGGGGATTGGTCTGATCAACAGTGACGCCGGCATCCAGCTCCCTGACAAATCTCCCCATTTCAGGAAGCTCCGAAACGCAAAGCGGCAAGCCCGCAAATGCCATTTCAAACAGCTTGTTCGGCATGGCATAGCGATAGCTCAAGGACGCATCCTGAATAAGGCAAATGCCCACATCAGCCTTCTTGACCGAGTCAACCACCTCACTGTGCGAAACCGGTGGAATCAAATGGAGGCGATCGCTGACGCCAAGCGACGAAGCCTCGCCCATCAACCACTCGTCATTCGCGGGATGTCGCGGCCCCAGAATGATCAAGTGCGCATTGGGCAGATGCGCTAATGCAGCCGCAGCAATATGCAGCCCGCGCGCCTCCCGTCCCACACCACCGGTATAGATTATGATTTCCGCCTCGCCCTCCGACCTCAGCCTGTCTATGACTTCAAGCGAGCAAACATCAGCTTCTTTTGTTGTAGAGAGCACCGGCGCATTCATGACAACAGACGGCCTATCCTTCTGCAACCGCTCTCCGTAGAAATCGGCAGACGATTCGCAGCACACGACAATTGCATCTGTTTCCCTGAACAAGCTTCGTTCCAGCCGATCAATAAAGTCTTTCTTTTCCGCAGGCAACGGGGGAATCCGCTCGGTCTCGATCTCATGCGCGTCGAATATGACTTTTGCGCCGGTACGCCGCGCCAGCAGGATAGCCGCAGGGAGCGTATAAAGATCGTGGGCATGAATAATATCCGGCCTGCTA
>Ga0182749_1000148_pt1 | contig 80311 bp, 77 predicted proteins | sample eDN3rd37CKraftMG_FD_128875 | JGI IMG/M metagenome (GOLD analysis project Ga0182749, IMG submission 128875) | Enriched Miracle-Growth compost microbial communities from Emeryville, California, USA - eDNA 3rd pass 37_C Kraft MG (version 2) (version 2) ...
AGGCCAGCGGAAGGCTGGTACGCCTCCACCGCCTGCGTGTCGTCCTCGTGTGCCATGGTGCTCCTCGTCACTTCTTCACGTTCGTTCGTCATGCGTCAGTTCGACTTCGCGGTGATCCACACCGTGATCGCCACGAGGGCGCCGATGCCGAAGATCCAGACGAACAGACCCTCCGAGACCGGGCCCAGCGAGCCGAGCGTGAAGCCACCCGGGGCCTGCATCTGCTGCTGATACAGCAGCGCGGAGATGATGTCGCGCTTGTCTTCCTCGGTGAGGTTCATGTCGTTGAAGACAGGCATGTTCTGGGGGCCGGTGACCATGGCCGCGTAGATGTGCAGGCCGCTGGTGTCCATGATGTCGGGCGCGTACTTGCCCTCCGTCAGGGCACCACCCGCCGCGGCGACGTTGTGGCACATGGCGCAGTTGATGCGGAACAGCTCGGCGCCGCGGGCGACATCGCCCTCACCGTCGAGCAGGTGCTCGCTCGGGAACTCCGGACCCGGGGCGACGGACTGCACGTACTCGGCCATCGCGAGGATCTGCTCCTCGGTGAACTGCACCGGCTTCTGCGGCGCCTGGGGGCCCTGCATCTGCAGCGGCATGCGCCCGGTGGAGACCTGGAACTCGACCGCGAGCTCGCCGACGCCGACGAGCGAAGGCCCGTTGTCGGTGCCCTGCAGGTCGAGGCCGTGGCAGGTGGCGCAGTTGGCCTGGAACAGCTTCTCGCCGTCCTCCGCGGTGAGCGCGGTCTGCACCTGCGACGTGTCGGCCGTGGCGGCGACGGCGGCGGACGCGGCCGCGTAGCCGCCGCCCGTGATCAGCAGGCCGATGCCGATGAGCGCGGCGGTGGCGAGCGGGCTGCGACGGCCGCGTGCGCGACGCATCTTCTTCTCTCGTGCCATGTGTTTCTTCAGCTCCGGTCTTACTTGAGGAAGTAGATGACGATGAACAGGGCGATCCAGACCACGTCGACGAAGTGCCAGTAGTACGACACGACGATCGCGGTGGTCTCTTCCTTGCGCCGGAACTGCTTGACGGCGTACACGCGGCCGATCGTGAGCAGGAAAGCGACGAGGCCGCCCGTGACGTGGAGGGCGTGGAAGCCGGTCGTCAGGTAGAACGCCGAGGCGTACGAGTCCGAGTTGATCGGCATCCCGTGCATGACCAGCTGCGCGTACTCCCAGACCTGGCCGCAGACGAAGACCGCGCCGAGCACGAACGTCAGCCAGAACCAGGGCACCATGCCCCACGACTTCCAGCCCTGCCCCTTGACCGTGTACGGCTGACCGCGCTCGGCGGCGAACACGCCCATCTGGCAGGTCACACTGGAGAGCACCAGGATGATCGTGTTGATCAGAGCGAAGGGCACGTTGAGAAGCTCGGTGCGACTCGCCCACAGCTCCGGGCTGGTGCTGCGGAGCGTGAAGTAGATCGCGAACAGGCCGGCGAAGAACATCACTTCGCTGCCGAGCCAGACAATCGTGCCGACCGCGACCGGGTCGGGTCGCTTCACTTTCGGTGCCGGGGCATAGATCACGGGGGTCGTCACCCGTCCATTATTGCCGATGATGGGCCGTGCTGATGGCAATTTCGACGCCGCGTCGAAGTTAGGGTGGCCTAAGTGTGGGCTGGGAATCCGGCCCGAGGGTGCCGAGGATTCGCCGACGATAGGATTCCGCACATGCCCGAAACGCTGTCCTGGCCCGCCGTCCTGACGACCGTGCTCGAGGGGCGCGACCTCAGCGTGTCGGAGGCGACGTGGGCGATGACCCAGGTGATGAACGGGGCGGCCACGCCGGCGCAGCTGGCCGGCTTCCTCACCGCGCTGCGCGCGAAGGGCGAGAGCGTGGAGGAGGTCATCGGCTTCCGCGACGCCATCCTCGAGGCCGCCGTGCCGTTGCCGGTCGACCCGAACGTGCTCGACATCGTGGGCACGGGCGGCGACCGGATCGGCACCGTCAACGTGTCGACGACGGCGTCGATCGTCATCGCGGCCACCGGGATCCCCGTCGTCAAGCACGGCAACCGCGCGGTCAGCTCCCAGACCGGCTCGTCCGACGTGCTCGGCGAGCTGGGCATCGACCTCTCGCTGTCGCCGGAGGGGGTGGCGCGCGTGCTCGAGCGTGCGGGCATCACCTTCGCGTGGGCGGCGGCGTTCCACCCGGGCTTTAAGCACGCGGCCGCCGTGCGCGGCGAGCTCGGCGTGCCCACCGTGTTCAACTTCCTCGGCCCGCTGGTGAACCCGGCGCGCGCCGAGGCGAACGCCGTGGGCGTGGCCAACCCCGACATCGTGCCGCTCATCGCCGGCGTGTTCCGCACGCGCGGCGCGACGGCCCTGGTGTTCCGCGGCGAGGACGGGCTGGACGAGCTCACCACGACGGGCTACAGCCGCATCTGGCAGATCAGCAACGGCGACGAGCACGCGTTCGACATCCACCCGCGCGACCTCGGCATGCCCACCGCGACCCTCGCCGACATCACCGGCGGCGACCCCGCGCACAACGCCGGGGTGCTGCGGCGCACCCTCGCGGGGGAGCAGGGGGCGGTCCGCGACATCGTGCTGCTGAACGCCGCCGCCGGCATCGTGGCGTACCGCCTGTCGCAGGACCCCGCCGAGGCGCAGCGCAACCTCATCCAGCGTCTGGCCGAGGCGCGCGACGAGGCCGCCGCCGCGATCGACGACGGCCGCGCCGAGGCGAAGCTCGAGGCGTGGGTCGCCGCGAGCCGGGAGGCCGCGACCTCCTGAGCCCGGGCGCCGCAACCGCCCGGGCATAGACTGGCGGCGTGACGTCCACGCCCGCCTCCGCCGCGCGGCGGGCGTTCCCCTGGCTCGTCGTCGCCGGCGTTCTCGTCGCCGCGCTCAGCCTGCGTGCGCCGGTGCTGGCCGTCTCGCCGGTGCTGCGCGACATCGAGCGCCAGCTCGGCCTCGACGCCGCCGGCGCGTCGCTCATCATGACGAGCGCCGTGCTCATGTTCGCCGTCGTCACGCCCGCGGCGGCACTCGTGATCCGCCGCGCGGGGCCGGAGATCGCCCTGCTGGTGTGCCTCGGCGGGGTCATCGCGGGCAGCCTCGTGCGGACCGTGCCGGTGTACGGCTGGATGATCGCCGGCATGATCGTCACCGGGGCGGCCATCACGATCGGCAACGTCGTGATCCCGGTGATCATCCGCCGCGACGTCCCCGAACGGCACGTCGCGACGGTGACGGCCGCGTACACGGCGATGCTCAACGTCGGCTCGCTGGTCGCCACGCTGGGCACCGCGCCCCTCGCCGAGCTCACGGGCTGGCCGGTCGCCCTGCTGTCGTGGAGCCTGCTGTCGGTCGTCGGCATCCTGCTGTGGGTGCTGCACCTGCGGCGGGACCGCGTGCCGGGCGTGGCGTGGGGCGAGCGGTACTCGGGCGAGACGGCCGCGTCGGGCCCGGCAGCCGACGCCGTGGCGATGACCGGACCCGTGCCGGTGCTCACCGGGCGCGGACGGGCCGTGCGTCACCCCGTCGTGTGGCTGCTCACCGCGACCTTCGCGTGCCAGTCCGCCGCGTACTACGTGCTCTCCACGTGGCTGCCCGCCATCGCGAGCGATCTGCTGCGGGTCGACACGACCACGGCCGGCGCGCTCGCGTCGATCTTCCAGGGCGGCGCGATCGTCGGCGCCTTCGTGGTGCCCGTGCTCGCCCGCTATCTGCCGCTCATCGTCCCGGCCGCCGTCGTCAGCGCGTGCTGGATCGTCGTCTCGGCCGGCCTGCTGCTGGCCCCGCACCTGCTGGCCCTGTGGGCGGCCGTGGGATCGATCGCGCACGCGGGCGGGTTCGTCGTGATCTTCACGGTCCTCATGCGCGTCGTGCGCACGGACGCCGAGGCCGCCACCGGGTCGGCCCTCGTGCAGGGGCTCGCCTATGTGTTCGGCACGATCGGCGCCCCGATCGCGGGGTCGCTGCACGACGCCACGGGCGGCTGGACCGCGCCGCTCACGTTCTGCCTGCTGCTGGGGGTCGGGTTCACGGTCCTGCTGATCAGCGCCGTGATCGGCTCGCAGCGCCGCTGACCGCCCTCAGCGCGCGAGCGCGGCGATCGCCCGCTCCATCGGCTGGGCGAGGCCCCACCGCTCGGCGAACGCGCGGGCGGCGTCGGCGTCGAAGCCGCCGATCCGGTCGTCGAACGGCCCCAGCTCGAGGTCGCGCGCCACGGCGACGACGCGGGGAGCGACGTCGAGGTACGCGGCGGCGTCGGCGATCCGCGCCCGGACGCCGGCCGACATGCCCTCGCCCGCGGCCGCCGCCGCGCGGATCCCGGCGAGGTCGCCGTGGGCGGCCAGCAGCGTGGCCGCGGTCTTGTCGCCGATGCCCTTCACGCCCGGCAGGCCGTCCGAGGCGTCGCCGCGCAGCGTCGCGAAGTCGGCGTACTGGGCGGCGTGGATCCCGTACTTGGCCACCACGACGTCGTCGGTGACGACCTCGAGGTTGCTCATGCCGCGCGCGGTGTAGACGACGCGCACGCCCCGGGCGTCGTCGACGAGCTGGAACAGGTCGCGGTCGCCCGTGACGACGTCGACGGGGACGTCCGCGCGGGTGGCGAGCGTGCCGATGACGTCGTCCGCCTCGTGCGCCGGTGCCCCCACGACCGCGACGCCCAGCACGGCGAGGGTCTCGCGGATGATCGGGACCTGCGTCTCGAGCGGATCGGGCACCTCCTCGACGTCGGGGGCACCCGCCACCAGCTCCACCACGCGGTGTGCCTTGTACGACGGGATGAGGTCGACGCGCCACTGCGGGCGCCAGTCGTCGTCCCAGCAGGCGACGAGCCGCGTCGGCTCGTACGTCGTGACGAGCTTCGCGATCATGTCGAGCAGGCCGCGCGCGGCGTTCACGACGGTGCCGTCGGGGGAGCGGAACGTGTCGGGCACGCCGTAGTAGGCGCGGAAGTACAGGCTCGCGGTGTCGAGCAGCATCAGGCGGGTCACGCGCCCATCCTCTCCTGAGACGTCAGCTCCTCGTGCACGCGACGCAGATCCTCCAGCAGCGATCCGATGAGCACCCAGTGCGCGCCGGTTGGCCGCTCGACCGTGAGCGGCTCGGTGAGGGCCGGCAGCGTCTGCGTCTGCGTCGACACGGGCGCGGCGGATCGGCGGGTGCGCAGCCGCACGTCGTGCGCGGCGCGGCGCAGCTGATCCACGATGCCGCCGATCGCCGGCTCCCGCGCGATCGCGTCGTCGTAGTGGTCGTAGAACGCGCGCGTCATGCCGATCGTCTGCTGGATGACGGAGCCGAACGTGGCGACCAGGTCGCGCTGCGCGGCGATCGTCTCGCGGTGCGCGCGGGCGCGGGGGTTCAGCGTCAGCGAGTCCTCGGCGGCGTCCAGCGCGGCCACCGCCGCCTCGCGCATGGGGCGCAGTAGGCGCGCCGTGACCATGAGCTCCTCCAGGTCGGCGCGCGAGCACCGCGACTCGAGCGCGTCGGCCAGCCGCTCCAGCGAGCGGGCCAGCTCGCCGCCGAGCCGCTCCACGGCCTCCCGCGCCGGTCCGACCGCCACGGGCGGCACGATCGCGAGGTTGACGACGAATCCCACGGCGGCGCCGAGCATGGTCTCCAGCACCCGGTCGACCGCGTACATCGGCGTGGTCGTGCCGAGGGCGATCACCAGCAGCGCACTGATGCCCGCCTGGTTGGTCGTGCCGGGCGTCATCCGCACCGCCCACGCCAGCAGCAGCGACGCCGCGACGGCCACCGGGAGCGCCCACGCCGGGTCGGGGATCGCGAGCCCGACCAGCCCCGCGACGACGACGCCGGCGATGACGCCCGCGCTGCGCTCGATGCCCTTGAGGTACGACTGGTTCAGGCTCGGCTGCACCACCAGCAGCGCGGCGATCGCCGCGAACACCGGCGGCGGGCCGGCCGCTATCAGCCAGCCCGCGAGCAGCCACGCGGCGATCGTGGCGATGATCGCCTTGACGGCCTGCAGCGCGGACGGCCGACGGGAGGCCCGCACGGCGCCGAGAAGCTGCATGGCCCTACCGTACGCCCGCGGGCCTCTCGCACCCGGCCGACGGTCCGCCCTAGGGTGAGCGGTATGGCGCGACCAGACGATGACGCGCTCTCCTGGGAGGGCGACGACGACCCCACGCTCGACACCGGCGGCGGTGCGGCCGCGGACGACGCCGTGCCGGGGACCGACCCCGCGCCCGCCGACCCCGCGACGGCCGTCGAGTCCGCGGCCGACCCCGAGCCCGCGGCGGTGCCCGCACCCGTCGAGCGCGCGGCAGAGCCCGCGGCCGTCGATCCCGAGCCCGAGCTCGCTCCCGCCGCGACGGCGCCCGCCACGGCCGAGCCCGCCGGAACCGAGGAGGCCGGCGCGGCCGACGACGCCGACGACCCGCGCCGCCTGGGCGACGCGGCGCTCGTGTCGCTCGGCGTGCTGGGCGGGGTGTACCTGCTGTGGACGATCGGCTGGGTGCTGGGGACCCTGCGGCTGCGCGAGTGGATCGAGATCACCACGGGTGCTGTGGCCGACGCGATGTTCCACGGCAGCATGGTGCTCGGCATCCTGGCGCCGGCGATCTGGTTCGGCACCGCGTGGTACCTGACGCGGCGGCGGCCGACGTGGGTGCGGATCGGCGCCATCGTGCTGGGCGTGATCGTTCTCGTTCCGTGGCCGTTCGTGATGGTGGGGGTGATCGGGCAGTGACCGAGCAGACGAGCGGCGCTGCGGTGCGGCGCCCGACGTGGATGGTGGCGACGATCGCCGGCGCCTTCGGGCTGCTGTACGCCTACGCGGTCTGGGCCGGGATCTCGCAGCTCGTCATGAGCCTGCAGGGCGGCGTCGCGCTCAGCGCGATGGCGTGGATCGTGTGGGGATTGGCGATCGTGCTGCCCATCGTGGCGTTCGCGCTCGCCGTGTCGTTCGGACATTCGCGTGGCCTTCGCACTCTGACGCTGCTGCTCCTCGTGGGTCTGAGCATCGTGGCGGTGTTCTGGCTCGACGCGTTGGCATATGTCACCAGGCCCGGTATGTGACGTCGCGGCGGGGCCGTCGCCCGTCGTCAACGCCGCTCCGCGGCGACGTTAAGCTGGTCCGGATCGCGCCCCCGACGGCGTGCGGCGCATCGCCCGTCACCGTGCGCGCCCGCGCAAGCATCGAAGGATCCACCCGTGTCGAAGCCCGTCGTCCTCATCGCCGAACAGCTCTCGCCCGCCACGATCGAGGCCCTTGGGCCCGACTTTGACGTGCGCACCGTGGACGGAACTGACCGCCCCGCGCTGTTCGACGCGCTCGCCGACGCCCACGCCGTGCTCGTGCGCTCGGCGACGAAGATGGACGAGGAGGCGATCGCCCACGCGCCCAAGCTCAAGGTGATCGCGCGCGCCGGCGTCGGCCTCGACAACGTCGACATCAAGGCCGCCACGCAGGCGGGCGTCATGGTGGTCAACGCTCCGACGTCGAACATCATCTCCGCCGCCGAGCTGACGTGCGGCCACATCCTGAGCCTCGCCCGCCGCATTCCCGCCGCGCGCGCCTCGATCGGCGCGGGCGAGTGGAAGCGCAGCGCCTTCACCGGCGTCGAGCTGTACGAGAAGACCCTCGGCATCGTCGGCCTCGGCCGCATCGGCGCCCTCGTCGCTGCCCGCATGCAGGCGTTCGGCATGCGCGTGGTCGCCTTCGACCCGTACGTCACGAGCGCCCGCGCGCAGCAGCTGGGCGTCGAGCTGCTCAGCCTCGACGAGCTCGTCGAGCAGGCGGACTTCCTCACGATCCACATGCCGAAGACGCCGGAGACGACCGGCATGATCGGCCGCGCGCAGCTGAAGGCGATGAAGCCCACCGCGTACGTCATCAACGTCGCGCGCGGCGGCCTCATCGACGAGGAGGCGCTGTACGAGGCGCTGACCACGGGCGAGATCGCCGGCGCCGGGCTCGACGTGTTCACGAGCGAGCCGCCGCAGGACACGACCCTCACCGCCCTGCCCAACGTCGTCGCGACGCCGCACCTGGGCGCCTCCACGGACGAGGCGCAGGAGAAGGCGGGCATCTCGGTGGCCAAGTCGGTCAAGCTGGCGCTCGAGGGCGACCTCGTGCCCGACGCCGTGAACGTGGCCGGCGGCGTCATCGACCCGTTCGTGCGCCCGGGCATCGCGCTCGTGGAGAAGCTGGGGCAGGTTTTCAGCGGTCTCGCGCACGGCGCGCTGCAGCACCTCGAGATCGAGGTGCGCGGCGAGCTCGCCGAGTACGACGTCAGCGTCTACCGGCTCGCGGCGCTCAAGGGCATCCTCGCCAACGTCGTCAGCGAGAGCGTCTCGTACGTCAACGCCCCGGTGTTCGCGGAGCAGCGCGGCATCGAGACGCGCATGATCGTCGAGCGGGAGAGCCCCGAGTACCGCAACATCACCATCCTGCGCGGCACCCTGTCCGACGGCACCACGCTGAGCGTCGCGGGCACGCTCGCCGGCACGCGGATGGTGCAGAAGATCGTCGGCATCAACGGCTACGAGATCGAGGTGCCGATCTCCGAGCACCACGTCGTCATGCGCTACGAGGACGGGCCGGGCATCGTCGCGATCTACGGCAAGAAGTTCGGCGACGCCGGGATCAACATCGAGGGCATGCAGGTCGCGCACCCGATCGACGGCCAGGCACTCGCGGTCGTGACCGTCAACGCGCGCGTGCCGGAGGAGCTCCTCGCCGAGATGGGTGAGGCGATCGGCGCCTCGATCATCCGCCAGATCGAGATCGTCGAGGACTGATCGTGACGCGCGTGGTCAGGCTCGCCGTCATCCCCGGCGACGGGATCGGTCCCGAGGTCATCGCGGAGGCCGAGAAGGTCCTCGACGCGGTGACGGCGTCGAGCGACGTCGCCTTCGAGAAGACGCGGTTCTCGCTGGGGGCCGATCGCTACCTCGCGACGGGAGACGTGCTCACCGACGAGGATCTCGCGGCGATCGCCGCCCACGACGCGATCCTGCTCGGCGCCGTCGGCGGCGTGCCCAACGACCCGCGCCTGAAGGACGCCAACATCGAGCGCGGCCTGCTGCTGCGGCTGCGCTTCGCGCTGGACCACTACGTCAACCTGCGCCCGTCCCGTCTCTACCCGACCGTTCCCGGCCCGCTCGCCGACCCGGGCGAGGTGGACTTCGTCGTCGTGCGCGAGGGCACCGAGGGCGCCTACGTCGGCAACGGCGGCGTGCTGCGCCCCGGCACCCCGCACGAGATCGCGAACGAGCTGGGCGTCAACACCGCGTTCGGCGTGGAGCGCGTCGTGCGGTACGCGTTCGCGCTCGCCGAACGCCGCTCGAAGCGGCTGACGCTCGTGCACAAGACGAACGTGCTCGTCAACGCCGGCAAGCTCTGGAACCGGATTGTCACCGAGGTCGGCGCCGAGCACCCCGACGTCGTCGTCGACTACATGCACATCGATGCGGCCACGATCCACATGGTCACGAGCCCGAGCCGCTTCGACGTGATCGTCACGGACAACCTCTTCGGCGACATCCTCACCGACCTGGCGGGTGCCATCACCGGCGGCATCGGCCTCGCGGCCTCGGGCAACATCAACCCCGACGGCACCTTCCCCTCGATGTTCGAGCCCGTGCACGGCTCGGCGCCGGACATCGCCGGGACCGGCACAGCGGACCCCACGGCGGCGATCGGATCGATCGCCCTGCTGCTCGATCACCTCGGCCTCGTCGCCGAGGCCCAGCGCGTCACCCACGCGATCGAGCAGGACATCGCCGACCGCGGCGACACGACCCGCACCACCGCGCAGATCGGCGACGCGATCGCCGCGCGGGTGCAGGCGTAATCTGGAGCAACCTCCGACGCCCCGACGCGTGCTCGGGGCCGTTCGGGCACCCCTTTTCGCAGACAGGACCGACATGACGACCGCAGACACCACCACCGCACCGCTGCAGTTCGCGGTGACCAAGAACCTGGCGGCCCGCAGCGCCGCCGAGCGCGACGCGCTGCTCGTCGACCCGGGCTTCGGCACCGTCTTCACCGATCACATGGTCGACATCTGCTGGTCGGAGAAGGGCGGCTGGCACCGCCCGCGCGTCCAGCCGTACGGCCCGATCCCGCTCGATCCCGCCGCGGCCGTGCTGCACTACGCGCAGGAGATCTTCGAGGGCATGAAGGCCTACCGCCACGCGGACGGCGGCATCTACACCTTCCGCCCCGAGCAGAACGCGCGCCGGTTCAACCGCAGCGCCCGCCGGCTGTCGATGCCGGAGCTGCCCGAGGAGTACTTCCTGCAGGCGCTGCGCGAGCTCATCGCCGTCGACGGGGCGTGGGTGCCCGCTCACCCCGATCAGACGCTGTACCTGCGCCCGTTCATGTTCGCCAAGGAGGCCTTCCTCGGGGTGCGCCCGGCCAAGAAGTACGCGTTCTATGTGATCGGCAGCCCGGCCGGGGCGTACTTCTCCGGCGGTGTGAAGCCCGTGCGGATCTGGCTCAGCGAGAACTTCGCGCGCGCCGCCAAGGGCGGCACGGGCGCGGCGAAGACCGGCGGCAACTACGCCGCGAGCCTGCTGCCGCAGGCGGAGGCCTCCGCGCAGGGCTGCGACCAGGTCGTCTTCCTCGACGCGGACGGCAACGTGGAGGAGCTCGGCGGCATGAACATCGTGTTCGTCAAGAGGGACGGCACGCTCGTCACCCCCGAGTCCGACAGCATCCTGGACGGCATCACGCGCAACTCGCTCCTGGAGCTGGCCGCCGACCGCGGGCACGCGATCGAGCGCCGCCCCGTCTCCCTCGCCGAGTGGCGCGACGGCGTGGCATCGGGCGACATCGTCGAGGTGTTCGCGTGCGGCACCGCCGCCGTGGTCACGCCGATCGGCAGCCTGAAGGCCGCGGGGTTCGAGGACGAGCAGCCGATCGGCTCGCTCGGCCTGTCGCTGCGCGAGGAGCTCACCGACATCCAGTACGGCCGCCGCGAGGACACGCGCGGCTGGCTGTACCGCCTGGACGCCTGACACCCGCCGACGAAGCGCCCGCCCGGCCGCCGGCGGATTCAAGGGGTCGTCGCAACGCCAAGTGAACTAAATGAGTTGTAGCAGACGCTCGGCTGGGGTATCCCAGCCGAGCGTCTTGCGTGGGCGGCTGTTGAGCTTTTGTGCGACGTGTTCGAGGTCCTCGGCGCCGTAGACGGTCAGGTCGGTGCCTTTGGGGAAGTACTGGCGCAGCAGGCCGTTGGTGTTCTCGTTCGAGCCGCGTTGCCAAGGGGAGGCGGGGTCGCAGAAGTAGACCGGGACGCCGGTGGCGACCTGGAACGCCTTGTGCGCTGCCATCTCCGCGCCTTGGTCCCAGGTCAGCGACCCGCGCAGATGCGCCGGGAGCGTGCCAATCAGATCGACCAGGACGTCACGGACGGTCTCGGCGGTGTGTTCCCCGGTGGGCAGGTGGCCGAGCATGACATAGCGGGTGGTGCGCTCGACGAGGGTGACGATCGCGGACTGGTTGTTCGCCCCGTCGATCAGGTCGCCCTCCCAGTGTCCCGGGACGGCGCGGTCTTCGATCTCCGCGGGCCGGTCGCTGATCATCACCATCGGGTCGACGAACCGGCTGGTGCGGTGCTCCGGCGAGCGGTGCGGTTTGCGGCGGGTCCGGCCGGTGCGCAGCGCATCGGCGACCTCACGTTTGAGGCCGCCGCGGGCCTGGACGTAGATCGCCTGATAGATCGTCTCGGTGCTCACCTGCATGCTCTCGTCGTCCGCGTGATCACGCGACAGGACGCCGCTGATCTGCTCCGGAGACCATTGTTCCGCCAGCTTGTCCGCGACGTAGTCCCGCAACCGGCTGGGCTGGGCGAGCTTGGCCGGCTTCGGGCGAACTCGCCGCATCGCCGCATCGCGATGCGCCGCATGAGGCAGGTAGAGACCATCCGCCCGAGTCCGCGCGTCGAGCTCGCGCTTGATCGTCGACGCCGGACGGCCCAGCTCCCGCCCGATCGCCCGCAACGACCACTTCAGCCGGCTCAGGTCGGCGATCTTCTCCCGCTCCGCAAGTGACAGCAGCCGGGAGCCGACCTGCTCCGGTATCGCGGGCGGTGGGCTCGTCATGGACTCCATCGTGGTGCGCCCGGTCGCGTAGTCCACACGCCGCCCATCCGGGTAGAACCGCGAGTTCCGCGAATGCCGGACCCCGTGATCCCAGTCCCTCGCGGTGCGCTCATGGATCCCGACCTGCGCGGCCGCCTCCCGACGCGACACTCCTTCCGCCCTCAGCCGGGCGAACTCACCCCTCGCAGGGTGCGGGCGGGCCGGATAAGCCTTCACTCGGAACCCGACCTTCCGAGCCCAGCCGAACGCGGTGTTCCGATTCACACCGAGCTCGCGCGCCGCGAGCGTCACGCTGCCCAACGACTCCAACAACGCCAGGAACTCGGCCCGGCGACGATCCTTCTCCTCCGAAAACGACACGGTGGCCGCAACCTCCCGAAACTCGGGGTGTTGCGACCACCGTTAGAACCCGCCGCCCGGGCGGGCGCTTCGTCATAGGCTGAGCGGGTGAAGATCGCACGGTTCAGCCACAACGACGCCATCAAGTACGGAATCCTCGACGAGGGCGAACTGGTGGTCCTCTCGGGCGATCCGATGTTCGCCGGCTTCGACACCACGGGGGAGCGCGTCCCGCTCGGCGACGTCGCGCTGCTGTCGCCCGTGATCCCGCGGTCGAAGATCGTGTGCGTCGGCCGCAACTACCGCGGCCACGCGGCCGAGCTGGGCAACGACGTGCCCCGGCAGCCGCTGCTGTTCTTCAAGCCCAACACGAGCGTGATCGGAACGGGCGACGCCATCGTGCGCCCCGCCGTGTCGCAGGACACGCAGTGGGAGGGGGAGCTGGCGGTGGTGATCGGCCGCATCGCGAAGAACGTCACGGCCGAGAACGCGCTCGACTACGTGTTCGGCTACACGGTCGCCAACGACGTCACCGCGCGCGACCTGCAGAACAGCGACGGCCAGTGGGCCCGCGCCAAGGGATTCGACACGTTCTGCCCGCTGGGGCCGGCGATCGAGACGGAGTTCGACCCCGCGCGCAGCGAGGTGATCACGCGGCTGAACGGCGAGGAGCGGCAGCGCGCGCCGTTCACCGACATGGTGTTCGACATCCCGTTCCTCATCGCGTACATCTCGGCCGCCTTCACCCTGCTGCCGGGCGACGTCATCCTCACGGGCACCCCGGAGGGCGTGGGCGCCTTCGGCGCCGGGGACGTGATCGAGGTGGAGATCCCCGGCATCGGGGTGCTGCGCAACATCGCGCGCGACGCGGCGTGAGCGCACCGGGGGCGCGCGACGCGGCGCAGCTCGCGCGCATCCAGCGGCGCACGGTCGCCACGCTCGCGGGCGGCCAGATCCTCGGCGGCATCGCGTTCGGGGCCACCGTGTCGCTCGGCGCCCTGCTGGCCGCCGACCTCTCCGGGGTCGACGAGCTGTCGGGTCTCGCGGTGGCCTCCAGCACCCTCGGATCGGCGCTGCTGGCCATCCCGCTCGCGCGCGCGGCGCAGCAGCGCGGCCGCCGCGTGGCGCTCACGCTCGGCATGGCGCTCGCGTTCGTCGGGGTCGTCGTGGTGATCGCCGCCGCTGGGCTGCGATCGTTCCCGCTCCTGCTCGTCGGCTTCGCGCTGACCGGCGTGGGGCAGACGGTCAACCTGCAGTCGCGCTTCGCGGCCACCGACCTCGCCGCCGACGCCACGCGCGGCCGCGACCTGTCGCTCGTGGTCTGGGCCACGACGATCGGCTCGGTGTCGGGCCCCAACCTGCTCGGCGCGGGGGAGTGGCTCGGCGAGCGCGTCGGCATGCCGCCGCTGACCGGGCCGTTCCTGTTCTCCCTCGTCGCGCAGGTGCTCGTCATCGCGCTGTACCTCGTGGCGCTGCGGCCGGATCCGCTGCTGGTGGCGCGCGATCGCGACGCCGTGGCGGCGGGCGCTCTCGCGGATCGGCCGGATCATCCGCGCACCGCCCGGTATGCGATGTTCGCCGTGGCCGGCTCGCACGGCGTGATGGCGGCGGTCATGTCGATGACGCCCGTGCATCTCGGGCACCACGGCGCGTCGCTGCAGGTGATCGGCCTCACGATCAGCCTCCACGTGGCCGGGATGTACGCGCTCTCGCCGGTGTTCGGCATCCTCGCCGACCGCGTGGGGCGCGTGCCGACGATCCTTGCCGGGCAGGCGCTGTTCGTCGCCTCCCTGGTGGTGGCATCCGTCGGCCAGGACGACACGACGCTCGTGACCGTCTCGCTCGTGCTGCTCGGTCTCGGCTGGAGCGCCGCGACGGTCGCCGGATCGGCGCTGCTGGCCGAGGCGACCGCACCGCCGCTGCGCACGCGCCGCCAGGGTCGCAGCGACCTCGCCATGAGCCTCGCCGGGTCGCTCGGCGCCGTGGCGGCCGGCGCGATCCTCGGGCAGATCGGCTACGGCGGCCTCGCGCTCGTCGCCCTCGTGATCGTGGTGGCGATCACGCTGCTCTCGCCGGCGGGTCGCCTGCGCTGAGGGGTTAGCCTCGAGGCATGGCCCTCACGCTCGACGACGTCTCCGTCCTCTCGCCCGCCGCCTCGCGCGAGCGCTTCCGCGGGGGCCTCGCGGTGCCCACGGCCGGGTGGTCGGCCGGCTACGCGCAGGCGAACCTGCTCATGATCGATCGGGAGGCGGCGTTCGACTTCCTCCTGTTCGCGCAGCGCAACCCCAAGCCGATGCCGATCCTCGGCGTGCTCGAGCCGGGCGAGGTGGCCAGCGACCTGCTCGCAGGCGGCGACATCCGCACGGACATCCCGCGTTACCGCGTCTACCGCGACGGCGAGCTCGTCGACGAGCCGACCGACGTGCTCGAGGTCTGGAACGACCGGATGGTGAGCTTCCTGATCGGCTGCTCCTTCACCTTCGAGGCGCCGCTGCTGCAGGCGGGTATCCCGATCGCGCACATCGCGCAGGGGCGCAACGTGCCGATGTACCGCACGACGATCGCCACGGCGCCCGCGGGCCGCTTCCACGGCCCCGTCGTCGTGTCGATGCGCCCCATCCCCGCCTCGCGCGTGGCCGACGCGGTGCGTATCACCTCGCGCTACCCGGCGGTGCACGGCGCGCCCGTGCACGTGGGCGACCCGGCCGCGATCGGGATCCACGACCTCGCCCGCCCGGACTTCGGCGATGCCGTCGAGATCCCCGAGGGCACCATCCCGGTGTTCTGGGCGTGCGGGGTGACGCCGCAGGCCGCGGTGATGCAGGTGCGCCCCGAGCTGGCGATCACCCACGCCCCGGGCCACATGCTCGTCACCGACCTGCGCGACAGCGAGTTCCAGGTTCCCTGATCCCGGCGACGTGTCGGGGCGGGCGGCGCGCCTAGAATTGACGGGATGGCTACCCCCGATCCCCGCACCACGACGGCCACCGGCGCCGACGTCCGCGTCCGCTTCTGCCCGTCGCCCACCGGCCTGCCGCACGTCGGGCTCATCCGCACCGCCCTGTTCAACTGGGCGTACGCGCGGCACCACGGCGGCAAGCTCGTCTTCCGCATCGAGGACACCGACGCCGCACGCGACAGCGAGGAGAGCTACCAGCAGCTGCTGGAGGCGCTGCGCTGGCTCCGGATCGACTGGGACGAGGGCGTCGAGGTCGGCGGTCCGCACGCGCCGTACCGGCAGTCGGAGCGCCACGACCTGCATCGCGAGGTGTTGCAGAAGCTCATCGACGCGGGGCTCGTGTACGAGAGCTACTCGACGGCCGAGGAGATCGACGCCCGCAACGAGGCCAACGGCCGCCCGAAGCAGCAGGGCTACGACAACTACGACCGCGACCTGACCGAGGAGCAGAAGGCCGCCTTCCGTGCCGAGGGACGCCAGCCCGCCCTGCGCCTGAAGGTGCCGGACGAGGACATCACCTACGTCGACCTGATCCGCGGCGAGGTCACCTTCCCGGCCGGCTCGTTCCCCGACTACGTCATCGTCCGGCCCAACGGCATCCCGCTGTACACGTTCGTGAACCCCGTCGACGACGCGCTCATGGGCATCACGCACGTGCTGCGCGGCGAGGACCTCATGCCGTCGACGGGCCGGCAGATCGTGCTGTACCAGGCGCTCATCGACGCCGGCGTCACCGACTTCATCCCGCGCTTCGGCCACATGCCGCTCGTGCTGGGCGACGGCACCAAGAAGCTGTCGAAGCGCGACCCGCGCGCCGACCTGTTCCTGCAGCGCGAGAAGGGCTTCATCCCGGAGGGCCTGCTCAACTACCTGGCGCTGCTGGGCTGGTCGATCGGTCCCGACCGCGACGTCTTCTCGCTGGACGAGTTCGTCGCCGCGTTCGACATCGCCGACGTCAACCCCAACCCGGCCCGCTTCGACCAGAAGAAGGCCGAGTCCATCAACGGCGATCACATCCGCATGCTCGCCCCCGAGGACTTCGCGCAGCGCATCACGCCCTACCTCTACGCGGCGGGCGTCGTCGGCGCCGAGCTCACCGCGCGCGAGACGGAGCTGATCCTCGCGGCCGCGCCGCTCATCCAGGAGCGCCTGCAGCTGCTGGGCGACGCTCCGGCGATGCTGCGGTTCCTCTTCGTGGACGAGGTCGCCTACGACGACGACGCGCTCGCGTCGCTGCCGGAGAACGCCGCCGAGGTCCTCGGCGCGTGCGTGTCTGCGCTCGACGCGCTGCCCGAGGCCGAGTTCCGCGCCGCGCGCATCCAGGAGGCCCTGTCGGCCGCGCTCATCGACGGACTCGGCCTGAAGCCCCGCGTGGCCTACGGTCCGCCCCGCGTCGCGATCACCGGCCGCCGCGTGTCGCCGCCGCTGTTCGAGTCGATGGAGCTGCTGGGCAGGACCGCCTCGCTGCAGCGCCTGCGCGCGCTCGCCGACCGGGTCGCGGCCTGACACGCGCGGCGGGGCCACCGGTTTGGCCGGCCCTGCCGCGTGGGGTAAGCTAGACAGTCGTTGCGGCTGATGCCGCGCGGCCCTTGGGGTATGGTGTAATTGGCAACACGGCTGATTCTGGTTCAGTTGTTCTTGGTTCGAGTCCAGGTACCCCAGCTTTGAGAAAACCCCCGCTCCGGCGGGGGTTTTCTTGCGTGTGCGGGAGGCTAGGTTTCGACCGCTTCCGGCGACTACACCTTCTTTTGCACCCTATCGAGTAGCGCTACCCCGGCGTGCACCCTGTCCTGGATGCCGTGCACGTAGGTCCACATCGTGACGCCGGGGTTGTTGCGGCCGAGGATCAGAGCCACCGTCGCCGGGTCCACACCCTTCGAGACCAGCATCGACGCGGCCGTGTGACGAGCCGTGTACCGGCGCGTGTGCGGCACCCCGCCCGCACGAGGATCTTCCGCCACTGCGTCGAATCCCCGTCATCGGTGACTGGCCTGCCCGGATTCCGCTGAGACGCGAACGCCCAGGCGTGCGGTTTCCCGTCCGGCGTCCACGGCTCCCACTTCTCCGACAGCATCTCAATCATCTGCCGCTGCCGGTGCGACTTCAGCTTCTCCACCAGGTAGGCCGGGAGAGGAATGACTCGGTCGCCTGCGTCCGCCTTCGCGGGTGGGACGAGGCTCAGCTTTCGTGTCCACCTTCTGCAGCTGCTGGTGGATGTGCACCGTCCCCGCGTCGAAGTCGATGCCGGACCACTCGAGCGCCAGAGCCTCACCCGGCCGCACCCCGAGCGTCGGCGAGCTTGGAGATGTCGTCAGTCGTCAAGGCGGTCTCGCCGCGCATCGGCCTCAATCTCCTTGCGGTCCTCGGCATGGTTGCGGTCGTAGTACTCCTGCGGTTGGCCATGTGCACTCTTCGTCTCGCATTCGGCGCACGGAAGCCGGGGATGAAGCAGGGGAAAGCGGGCCGCTACACTCAGCGCATGTTGATCGCGTTGCTGCTCTTCGGCGTCGGCGGGCTTGGCCTGTTCGTGCTCGTGGTCTACGCGGGCGTGTTCAAGGTGTCCGCGGATCAAGCGAAGGCAGAGAGGAACGCCGACGCGGCCCTCGATGAACTCTTCGACGGCTCCCCGAGCGTCACCTTCAACGGGCACATGCGCAGCATGAAGTTCGCAACCGTCGTCACAGGTGCGGAACAGCGCGGGTATACGTTGGCCCATCAGGCCGGCGACACCAACGGAGCATTCACGCTCATCTTCAAGAAGACTCAGTGATCCACCTGGACGGGCCGGAACATCCGCGCCCGTGGCGGGCTGTCCTGGAAGTCCTTCTCCCGCTCCTCCACCGCCGGAGGTCGCGAACTTGCGCACAACACGCCCCTCGTCATGCCACTTCGCTTCCGGGTTGTCCGGGTCCGCCAGCGGTGACGTGGGCTCCTCAAGCGGGATACCCAATCGTCGAGCCCCTGCTCGTACCCTTCAAGGGCCGCCATCAGCGCGTGCTGTTCGGCGTCGCACTCGGGTTCGCGGGTTACTCGGACGGGTGCGGCGGCCTTCCTCGTCGACTTCTTGGACGTGGACTTGCGTGGGCTCCCAGTCCCAGAGGCCGCGTGGCGCGATCCCGAGTCGCGGAATGGGATCGAGCACGACCCGATCACGGCTCGGCGGGTGCGGGAGCGGGGGAGGAGAACGGCGTGATCTGCACTTATCCTGCACCTTATGAGGCTGATTCTGGCGGGATTCATGCGAGACAGAAACGGCTTCTGATCAGGGATCATGTGATCTGACGGGAATGACGTCGGCTGATTCTGGTTCAGTTGTTCTTGGTTCGAGTCCAGGTACCCCAGCCAAGCATAAGCACTGTGCTGAAAAACAACCCCTCAACAGGGGTTATTTTTGTTCCGAACGGTACATGGCGTGTCTGAGTGATTTTTCTCGTTTTGTCACCTGACCTCTGTTTTTCAATTGTTTGAACAAGCCGGTATTTTAGTCGTCGGTACGTCTTCTGCGTCGATTCGCGACCACTGTTGGATGTACCGATGCCTCGTGAATCGCGTGCTACCGCTCGGGGCGCCAGCCGGAGAGGTACTTGTCGGCAAGCTGGAGGACGTCGTCGTCTCCCGAGGCCTTACGTACGTTGGCGACAACCTTCTTGATCGCAGCTTCAGAGCCGAAAAGCTGGACCAGCAGGTCCCAGGCGAGGTGTTCCTCGGTTCGTACTTCTCGAGAGTTGGCGAACTGAGCTCGGGCGGTCGACTTGAGCGAGTGCAAAACAGACCTCAAGAGGACGGGGTCATCGCCTGGCTTCAGAGGTAGCTTGCCCGTGGTGGTCTGAACGGCGTCGTACACGCGCCAGGCGTCCCACTCGCGCGATGGATCAGCGGGCGGTGTCTTCTGGACTCGCGCCACGAAGTCTGTATGAAGCTGTCCTGCGAAGGCTTCGCTTACCAGCTTGTGGCCGACACCTTCTCGATATCCGACAGAGTGGATGAAGTCGAGCTGAGAAGAGTATGTCTCAACGCCCTCGAGTATCTGAGACACAAGTAGCTCCCGCCTTGATTCGTCGTTGACGCGGCGGAGAAGCCTGAGTGTTACGCGGCTGACAGTGATATCTGGCCGGCCAAGATCAAAGAGTCCTAGGCGCTTCTTCTCCGGAATGATGTCGATGAGGTTGAGAAGCGTAGTCGCCGCTGGAACGACCATGTCTGCGGTGAACTTGTCCTGATATGAGGTGAGCCCCTCGATGACGGTCTCGAGCTGGTCTTGGTCGAGTGCTGTTAGGTACTCCTTTAGCGCCGATGCATCCTTCATGAGCGTGAAGGCTTGCTCGGAGTCTCTGAATGCTATGAGTTCGTCCGGAGCTACACGGTCGAAGTAGAGGTTGAGGTAGTCTGCGTGCGCCATGCGGTGGGCTGTGCGCCACGTGTTCAGCCAGTCAGACCCGTAATGGCTATTCTCCACATACTGCAGGGCCACTGGGAACACTCGATTGAAGAGCGCTCGGATCAACGCGTCGTCCTCGGGGAACCTCTCGAGTAGAGCGCTGATTGCCTTCTGTGCTTGTTCGTCCTTCCGCCCTCCGAAGCCGCGAGTACTCGTGAGCTCGCTTCGAAGCCGGGCGAGGTGCTGCGTCAGTTCGGGGCGGAAGACCCGGAGCGCCTCCATCGCAAGGAGGTCGACAAGGTCAACTTCGCTGCCGAGGCTCTTGACGGTGGATCTGGCGGAGATCGCGTAGCGAGTGACGTCACGCATGTTGATGAAGAGCGGATCGATCACTTCCCAGTACACGTCGCTCCACCGACTTTCATCGAGTGTCGCGTTCGCGACCGGTGCAAGGATGCGGTTTAGCTCCTCGAATACCTGGGACTGAAGCAGTTTCGCTGGCGCTTGGGGCACATCGAAACTTAGTTGGACGATCTTCTCGAGGTACGCGCGTCCTGGGACTCCGTCTTCAGTGAGTGCTTGCTCGACGCGTTCTCGGTCGAACGCGAGAACGTAGATGATGTTCGGGAAACTTGCCGTTAGCCGGACGAGCTTGAATATCTCGCGGATCTCGATGGTTGTGAGTCGGTCGATGTCGTCGATCACGACCACGATCGGTTGCTTGAGGGCCGCGAGTTCCTTGGTGATCTCGTCTCGGATCTTCTTCGCGCTGCGGTCTGCGTTCGTCGTGTCTGCCAGACCGCCGAGTGCGGCCGCGGTCGCTTCGCCAACGGCTGCCGCTCCGGGAACTGGGATGAACTGAGAGACGGGTTTGAGGATTCCTGCGTACTGGGCAAGCCAGTCTGCCGTCTTCCCGAATCGACTCTTGCTGCGGACGTTGAGCTCAGCACCAATTTCTGTGAAGAAGAAGTTGACAAGCTGATTCGATCCGGAGAACATCCACGGGTTGAAGTCGACAACAGTGAGCGCTGGTTCGGATTCGAACTGCTCCCGCATCAGGTTGATGAACGAGCTCTTGCCGTGCCCCCATGGTCCCAAGATGCCCACGACGAGTCCTTGGCTCGTATCTAGTTCACGGATTGACTCTGCGAAGTCGTGTGCAACAGGGGCTCGTCCAAGATCGTCGTCGGCTGAAGACGTGATTGGCGCGTCGATGGGCGGCTTCTCTTGGGGGTGTTTGGTGCTAGTCATATATCCCTACTTATGCGCCATCGCGCCCGATATTGCAAGACCCCTCAGACACTGCTCATGCTTGCAATCCTGGGGAAGCGGTTCATAGTGAGTACCTACCATGCCGCGACTGACCTCCCAGGACTACCTCGCCCAACGTCGCCTCCTCATCGAGGAGTGGTACGAGCATGGTGCCAGTGCCTTCGGCGACACTCCCATCCCCGCCCAGCACGACCTCCACGACTATTACGCTCCCACCGAGTCGCTCAGCGATGCCGATGCCTTGAAGCACCGCGCAGCCATGACCGAGGCTTTCCCTTCCTTGCCGCAGAAGGCCGGCCGCGCCTTCCAGATGCTCATCGCTGCGCGCGAACTCAAAGCGCAGCGTATGGCTGAGGTGCGGACGTCCCCAAGGAAGCCTGGAGTGAAGCGCGCGGTCCGCATCGCACCGGTCGTTCGGCCGAAGGTGGACCTGCACTATCTCGCGAAGGCGATGGTAGAGCTCGCTAAGCATGACGCCGACGGTGCACTCCTGAAGCAGCTGCAAGAAGCGCAGAAGCGCAAGTCTCGCTAACGCCGACGCGGCGCCTTGGCTCGCATCTCGACGCCGGCTCGATGCAACGCCCGGAGCACAGCTCCGTGCGACAGCCCATGCCGTGCTTCCAGCTCTCGGATCGTGGCTCCGGCCTTATGCTCCTTCGCCAAGCTCGCAGCCTCGGCATCACTCACCTTCCGCTTGATGAGCGCTACGCCCTCTGCCTTCAGCATCCGCGTGAGTGCGGAGTTCGCCACGCCAAGCTCCTGGGCGAGCGAACGGGCGCTCTCGCCGGCTTGCGCACGCTCGACGAGCTCCGCGACCTTCTCTGCTCCGAGCCGCTTCGACAGTTCCTGTGGTCGAGTTGAAACCGGCTTGTTCAAACCACCTGGACGACTCCGAAGAACCGCGAGTTTCCGCAGAGCATCAGGGGTCAGACTGCTCGCTGAATTGTTTGAACAGAGGTCGAGAGTGCCAGCTCGGAGAGAACCCCCGCTCCGGCGGGGGTTCTCTCGTTCCCGCGGGTGCGGGCATCGCGATGGGCGCGACGGGCGCCCACCGCGTCAGCGCGGTGCGGCGGCCGTGCCCGACAGCTCCGATCGGACGATCCGCGCGCCCGCCGCGAGAGCGGCCATCTTCTCGCGCGCCACGCGTCGCGGCAGCGGCGCCATGCCGCAGTTGGTGCTCGGAAAGAGCCGGTCCGCGTCGACGAACGGGAGCACGGCCCGCAGCGTGGCGGCGACCTCCTCCGGGGTCTCGACCGCGTGGCGGGCGACATCGATCGCCCCGACCATCACCTTCTTGCCGCGCAGCAGCCCGATGAGCTCGAGCGGGACGCGGGAGTTGTGGCACTCGAGCGAGACCCCGTCGATCGTCGATCGCTGCAGCAGCGGGAACGACTCCTCGTACTGGCGCCACTCGGAACCGAGCGTCGCCTTCCAGTCGGTGTTCGCCTTGATGCCGTACCCGTAGCAGATGTGCACCACGGTCTCGGCGCGCAGGCCCTCCGCCGCGCGCTCGAGCGTCGCGACCCCCCAGTCCTTGACGTCGTCGAAGAACACGTTGAACGCGGGCTCGTCGAACTGGATGATGTCCACGCCCGCGGCCTCGAGCTCGCGGGCCTCCTGGTTGAGGATCCGCGCGAACTCCCACGCCAGCTTCTCGCGGCTGCCGTAGTGCCGGTCGTACAGGGTGTCGATCATGGTCATGGGACCGGGGAGGGCCCACTTGATGCGCCGGTCCGTCGCGGCGCGCAGGGCCCGCGCGTCGTCGACGAACACCGGCCGCTCGCGATCGACCGCCCCGACGACCGTGGGCACGCTGGCGTCGTAGCGGTTCCGGATCCGCACCGTCTCGCGCCGCTCCAGGTCCACCCCGCTGAGGTGCTCGATGAACGTGGTGACGAAGTGCTGACGCGTCTGCTCGCCGTCGCTGACGATGTCGATGCCGGCGCGCAGCTGCTCGGCGGCGGCCAGGGTCAGCGCGTCGCGCCGGCCCTCGGCGAGCTCCGCGCCCTCGAGCTTCCACGGCGACCACAGGATCTCCGGCTCGGCGAGCCAGGACGGCTTCGGCAGGCTGCCGACGATCGAGGTGGGCAGCAGGGTGTTCATCGGCGATCCTCCGCGTCTCGTGGCGTCACCCGGCACGAGCGGCGATCCACTCGTGCAGCAGGGTCCGGTAGGGGGTGATGATGTGCTCCTCGGCGAACGCCCCCTGCGTGACGGCCAGGCGGCTGCGCTCCTCGCGGTCGTAGGCGATCGCCGTCACGTCGTGGTCGGGGTTGTCCAGGCTCGGCCGGTACACCTCGCCCGCCGGCGTGCGGGCGTTGTAGATCTCGGGCCGGTAGATCCGCTGGAAGGTCTCCATCGTGCTGATCGTGCCGATGAGGGCCAGATTGCTGTGATCGCGCAGCAGGTCGCCCTCGAAGTAGAACGCAAGGGGAGCGACGGCGCCGCGCGGCATGAAGTACCGCACCTGCAGCCCCATCTTCGCGAAGTACCGATCGGTCAGCGAGTAGTCGTCCTGCGCGTATTCCACCCCGAGCACCGGGTGCCGCGTGCCGAGCCGGTGGTACGTGCGGCTCGTCGAGACGCTGATGCAGACGACGGGCGGCCGCGCGAATCGCTCGCGATAGGCGTCGGATGCGACGAGCGCCCGGAAGAGCGCGCCGTGCAGATCGCCGAAGTCATCGGGCGTGCCGAACCCGGTCGCGCCGGCGTTGTGCCGCGGCAGCACGATGCTGAAGTCGTAGTCGCGCACGTACGACGAGAAGTTGTTGCCCGTGATCCCCGGGATGCGCTCGCCCGTGACCCGATCGCGGATCCCCACGTCGAGCATCTCGATGAGGGGCACGCCCGGGCCCGCGACGTCGTCGCCCGGCTGCAGCTCGACCGAGACGATGTCGAGCTCGACGGCGTAGCGGTCCCGGTCCGGGTTGTCCGCGTCCGCGAGCCCGTTGCAGCGCGCGGTGATCATCGCGAGCACGTTGCGCAGGTTCTGCCGCCGCCGCGCTCCGCGGGCGAGGTTGGCGAAGTTGGTGGTGATGCGGGACCCGGGCGAGGGTGCGTACTCCTCGTCGAACCGGGTGGTGCCGATGCGGAACGCGAAATCGGTCGCCATCGCCGTCCGGACCTCCCTCACGATGTCGCAGCTCATGGAGGACGCCAGTGTATGGACGGCCGGGGGACATAGCCCCATCAGAACGTCTTGCCGCGCGAGATAGCCGTTTCCTATCCCAGGAGCTCGACGCCGAAACCCGCCACGACATCGCGCATCTCGGCGACGAAGCGCTCCGCCTGCCCCGTGAGCGCGATCGAGCCGTGTCCGATCCAGCCGATCTCGATGCGCTCGTCCACCTCGAGCGGGACCGCGACGATCGACGGATCCAGGTCGTCGGAGATGATGCCGGTGGAGATCGTGTACCCGCCGAGGCCGATCATGAGGTTGAAGATCGTGGCGCGATCGCTCACGCGGATGTCCTGCTTCGACGACCGCGTGGAGAGGATCTCCTCGGCGAAGTAGAAGGAGTTGTTCGTCCCCTGATCGAAGGTGAGGCGCGGCACGTCCTCGAGGTCCTCGAGCGTGACGCGCGCGCGGCGGGCGAGCGGGTTCGTGCGCGCGACGAAGATGTGCGGGGTGGCGACGAACAGCGGGGTGAAGACCAGGCCGGACTCCCGCAGCAGCTTGTCGATGACGTGCCGGTTGAAGTCGTTGCGGTACAGCACGCCGAGCTCGCTGCGCAGCGTGCGGACGTCCTCGATGATGTCCCACGTGCGCGTCTCGCGCAGGGTGAACGCGTACTCGGCTGCGTCCGAGGCCTTCACCATGCGGACGAAGGCGTCGACGACGAACGAGTAGTGCTGCGCCGAGACGGCCAGCAGGCGACGCGACGGCGGTCGGCCGAGGTAGCGCTGCTCCAGGAGCTCGGCCTGCTCGACCACCTGGCGGGCGTATCCGAGGAACTCGGCGCCGTCCTCCGTGAGCGTCACCCCGCGCACGGATCGCGTGAACAGCGCGCGGCCGACGCGGCGCTCGAGGTCCTTCATCGCCGCCGACATGGTGGGCTGCGAGACGTAGAGCAGGTCGGCGGCCGCCGAGATCGAGCCCTCCGCGGCGACCTCGACGAAGTACCGCAGCTGCTGCAGGGTGATGCCGTTCGCCGTGCCGGTGCCGCCGCGTGCCATAGCCACAAGCTATCCGACCCGGCGTTCTCCGCGCTCCGCTCAATGGCTGTGGGCGGCCTCGGTGAACTTGAACGAGAGCCGCCCGTGCGCGAAGCCGCCACCGGCGCGGATCGCTGTGGCCACCCAGGCCGCCTCCGCCAGCTCGGCCTCGGTGGCGCCCGCCCGCTGCGCGCGCTGCGAGTGGGTCTCGATGCAGTACACGCACTGCGTCGTGACCGCCACCGCCAGGGCGATGAGCTCGCGGTACTTCAGCGGAACGGCCCGGCCCTCCTCGGCGAACACAGCACCGTCGAAGGCCGCGAACGCGGCGAGGATGTCGGGCGTGTCCCGGGCACCAGCGACGGCATCGAGGTCGTCCGCACGTGGGACCACCTGGGCCTGCGCGCCAGCGCGACGCACGACGTGGTCTACTCCGACGTGGTCGTGCGCGACACGGACTTCCTGGAGATCCCCTACGACGGGCGGTACCGGGACGCCGCGGGCGCCGACGGCCCGCTCGCGCTGGCCCACATGGCGCTGTACGTGGGGGTCGCGCGCGCCGCCCAGCGGTTCTTCGTCCGCTTCGCCCACGAGCGGGTGCCGAGCGCGCTCGGTCGCGCGATCGCGACGACCGAGCGGATCCAGCAGATCGCGGGCGAGATCGAGGCGCAGCTCGTGCAGGCCGAGGAGCTGCTGTACGGGCTCACCGCGCGCGCCGAGCGCGGCGACGCGGACGCGGCGCGGCGCACGCGCATCGCGAAGCCGCTCATCGTGCGGGCGGTCGTCGCGGCCGTGGAGACGGCAGTCGCGGCCCTCGGCAACCCCGCCCTGACGCGGCATCACCCGCTCGAGCGGCACCTGCGGGACGTGCTGAGCGCCCGCGTCCACCCGCCGCAGGAGGACACCGCGCTCCTCGCGACGGGACGCGAGGTGCTCGGGATCGCGTGAGGGGCGCCGCCGGCCGACACGATTCACGAGTCGAGCCGCGGCGACGGGGCGAGTAGCGTGAGCGCATGACGTTCAACGAGAACGCCAATGTCGGCGGGAACAAGGCACGGCGCCGCGGGCGCAACGCGGCGATCGCGGGAGGCGGTACGATCGGCGTCGCGGCGATCGCGGTGCTGCTCATCCAGGCGTTCACCGGCCAGGACCTCAGCGGCCTGCTGGGCATCGTGGACGGCGACGGCACGAGCGGCGGCGACCAGGGCGGCTCGTCGGTCATCGCCGACTGCGACACCGGCCAGGACGCCAACGAGAACGACGACTGCCGCCTGGCGGCCGGGTCGCTCGCGATCGATCAGTTCTGGAGCGAGACCCTCGAGGGGTACCGGGAACCGCAGCTGATCATCGTCGACGGCTCCACGCCCACCCAGTGCGGCACGGCCTCGAACGCGACGGGCCCGTTCTACTGCCCGCCGGAGGAGACGGTCTACGTCGACCCCACGTTCTTCGCGCTGCTGCGCCAGCAGTACGACGCCTCCGCCGGCGATCTCGCGCAGCTGTACGTCCTCGCCCACGAGTACGGGCACCACGTGCAGAACCTCATCGGCGTGTTCCAGGAGTACCCGAACAACGGCACCGGGCCCGACAGCAACGGCGTGCGCACCGAGCTGCAGGCCGACTGCTTCGCCGGCGCGTGGATCGCCGCGATGACGCAGCAGGAAGACGAGAACGGCGTGCCCTACCTGCAGACGCCGACGGATCAGCAGATCGCCGACGCGCTGAACGCCGCCGCCGCCGTGGGCGACGACCACATCCAGCAGGAGTCCGGGGGATTCGTGAACCCCGAGAGCTGGACGCACGGATCGAGCGAGCAGCGCCAGCGCTGGTTCGAGGTCGGCCGCTCCGAGGGCGTGCCCGGCTGCGACACCTTCTCGGTCCCCGGCGACCAGCTGTGACGGAGCCCGCGTGAGCCGCGCGCAGGCCGCGCTGGACGCGATCGCGCGCGAGATCGCGGCGCAGGGGTTCCGCGCCCACGGCGTGCACGTGCTCATCGGCGACGAGGAGGCCGCGCGCCGGTGGGCGCCCGATCGGCGCGAGGAGATCCACTCGATCGCGAAGGCCGTCGCCGTGCTCGCCGCGGCGATCGCCTCGGACGAGGGACTGTTCGACCTCGACGCGCCCGTTCCCCGCTATTTTCCCCGACATCCCGCTCGGGGAGGGCGTGGACACGGTGACGCCGCGCGACCTCCTGACGATGTCGAACGGCATCGATCTGCCCTGGTCGCCGACCCTGTTCGAGGACTGGCCCGACCTGGCCCGGGAGTTCCTGGGACGGCCGCGCCGCGGGCGCGCGTTCCAGTACGCCAACGCCAGCACCTACACGGCGATGCGCGCGCTCGCCGCGGTCGCCGGCGACGTGGAGGCGTGGGCCCGCGGGCGCATCTTCGAGCCGCTCGGCGTCCGCGACGTCGCCTGGCGCCGGTGCCCGCTCGGCGCGGTGCTCGGCGGCGAGGGCATCGCCCCGCGCACCGACGAGCTCGCGCGCCTCGGGCGGATGATCCGCGACGGCGGCCCGCGCCTGAACCGCGCGCTCAGCGCCCGCTCACGCGTCCAGCTCGTCGCCGGGCGCGAGGTCGACGAGCTCCCCGCCGCGCTGCTCGGCCGCCCACGCCAGCCGGGAGACATGCATGGCCCGTGCGCTCACCGACAGCGTCATGTCGTGGGTCGGGAACGCGCGCTCGGGCGCGACGGCGAGGATGAAGTCCATGGCCTCGCCCAGCCGCATCCACGGGGCGCCCGCCGGCACGGCGAGGACGGGCACCGGCACGCCCGGCACCTCGAACGAGTCGCCCGGATAGTAGAGGCGCTCGTTGACGAGCACGCCGACGTTGTCGACGCGCGGGATGCTCGAATGGATCTCGGCGTGCACGCCGCCGAAGAACGTCAGCGTGAACGCGCCGACCGTCACCGACTCGCCCGGGGCGACCACGGTGATGTCGTACCCCTCGGCGGCGTCGGCGACGCCCTGCGGTGCGAAGATCGGCACCCGCGGTGCCACCTGCGCGAGGTGATCGAGCTGCGCCGGCGTCCAGTGATCGCGGTGCTCGTGCGTGATGACGACGCCGACGAGGTCGTGGACCGCCTCGAGCGGCGTGGTGAAGCTGCCGGGATCGATGATGAGCGTGTCGCCCTGGTCGTGGAGGCGGAGCGTGGCGTGTTCGTGCTTCGTGACGCGCATACGCTCATCCAACCACCCGCGGGCGCCGCGGCGGCGGCCCCGGCGCCACCGGCGGCGCGCGACACGCGCGGGCGTCGACGGGGAGCGGCCTCGATTTGTTCGGAGCGTCGGGGCCGTGGCATACTCTTCTAGTTGCCCCGGTCACGGAGGCAGCGAGACAAGTCAAGAACGGCCCCATCGTATAGCGGCCTAGTACGCCGCCCTCTCACGGCGGTAACGCGGGTTCGAATCCCGCTGGGGTCACCGTTCGAAGCCCCCGGTTCCTCGGAACCGGGGGCTTTCTCGTTCCCCGCCCCCGATCCCGCCGCAAAGGTATGGGAAACGGTCGGACGGGGCGATCGGGAACCGCCGTTTCTCACACCTTCTCGGCCTCGGCCGGGGCCGGTGCCGCTGCCGGGCGGCGGCGCCGGCGGATCAGGACGACGATCGCCCACACGAGCGCGACGGGGAGGAGCCAGGGCAGGGCGAAGCCCACCACCGTGATCAGCGCGCCGAACGACGCCACGAGCGCGTTCCAGCCGCCGAGCAGGCCGTCGAGGAACGGCGAGGTCGGCTCGACGGGGTTCGGGGCGTTCTCGCGCACGAGCGCGACGTTCACCGTGGACATGTCCACCCGGCCCTCGATGTACTCGAGCTCGGACTGATACGCCTCGAGCTCGGACTGACGCTGCGCCAGCTGCGCCTCGACCTCCAGCAGATCGCCGACGGATCCCGCCTGCGCCATCAGCTCCTGCAGCCGCGCGATCGAGGCCTCCGCGGACGAGATCCGCGCGCGCAGGTCGACCGCCGTGGCGGTGACGTCCTCGCGCGTGATCGTGCGGGCGACGAGCTCGCCGAGTCCGGCCAGGTCGGCGATCACGGCGTCGAGGCGATCGCTCGGTACGCGCAGGGTCGCGCTGTCCGACGCCCAGGCCGGCTCGATCGCCGCGTCGCCCGTCGCCGTCACGCCGCTGATCGAGAGCCGCTCGACGTACCCGTCGTGCGCGCGGGCGATCTCGCCGATCCGATCCGCCGCCTCCGTGGGCGATGGCACCTCGATGCGCAGGTCCGCCGTCACCGCGACCTTGCGCGCGGGCGCCGCCTCGTCCGACGCGGCGGCGTCCTCGGGTGCGGAGCCGGCCGTCGCGTCGGTCCCCACCCCGGCGCCGGGCGCCGATGACCCGCCGGAGACGCCGCGGTTGTCGCCCACGAGGGAGACGATCGCGGGCGACGCGATGAGGAGCACGACGAAGGCGAGGATCGCGACGAGCGAGACGACCCACGCCCGCCGGCGCCGCGGCGTCGGCGGGGCCGCCGGTGGCCGATCGTCCGTGTCGTCGAGAACCGCGGGGCGTTCATCCATCACCGTCATGACGTCTCCTCGATCGGGTGACGCCATCGTCTCGCGCGGCGTGCGGCACCGGAAGAGCGCGAGATTGCGGATCCGTCACGGAACCGTCACGAATCGGCTCATGGGTGCGCGCCGCCGTCGAATCCGCGACGCGGCGACCGGTCGCGCCGTGCGCTGGCGGTATTGTGGGGAAGCGAGAGGGAGTATCCCGCCAGCGCGCACTCGTCATCACGAGCCCCGACGATGAGGCTCCGGTTGCGCACCGCGAATCCGCGGGGGAGAGACTTTCGGATTCCGTCGTCCCCTCCGAAAGGCTCCCGCCCGTGGCCATCCCTGTCTGGTTCGAGATCGGCTCGCTCGTCGTGCTGACGCTCATCCTCATCGCCGACCTGCTGCTCATCGTGAAGCGGCCGCACATCCCGTCGACCAAGGAATCGGCGCTGTGGGTGGCGTTCTACGTGACCCTCGCGCTCGCCTTCGCCGGCGCGCTGTGGATGATCGGCGACGCCGAGCACGCCGTCCAGTTCGTCAGCGGTTGGCTCACCGAGTACAGCCTCTCGATCGACAACCTGTTCGTGTTCGTGCTGATCATGACGCAGTTCTCGGTGCCCCGCCGCTACCAGCAGGAGGTGCTGATGGTGGGCATCATCATCGCGCTCGTCCTGCGCGCGGCGTTCATCCTGCTCGGCGCCGCCCTGATCGAGAACTTCAGCTGGATCTTCTACATCTTCGGCGCGTTCCTCGTGTACACCGCCGCCCGCCAGGTGTTCGAGAAGGAGCACGAGGACGACGTGAACGCCGAGAGCTTCATCGTCCGCGTGCTGCGCCGGTTCATCCCGATCCACGACCAGTACGACGGCGCCAAGCTCCGCACGGTGGTCGACGGCAAGAAGATCCTCACGCCTATGGTCATCGTGTTCATCTCGATCGGCGTCACCGACCTGATCTTCGCGATCGACTCGATCCCGGCGATCTTCGGCATCACGCAGGTGCCGTTCCTCGTGTTCGCGGCGAACATCTTCGCGCTCATGGGCCTGCGTCAGCTGTACTTCCTGCTCGGCGACCTGCTCGACAAGCTGCGCTACCTCAAGTACGGCGTGGCGTTCATCCTCGCCTTCATCGGCGTGAAGCTGTTCCTGCACGCGCTGCACGTCAACGAGCTGCCGTTCATCAACGGCGGCCACCACGTGGACTGGGCGCCCGAGATCAGCAACTGGGCGTCGCTCGGCGTGATCGTCGCGTCGATCGTCGTGGCCACGGTGGCGAGCATCATCGCGAACGTCGTCGAGGCGCGGAGGTCGCCGGCCGTCGAGACGCCGTCGGCCGGGCCGGTCTCCTTCGAGGCCGCCGGCGACGAGCCGTCCTTCTCGACGGAGACGCGCGAGCACAACGAGCGCTGACGCGCGCGCACGAAGCGGGATCCTGCTCAATGAGCGGGGTCCCGCTTCCGCGTTCGCTGGGCAGTCTGCGGGCGAATCGAGCATTCCGGTTGCAGAGTGCTACGCTGGAGGGCATGCGAGCGGTTCTCCTCCTTCTCCGCCGCGCCGAGTCGTCGTCCTAGGGCCAGGCTCGTCGCGGAGTCACGTGATGCGCCCGAACCGCCGACGACACCCGGAATGACATGACGACTTCATCAATCCCCGCGCACCCCCGCACGCTGGCCGAGAAGGTCTGGGACGCCCACGTGGTCTCCAAGGGCGAGAACGGGCAGCCCGACCTGCTCTACATCGACCTGCACCTGGTCCACGAGGTCACGAGCCCGCAGGCGTTCGACGGGCTGCGCGCCGAGGGGCGTCCCGTACGCCGCCCCGACCTGACGATCGCGACCGAGGACCACAACACCCCGACGCTCGACATCGACAAGCCGATCGCCGACCTCACCAGCCGCACGCAGATCGAGACGTTGCGCCGCAACGCCGCCGAGTTCGGTATCCGGCTGCACTCCCTGGGCGACGCCGAGCAGGGCATCGTGCACGTGGTCGGCCCGCAGCTGGGCCTGACGATGCCGGGGATCACGGTGGTGTGCGGCGACAGCCACACCTCCACGCACGGCGCGTTCGGCGCCATGGCGTTCGGCATCGGCACGAGCGAGGTCGAGCACGTGCTGGCCACCCAGACGCTGCCGCTGAAGCCGTTCAAGACCATGGCGATCACCGTCGAGGGCGAGCTGAAGCCCGGCGTGACGGCCAAGGACATCATCCTGGCCGTGATCGCCAAGATCGGCACCGGCGGCGGGCAGGGCTACGTGCTCGAGTACCGCGGCAGCGCGATCCGCGCCCTCTCGATGGAGGGGCGCATGACGATCTGCAACATGTCGATCGAGGCCGGCGCGCGGGCGGGCATGGTCGCGCCCGATGAGACCACGTTCGCGTACCTGAAGGGTCGCCCGCACGCACCCCAGGGCGCCGACTGGGACGAGGCGGTGGCGTACTGGAAGACGCTGCCGACCGACGAGGGCGCCGTCTTCGACGCGGAGATCTTCATCGATGCGAACGAGCTGGAGCCGTTCGTCACGTGGGGCACCAACCCCGGTCAGGGCGTGAACCTCGGCGCGACGGTGCCCGACCCGGCCTCGTTCGAGGACGAGGCCGAGCGCAAGGCGGCCGAGCGCGCCCTCGAGTACATGGACCTCGTGCCGGGCACCCCGATGAAGGACATCGCGGTGGACGCCGTGTTCATGGGGTCGTGCACCAACAGCCGGATCGAGGATCTGCGGGCGTTCGCGTCGATCATCAAGGGCCGCAAGAAGGCCGACGGCGTGCGCGTGATGGTGGTGCCCGGGTCGGCGCGCGTCCGGCTCGAGGCCGAGGCCGAGGGGATCGACAAGATCGTCGAGGAGTTCGGCGGCGAGTGGCGCTTCGCGGGGTGCTCGATGTGCCTGGGCATGAACCCCGACCAGCTCGCGCCGGGCGAGCGCTGTGCGTCGACGAGCAACCGCAACTTCGAGGGGCGCCAGGGCAAGGGCGGTCGCACGCACCTCGTCTCGCCGCTCGTGGCCGCCGCCACCGCCGTGCGCGGCACGCTGTCGGGACCGGCCGACCTCGCACCGCTCGACGAGCCCGCCTTCGCGGGACAGGAGGCCTGATCATGGAGAAGTTCACGACGCACACCGGCGTGGCCGCGCCGCTGAAGCGCTCCAACGTCGACACCGACCAGATCATCCCGGCCGTGTTCCTGAAGCGGGTGACGAAGACCGGCTTCGAGGACGCGCTGTTCCACGGCTGGCGCCAGGACCCCGACTTCGTGCTCAACCAGGAGCCGTTCCGCGCCGCGTCGATCCTCGTGGCGGGGCCGGACTTCGGCACGGGGTCCAGCCGCGAGCACGCGGTCTGGGCGCTGCGCGACTACGGGTTCCGGGTGGTCCTCAGCCCCAAGTTCGCCGACATCTTCCGCGGCAACTCGGGCAAGCAGGGCCTGGTCACGGGCATCATCAGCGAGGACGATCTGCACCGCATCTGGGCGGCGATCGACGCGCAGCCGGGCATCGAGATGACGGTCGACCTCACGGCGCGCACCGCCGCTGTGGGCGACTTCACGGCCCCCTTCGAGATCGACGATTACACTAGATGGCGGCTCCTCGAAGGGCTCGATGACATCGGGCTCACGCTGCGCGAGGCAGATGCGATCGCGCAGTTCGAGGCCCGCCGCGAGGCGTGGCGGCCACGCACCCTGCCGGTGCCGTGAGCCCGGCCGGACGTCCCTGAACACGGGGCAGACGGCCCCCGAATGGCGGCGACAAGCCGCCCCGACGATGTGAGGCCACCTGCACCATGACTCTTCTCGGCACTTCGGAGCCCAGCCAGCGCGTCGACGCTGACATCATCGAGATCCGCGGCGGGCGCCCCCTGAAGGGCCAGGTGGACGTCCGGGGCGCGAAGAACCTCGCCACCAAGGCGATGGTCGCCTCGCTCCTGGGCGAGACCCCGAGCATCCTGCGCGACGTGCCGGACATCCGCGATGTCGAGGTCGTCCGCTCGCTGCTCGAGGTGCACGGCGTGCACGTGTCCGCGGGGGAGGAGCCGGGCTCGCTCGTGCTCGACCCCACCGGGGCCAAGTCGGCGACCTTCGACGAGATCGACGCGCACGCGGGCTCGTCGCGCATCCCGATCCTGTTCTGCGGGCCGCTGCTGCACGTGCTCGGCCAGGCGTTCATCCCCGACCTCGGCGGGTGCCGCATCGGCGACCGCCCGATCGACTTCCACCTCGACGCGCTGCGCAGCTTCGGCGCCATCGTCGACAAGCAGCCCAGCGGTATCCGCCTGTCGGCGCCCAACGGGCTCAAGGGCGCGCGCATCGAGCTGCCCTACCCGAGCGTCGGCGCGACCGAGCAGGTGCTGCTCACCGCGGTGCGCGCGCAGGGCGTCACGGAGCTGCGCAACGCGGCGATCGAGCCGGAGATCATGGACCTGATCGGCGTGCTGCAGAAGATGGGCGCGATCATCTCCTACGAGCCGAACCGCGTCATCTTCATCGAGGGCGTCGAGGAGCTGCGCGGCTACGACCACCGCAGCCTGTTCGATCGGAACGAGGCCGTCTCGTGGGCGTGCGCGGCGATGGTCACCGACGGCGAGATCTTCGTCAAGGGCGCGCGCCAGTACGAGCTGCTGACCTTCCTCAACGTGTTCCGGAAGGTGGGCGGCGACTTCGACATCACCGACGAGGGCATCACGTTCCGCCGCGGCACCAAGCCGCTCAAGCCGGTGATGGTCGAGACCGACGTGCACCCCGGCTTCATGACGGACTGGCAGCAGCCGCTCATCGTCGCGCTCACGCAGGCCGAGGGCACCTCGGTCGTGCACGAGACGGTGTACGAGAACCGCCTCGGCTTCACCAAGGCGCTCGTGCAGATGGGCGCCGACATCGTCGTGCACCCCAACGGCATCGCCGACCCCAACCGCCGGGTGCCCCGCCGCGCCCTCGAGCAGGCGGCCGTCATCAACGGCCCGACGCCGCTGCACGGCGCCGACATCGTGGTGCCGGACCTGCGCGGCGGCTACGCCTACGTGATCGCGGCCCTCGCGGCCACCGGCACGTCGCGCGTCACGGGGATCCGCCTGCTCAGCCGCGGTTACGAGCGCTTCCTGGACAAGCTGCGCGCCCTCGGCGCCGACTTCGACGTCGTGGGCTGAACGTGGCGCCGAACACTCCGGAACGCAGGAAGCCGGGGGCGTTGTTCCGAGCCCTCGCGGCCATCGTCGTCCCGCTGTACGGCTGGTTCGCGAAGATCGAGATCCGCGACGGCCACAAGCTGCCCGTCGACGGCGCGTTCGTGATGGCCCCCAACCACCACAGCGAGATCGACCCGCTCACCGTGGCGGTGGCGACGTGGAAGATCGGCCGGCTGCCGCGCTTCCTCGCGAAGGAGAGCCTGTTCCGGGTGCCCGTGCTGGGCGCCGCCCTGCGCGGCACCGGCATGGTCCCCGTCGCCCGCGGCAACCAGGGCTCGCAGGCCCTGCAGCAGGCCACGGAGCTGGTCGCCCGGCGCAGCGGCGTCATCGTGTACCCGGAGGGAACCCTCACACGCGACCCGGACCTGTGGCCGATGCGCGGCAAGACCGGCGCCGTGCGCATCGCGCTGGCCGGCGGCATCCCCGTCATCCCGGTCGCGCACTGGGGCGAGCAGCAGATCATGCCCCGCTACGGCAAGCTGCGGTTCTGGCCGCCGCGCCGGCCCGTCACCTTCCTCGTGGGCGACCCCGTCGACCTGTCGGACCTCGCCGGTCGCGCGCAGGAGCGCGCCGCGCTGGAGGAGGGCACCGCGCGCGTGATGGCGGCGATCACCGCCCTGCTCGAGCAGCTGCGCGGCGAGAAGGCGCCCGAGGAGCGCTGGGACCCCACCCAGCACGGCCAGGCCGAAACGGGGCGCATCTGATGGGTCCGCGGGTGGCGGTGCTCGGCGCCGGCAGCTGGGGCACCACGTTCGGGAAGATCCTCGCCGACGGCGGCGCGCGCGTGACGATGTGGGCGCGCCGCCCCGAGCAGGCGCACGAGATCGACGAGGCCAAGCGCAACTCGCAGTACCTGCCGGGCGTCAACCTGCCCCGGTCGATTCGGGCGACGTCGCGCCTCGCGAAGGCCATCGAGGGCGCCGAGCAGATCTACGTGTCGGTGCCGAGCAAGACCGCCCGCGAGGCGCTCAAGCAGCTGCGCCCCCTCGTGGCGCGGACCGACGTGCCGATCGTGAGCCTCATGAAGGGCGTCGAGCGGCGCACCACGATGCGCATGAGCCAGGTGATCGAGGAGGTCCTCGGCTGCGACCCGGCCCGGATCGCGGTGGCGAGCGGACCGAACCTCGCCCTGGAGATCGCGCGGGAGCAGCCGACCGCGGCCGTCGTGTCGTCGTCGAGCCTCGAGACGGCGGAGCTCATCGCCCGCACCTCCTCCAACCCGTACTTCCGCACGTTCGTGAACACGGACGTGCCGGGCACGGAGTTCGGCGGCGTGCTGAAGAACCTCATCGCGGTGGCGATCGGCATCGTCGACGGCGTCGGCTACGGCGAGAACACGAAGGCGTCGATCATCACGCGCGGGCTCGTGGAGATGACCGACTTCGCCGTCGCGTACGGCGCGCGGCCGGAGACGATGCACGGCCTCGCCGGCCTCGGCGACCTCATCGCCACGTGCCAGTCGCCGCTGAGCCGCAACAACACGGCCGGCCGCCTGCTCGGCCAGGGCTACACGCTGCAGGACGTCGTGTCGCACATGGAGCAGACCGCGGAGGGGCTGACCTCCGTGGAGCCGGTGCTGAAGCTGGCCCGCGCCAAGGGCGTGGAGATGCCGATCGTGCAGCAGGTGAAGATGGTGCTGGACGGCACGATGAACCCGCGGGACATCGCGCCCCACCTGACGACAGACGACGACACCCCGCAGGGCGAGAGGACGCAGAATGGCCAGGACGACCGTGGCGGTGCTCTTCGGAGGGCGTTCCAGCGAGCACTCGATCTCTTCCGCGACGGCGGGGGGAGTGCTCGGCGCGATCGACCGTGACCGCTACGAGGTGATCCCGGTCGGGATCACGCGCGACGGCGTCTTCGTGCTGGAGCAGGACGATCCCGCGCGCTTCGCCCTGGACGCGCAGAAGCTCCCCGAGGTGACCGACAACGGCACGCGCGTGCTGTGGCCGATGCCCGGCGAGGGGCGCGAGCTGCGCGTGCGACGCGCGGACGGCGCGATCGAGACGCTGGGGGACGTGGACGTCGTGTTGCCGATCCTGCACGGCGTGCACGGCGAGGACGGCACCATCCAGGGCTTCCTCGACATCCTCGAGCTGCCGTACGCCGGCGGCGGCGTGCTCGACTCGGCGATCTGCATGGACAAGCACTTCATGAAGGTCGCGCTGCAGGCCGAGGGCATCGCCGTCGCGCCGTGGATCACTGTGCGCGCCGCGCAGTGGCGGCGCGATGCCGACGAGGTGCGCGCCAGCATCGACGATCTCGGCTACCCGGTGTTCGTGAAGCCCGCGCGCGCCGGGTCGAGCGTGGGCGTGTCGAAGGCGCACGACGCGAGCGAGCTCGACGAGGCGATGCGCGTCGCGTTCGCCGAGGACGACAAGGTGCTCGTCGAGGTCGGGATCGTCGGGCGCGAGATCGAGGTCGCCGTGCTCGAGGGCCGCGGCGGCGAGCCGACCCGCACCTCCCTGCCGGGGGAGATCGTGCTCACTACGCGCGAGTTCTACGACTTCGAGGGCAAGTACCTGGGCGGCGACGGCGCCGAGGTCGTGTGCCCCGCCGACCTCACCGATCACGAGATCGCGCGCATCCGCGGCGTCGGCGCCCGCGCCTTCGAGGCGGTGGACGGGCGCGGGCTCGCGCGCGTGGACGTGTTCCTCACGCCCGGCGGCGACGTCGTCGTCAACGAGCTCAACACGATGCCGGGCTTCACACCGATCTCGATGTACCCGAAGTGCTGGATCGCGTCGGGACTGAGCTACGCGGACCTCATCGCGGAGCTGATCGAGCTCGGGCTCGAGCGCGCCCGCTGAGGTCTATCCGACGGGCGTCGCCTCGTCGGGGTCGACGCACTCGCCCGTGACCTCCAGGCCGGACACGGCCGCGGAGAGCGCCTGGGCGACGTCGCCGCCCGAGATCACCTCGGTGTCCACCGAGACGATGACGGCGGGATTGCGCCCGTACGTGGCGAGCTTCTGACGCGGGAAGTCCTCGTCGTTCACCACCCAGTCGACGCCGCCGACGCGCACGCACTGCAGCGTGGTGGGCGCGAGCTCCTCGAGCCCGCAGGCCAGCACGACGGCCTGGTCGCCCCACGACGCGGTCGCCTGGCCGTCGGTCCACTGCCGGTTCAGGTCCCCGAGCGCGTCGGGGAGCCGGACGGAGACGTCGGCGCACGCCTCGGTGTTGGCCAGCGGCATGGGATCCACGTGCACCGTCGTCGCGCACCCGCTGAGGGCAAGGCCCGCGCACAGGGCGGCAACGGCGAGCGGGCGGCGGATCACCCCTCCAGCGTAGGCGCCGCGGCGCTCCGGATACGCTGAACGGATGGACGTGACGGTCGGCGAGCTGAGCGAGAGCGAGGTGCTGCGGCGCATCGCGGCGCGCACCGGGCGGGCGTCGGCGACCGTCGTGGGCCCGGGCGACGACGCGGCCGTGATCGCGGCGGCGTCCGGTTCCGTGGTGGCCACCACCGACACGCTCGTGCACGGGCCCGACTTCCGCCTCGCGTGGTCGGGCGGCTTCGACCTCGGCTGGAAGGCCGCCGCCGTCAACCTCGCCGACGTCGCCGCGATGGGCGCGCGCCCGACCGCGCTGCTCGTGGCGCTCGCGATGCCCACGCACACGCGGATCAGCTTCGTGGAGCAGGTCGCCGACGGCCTGCGGGAGGCGTGCGAGGCGCTCGCGCCGGGCTGCGCGGTCGTCGGCGGGGACCTCACGGTGTCCGACACGCTCACGATCGCCGTCACCGCCCTGGGGGATCTCGAGGGACGCCGCCCCGTGCTGCGCTCGGGCGCCCGCGCGGGCGACGTCGTGGCGGTCGCGGGCGAGCTGGGGGCGGCCGGTCGCGGCCTGGCGATCCTGTTCGATCGGTTCCGCGACGCCGCGGGCGACCCCGTGCCCGTCGCGACCTCGGCGCTGCGGGCCGGCGAGGCGGCGCTGCTGGAGGCGCAGCTGCGACCCGTGCCGCCGATCGGCCTCGGGCCGGTGGCGGCGATGGCCGGCGCGACGGCGATGATGGACGTCTCGGACGGCCTCGCGCTGGACGCGCGGCGTCTCGCCGACGCATCCGGCGTCGCGATCGACCTCGACCGCGACGCGCTCGGGGCCGACCCCGTCGCCGCGCTCGAGGGCGGCGAGGACCACGCGCTGCTCGCGACGTTCGCGGGAGCGCACCTGCCGCCGGGCTTCCGGCCCATCGGGCGGGTGCGCGAGGGCGCGGGCGTCACGATCGACGGCGTCGCCTACGACCGCCGCGGCGGGTGGGACCCGTACGCGGACTGGGACGCCCGCACCGGCTGAGCCCGGCGGCCGTGGTTGGCCGGCCCGTGTGCGGCTCGGCGCCCGCGGGCGGATCGGCTCAGCGGCCCGCGGCGCCCAGCAGCGCGTCGCGCGCGGCCGGGAGGGTGAGATGCCCGTCGGCGCCGAGGAAGTGCCCGGCGCCGGCCACCACGACGGGCTCGACGCCGAGCCGCCGCGCCAGGGCGTCGGTGAGCGCGGCGGGCACGATCGCGTCGTCGTCGGAACGGATCAGCGTGATGCGGCCGATCCGCTCGCTCATGCCGGTCACGTCGGCGCCGTCGCCGATGAACGCGTCGAGCGCCGCGAAGCCGGGCAGCCGGTCGAGGAACCCGCTGACGAGCACGAGGGCGCCCAGCCGGGCCGCCGGTCCCGCCGCCGCGAACGCGCGCAGGGCGGTGAGGCAGCCGAGGCTGTGGCCGATGACGGCGGTGTGCTCATCGGGCACGCCGATCGCCGCCGTCGCCCGCTCCCGCCACGTGGCGTCGTCCGGGTCGAGCGGGTCCGGCAGCTCGGGAACGGTCGTCGCGATGCCGGCGGCCTCGAGCTCGGCCGCCAGCCACGGGAACCAGTGCGAGGCCGGATCGGCGCCGTAGCCGTGGATGATGATCGCGCGCGTGAGGGTCACGCGTTCTCCTTCCGGAAGGGGACGGGGCCGACCGTGCTCAGGCGGGCTCGATCAGCTCGGGGGAGTTGTTGCGCACGTTTCCCACGGCGCGGTCGACCGGGTAGTACTCCAGGCCCTCGGCCACCCGCGGGGCGTCGTCGAGCGCGGCGGCGAGCACGTCGCGAGGGTGCGTGATGGTGGGGTCCAGCCACGCGTCGGCGTGCTCGGAGTCGACGAAGACCGGCATGCGCCCGTGGATCGAGCCGAGCGGCCCGATCGCCTCGCGCGTGAGGATCGTGAAGCTCAGCACCCAGCGCTGCGGGTCGTCCTCGGCCCGCGACGGGTCCTTCCACCATTCGTAGAGCCCCGCGAACAGCAGCGGCGATCCGTCGGCGGGGTGGATGAAGTGCGGCACCTTGCCCTCGGCCCGCTGCTGCCACTCGTAGTAGCCGGTGGCGGGGACGATCGCCCGCCGCTTGGCGAGCGCGTTCTGAAACATCCGCTTGTCCTCGAGCTCCTCCGCGCGGGCGTTGAAGGCGCGCGCGCCGATCGAGACGTCCTTCGCCCACGAGGGGACGAGCCCCCACCGCGCCCGCTCCAGTCGGCGGGTGGGCGGATCGGTCTTGGCGGAGTCGAGCACGATTGCCACGGGATCGGTCGGCGCGATGTTGTACGAGGGCTCGGGAAGGTCGTCGCCCACGAGGTCGACCCGGAGCTCGCTGACCAGCTCACCGCCGACGTTGACCACCACGAATCGCCCGCACATGCCGCCAGACTACGGCGGGGCTCCGACATCGTCACTGGAAGTCCCGCGATCGGTGGCCGATCCCCACGCGCAGATCCTCGAACCCGTCGGCGATCAGGTTGATGACCCCCTCGGGGGAGCGCTCCAGGATCCCGCGGGCGATGAGCGCGGGACTGTCGCGCACCACGGCGCGGTACCGGCTCCACGCGCCCTGCGAGCAGATGACGTTGATGAGCCCGAACTCGTCCTCGAGGTTGAGGAACGTCACCCCGGACGCGGTCGCGGGGCGCTGGCGATGGGTGACGAGGCCGGCGACCTCGACGCGGCGCCCCGTCTCGTGGCTGCGCATCGCGCGGGAGGACAGGACCCGCCGCGCGTCGAGGGCGGCGCGGAAGTGCGCGATGGGGTGATCGTCCGTGGAGATGCCCGTGGCCCACAGGTCCCCGGCGAGCCGCTCGTAGCTGGTCGGGTCGGGGAACAGCGGCGGCTGCACGGCCTGGACGGTGCCGGGCAGGTACTCGGGCCGGTCCTGGGCGGCCGCGCCCGCGATCCACAGCGCCTCGCGGGTGCCGTGACCCAGGCTCGCGAACGCTCCGGCGGTGGCGAGGGCCTCCAGCTGGTTCTCCGTGACGCCCGTCCGGCGCACGAGATCGTGCATCGAGGCGAACGGTCCGTTCTCCTCGCGCTCGGCGACGATGCGCCGCGCCGTGCGCAGCCCCACGCCCGTGACGCCCGCGAGCCCCAGGCGCACGGCGAACCCGCCGTCGCGCCGGTGGGCGGCCGACTCGTCCGGGGCGTCGGGGTCGAACGGGGGCGGATCCCCCTCGTGCGAGCGCAGGCAGTCGTCGCGTCCGGTCGGGTCGAGGCGGGCCGGGTCGAGCGGCTCGAGCTCCTCCTGCGCGCCCGAGCGATTGATGTCGGGCCGGTGCACGACCACGCCGTGCCGCCGCGCGTCGGCGGTGAGCGTGGCGGGGGAGTAGAAGCCCATCGGCTGCGCCCGCAGCAGGCCGGCGAGGAAGGCGGCCGGATAGTGCAGCTTGATCCACGAGCTGGCGTAGACGAGCAGCCCGAACGACAGCGAGTGCGACTCGGCGAAGCCGAAGTTCGCGAACGCCTGGATCTGCGCGTAGATCGCGTCGGCGGTCTTCTCGTCGAGCCCGTGCCGGGCCATGCCGGCGAACAGCTTGTCGCGGACCTTCTCGATCCGCTCCAGCCCGCGCTTCGATCCCATGGCGCGGCGCAGCAGGTCGGCGTCCTCGCCGGTGCAGTCCCCGATGACCATCGCCATCTGCATGAGCTGCTCCTGGAAGATCGGCACGCCCAGGGTGCGCTCCAGCACCGGCCGGAGGTCCGGATGGGGGTAGGTGACCGGCTCCCGGCCCATCTTGCGACGCACGAACGGGTGCACCGCCCCGCCCTGGATCGGCCCGGGGCGGATGAGGGCGATCTGGATGACGAGGTCGTAGAACCGGCGCGGCTGCAGGCGCGGGAGCAGGCCCATCTGCGCGCGGGACTCCACCTGGAACACGCCGATCGAATCCGCCCGGCACAGCATGTCGTAGACCGCGGGCTCCTCGCGCGGCAGCCGCCGCAGCTCCCACCTCTCGCCCGTGGCGGCGTGGATGAGGTCGAAGCAGTGCTGCAGCGCGGAGAGCATGCCGAGCCCCAGCAGATCGAACTTCACCAGCCCCATCCAGGCGGCGTCGTCCTTGTCCCACTGGATCACGGTGCGGTTCTCCATCCGCGCGTGCTCGACGGGGACCACCTCGCCCACCGGCCGGTCGGTCAGCACCATGCCGCCCGAGTGGATGCCGAGGTGCCGGGGCGCCTTCATGAGCTCCGTCGCGTAGCGGATCACCTGCTCGGGGATGTCGTGGCCCGGACCCGACTCCACCGTCGCGCCCCAGCGCTCGACCTGGCGCGACCAGGCGTCCTGCTGGCCCGGGGAGAACCCGAGCGCGCGCGCGACGTCGCGGATCGCGTTCTTGGGGCGGTACTGGATGACGTTCGCGACCTGCGCGGCGCGCTCGCGGCCGTACCTGTCGTAGACCCACTGGATGATCTCCTCCCGCCGGTCGGAGTCGAAGTCCACGTCGATGTCGGGCTCCTCGTCGCGCACGGCGGACAGGAAGCGCTCGAACGGCAGGTTGTAGGCGATCGCGTCGACGGCGGTGATGTCGAGCAGGTAGCAGACCGCGCTCGCCGCGGCGGATCCGCGGCCCTGGCAGAGGATCCCGCGGCGGCGGGCCTCGGCGACGATGTCGTGGACGATGAGGAAGTAGCCGGGGAAGTCCTTCTGCTCGATCACGTCGAGCTCGTGCGCGATGCGCCGCCGCCCGTCCTCGTCGAGGTCCGGGTAGTGCGACGGCACCGCCTCCCACACCAGCCGGCGCAGGTACGACATCGGCGTGTGCCCCTCCGGCACCTCCTGCTGCGGCAGCGCCGGTCTGGCGCGGCGCAGGGGGAACGCGAGCTCGGCGGCGAGGTCGGCGGCGCGCTCGACCGCTCCGGGGTAGCGGGCGAACAGCCGCGCCATCTCATCGCCCGAGCGCAGGTGCGCCGATCCGTGAGCCGGCAGCCAGCCGTCGAGCTCGTCCATGCTGCGGGTGGCGTGGATCGCCGCGACGGCCTGCGCGAGCGGCGCCCGGGCCGGCGTGGCGTAGTGCACGTTGTTCGTCGCGAGGGTGGGCACGCCCACGCGGCGGGCGAGCTCGGCGAGGGCGTCGTTCCGGCGATCGTCGAGCGGGTCTCCCTGCCGCGTGAGCTCGACGTAGACGCCGTCCCGCCCGAACCGGTCGACGAGCTCGCGCAGCGCCGCCTCGGCCGCCGAGAGATCGCCCGAGCCGCGCGCCACCGGCCCGGCGAGCGCGCGTCCCACGGCGCCCTTGCGGCACCCGGTGAGCACCGCCCAGTGCCCGTGCCCCCGATCGGCCAGCTCGTCGAGGTCGTAGAGCGGCCGCCCCTTCTCGCCGCCGCGCAGCTGCGCGCGGGTGATCGCGCCGGCGAGACGGTGGTACCCCTCCTCGCGGCGGGCGAGCACGAGCAGGTGCGTGCCGACGGGATCCGCCTCGCCCTGCTGCGGTCTCGGCAGGCCGAGCGAGAGCTCCGAGCCGAACACCGTGCGGAGGGAGGTGTGCTCGGCGGCCTCCGCGAAGCGCACGCTGCCGTAGAAGCCGTCGTGGTCCGTCAGGGCGAGCGCCTCCAACCCCAGGCGCTCGGCCTCCTCGACGAGATCCTCGGGCGACGAGGCGCCGTCGAGGAACGAGTACGACGAGTGGGCGTGCAGCTCCGCGTAGCGCGTGGCGCTCGTGCCCCGCTTCAGCGGCGGCGGAGCGTACGGGGTCCGCTTGCGGCTCCACGCGGGACTGTCGCCGCCGTCGGCGTTCACGGGCCTCGGGTCGGGGCGGCGCCCGCTGAGGGTGCGCTCGAGCTCGTTCCACGGGATGGGCGGGTTCTTGAAGCCCATCAGCCGTACCTCCCCTCGATCCACCAGTCCTCGCCCTCGCGGACGACGAGCCAGGCCGCGCCGTCGTCGTCGACGAGCTGGAAGCGATGGGCCCGCCGGGAGCGCGCCGCGTCCCAGGAGCGTTCGATCACGGGCCACGGCCCGGCCCAGGAGACGACCCGGCGGCCGTCGAACACCGCCGGCGGGGCGGTGAGGAGGCCCCGTTCGTCGACCGCCACCGCCTCTCCGCCGGCGCCCTCGACCCGGGCGGGGCGACGCTGCCGGAAGATCTCCGACGGCAGGGGCGCGGGCAGCGATCCCGGCCACGGCTGGTCCCGCCGGGCGGAGGGCGCCGCGGCCTCGCCCCACGGCACCTGCACCTCGCGCTCCGCCTGCCAGCGGCCGCCGCCGATCGCGGGCACGAGCACGCCGAGATGCCCGAGGGTGGCCTGCATGCGCGTCATGGCGTGGTGCGCGCGCTCGTCGGAGCCCTGCCCGATGAGCGCGGGCTGATGCGACGACCCGTCGTCGACCGCCTCGGGCTCGATGCGCACGAGCGTCACCGCCCCGCGCGGCACCTCGTGCCCGGGGGCCGGCTGCAGCTGCCAGCGCACGCGATCGACGACGCTCGTGGGGTCGAAGCTCACCGGGTGCTGCCAGATCCGCTCGCTGCGCCCGCCCCGGTCGTCCTCGATGGTCACCCGCACGGCGGTGCAGACGAGCCCGGCGCCGCCCAGGGCGTCGCAGAACGCCTCGGCCGTGGTGCGCACCGCGAAGGCCACCTGCTCGGCCAGCTCGAGGGGCGGCTCCAGCGCGAGCTCGCGGGCGAACTCCGGCGGCGGCACGCGCGGTTCGACCGGGCGGGAGTCGGCGCCCCGCGCCAGGCGCTGCAGGCGCGACCCGTGTTCGCCCAGCCGCACCGCGACGAGGTCCGGGTCGAGATCGGCGAACCCTCCGAGCGTCTGCACACCGAGCCGGGCGAGCAGCAGCGCGAGCGCGGGATCGCCGAGCGCGCTCACGGGCAGGGGCGCGAGGAAGGCGGCCGACGCCCCGGGGGGAACGACGCGGACGGGTTCGGGCGCGGCGGAGCGGAGGGAGCGGGCCGCCTGCTCGGCGGTGAACACGCCGTCGGCGACGCCGACGCGGGCATCGGGGTAGCCCGCCGCGGCGAGGGCCGCGACGAGGGTGCGTGCGGCCGCGTCCTCGCCGCCGTAGAAGCGGGCGGGGCCGCGGGCGCGCACCACGGCGAGCCCCGGCTGCAGCGGCTCGACACCGGGGGAGAGCTCCTCCAGCAGCCGCAGCACCTCGTGGAAGGCGCGTTCGTCGCGGTCCGGGTCGGCGGCGACGACGATCAGGTCGGGGCAGGCGGACTGTGCGTCCCGGCGGCGCTGGTCGCGGCGCACGCCCGCGGCCCTCGCCGTCGCGGAGCAGGACACCACGCGATTCGCGTGCAGCACGGCGATCGGGCGGCGGGGATCGATCGGATCGCCGCCGAGCTCGCGCGCTCGGGTGCGCAGGAAGGCGGTGACCGGCCAGTCGGGCAGCCACAGGGCGATCACGCGTTCCGGTGCGGCGTTCACGTCGTCTCCCTTCCCTCGATCCGCGGGGTTCACGAGGCCACGGCGCTCAGGGCGGGGCGGGCCCCGATGGTCGCGGCGGGCAGGTTCTCGATGTGTCCCGTCGGCCCGGGCAACAGCACGCGGGTCCTGCGGGGGCGGGGCACGCGTCGCCCCGTGAGCGAGACGGTCAGCGCGCGGGCCGAGATCAGCCCGTGCCCCTGTCCGATCCCGTGCCACTCCGGGTCGGCCGTCGCGACCTCGGCGTCGGCGCCGGGCCAGCCGCCGAGCGCGAGGAGCGCGGCCCCGCGATCCCGCAGCCGCGCCTCGAGGCGCGCCACCTCGGTCGTGCCGGGGCGGCTGGGGGGCCGCACGGCAACGAGGGGGAACACCTCGGCGGCGGCGGATGCGGCCTGCAGCCAGCGGACGCCGGGAGAGGGGAGCAGCGCGAGGCGGGAGAGGTCGACGCCGTGCCCCTCGGCGGCCTCGACCGAGAGCTCCGGAACGCCCACGACGGCGCACCAGGCGCCCGTGCGCGAGACCTCGCCCAGCAGGGCGAGGAGCAGCCCGGTCTCCCGGGGCGGCAGCGCGTAGGAGGCGCCCGGGCGCAGGCCGCCATCGGGAAACAGGCGCGAGAGCGGCTCGGGCACGGGCAGCGCCTCGACGCGAGCGGTGCGGCGCTGCATCCGATCGATCTGTTCGCGCAGGCGCAGCACGTCCAGCCGCGTTGACGGATCCTCCGCGGCGGAGATCGAAGCGACAGCCATCCCCATCTCCTCAGTTTAGAACGGATGTTCGAATCAGAGCGAGCCCTGTGGAGGGATTCTGTCGAACACATCCGACATTCGAGGAGGGGGCGGATTGCCGGCCGGCCGGCGCGATCGCGGCGGGGCTCAGCGGGGCGGTGGCTCGCCCCACCACAGCGTGGTGTCGCCGTACGCGCGATCCCGCAGCGGCACCAGGCCCGCGGCGGCCCAGTCGGGGGCGCCGGAGCGGGTGGCGCGTTCGACCACGACGATCGCGTCGGGCGCCAGCAGGGGCGCGAGCGCGCGCAGGTCGTCGGTCACCGTCGCGGCCGGCAGGTCGTAGGGAGGGTCCAGGAGGACGAGATCGTACGGGCCGCGCGCGGTGGCGAGGAACGCCTGGACCGCGGACTGGTGCACGCGGGCCGTGCGCCCGGCCGCCTTCGCGACGCGCTCGGCGTTGCCCCGCGCGATCGCGGCGGCGCGCGGGGCCTTCTCCACGAGATCGACCACCGCCGCCCCGCGGCTCAGCGCCTCGAGCCCCAGCGCGCCGGAGCCCGCGTAGAGATCGAGCACCGTCGTTGCGTCCAGCAGCCCCGTGGTCTCGAGCGCCCCGAACAGCGACTCGCGCACCCGATCGCTCGTGGGACGGGTGCCCGCCGCCGGCACCTCCAGTCGCACGCCACCGGCCGCGCCCGCGATGATCCTCGTCACCCGCTCACGATACCGAGGGGCCGCCGGGCGGCCGCTCAGCGGTGTCGGATCGTCGCCATAGACTCGCCCCATGCCGTTCACCCTCGACACGCCGCTCGCCGCGGCCCTCCCGGGCAAGGAGGCGGGCGGGCTCGCGAAGGCGTTCGGCATGCAGACGGTCGGCGACCTCGTGGCGCACTACCCGCGGCGCTACGCCGTGCGCGGCGAGCTCACGCCCATCCGCGGGCTGACCGAGGGTGACACCGTCACGATCATCGCCGAGGTCGTCTCGGCCGGCATCCGTCCCATGCGCCATCGCCGGGGGAACATCCTCGAGGTGATCATCACCGACGGGCATGGCCAGGCGTCGCTGACCTTCTTCAACCAGCGCTGGCGGGCCGACGAGCTGCGTCCCGGCCGGCGCGGCGTGTTCTCGGGCAAGGTCGGCTACTACGCGGGCCGGATGCAGTTCGCGCACCCGAACTTCCAGCTGTTCGAGGAGGGGGAGGACGCCCGTCGCCACGCCGAGGAGTGGGCGCGACAGCCGGTCCCGCTCTACCCGGCCACGGCGCAGGTGCCGAGCTGGGAGATCCAGAAGGCCGTCGGCATCGTGCTGGACGGCCTCGGCGACGTCCCGGACCCCCTGCCCGACGCGATGCGCGAGGCGGAGGGGCTGATCCCCGCGCGCGAGGCGCTCGAGAAGATCCATCGCCCCGCGAGCGAGGACGACGCCGACGAGGCCCGCCGCACCCTGCGCATGCACGAGGCGCTCGTGCTGCAGGCGGCGCTCGCGCAGCAGCGGCAGCTCGTGCGGGAGCTGGCCTCCCGGCCGCGCCCCGCCGCGCCCGGCGGCCTGCTCGAGCGGTTCGACGCCTCGCTGCCGTTCGAGCGCACGCCGGATCAGGTGGCGGTTGGCGATCGCATCGCGGCCGATCTCGTCGCCGACTGGCCGATGAACCGGCTCGTGCAGGGCGAGGTGGGATCCGGCAAGACGCTCGTGGCGCTGCGGGCCATGCTGCAGGTCGCCGAGTCGGGCGGGCAATCGGCGCTCATCGCCCCCACCGAGGTGCTGGCCGCCCAGCACCTGCGCTCGATCACCCGGATGCTCGGGCCGGAGCTCGCGCCGCTGCTGATGCCCACCCTCCTCACGGGGCAGATGGGCGCCGCGGAACGGCGCAAGGCCGCGCTGCGCGTGGCCTCCGGGCAGGCGCAGATCGTCGTCGGCACCCACGCGCTGCTCAGTGACAAGACGACCTTCGCCGACCTCGGTCTCGTGGTCGTCGACGAGCAGCACCGCTTCGGCGTCGAGCAGCGCGAGACGCTGCGGGCCAAGGGGACCGCGCCGCACGCCCTCGTCCTGACGGCGACGCCGATCCCGCGCACGGTGGCGATGACCGTGTTCGGCGACCTGGACGTCTCCACCATCCGCACCATGCCCGCCGGCCGCGCGGGCATCGAGACGTACGTCGCCCCGCTCGCCGAGAAGCCCGCCTGGTTCGGTCGCGTGTGGGATCGCGCGGCGGAGGAGGTCGACAAGGGGCACCAGGTGTTCGTCGTCTGTGCCGCGATCGACCTGGACGCGAAGGGCGACGCGGACCTCGAGGACGATCCCGACGCGCTCGCGCCGGAGGTGGAGGGGGAGCAGAAGGGCCCCCGCTGGGGCGTCGTGCAGGTGGCGGAGCTGCTCGCGACGCACCCCCGCGTCGGTCGGCTGCGGATCGCCACGCTGCACGGCAAGATGCCGGGCGAGGAGAAGGATCGCGTGATGCAGTCCTTCGCGCGCGGGGAGATCGACGTGCTCGTGGCGACGACCGTGATCGAGGTCGGCGTCGACGTGCCCAACGCGTCGACGATGATCATCCTGGACGCCGATCGCTTCGGCGTCTCGCAGCTGCACCAGCTGCGCGGACGGGTCGGCCGCGGTGGCGTGCCGGGGCTGTGCCTGCTGGTCACCGAGGCGCCGGAGCACACCCCGGCCCGCGCGCGCGTGGACGCGGTGGCGGCCACGCTCGACGGCTTCGAGCTCGCCGAGGTGGACCTCGAGCTGCGCGGCGAGGGCGATGTGCTGGGCGACGCGCAGTCGGGCTCGCGATCGTCCCTGCGCCTGCTGCGCGTCGTGAAGGACGCCGACCTCATCGCCCGGGCGCGGGCGGCGGCCGAGGCGATCCTCGAGCGCGACCCCACGCTCGCCGCGCACCCCGGGCTGGCCGACGCCCTCCAGCGCCGCGTGACCCAGGAGGAGCGCGCCGCGCTGTCCAAGGCGTGAGCGGCCGGGGCGCGCGGGCGGTGCCCGATAGGCTGAACGCATGAGCAACCGGATCGCCGTCGTCCCCGGCTCCTTCGATCCGCCCACCGTCGGGCACATGGATGTGATCCGTCGCGCGGCGCGCCTGTACGACGAGCTGCACGTGCTCGTCGTCCACAATCCGGACAAGGAGGCGATGCTGCCGATCGCCCAGCGCCTGTCGCTGCTGGAGGAGTCGATCGCCGAGGCGGGCATCGAGGGCAACATCGTCGTCGGCTCGTGGAGCGTCGGCCTGCTCGTGGACTACGCGCAGGAGGTGGGTGCAGGCGTGCTCGTGAAGGGGATCCGCTCCCAGGGAGACGTGGCGTACGAGACCCCGATGGCGGTCGTGAACCAGCACCTCGCGGGCGTCGAGACCGTGTTCGTCCTGGCCGATCCCGCGAACTCCGTGGTGTCGAGCTCCCTCGTCCGCCAGGTCGCTGGCCTCGGCGGCGACGTGTCGCCGTACGTGCCCGCGCCCGTCGCGCGCTACCTCGCGCGGGCCACCTCAAGCGAGTTCTGAGCGGCCCTGGCCGAGCCCGCCGCCGGTAGACTGGACGGGTGAAACCTCGACTCTCCGGGCCTTTTGTGCTGCCCGCGCGCGACATCGTCCGCAAGCCGGGCGAGATGCGCGAGCACCGTCTGACCATCCCCGCGCCCGAGCGCTGGGGCGAGGGGCTCGTCTCCGTCCACTGGGGCGAGGAGCTCGATCTGGACGTCCGCCTCGAGTCGGTCCACGAGGGGATCCTCGTCTCGGGCGATGTCGACACCGTCTACCGGGGGGAGTGCGGCCGCTGCCTGCGCGACATCGCGGAGCGCGTCGAAGTCGATTTCCAGGAGCTCTTCGAGTACCCTGGAGAGGAAGCGGCTGACTTCGAAGTTCAAGACGACCACGTGGATCTTGAAAATCTGGTCAGAGACGCCATTGTCCTCGCGCTTCCATTCCAGCCGGTGTGCCAGCCGGATTGCCCCGGGCTCGACCCGATCACGGGCGAGCGGCGGGCGGAAGGTGCGGGAGAAGCGCCGGCCCCCATCGATCCTCGGTGGGCCGCGCTCCAGGAACTCAACGACAACCAGGCGCCCTGAACGCGTCCGTAGCACAGAAGAGAGTCAGTCATGGCAGGTAACCCCCCGAAGCGGAAGGTCTCCCGTTCCAACACCCGCTCGCGCCGCGCGCAGTGGAAGGCGGAGGCCCCGACGCTCGTCAAGACCATCGAGAACGGCAAGGTCGTCTACAGCCGTCCGCACCAGGCCAAGGTCGTGACCGACTCGCAGGGCACCGAGCTGTTCCTCGAGTACAAGGGCCGCAAGGTCGCAGACGTCTGATCCCCGTCCCGTGACGGAGATCGAGGGTCGCAACTCCCTGATCGAGAAGCTCGGCGTCGACATCGACGCCGAGCTTCTCGATTTGGCGCTCACGCATCGGTCGTGGGCCTACGAGCACGGCGGCGTTCCGCACAACGAGCGTCTCGAGTTCCTCGGCGACTCGGTGCTCAGCCTCGCGGTGACGTCGCTGCTGTACGAGCGCTTCCCCGACGAGTCGGAGGGCACGCTCTCCAAGCGCCGCGCGAGCGTCGTCTCCATGGTCGCGCTGGCCGACGTCGCGCGCGGGATCGGCCTGGGCGGCCACCTCAAGCTCGGGCGCGGCGAGGAGCAGACGGGCGGACGCGAGAAGGACTCCATCCTCGCCGACGCCACCGAGGCGATCTTCGGCGCGGTGTTCCTGTCCGCCGGCCGCGCGGAGGCGCTGGCGCTCGTGCAGCGGCTCATCACGCCGCTCGTCGAGGATCCGGAGCGCTACGGCGCCGCCGTCGATCCCAAGACCGCCGTGCAGGAGCTCGCCGCCCGCTGGGGCGTGACGCCGCCGAGCTACGAGGTGACGGCCGAGGGGCCGTCGCACGACCGGCGCTTCACCGCCGTCATCACCGTCGGCGATCGCCAGGCCTCGGGGCAGGGCACCAGCAAGAAGCAGGCGGAGATGGCCGCGGCCCTGCGACTGTGGCGGGAGGCCCAGCCGCAGGAGACCACCTCGCGTGCCTGAGCTTCCCGAGGTCGAGGTCGTCCGCGCCGGGCTCGCGCCCGCCGTGACCGGCGCGACGATCCTCGGGGTCGAGGTGTTCGATGCGCGCGCCCTCACCCGTCACGCCGGGACGCCGGCGGACTTCGAGGGGCGGCTGGCGGGGCGATCGGTGCGCGGCACCGCGCGACGCGGCAAGTTCCTCTGGCTGCCGCTGGCGGACGCGCCGGCGGCCGGGCCCGAGGCGATCATGGTGCACCTCGGGATGAGCGGCCAGATGCTGCTGCGCGCCCCCGGCGCACCCGCCGAGCGCCACGAGCGCGTCCGGTTCGCGATCGCGCACCCCGAGCACGGCGAGCTGGCGATCGTGTTCGCCGATCAGCGCACGTTCGGCTCGCTCGCGATCGACCCGCTCATCCCGACGCCCGACGGCGCTCCGGGCGGGTTCGGCGACGACGCGCCGCTCGTGCCCGCGCAGGCCGCGCACATCGCCCGCGATCCGCTGGATCCCGCCTTCGACGACGCCGGCTTCCGGCGCGCGCTCGCCCGCCGGTCGTCGGGCATCAAGCGCGTGCTGCTGGATCAGAACGCGATCAGCGGCGTCGGCAACATCTACGCGGACGAGGCCCTGTGGGCCGCGCGCGTGCACCCGGAGACGCGCGCGGCCGACCTGTCCGCGCGCACCGCGAACCGCCTGCTGGCCGAGGTGCGCGCGGTGCTGCGCAAGGCGCTGGCCGAGGGCGGCACGAGCTTCGACGCGCAGTACGTGAACGTCAACGGCGAGGCCGGCTACTTCGCGCACAGCCTCAACGCGTACGGTCGCACGGGCCTGCCGTGCCCGCGCTGCGGGCGGGCCATCGTGCGCGTGGCCTTCACGAACCGCTCGAGCCACTTCTGCCCGCGCTGCCAGCGCGTCCGCTGAGCGCGCGACGGGCCGGCCGACCGCCGGAGGGGCGCTAGCTGTAGTTCCCCGACACGTTGTGAACGTGTGAGCTGAGGCGAGGGCCTCCGGGACGATGTGGGTTACCACACTCACTCGTCACAAACGGAGGCCCTCGTGACTCACGCTAACGCGCCTTTGACGCCGGAGGGGCGTCGTCGTCTGGCATCGCTGATCGTCGACGACGGCTGGTCGCCTGCTCGAGCGGCCGAGCGGTTCAGCTGCTCATGCGGGACGGCCCGAAAGTGGGCCACGCGCTACGCCGCGGGCGAGCCGATGACGGATCACTCGTCGCGGCCCGTGTCATCACCGAATCGGCTGCCGCAGCGGACGGAGCGGCGGATCATCGCGCTCCGATTCAGCCGGCGCTGGGGACCGCACAAGATCGCCTACCACCTCGGTCTTGCCCGCTCCACCGTCGGGCGGGTCCTGGCCCGCTACGGGATGCCGCTGCTGAAGCATCTGGACCGGTTCACCGGGTTGCCCGTCCGCAAGCCCAAGCCGGTCCGCTATGAGGCATCCCGGCCGGGTGCGCTGGTCCATGTCGACATCAAGAAGCAGGGCCGTATCCCCGAAGGCGGCGGTCACCGCGCCCTCGGCCGCGCGGCAGGCAACCGAGACCGCAAACGGGGCGTCGGCTACGCATTCCTGCACAACGCCATCGACGACCACACCCGACTGGCGTACTCGGAGATCCTCGGCGACGAACGCAAGGAGACCGCCGCAGCGTTCTGGATCCGCGCCCGCGCGTTCTTCGCCGCCGCCGGGATCACGGTCACCGCCGTGATGACCGACAACTGAATCGCCCCGGCGTGTCCGGAGAGTCAATTGGTGGTGTCAGGCCGCTGTTTCGAGCGGCTGGTGGTGAGCGTAGTCGAGTTGCTCGACTTCGATCGGGGTGAGGTCGTCGAGGCTGCCGTGGATGCGGTCGCTGTTGAACCACGACACCCATTCGGCGGTGGCCGCTTCGACGTGCGCGAGGTCCCGCCCGGGGCCCTCGTGATGGATCATTTCGGACTTGTAGAGCCCGATCTGCGACTCGGCGAGGGCGTTGTCGTAGGCGTCTCCGACACTGCCGACCGACGCGTCGATGTCCTCATCGGCGAGGCGTTCTGTGAACGCGATCGACGTGTAGACACCGGGCGGGGTGACCGGCACGGTCGCGCCGCCAGAGGCCCATTCGCAGTGCGGTGGTCACCAGCGGGGTCGTCTTCGTCGAGCTCGCATGCCAGCCGACGATGACGCGGGAGAAGCAGTCGATCACGGACGACACATAGACAAACCCGGCCCAGGTCCGCACATACGTGAAGTCCGCCACCCACCTGCGGTTCGGCGCCTCGGCGGTGAAGTCCCGCTCCAGCAGGTCCGGCGCCCTCTCAGCGCCCCGGTCCGGGATGGTCGTCCGCACACCCTGGCCCCTGACGAGCCCGTTGAGCCCGAGCTCGCGCATCAGCCGGTCCACGCGCCGCTTGGACACCACGATCCCTTGTCGACGCAAGAGCGCGGTCATCTTCCGTCGCCCATACATCGACTCCGGCGTCGACTCGCCCTTGTCGTTGATGCGGGCGGCGAGGATCGCATCGATGATCACTGCGTCTTCGAGATCGCGATCGCTGGGCTGGGCGGTCTTCCAGGCCCGGTAGGTTCGCGCGGCGACCTGCACGCCCTGCTCTCGCAGAACGCTGCAGATCGGCTCGACCGCGCGGCCCTTGGCGCGCTGCTCGTCGATGAACGAGACGATCAACGCTTTCGGGGGTCGAGCTCCCCGGCGAAGAAAACCGCAGCGTCCCGCAGGATCGCGTTCGCCTCACGCAACTCACGGTTCTCCCGCTCGAGCTTGCGGATCCGCTCCGACTCGCTCGAGGACACGCCCTGCCGGTCACCGGCATCGACCTGCGCCTGCCGCACCCAACGGCGTAGCGACTCAGCAGCGAATCCGAGACGCTTGGCGACGGTCTCGCACGCGGTCGTGAGGTTCGGGTACTCATCGAGGTGATCGAGCACGAGCCGGATCGCGCGCTGCTTCGTCTCCTCCGGAATCCTCTTCGGCATGATCAACATCTTCCTTCCAGACTCGAAAGGAAACGGCATCAAACCGGGGACGGTTCAGCACGCGCTCCGCCTCGAGTGCGTCCAGTAGAGCGAGCACGTCGGCGGTGACGTCGACCGACCGATAGTCGCGGCGGCGCCGTGGGCGGGCGCCGGGGGAGTACCCGCGCTGGTCGAAGCTCACGACGCGGGCACCTGCCTCCTCCAGCAACGGCGTGACAGCGTTCCAGGTGCGCCGCGAACCGGGGAACCCGTGCAGCAGGACGACGACGGGCCCGTCGATCGGGCCGGTGTCCGACACGCCGAACCGCAGGTTCCCGCGTGCGAAGGCGTGCACGCGGGCCGCAGGCATACCCCTATGATCGGCCGCCTCCGCCAACAGCCGGAGGGGCTTGCGGAACCCGCCCCGAGGAGCCGAGCCGGTCGACCCTAACGTGCGGACGGGACGGTGCTCCAGCGGCTGATCTGGTCGAGCAGCTCGGCCTTCCGTGCGGAGTCGGCGAAGCTGGCCTCCACGGATGCTGCAGCCAGTCCGCGCAGCTGCTCCGCCGTCAGACCCAGGTGGCGCTCGAGGGCTCGGAAGTTGTCGCCGGCGTACCCGCCGAAGTAGGCGGGGTCGTCGGAGTTGACGGTGACGAGGAGACCGGCGGCCATCATCGCCGGCAGCGGGTGGTCCGCCATCCGCTGCACGACCCGGAGACGCTCGTTCGACAGGGGGCAGACCGTCAGGGGGATGCGCTCGCGTGCCATGCGGTCGACGAGGTCCTGGTCTTCGAGCACCCGCACTCCGTGGTCGACCCGCTCGACGTGCAGCACGTCGAGGGCGGTGCGGATGTAGTCGGCCGGGCCTTCCTCCCCCGCATGCGCGACGAGGTGGAGTCCGAGCTCCGCCGCCCGCCGGTAGACGTCCTCGAAGAGCTCCGGCGGGAACCCCACCTCGGCCGAGTCGAGCCCCACACCGATGAGCTGATGTGCGCGGCCGGCGACGGATTCGAGCGTCTCCATCGCCTCGGCCGCCGGCCGATCGCGCACGAAGCAGAGGATGAGTCCTCCTGTGAGGCCGTGCTCGGCGTGCGCGTCCTCCAGGCCGGCGAGGAGTCCGTCGATGACGGTGTCGATCGCGACCCCGCGCGAGGTGTGGGCCTGCGGGTCGAAGAACAGTTCCGCGTGCCGCACCCCCTGCGGCCCTGCGTGGGCCGCGTAGTCCCGCACCAGGTCGCGGAAGTCGTCGCTGGTGCGGAGCACGTCCATGCAGCGGTAGTAGAGCCCCAGGAACGACACGAGATCACTGAACTCGTACTCGCTCTCCAACTCGGCCACGTCGTCCCACGGCAGAGCGATGCCGTTGCGCTCCGCCAGCTGGAAGACGAGTTCGGGGCGCAGCGCCCCCTCGATGTGGATGTGCAGTTCCGCCTTCGGCAGCGCGTTCAGCTCGACCGTCATGGCATGTCCTTCCGGTGTCAGGCGTACAGCCGGCGCACCGCGTGTTCGGCGCGCTCGGCGGCGATGTAGAGGACCACGGAGATCACGGCGACCACCACCGCGACGACCCAGATCATCCGATAGTCGAGGTGGCCGCGCGAGATGCCGAGCAGACCGCCCAGACCCGTGCCGGTGACGAACTGCTCGGCGAGCACCACGCCCGTCAGCGCGCGCGGCACGGCCAGCCGCACCGCCGCGAACAGGTAGGGGAGCGCGGCCGGCAGGAGAGCGGTGAACAGGATCCGGGAGCGACTGGCGGCCACGGATCGCAGCACCATGACGGGCCCGAGCGGACTCTGTCTGATGCCCTGGAGGATCGCGACGAAGCTCGGGAAGAACGTCACGGAGATGGTCACCACGACGATCGTGAGGGGTCCGCGGCCGAAGACGAGGGCGATGAGGGGTGCGAGGGCGACGATCGGCAGAGTCTGGCTGAGGAACGCGATCGGCATCAGCGTGCGCGACGCCGCGGAGAAGAGGCTGACCCCCACGGCGAGGGCGAACGCGAAGGCGATGCCCGCGAGCGCACCGATCGCGGTGGGCGGGAGGCTCTCGCCGAGCGCCCGGGCGACCTCCGCGCGCACCTCCGCGCTCGTGGGACCCGTGAACAGCGAGGCGAACACGCGCTCAGGGGTGTTCATGACCATCTCGGGAAGCCCCGTGAGCAGCACGAAGACGTGCCAGCACACGTAGGCGAAAGCCAGGGAGGCGAGCGTCCAAGCGACGGCGGGGAGTGCGGGGTGGCGGCGCAACAGGCGTCCCCACCGCGTCCTGGGGTCGGACGTGGGGATGGCGAGCCCCGCGGCCATGTCGGTGATCGTCTGTGTGTGACTCGGGGCGATGAGGCGATGGATGACGCCGAAGACCGCGTACGCGAGGGCCGCGAGGGCGGCCGCGGTCAGGCCGATGGCCCAGAGCGTGGCCGGGTCGGCGCGGCCCATCGAGCCGAGCAGGTAGACGCCCAGGCCGCGTGTGCCGCCGAGGAATTCCCCGAGGATGGCTCCGAGGATCGCCGCGGGGGCCGCCACCTGCAGCCCCATGAGCAGGTCGGGCAGTGCCGACGGGAGACGCACGAGGCGGAACACGCGCAGCGGTCCTCCTCCGCTGGCGGTGACGACGCGGATGGCGTCGGTCGGCGCCTGACGGAAGCCGACGAGCACGGCGATCATCGTGGGGAAGAACACGCTGAGGGCCGCGAGCGCGATCTTCGGCCCGTCTCCGGGCAGCGCGAGACCCAGGATCGGCGCCACGACCACGATGGGCAGGCAGAACAGGGCGACCAGTACGAGGCTCGCCAGCTTCTCGAGCCAGGGCACGAGCACGAACGCGGCGGCCAGCACGACGGCGACCGCGTTGCCGATGACGAACCCGGCCCCCGCCGCGCTGAGGGTCGCGAGGATGTGCTGGGGATAGAGGCCGGCGTTGGCGATGAAGGAGGCGACGATCGCCGTGGGCGCGGGCAGTGCGCCGTGACCGATGAGATGGAGGCGGCCGACCACCTCCCACAGGATGAGCAGCACGGCGAAGGCGAGCACCGTGCGCGCGGTCTCGCTCCGCATCCACTGCCCGGTGCCCCTGGGAGGCGCGGCGACGTTGAGCGCGCTCACGCGGCCGGAACTCCGTTGATCGGCGCGCGCATCGCCGCGGCCAGGCGCGCGGACACGTCGTCGCACAGCTCGTGGAACTCCGCGGTGCGCATGAGCTCCGCCGGCCGGGGCCGGGGGAGGTCGATCTCGACGATGTCGCACACCCGTCCGGGACGAGCGCCCATGATGACGACGCGGTCGGCGAGGAACACGGCCTCGTCGATCGAGTGCGTCACCATGACGGTCGTGCAGCGGCGCTCGAGCCAGATGCGCTGGAGTTCGACGTTCATGGTGGTGCGAAGCAGCTCGTCGAGCGCGCCGAACGGCTCGTCGAGCAGGAGCACCTCGGGCTGCAGCATGAGCGCGCGGGCGATGGAGACCCGTTGGCGCATCCCGCCGGACAGCTGCCCGGGCCGGGCGTCGGCGAACCCGCCGAGACCGACGAGTTCGATCAGCTGGTTCACCTGGTCCCGGTCGACGCGGCGCCCCGCGGCCTGCACCGTGAGGGCGATGTTCGAGCGCACGGTGCGCCATGGCAGCAGAGACGGGTCCTGGAACGCGACGCCGATGCGGCCACCCTTCTGGAGCGACGCGGGGCTCTCGCCGTGGATGCTGATCTCGCCGGTGGTGGGCTCTTCGAGGGCGCAGAGCATCTTGAGCAGCGTCGACTTGCCGCATCCGGAGGCGCCGATCAGGGCGGTGAAGGAGCCCTCGGGAAGGTCGAGGTCGGTGTTCTCGAGGGCGAGCACGCCTCCGCCCTTGCCGGGATAGCGCTTGGAGAGGCCCTCGACGCGGATGCCTTCGGTGACGCGCGTCATGATGCACGCCCGGCGGCGAGCTCGAGGATCGGCGGGAGGTGCTCATGCTCGGTGCCGGGGACGAGCTCCCACAGGACGCGGCCGGGCTGACGTCCGTGGTCGGGCACGTGGATGGTGCGGGTGGGCGTGACGATCCAGTCGACGGGCACGTCGTGCGGCTCCCCGGTCAGATCCTCGTCGACGACCTGCTCGTCGTGGACGATGTCGACGATCTGCGATGCGGCGTCGGTGAGGCCGATCTCCGACAGCATCGCCCATTCGAGGTCGAAGTACCCGTGGCCCTTGCCGAAGCGGATGCCGTTGCGGCTGATGGCCGAGCCCCCGGTGATGAGCAGCGGCAAAGGCGCGCTGCCTCGCAGTTCGGCCAGGGTGACGGGGCGGGCGTAGCGGTCCAGCCCGTCGAGGGTCGCCGCGTAGCTGATCTCGCTCTCCGGGACGAGTCCCGGCTCGAGCAGCAGGAAGCCGCGGCGAATGCCGTAGGTGGTGACGAGCAGCGCCTTGCCGGCGCGGATCGCCTCGCGTCGCAGCAGCTCGGTGGAGTTGTCGGGCGTGATGAACACGCGATCGGCTGTCACCCACGTCGGAAGGTCCAGGACGCGCGCGGTGGCCGCGTCATTGCCGTCGAAGTCGGCGATGAAGGAGGAGAAGTCCCAGTGGAAGCGCGAATCGGGGCGTCCGACGCGTGCGAGCACCTCCCAGATGCGGTCGCGGTGGTGCTGGATCAGGGCGGCGGTGTCGGTGGTCATGAGCGGGTCCATTCGGAGCGGACCGGGTGCATTTCGCGCAGGTAGGCGATCCGGTCGAGGCGGGGGGAGTCGAGGGCGCCCCACGAGATGCCGACGGGGCGCGGGTGGTGGCGTTCGGCGGCGATGGTGGCGACGGGGGTGAGGATGCGATCGACGGTGATGTCGAGCGGCTTGGGAGTGAGGGGCTGCATGATCACCTGGCACGGGTGCACGATCCCGACGATCGGGGTCGAATCGGAGACGACGCCGAGCTCGGAGAGGATGCCCCACTCGATGTCGAGGTACGCGTCGCCGCTGCCGATGTGCACACCGCTGACGGTGAGGGCGAGGGCTCCGGTGACCATGAGGTCGACGGTGCCGAGGCTGCGCAGCCCGTCCAGGCTGAGATGCGTGCCGAATCGTTCGAGCCCGTCGAGGGTGGCCGCGAAGTCGCGATGCTCGGTCGGAATGTCGTCCGGGGTGAGGCGCACCATGCCGCGGCGCATCCCGTAGGTGGGGACGATCACGGTCTTGCCTGCGGCGAGGGCCGAGACGATCAGGCCTCGGAGGCTGTTGTCCGGGGCGATGAAGACGGTCGACGCGTTCGCCATGACGTCGAGCGCCATGAGGCGTACGTGGCATTCGCCGGAGCCTTCGAAGTCGGGCACGAAGCGGGTGACGTCGAGGTGCCAGCGGCTGTCGGGCACGGCGACCTCGGCGAGGGCGTCGGAGACAAGCGCCCGGATCTGCGCCTCCTTGCGGACGAAGGTGCCGCGCCCCGGGTCGGCCCGCAGCAGGCCCTCCCGCACGAGCTCCTCCGTGGCCCGGCGCAGGGTTCCCCGGCTGACACCGAAGTACTCAACGAGCCTCGGCTCCGGCGGCAGGGGCTTGTCGGAGTCGAGGGGTGCGCCGAGTGCCATCTCGCGCAGCGCGCGCGCCACTTTGGCGTAGGCGGTCCCGCTGTCGGCCATTCCTTCTCCTCGTGTGATGCGTGCCGTGGTGGCCGGCGGCGCGTCGCTCGCCGGCCACCGAGGCATCCTGCTGTCAGTCGAGCTCGTCGAGCAGCGACAGGTCGAACATGTCCTCGGTCGCGGTGATGCCGATGAGGGCGAGGGAGTCGATGGTCTCCTGCACGGTCGCGTCGGTCATGCTGAGGATGCCGGCGGGGGTCTCGATGAGAGGCTTCTGCGCCGTGTTGAAGAAGATCTCGTTCTCGAGGGTGCGGCCGGTGCCCGCGAACCAGGTGTCCTCGAACGTCGGCGGGTAGACGGTGGGGTCGGCGAGGTTCGCCTCCCAGCCGGCTCGGCTGGCCCGGAGCCAGGCGACGAGCGCCTCGCGCTTGTTCTCGAGGGTGTCGCGTGAGACCACGACGGTGTCGTTCGGGATCTTGTAGCCGTAGTCGTAGAGCGTGAACGACGTGGCCTCCGCCCCGGACTCCTCGATCGTGTAGGGCACGTTCGTGACGAAGTCGAGGGTTGCATCGACCTCGCCGGTGAGCAGGGGAGTGGGGTCGTAGGCGTAGGGGACGACCGTGACGCTGTCGGGGTCGATGCCGTTGAGCGTGAGGAGCGCGTCGAAGGCGACCCGGTTCACGTCGGGAACGGCGACGGTCTTTCCGACGAGGTCATCCGGCGAGTCGATGCCGTTCTCCTTCAGGCTCACGACGCCCAGCGGGTTCTGCTGGTACTGGGTGCCGACGATGACGAGATCGGCGCCCTGCTCGATGGCGGAGACGGTGGTGTCGGGCGAAGTGAGTGCGATGTCGGCGTCGCCCGCGATGAGCGTGCTCTCGGGGATCACGTTCGGGCCGCCCGGGAGGTAGGTGAGCTCGATGCCATGCTCCTCGTAGAGGCCCTCATCGATTGCGGCGAAGTAGCCGGCGAACTCGGCGTCGTTGATCCACGACGCCTGGAAGGTGATGGGAGTCAGCCCGTCCGTCGACTCCGCTCCCGCGGTCGACGACGCGCAGGAGGTGAGGGCGAGGAGCGCGGCGGCGGGAAGCGCGAGCGCGGCGAGGGCGTGCAGTGGGCGGCGAGAGCGGACGGGCATGGGCGAGCTCCTGGGGTCAGGGGAAAGCGGAGGACAAGGAGAGCGAACCGGCAGCGATTCGCGATGCCCGTGGTGCAGGAGCGGGCACGTTCCGACCGTAGGAGCGAAGTGTTACGCATCCGGACGCCGCCGTGTTGCAGGCGTGTAAACGTATAGACGTTTACACGGATGCTGGTCAGCGTGGTGCCGCTCGGGGGCACCTTGACATCGCCGAAACGATCATCGGCGGCATCGGGGTGCAGGGGCAGAACGTCGCGTTCCTCGTGGCCCTCGCCTTCGCGGTGGCCGCATCGGCGAACCTGCCCACCATCCTGTACTCGCTGTTCTGGCGCCGGTTCACCACGCGCGGCGCCGTCTGGAGCATGTACGGCGGGCTGGCCGCCGCGGTGATCCTCATCGTCCTGTCGCCGGTGTTCTGGGGGACGCCTACGAGCGTCTTCCGCGACACCGGGGTGGCGATCTGGCCGTTCAACAACCCGGGCATCGTGTCGATCCCGCTCGGGTTCTTCCTCGGCTGGCTGGGCACGATCACCTCGAAGCGCGGCAGCGAGGACCCGCGCAAGGCGGCCGAGATGGAGGTGCGTTCGCTCACGGGCTTCGGGGCCGAGAAGGCGAGCTCGCACTAGCTAGCGGAACGCTCGGCTGATGGCGGCGCCGATCTGGAACAGGGTGATCCAGGCGAGGAACCTCGCGGCGGGCCGGAGGGGGAGCCCGAGCACTCGGCGCCAGCCGTGGCGGCGCCCCCAGGAGGTCGTGATCGCCACCCGCGTGCCGCCGGTCGTCGGGGCGAGCGCGAACTCCGTGACGATCGGGCCGCTCTTCGCGGTGTCGGGAGACGTGAAGCGCCACGCGACCCGATCGGGACGGCGCGTCTCGAGCAGCTCGAGCCGTCGGCGCCGGAACTCCGCCCTGAGCCTCACGGGCTTCCCGTCGGGTCGGGAGGTCGGGGCGTATCCGATCCATGCGGTGCCCGCGCTATCGGCCAGGTCGACGGAGCCGATACTGGGGGCCCAATCGGGGACGCGGGCCGGGTCGGCCAGAAACTCCCACACGTCCTCGATCGGCGCCGGGACGAACGTCTCGGACGAGCCGACGATCGACTCGTTCCCGCGCACCGGTCGGCCGCCGTCGGCGGGCGGGGCGAGCCGATCGAGCCTGTCCACCACGTCGGCCGGCGTGGTGCCGAGACGCCGCAGCAACTCCGCGATCAGGCCGCTCGGCTCGCTCATGAGCACGCGCAGCACCGCGGCCGCGCTGCCGTCGAGTCCCCGGCGGCTCGCGCGCACGAGCACGTCGCTCGCGCGCCGGCGCCACTCGTAGCCGGCGGTCTCGTGGAACACGATCCGTCCCGGTTCGGGCAGGGTCGTGTCGATCCCGAGCGAGGCCAACTGGGTCGCATGCTGTTCGTCCACGGCCCGTCGGGCGCGGTCGATGGTGATGCCCAGCTCGCGCAGGACCTCGCCGGCGGGCTGGTCGGAGAGCACGAGCGCGAGGAAGAGGTGCTCCAGGTCGGCCTGGCGCAGCCCCTGTCGCGACGCCTCCTCCATGGCGGCGAGGGAGAGGGTCTGACTCGTCTGAGCGAGGCGAACGAACGTGCTCATGTGTTCCTCCGGGGGACCTGGATCGTGGGGTCGATGCGCTTGGAGTACTTCTTGTGGACCGCCTGCCGCGTCACACCGAGAGCGTCCGCGATGTCCCGCCACGTGAGCCCGGCCCGCAGCGCCGCCTCCACCTGTCGCAGCTCCAGCGTGTCCGCGAGCACCCGCAGGGACGACACCGCACGGAGCCCGGCCCGTGGGTCGCGCGTGTCGGCGGCGATCGCCGCGATCTGTGACGACTCCATGGCTGTCAACCTAGGTTGCTCGTCCGCGATTTGTCAACTAGGGTTGCTTCGCCGCCTGGTCGGCGACCGTCCCCGCAACATCGAGAGGCAGCGCCATGCGACACGGCCCCCTGCACACCGTCCCCGGCGGGCTCGCCGTCACCTCGCCCACCGGGCTCCACGTCCGGCTCACGCCCGCCGGCGTGGCGCATCATCGCGCGGAGGAGCCCCTGGCGGCGTTCGACTGGGACGACGTCGCTGCCGTCTCGCTGCGCCTTCCCGGGTCGTGGTTCCCCTATCCGGGCGCCGCGGCGACCATCGGGTACGGGGTCCTGACGCTGCTCTCGCAGGAGGTCGAGGCGCCGCCGCCCTCGATCGCCGAACCCGCGCCCGTTCGCCGAACCCGCGCTCGATCCGGCGCGGGTTCGCGGATCGGGCGCGGGTTCGCGGATGCCGCCGCTCCGTCAGCCGCTCGATCGCGCGGGTCGCGGGGACGCCGCGATCGTCGCCAGCGCAGCGTAGGCGGCGTCGTCGACGGGCTCGAGCCACTCGTTGCGCACGTCGTCGCCCGGCGTGATGAACGCGAGGTGGCTGAACCAGGAGTCGGCCTTCGCGCCGTGCCAGTGCTTCGTGCCGGCCGGCACCCTGATCACCGATCCGGGTTCGAGGCTGACGGGATCCTCGCCCTCCGCCTGGTACCAGCCCGAGCCGGCGGTGCACAGCAGGATCTGATCGCCCCCGCCGTTCGTGCCGTGGTGGATGTGCCAGTCGTTGCGGCACCTCGGCTCGAACGTCACGTTGCTGACGGGGACAGTCCCCTCGGTCACCAGCGGGGCGAGGTAGCTGCGTCCGGTGAAGTACGACGCGTAGGCATCGTTCGGTTCGCCTGCGGCGAAGATCTGCGGAAACTCCTCATCGATCACGATGTCGCTCCTCTCACTTCTCGGTCTTCGCCTCTGACTCGGTGCGCGCCGACGTCGCGTCGGCGGCGCCGTGTTCGCTGGCCGCCCACGACGCGAGGAGCAGCATGCGGTCCGCGGAGGCGGATCCCGGCTCGGCGGCGTAGACCGTGACCGACAGGCCGGGCTCCGACTCCATCTCCATCCCCTCGTACGCCAGCGTGACCTCCCCGACGACCGGGTGGCGGAACGTCTTGAAGCCCGTGCCGTGGTGTCGGACGTTGTGCGACCCCCACAGCCGCCGGAAGTCCGTGCTGCGCGTGGACAGCTCGCCGATCAGGTCGTGCAGCTCCTTGTTGTGCGGATCGCGGCCGGCCTCGGTGCGCAGGATCGCGACCGTGACGTCGGCGAACATCTCCCAGTCGGGATAGAAGTCACGGGCGCGGTCATCGAGGAACGTGAACCGGGCGATGTTCGGCGGCTGGCCGGGCATGTCGTAGACATCCCGGTAGAAGGCGCTGGCGAGGGCGTTGGCCGCGAGGATGTCCATGCGCCCGTTGCGCACGAAGGCGGGGCCGCCCGTGATCGCATCGAGCATCCACTGCAGGCTCGGGTGCGGCGTCCAGCTCTTGGGATTGCGTCGCCGCGGCGGGCGCGCAACGGGACTGGCGGCGTGGGCGAGGTCGAACAGGTGCGCGCGCTCCGCATCGTCGAGGCGGAGCGCCCGCGCGATCGCGTCCAGGACCTCCGGGGACGCGCCGCTGATCGCGCCGCGTTCGAGCTTGGTGTAGTACTCCACGCTCACGCCGGCGAGCGTGGCGACCTCCGTGCGGCGCAGCCCCGCCACGCGGCGGTTGCTGCCGGCCGGGAGGCCCACGTCCTCGGGGGTCACCCGCGCGCGCCGGGACGTGCGGAACTCGCGCACCTCTGCTCGATTGTCCATGCTCCCACGGTAGGACTCGGAGACCGCGCGAAGGAGACCCTCGTGGTACCTCTCTCGGGCGGGACTCCCGCGTCCCGGGCACGACGGGGACCATGGAATCGGCCGCCCGGCATCGGCGGCCGGCAGGCTAGCGAAGGAGAACCCCACATGCGTGGTGTCGTCATGCACGCCCCCGGAGACGTCCGCGTCCAGGACCGCCCGGACCCCGTCATCGAGGAGCCGACCGACGCGATCATCCGCGTCACCGCGACCTGCATCTGCGGATCGGACCTGTGGCCGTATCGCGGTGCGGAGCCCGTCCACGACGCGCCCATGGGCCACGAGTACGTCGGCGTGGTGGAGCAGATCGGCTCGGAGGTGAGCCACATTCAGGTGGGCGACTACGTCGTCGGTTCGTTCGTGGCCTCCGACAACACGTGCGAGATCTGCCGGGCCGGGTTCCCGTCCCGGTGCCGTCACCAGGTGATGATGGGCACGATCGGCACCCAGGCCGAGAAGGCGCGCATCCCGCTCGCCGACGGCACCCTGGTGAAGGTGCCCGGCGAGCCCACCGAGGCGCAGGTCAGGAGCCTGCTCGCCGCCTCCGACGTGCTCGGCACGGGCTGGTTCGCCGCGGTCGCGGCCGAGGCAGGCCCGGGGAAGACGGTCGCCGTCGTCGGCGACGGGGCGGTCGGGCTCCTTGCGATCCTCGCCGCCCGGCGCCTCGGCGCGGAGCGGGTGATCGCCATGTCCCGCCACGCCGACCGTCAGGCGCTTGCTCGGCGGTTCGGCGCGACCGACATCGTCGAGGAGCGCGGCGACGAGGGCGTCGCGAGGATCCGCGAGCTCACGGGCGGCTACGGCGCGCACTCGACGATCGAGGCCGTCGGCACGCAGGAGGCGATGCTGCAGGCCATCCACTCCACCCGCCCCGGCGGGCACGTCGGATACGTCGGCGTCTCCCACGGCGTCTCGCTCGACGGGCTCGACCTGTTCTTCGCCACGGTCAGCCTGCTCGGCGGGCCGGCGCCGGTGCGCCGCTTCCTGCCGGAGCTGATCGACCTAATCATGACGGACCAGATCGATCCCGGGGCGGTGTTCGACCTGGAGCTCCCGCTCGAGCGGGCCGCGGAGGGCTACCGGGCGATGCACGAGCGCCGCGCCACCAAGGTCCTCCTCACCCTCTGACCGGGCGCGATCCTCGCGGCGGCGGTACGATCGGTCAACGTCTCCGCTCGCCGTCGAGCGGCGCCGACATGGCGGGGAGGACCCACGATGCGCAGATCACACGTTGCGCTGTCCGCGGCCATCGGCCTGGCGGGGGTCATGGTGGGCCTCGTGGCGGTCAACGCGATGGGGTCGGCCGCCCCGACCCCGCGGCCCGCGAGCCCGGCATCCGCCGCCGAGACGGATCGGCTCAATGCGGCGCTGGCGAGCCAGAGCGGCGTGGGGGACGCCCAGTGGCTCGACTGCACGCTCAGCGAGACCCTGCCCAACTTCAGGATCTCGTGGGACGGCGGCCCCGAGGAGCGCACCTTCGCCGCCACGATCGACGGGCGCGTCCGTGAGGTCCGGCCCGGGTCCAGCCAGCGCGACAGCGTGGGCGATGACGGCACCATCGCCCGGGACGAGCTCGCGTTCGACGATCCGTCCGCGACCTGGCGCACGGTCGTGCTCCGGGTCGCGGTGTCGAACGATTTCGATCCGCATGCCGAACTGCCGGCGGAGATCGACGTCGTGCTGTGGCTGGACGGATCGACGGATCCCGACGTGATCCTCGATGGTTTCCGCGGGCAGCGGGTTTTCGCCGTCGTCGAGGAGCCGGGGTGTCTCGAGCCGTCGACCGCGTACCCGGTCGCGCGCAACGGGGCGCTGATCGGCGTCATCGCGGAGGACGGTTCGGTGTCGCTCCCGGGGCTCGAGGAGTCGGAGGGCGCCTACCTCGATGGGCTCGATTCGATCTCCGAGATCGAGGCGGCCTCTCGTGCCCCCGCGATCGTGCTGCCGCTCTCGACGGCGAAGGGCTATTGGGAGCGAACCGACTGCGCGTGACCGCACCCCGAGCCGGCGCCCGCTGCGCCTCGTGAGCCCGCGCTCGATCGCCGAGCCCGCGCTCGATCCAGCGCGGGCTCGCGGATCCAGGGCGGGTTCGCGGTGTGGCCGCTCGCTCGAGCGCATCGCCCTGACCTGGTTCCTGCGCTCGATCGTCGAACACGCGCATGATTGCCGAACCCGCGGTCGATTCCGCGCGGGTTCGCAGATCGAGCGCGGGTTCGCAGATCGAGCGCGGGTTCGCGGGGCCGGGCAGCTCGATCGAGCGCGCCCGTGGCCTGGTCCCCGCGGTCGATCGTCGAACCCGCGGCCGATCGCCGAACCCGCGGCCGATCCGGCGCGGGCTCGCGGAAGCAGCGCGGGTTCGCGAGGGTGGCCGCTGGTTCGAGCGCGTCGCCGGGGGCTGGGCCCCCGGTCGATCGCCGAACCCGCGCTCGACTGCCGAACCCGCGGTTGATCGAGCGCGGGTTGGCGGATCCGGCGCGGGTTCGCGGATCCGGCGCGGGTTTGCGGGGTCCGCGCGCGGCGCAGCGCCCGCCGCCCGCGCCGCAGCGACCGGGCCCGGGGGTCAGCGGGGGGCGGCGGCGAGGTGGAGGGCGTCGGCGGCGAGGCGGGCGGAGGTGTCGGGGTCGCGCATCCAGAGGGGGACGGCGCGGGCGGCGATGCCAGCCTCGCGCAGCGCGGGGACGGACGCGGCGTCCTCCTCGGCGACCAGCCAGCCGTCGAGCAGGCCACCGGCGTCGCGGGCACCGTAGTGCCGTCCCACGGCGGCGGCGGATGTCTCGATCCCGACCGCCGCCAGGCACGCGTCGGCCATGCCGCGCACCACGGCGCCGCCGATGATGCCCGACACCCCCACGATCGGCGCGGCGGCGTCCCGCAGCGCCTGCCGCATGCCGGGGACCGCCAGCACGGGCCCGATCGACACGATCGGATTGGACGGCGCCAGCAGGATCGCGTCGGCGGCCGCGATCGCCGCGAGCGCGCCCGGCGACGGCTGCGCGTGCTCGATGCCGCGCTGCACGAAGCCGGTCGCGGGCAGCTGCGCGCGATGGCGCACCCACCACTCCTGGAAGTGGATCGACGATCCGTCCGCCAGGAGCACGTGCGTGTCGATCTCGTCATCGGTCGCGGGGTGCAGCGTGGCACCCAGGTCCCAGCGGCCGCCGAGCCGCCGATAGACCTCCGACACGGTGCGTCCCTCGCGCAGCCAGGCGGTGCGCGCGATGTGCGTGCCCAGGTCGAGATCGCCCAGCGTGAACCAGTCGGGCGCGGTGCCCCAGGCGGCGAGCTCGGCGGACACGCGCTCGGTCTCGCCCGCGCGGCCCCAGCCGCGCTCGACGTCGTTCACGCCGGCGAGGGCGTAGAGCAGGCTGTCGTGATCGGGGGCGATGCGCAGGCCCGACACCCACCAGTCGTCGGCCGTGTTCACGACCACGTCGATGCGGGCGTCGAGGCCCGCGCGCCGCACGTGCTCGCGCACGCCCTTGACGAAGCGGGCGCAGCCCACGCCGCCCCCGATCACGACGATCCGCTGAGTCATCCCTCCACCGTAAGGCGCTTCTCCCACGCGCCGCCCGAGACGATGGGCGTGAAGCCGACCGCCTCGTTGACGTCGAGCATGAAGCGGTTCTCCTCGGCGTTGAAGGTGACCACGCACGGCGAGGTGGGGACCGCCTCGTGCCAGCGCTTCAGGCCGACGCACTTGACGATCGACCCCAGCTTGCGTCCGCGGTGCTCGGCGACAACGAGCGTCGCGTACTGCGTGGTCAGCTCCGAGCGGTCGGCCGGGACGCCCAGCTCGTTGAACGCCGCGACGGTTCCCGTCGGCTCGTGGATCACGGCCGTCACGCCCAGCAGCGCGCCGGCGCGCGCGATCCGGGCCTCGCGGCGCCGCAGCCGGTCGCCCGTCCACGGCGTCTCCTCGACCTCCATGTCGCCCGACGGGGCGTCGGTCGACATGCGCGTGATCGCCGCGGCCAGCCCGTCGAGGTACTGCTCGGGGGTGGCACCCGTCCACCACTCGACGCGGTAGTCGGGGCCGGCCGCGGCCAGCGCGCGCTCGAGCAGCGCGTCGACGCGGTCGTACGAGCCGCGCAGGTCGAACACGCTGCCCCGATCGACCTGGTGCAGCACGAACCCGCGTCGCAGCAGGCGATCGCTCACGGCGTCGCGGGCGATCGACCCGGCGCCGGTGGGCGGCACGAGCCGGTCCCCGCCCTCGCTGTAGCGGTGGGGGCTCCACGTCGCGATCACCGAGCGGCCCTCGGCCCGCGCGAGATCCTCGACCGCGCGCCACAGCGCATCGGCGAGATGCTCCGACTCCGAAGGCGCGGCCATCGCGATCTCCGCCTCGCAGGTGCGCGAGGTTCCCCGGTCGTACTCCACGTACCCCGCGCCGATGATCGCTCCGGCGTCGTCGCGCGCGAGGAGGGCGGCGCGACGGAAGTCCTCCTGCGACTGATACTGCGTGAGCAGGTTGCCGGCGTCGCGCCGCACGAGGTCGCTGCCACTGTCGCGGAGGGTCTGCGCGTTCAGCAGCGCGACGAACGTCGCGAAGTCCTCGCCGCCGGGGCCGTCGAGGCTCTCGGGGACGATCAGCGGTTCGATCCTCATGCGCTCTCCTCCGTTGCGGGCTTCTTCTCCCAGGCGCCCGAGTACGCGATCGGCCGGAAGCCCACGCGCTCGTTGACGTCGAGCATGTAGCGGTTCTCCTCGGCGTTCCACGTCACCACGCACGGCGACTCGGGGACGGCGGCGTGCCAGCGCTTCAGCCCCACGCACTTGACGATGGAGCCGAGCTTGCGACCGCGGTGCTCCGGCGCCACGAGGGTGCCGAACTGCTCGGTGGGCCGGGTGCGGTCGGGTCCGATGCAGAGGTCGTTGAACGCCGCGACCCGGCCCGTCGGCTCGTGGATCACGAGCACGACGCCCATGAGCCGGCCCGCCCGCTCCATGCGGTCGTCGCGCCGGCGGATGCGATCGGCGTCCCAGGCGCGCTCCTCGGTGACCATGTCGCCGGCGGGGACATCGGTCGACATGCGCGCGATGATCGCGGCGTAGCCGTCGATGTGCTCCTCCGGCGTGCGACCGGTCCACGACACCACGCGGTAGTCCGGGCCGGCCGCGGCGACGGCCTCATCGAGCAGGCGGTCGACCTCGTCGAACGACCCCTGCAGGTCGAAGGCGCTCACGCGCTCGATCTGCTGCAGCACGTAGCCGTTGCGCAGCTGGTCCTGCGCGAAGCGATCGCGGGGGATGCGACCGAACCCGGTGGGGGAGTCGAGCATGTCGCCCGACCCGCCCGGCCGGTGGATGGAGTACACCTGCAGCACGCGCCGGCCGTCCGCGGCGGCGATGCCCTCGACCTCCGCGAGCAGCCGATCGTGGAGCTCGGGGGTCTGGGCGTCCTCCTCGAGGTTGACCCACACCTCGGCGGTCTGGGTCGTGGAGGTGTCCCACGTGCACACCCCGACGCCGACGACGCGGTCACCCCGACGCGCGACGACGCCGCGGTGGGTGGAGTCGATCGTGTTCTGCCAGCGGGTGAGCAGGTCGAGCGCGTCCTCGTCGAGGAGGTCGCTGCCGGAGTCCCGGCGCCACTGCGCGTTGCCGATCCGCACCATGGCGTGGAAATCGGCCGCGTCGGCGGCGTCGAGCGACTCCGGGACGTGCAGCGGGGCGATGGTCAGCGTGTCGCTGATCATGATGGTTCTCTTTCGTTCGGTGACGCGGGTCAGGCGTACGGGTGGCGGGGGCCGGTCTGCCCCAGCGTGAGATGTGCCTGCAGCAGGCGTCGGCGCTCCAGGAGCGCCTCGGCCTCGTCGCGGCGGAGGAGGGCGGGGCGGGTGCCCCACAGCAGCAGCCACAGTCCGACCCGCATGGCGATGCGATCCGCGAACGCCGTGCGCGGAGCACGCGACTCCAGGGCGGCGATCGCCTCGGAGGGCGGCCGCGGGGGTTGGGGTGGCCGCGGCTGCTGCGCGGTGAGCGCGCGGTCGCGGGTGGGGAACTGCACGGTGTGCGACATGAGGTGTCCTTTGCGAGGGGGAGGAACGGATCGCGGGAGGTGCGATCCGCACGGTATGCCGGGCCGCCGACATCGGTGGATGCCGGGGTGGCGGAACGGGGATCCCTGGCCGAACCCGGCCGCGCGCGGACGGGTGCCGGGGATCGGCGGAGGCGCCGCTCAGGCGGCGCGGCGCATCAGGCGTCCCGCGGTCCGAGGACCGGGACGATGCGCGAGGGGCGGGAGGGCGTCAGCCGCGTCGACCGCCGAGGAGCCCGAGTGCGTGACCCGGATTCCCGGCATCGAGGAGCGCGGCGTCGACGACCGCACCCGTGCGGGTGTGCGTGGTCGTGATCATCATCGCGATCTCCTCTCGTGCCGCCGCGCGCCGATGCGCGCAGCCAGGGAGCCACACTAGGGGACGGGCACAGGATTCGTCAAGGAAGCTTTCAGGCTGGCGCGCACGCCGGGCGTGGCGAGCCGGTCGATCGGCGCCGTCGCGGCGCGGAACGACGGGGCTCGCGGCGTGCGTCGGGTACCGTGAATCGATCACTTCGGGAGGGGGCCGCGGATGCACCTGAAGAGCCTGACGCTCAAGGGCTTCAAGTCGTTCGCGCAGCCGACCACCTTCGTCCTCGAGCCCGGCGTCACGGCGATCGTCGGGCCCAACGGCTCCGGCAAGTCGAACGTCGTCGACGCCCTCGCGTGGGTGATGGGCGAGCAGGGCGCCAAGACGCTGCGCGGCGGCAAGATGGAGGACGTCATCTTCGCCGGCACCGCCACCCGCGGCCCGCTGGGACGCGCCGAGGTGCAGCTGACGATCGACAACTCCGACGGCGCGCTGCCGATCGAGTACAGCGAGGTGACGATCAGCCGCACGCTGTTCCGCAACGGCCAGAGCGAGTACGCGATCAACGGGGAGTCGTGCCGTCTGCTGGACGTGCAGGAGCTGCTGAGCGACTCCGGCCTCGGCCGCGAGATGCACGTCATCGTCGGCCAGGGGCGGCTGGACGCGGTGCTGCAGGCGACGCCCGAGGACCGTCGCGGCTTCATCGAGGAGGCCGCGGGCATCCTCAAGCACCGCCGCCGCAAGGAGAAGACCCTCCGCAAGCTCGAGGCGATGGAGCAGAACCTCACGCGACTGAGCGACCTGGCGGGGGAGATCCGCCGCCAGCTCAAGCCGCTGGGACGGCAGGCGGAGATCGCGCGCGAGGCGCAGACGATCGCGGCGGTCGTGCGCGACGCCAAGGCGCGCCTGCTCGCCGACGACGTGGTGCAGCTGCGCACGGCGCTCGCCGACCACGCCCGCACGGAGCAGGAGCGGCACACGGAGCGGCTCGTGCTGCAGGACGAGGCCGACGGCATCAAGGCGCGGATCGCCGCGATCGAGGCCCAGCAGAACGCCGAGGCGGTCGACGAGGCCCGGCGCGTGGCGTTCGGGCTCGAGCAGGTGCAGGAGCGGCTGCGCGGGCTGTACACGCTCGCCAACCAGCGCCTCGCGCTGCTGGGGTCCGACGACGACGAGCAGGCGATCGCGCAGACCGTGACGCAGGCGGCGATCGACGAGGCGCGGGCGGAGATCACGGAGATCGCCGCCGGGCTCGATGCCGCGCAGGAGGCCGTGCGGGTCGCGTCCCGCGAGGTCGTCACGGCCCGCGCCGAGCTGGACGCGCTCGATGCGGACATCGCCGAGCAGAGCGCCCTGGTCTCCGAGCACGACATGCGGATCACGTCGCTGCGCGGATCGGCGGAGGCGGCCGAGTCGGCCCTGGTGGCGGTGCGATCGGCGGTGGAGCGGCAGCAGCGCGCTCTCGATGCGGCCCACGCGCGCCGCATCGAGGCGGCCGAGGCCTTCGATGCCCTCGAGACGCTCGAGCAGACCACCGGCACGGCGGCCGAGTTCCAGGCGGCGTACGAGGATGCGCAGCAGGCGGCGACGGAGGCGGAGGCGGAGCTGGAGCGCATCCGCGAGCAGCATCGCGCCGCCGAGCGGGAGGCCGACGCGCTCACCGCGAAGACGGCGGCGCTGCGCAGCGCGCTCGACGTCAAGAACGGCGCCGCGGAGCTCATCGCGCGCGGCGGCGACGGCATCCGCGGCCTGGTCGGCGACGCCGTGCAGGTGACGGCGGGCTACGAGGCCGCGATCGCCGCGGTGCTGGGGCCGCTGGCCGAGGGGGTCCTCGTCGAGACCCGCGCCGACGCCCGCCGGGTCGCGGACCGCGCGCACGACGTCGGCGTCGTGGACATCGTCATCGCCTCGTCCGGCGCGATGCGCGCGACCTTCCCCGAGCTGCCCGGCGTCACGCCCGCGGGCGATGTCGTCACCGCCCCGGAGGGCGTGCTCGGGATCCTCGCGTACGTCGCGATCGCCGACGACCTCGACGCCGCGCTCGCGGCGGGCCCGGCGCTCGCCGCCGCGGAGCCGGGCGGACCCGTCACGGTGGTGACGCGGGCGGGGGAGGTGCTCACGGAGCACACCCTGCGGGCGGGGTCGGGCGAGGGGCGCTCCCGGCTGGAGCTGCAGGCGGAGCACGACGCGGCGGCGGAGCGGCTCGCGGAGGTGCGGGTGCTCGTGGAGGATCTCGGCGCCCAGCGCCGCGACGCCACCGACCGCCTGCAGGCGGCGCGCGCCCGGGCGAAGGAGGCGCTGCACGAGCTGCGCCAGCACGACGCGCAGCTCGCCCAGCACGCGGAGCACGTCAACAAGGTCACGGTGCGTCACGAGGCCGCCGTGGCGGAGTGCGAGCGCCTCGAGGCCGGGCTGTCACAGGCGCAGGCGGCCGTCGCGGAGGCGGAGGCGAAGGCGCGCGCCGCGACCGAGGAGCTGGAGCGGGCCCTCGCGCAGCCGCGGCCGATGCTCGACGCGTCCGCGCGCGACGGCCTGCTGCTCGCGCTGGAGAAGGCGCGCGAGGGGGAGATGTCGGCGCGGCTCGAGGTCGAGACGCTGCGCGAGAGGGTGCGCGCCGCGGAGGCGCGCGCCGTCGGGCTGGAACGGCAGCGCGAGCGCGAGAAGGAGGCGGCGGCGGCCGCCGCCCGGCGCGCGGTCATCCGCCGGCGCCAGCGCGAGATCGCCGAATCGGTGGCGGCCGAGCTGCCGCACCTGATGGACTCCGTCGACCGGTCCGTCGCGGAGGCGCGCGTGGCGCTCGCCGAGGCGGAGAGCGCCCGCTCGGCGATGAGCGAGGAGCTGCGGGGGCTGCGCCGCCAGGAGGCGCAGCTGCGCGAGCGGCTCTCGGGCCTCACCGAGAGCGTGCACGGCCTGGAGCTGCAGATCCACGAGAAGAAGCTGCACCTGTCGAGCCTGCTGGACCGCGTCTCGAGCGAGCTCGGGCTGAGCGAGTCGGTGCTCGTGGCCGAGTACGGACCCGATCAGCCGGTCCCGCGCGATCCGGCCGACATCACGCCCGCGCGCGAGCCCGACGAGCTGATGCGCGAGGCCGACGAGGCCGCGCTGCCGCTCGGCGACGGCGCGGCCGACGAGGCGGAACCGGTCGCCGGGACCGGCGGGTCGGCCCCGGACGACGACGCGGACGCGCCCGCCACGATCCCGTACGACCGGCGCATGCAGGAGCGCCGCCTGCGCGACGCCGAGCGCAAGCTGGCGCAGCTGGGCCGCGTGAACCCGCTCGCGCTGGAGGAGTTTGCGGCGCTGGAGCAGCGGCACAAGTTCCTCACGGAGCAGCTGGACGACCTCGTCCAGACTCGCAAGGACCTGATGACGATCATCGCCGACCTCGACGAGCGGATGCAGGCGATCTTCGCCGACGCGTTCGAGGACACCAAGGCGGCGTTCGCGGAGGTGTTCCCGATCCTGTTCCCGGGCGGCACGGGATCGATCTCGCTCACCAACCCGGACGACATGCTCACGACGGGCATCGAGGTGTCGGTGCGTCCGGTCGGCAAGAAGATCGAGCGGCTGTCGCTGCTGTCCGGCGGCGAGCGCTCCCTCGCCGCGGTCGCGCTGCTGACGGCGATCTTCAAGGCCCGGCCGAGCCCGTTCTACATCCTCGACGAGGTCGAGGCGGCGCTGGACGATGCCAACCTCGGACGCCTGCTGGGCGTGTTCGAGACGCTGCGCGAGAACAGCCAGCTCATCGTCATCACCCACCAGAAGCGCACCATGGAGATCGCCGACGCCCTCTACGGCGTCTCGATGCGACAGGACGGCGTGTCGGCGGTGGTGGGGCAGCGCATCAGCGAGCGCGCCACGGCATGAACCCCGTGGCGTGGTTCGACGCCCACGCGTCGCGCCTGCGTCGCCGGCCCGACCTGGAGGCGCACGACCTGGTGGCCGCCGACGCGAGCGATCGGCTCATCCTCGCCGCGGCGGGCGACGACGGCGGGGACGTCGTCGTGATCGGGGACCGCTTCGGCGGCCTCACGCTGCCGCTCGCCGCGAGCGGGGCGACCGTCCGCGTGCACCAGGACGTGCTCACGGGGGAGCGGGCGGCGCGGTGCAACGCCGTGGAGACCGGCCTGGCCGACGCGGCCGCCGACCCCGATGCGATCGTCGTGCCGCGCGTGGCGTGGCACGACCTCGGGCCCGATCTCGTCTCGGGCGCGCGGCTCGTGCTGCTGCAGCTGCCGCGGTCGCTGGATGCGCTGGACGAGATCGCGGGGGTGATCGCGCGGCACGCCGATCCGGCGGTGCGCGTGGTCGCCGGCGGCCGGGTGAAGCACATGAGCGTCGGAATGAACGACGTGCTCGCGCGCCACTTCGACGAGGTGGCCGCCGATCGCGGCGTCGGCAAGTCCCGCGTCCTGCGGGCGGCCCGGCCGCGCCGCGGCACCGGCGGCGACTGGCCGCGCCGCGAGCGCCACGACGATCTCGGGCTCACGGTGTGCGCGCACGGCGCCGCGTTCGCCGGCACGTCGATCGACATGGGCACGCGGTTGCTGCTGGCGCAGCTGCCGCACATGCCCGATGCGGAATATGCGATCGACCTCGGCTGCGGCACGGGGGTGCTCGCGGCGGCGTACGCGCGGTCGCGACCCGGCGCCCGGGTGATCGCCACCGACCGCTCCGCCGCGGCCGTCGCCTCGGCACGGGCGACGGCCGCCGAGAACGGGGTGGGGGACCGCGTGGCGGTGGTGCGCGACGACGGGCTCGGCGCGCGCGGCGACGCCACGGCGGAACTCGTCCTGCTCAACCCGCCGTTCCACTCCGACGCCGCCGTGACCACGCAGCTGGCGCCGCGCCTGTTCGCCGACGCGGCCCGCGTGCTGCGGCCCGGCGGGGAGCTGTGGTGCGTGTGGAACTCGCACCTGCGCTACCGCCCCGCCCTCGAGCGGCTCGTGGGACCGACGCGCCAGATCGCCCGCAACGCGAAGTTCACGGTCACGGCCTCGACGCGCCGCTGACGGCTACGCTCGGAGCACACCGCACTTCTCAAGGAGGCCGCGCATGGTGCCGCACATCGGGATCGTCTGGAACCCCAGCAAGACGTCGCACGACGAGCTCACCGCCGCCCTCGAGCAGGCGCTCGCGGGCGCCGACGAGCGCCCCGAGGTGACGTGGGCCGAGACCACCGAGGACGATCCGGGGCGCGCGGCGGCCGACGAGGCGATCGCGGCCGGGGCGCGGCTGATCATCGCCGCGGGCGGCGACGGCACGGTGCGCGCCGTCGCGGAGCGCGTCGCGGAGGACGAGGGCGTGGAGCTCGCGATCGCGCCGCTCGGCACGGGCAACCTGCTCGCCCGCAACCTCGGGGTGCCCATCAACGACCTGCCGGCGGCCCTGACGCGCGCGCTCACCCAGGAGGCGACGACGATCGACCTCGGCTGGATCGAGCTCGACGTGGACGGCGTGCGCCGCCGTCACGCGTTCGCGGTCATGGCGGGCTTCGGCATCGACGCGCACATGATCACCGAGACCGACGACGACCTGAAGAGCCGCGTGGGCTGGCTGGCGTACGTCGAGTCGCTGGGGCGGGCGGTGTCGGCGAGCGAGGTGATCGGCGTGAGCCTCACGGCGGACGGCGCCGATGCGGTCGAGGCGACGGCGCACACGCTCCTCGTGGGCAACTGCGGCACGGTGCAGGGCGGGATCACGCTGCTGCCCGACGCCGACCCGGGCGACGGCGAGCTCGACGTGATCGTGCTCGACGCCGAGGGCCTGGGCGGCTGGCTCGACACGATGCGCAACATGCTGTGGGACAACGGCCTCAAGCGCCTGCTCCCCGGCGCCGACGAGCGCGCGCAGAGCAGCGCGTCCACGGCGCACCACCGCGTGCGGGCGCTGACGGTCAAGCTCGCCGAGCCGCGCGAGATCGAGATCGACGGCGATGTCGTGGGGGCGTCGGATCGGATCGCGTTCGAGGTGCAGCCAGGGGCGCTGCGCGTGCGCTGACGCCGCGTCAGCGGGCGAGCACGCTCTCGTAGAGCGCGCGGGTGCGATCGGCGATCGAGGCCCAGGAGAACTCCCGCTCGGCCCGCTCGCGGCCGGCCGCGCCGAACGCGCGGGCGCGGTCCGGATCGGAGACCATGTCGGTCAGGGCGGCGGCCAGATCCGCCACGAACCGGTCGGGATCGGTGGGCGTGCCCGTGCCGTCGTCGGCCTGCGCGATCGGCACGATGAGGCCCGTCACCCCGTCCGCCACGACCTCCGGGATGCCGCCGGTGCCGGTGCCGACGACGGGTGCCCCGCACGCCATGGCCTCGAGGTTGACGATGCCGAGCGGCTCATAGACCGAGGGGCACACGAACGTCGTGGCGGCCGACAGCAGCGCGCACAGCTCGTGACGCGGCAGGTGCCGATCGATCCACACCACGCCCGAGCGCTCCTGCCGCAGCTGTGCGACGAGCGCCTCCACCTCGGCCATGATCTCGGGGGTGTCGGGTGCGCCCGCGCACAGGACGAGCTGGACCTCCGCCGGCAGCAGGCGCGCGGCGCGCAGCAGGTAGGGAAGTCCCTTCTGGCGGGTGATGCGGCCGACGAAGACGATCGAGGGGCGGTCGGGATCCGCGCCGAGCGCGCGCACCGTGTCCGGGTCGTCCACGCGGTGCCAGTCGCTCAGGTCGATGCCGTTGTACACGACCCGGACGCGTTCGGGGTCCAGATCGGGATAGACGCGCAGCAGATCGCGCCGCATGCCCTCGCTGACCGCGACCACCGCGTCCGCGGCGGAGAGCGCGTCGCGCTCCACCCAGCTCGAGACCCGGTAGCCGCCGCCGAGCTGCTCCGCCTTCCACGGCCGCAGCGGCTCGAGCGAATGCGCGGTGGCGACGTGCGGGATCCCGTGCAGCATCTTGGCGACGTGCCCGGCGAAGTTGGCGTACCAGGTGTGGGAATGCACCAGGTCGGCGCCCGCCGCGTCGCGCGCCATCTCGAGGTCGACGCCCATCGTCTGCAGCGCGCCGTTTGCGTCGGCGAGGCCGGGCGGGACGCCGTAGGCGGTGACGCCCCGCTCGTCCCGCGGCGAGCCGAAGCAGCGCACCAGCACCTCGAGCGACGGCTGGGCGCGCAGCGCCCTGGTCAGCTCGGCGACGTGGACGCCCGCGCCGCCGTAGATCTCGGGCGGGTATTCGCGGGTGAGCAGATCGACGCGCATGCGACCAACGTACCCGCGGCGCCGGGCGCGCGAACAGGTGTTCCCGCGGATACATCGCCGGCTCGATCACCTCCGCGGAATATCCCCTCCCGCTGGGATCGGTACGGCACTAGTGTCGGGACAACGAGGGTCCGAGAGGAGCGCGTGATCGGCATGGTGGCCACGAAGAAGGTGCTCGGGATGGTTCTCGCCGGGGGCGAGGGCAAGCGACTCATGCCCCTCACGCTCGATCGCGCCAAACCGGCCGTGCCGTTCGGCGGTCAGTACCGGCTCATCGACTTCGCGCTGTCGAACCTCATCAACTCGGGGCTGCGGCAGATCGTGGTGCTCACCCAGTACAAGTCGCACAGCCTGGACCGTCACATCTCCACGCTGTGGCGGCTGAGCGGCATGCTCAACTCGTACGTCACCTCGATCCCCGCGCAGCAGCGGCTGGGCAAGCGCTGGTACCTCGGCTCGGCCGACGCGATCCTGCAGAACCTCAACCTGGTGCGCGACGAGCGCCCCGACTACATCGTCGTCGTCGGCGCCGACCACGTGTACCGCATGGACTTCGAGCAGATGATCGACGCGCACATCGCCTCGGGCGCCGAGTGCACGGTGGCCGCCATCCGCCAGCCGATCTCGCTCGCCGACCAGTTCGGCGTGATCGACGTCGACCCGGCTCGCCCGGGCGCGATCCGGGAGTTCCTCGAGAAGCCGAGCGACCCGAAGGGCCTGCCGGACGCGCCGGGTGAGGTCCTCGCGTCGATGGGCAACTACGTGTTCACGACGGACGCGCTCGTGGAGGCCGTGCTCGCCGACGGCGACAACGAGGAGTCCAAGCACGACATGGGCGGCGACATCGTGCCGTACTTCGTGGCGCGCGGCACCGCCGGCGTCTACGACATGAAGGACAACGTCGTGCCGGGCAGCACGCCGCGCGATCGCTACTACTGGCGCGACGTCGGAACCATCGAGTCGTACTTCGACGCACACCAGGACCTCATCTCGGTGCTGCCCGTGTTCAACCTGTACAACGACGCGTGGCCGATTTACAGCCGGCAGGACAACATGCCGCCCGCGAAGTTCACGCGCGACGCCCGCGGCACCCTCAGCACCGTGATCGACTCGATCGTGTCGCTGGGCTCCGTGATCTCGGGCGCGCACATCGAGCGCAGCGTCCTCGGCGCGCGCACGATTGTGGAGTCCGGGGCGCTGCTGAGCGACTCGATCGTGTTCGATCACGCCCGCATCGCCGCCGGGGCGACGGTGCGCCGGGCGATGATCGACAAGAACGTCGTCGTCGAGCCCGGCGCGTCGATCGGCGTCGACGCCGAGGCGGACCTGCGGCGCGGCTTCGTCGTCACGGGCAGCGGCATCACGGTGGTCGGCAAGGGGGTCCACGTCGCCCGCGACTGACCCGCGCGCCACGTAGGCTGGGAGCATGGCAGAACGGTGGTCCCTGGGTCGTGCGCTGCGCGGCATGTTCGTCAAGCCGCAGATCGACGAGAACACGTGGGACGACCTCGAGACGGCGCTGATCACGGCCGATTTCGGCCCGGACATCACGGAGGCCGTCGTCGAGGACCTGCGGGAGAAGGTGGCGCGCTACGGCACGACCGATCCCGCCGACCTGCAGCGCATGCTGCGCGAGTCGCTCGAGGAGCGCTTCGCGCGGTTCGACACCACCCTGAAGCTCACCGAGCGTCCCGCCGTGGTCCTCGTCGTCGGCGTCAACGGCGTGGGCAAGACCACCACGATCGGCAAGTTCGCCCACTTCCTGCGCCGGTACGGGCGCTCGATCGTCGTCGGCGCGGCCGACACGTTCCGCGCCGCGGCGGTCGACCAGCTGGCGACGTGGGCCGAGCGCGGGGGGGCGGCGATCGTCCGCCCGCAGCACGAGGGGCAGGACCCCGCGTCGGTGGCGTTCCAGACCATCGCCTACGCGAAGGAGACGGGCACGGAGATCGTGCTCGTCGACACGGCCGGCCGGCTCCACACCAAGGGCGGGCTGATGGACGAGCTGTCGAAGATCCGCCGCGTGATCGAGAAGCAGGCGCCCATCAGCGAGGTGCTGCTCGTGCTCGACGCGACGACGGGCCAGAACGGCGTCAAGCAGGCCGAGGCGTTCCTCGAGCACGCGGGCGTGACGGGGCTCGTGATCACGAAGCTGGACGGGTCCGCCAAGGGCGGGTTCGTGCTGAGCGTGCAG